>Ga0209025_1001774_pt1 | contig 25692 bp, 28 predicted proteins | sample AraplaMF_Col_mLB_FD_184256 | JGI IMG/M metagenome (GOLD analysis project Ga0209025, IMG submission 184256) | Arabidopsis root microbial communities from the University of North Carolina, USA - plate scrape MF_Col_mLB (SPAdes) (version 2) | ecosystem: Host-associated > Plants > Roots > Endosphere... | reverse complement strand
TTGGTAACTTAGATGTAATTTCATTCTTACGCGATATCGGTAAAAACTTCGGTTTAAACTATATGTTAGCAAAAGATACAGTAGCATCTCGTTTAGATACTGGTATTTCATTCACTGAGTTTAGTTACATGATTTTACAATCATACGACTTCTTAAACTTATACCAAAACCATAATTGCCGCTTACAAATCGGTGGTAGTGACCAATGGGGTAACATTACAGCTGGTCTTGAATTAATACGTAAATCAGAAGAAGATGCGAAAGCGTTCGGTTTAACAATTCCACTAGTTACAAAATCTGACGGTACGAAGTTTGGTAAAACAGAAGGCGGCGCAATTTGGTTAGATCCAGAAAAAACAACTCCTTACGAGTTCTACCAATTCTGGATTAACACAGATGATCGCGACGTTGTTAAATACTTAAAATACTTCACATTCTTATCTCATGAAGAAATTCTTGATCTTGAGAAGCAAGTAGCTGAAGCGCCAGAAAAACGTGCAGCACAAAAAGCGTTAGGTTCTGAAATGACAAAACTTGTTCACGGTGAAGAAGCATTAGAGCAAGCAATTAAAATTTCAGCTGCACTATTCAGCGGTTCTGTAGCAGAACTGACTGCAAGCGAAATCGAACAAGGATTCAAAGACGTACCATCTGTAGAACGTACTGCAGAAGATACAGTATTAATCGACTTACTTGTAGAAAGCAAAATCTCTCCATCAAAACGTCAAGCACGTGAAGATGTAACGAACGGTGCAATCTACGTAAACGGTGAGCGTACGCAAGCATTAGACTACGTTGTAACAGAAAACGACCGCATCGAAGGTAAATTCACAATCATTCGCCGCGGTAAGAAGAAATATTTCTTAATTCGTTACTAATTAGAAACAAATATAAACAAATATAAACAAATAGTACCCCGGATTGTAGGCTGAAAGGTTTATGATTCGGGGTTTTTATGTATGAATTTAGATTACCTTACGAGTTCTTGTAAATAGAATATGAAGAATTAATACGAGCATATAAAGTAAGCTAATGAGCATAACAATAAATGCTGTTGGATAAAATTTTGCTGCATATATAAAGAAATCGATTTGATAAATATCTTGGTAATTTGAAACGGTGCCTTTAAAGTAATTCGTAAACTTAGCGCTATATTTCCATTCATCAGGATAATCTATTAAATTACTCCCCTGATACCAACTCATAAGTGTTGAAGTAATAAAAAGCATACATGCACTGCCCAATTGAACCATTTGGTTTATCGTCAAAAGAAATCAACCTCCTATTTTATGGTTATTATAGCGTGCATTCGTATGCCTGTAACCTTTTTGTTGTAATCTCCTTTTCGAGTTCATACGGAAATCACATGTAAGCGGTATGATAAACGTATAACAAATAGAAAGGAGTGGTAAAACAAAATGTCACTAGAAGCGCTCATTATTTTTTCTTTGCTAAATGCGGGTCAGCTTGCAGAGAATTCGAAGGTTGATATACATAAAGAGCAAAAAGATGCTTATGTATATGTTCAAAAAGAGGAAAATAAATAATCTTATTTTATATATAAATGACAAAAAGCCAATCCAGAGGATTGGCTTTTTGTCATTGTGTTGGAAAAAGAGGGGAAATCCCTCTTTTTAAACATTAGCTAAAATTTGATCATAGCATGAAATAATAAGTGGTTCCAAATCTTTTAAATCATTAACATTATCAATGAAAATTCTACTTACTCCCTGTGATTTTGGGGCTTGCTCAACAACGAAATTAGGGCATAGCTGTTTAGTAGCTTCTAGATCTAGTCTTACAACTAAGGATTTTGCATCTCCATCAAGGAAGAGACGTATAAACCATTTTGTGATTACACGATTCATGATGCAAAAATAACTAATAGTATCTTTATATTTGAGGTCACTGATGTCTCTTTGATTTTCAGTTAATATTTCTTTAACAATGTTAAAGGCAGTCAGTTCATCTTCGGTAGTGAAAACTCTATCTGTTTTGTCTTCTTTGCTAATGTCTTCCATTATTTCGGCAGAAGCGGCTGCAACTAGGCTTGTTTCTATTTTCTCCGATGTTTTTGTTTCTTTTGGTGTTAAACCATCACTGATTATTTCTAATAGTGTTCGATTAATTGCTTTTTTAACAATTGGTCGGAACCGCTCTAAAACGTTATTTGTAATTCTAGTTGAGCTAAAGTCTTTAATTAGAAAACGAAGGAAGTCATCTGAAGGATTTTTAAATAACTCTTTAATTGTGGAGTTTAAATTGGTCATATAAATAAGTTCTTCGGCATATTTTACGATCTCTTCAGCTTCAAAATTCTCTTTTGTAAAAGTTTCAATCGTTTCAATATCTAAATTACTTAAATTATCCATACTGAATGTGAAGAAAGGTTTTTCATCCATTACATTGTCATTTGTTAAATCAGTATAAAATTTGTATTCTATACCATTAGTTAGTACCCCTACTTTGACATCAGGTAAGGCATTGAAATACCTAGATAGTTGCGCATCGTGTTTAAGGAGGTTTTCTGTTACAGGTTTTGCCTCAATTAAAATAATTGGAACTCCATTTTTGAAAACCGCATAATCGACTTTTTCCCCTTTTTAGTTCCAAAGTCTGCAATATACTCAGGTCTAACTTCTAAAGGGCTAAAAACGTCATAACCTAGCTTTTGAAGAAAAGGAATAATTAAGGATTGCTTGGTCATTTCTTCATTAGTTATGTACTCTTTTCGTTCTAAAATTTGGTTAGCTATTTTGTTTATGTCATTTCTGAATTCCATATCAACGTCTCCTCGTTATAAAGTTTAAAAATCCTTAATATTAATACTATTATTTAAAAATTCATAATATAACATAAGTTATGTATGGAAATAGGAAGGTTATTTTTTTATTTGAATTAGATTAGATAAAACATATTTGTTTTAGGTGGGGGTATAGAGTATTGGGATTTTTATGTTACGTGGGATATAAAAAATTATGGTGAGAATTGAAAAAAGCCAATCCACAGGATTGGCTTTTTGTCATTAACGAGAGTAGAACTCTACGATTAATGCTTCGTTGATTTCAGCTGCTAACTCAGAACGCTCAGCGTGACGAGTGTAAGTAGCTTCTAATTTATCAGCATCGAAAGTTAAGTATTCTGGTACGAAGTTGTTAACTTCGATCGCTTCTTTAACAACAACAAGGCTGTTAGATTTTTCGCGAACGCTGATAGTTTGACCAGGTTTAACGCGGTAAGATGGGATATCTACGCGAGCGCCATCAACCATGATGTGACCGTGGTTTACTAATTGGCGAGCTGCACGACGAGTGCGAGCTAAGCCCATACGGTAAACTAAGTTGTCAAGACGAGCTTCAAGAAGGATCATGAAGTTTTCGCCGTGCTTACCAGGCATTTTACCTGCTTGGTCAAATGTGCGACGGAATTGACGCTCAGTCATGCCGTACATGTGACGAAGTTTTTGTTTCTCTTGTAATTGTAAACCGTATTCTGAAAGTTTCTTACGTTGGTTAGGACCGTGAGGACCTGGTGCGTAAGGGCGTTTTTCTAATTCTTTTCCTGTGCCGCTTAGAGAGATTCCAAGACGACGAGACAGTTTCCAAGCTGGACCTGTATAACGAGCCATAGTTGACTCCTCCTTTAAAAATGTTTTTATTTACGTAAAATAAAAACAGACGTAATCGATATTTACGGGCATTTTGTTTTCATGTACCTTCGCTCCAGCAGCAGGGAGTTACGAGATACACCTCCGTAGAGGAACAAAATACAAACGATAAACTCACATTACAAGGCTGCCTTTTTATTTTACACAAACGCTATTATATCTTTTACCCAGAGTTTCGTCAAGCGAGTACGTTTTTGTTTTATGCATATAAATTTTGGAAATTAATATAAGAAGGAATTTAAAACAATATAAAAGAAGAGATAGAAACACAAATAAAACGCTTACATAAAATGTAGTAAAAACATTCATCAGTTTTTTAATGGTGAATATGCGGGATAAAAACATAAAGGGGATGTTTTTATGAAAAAGAAGCATATGGAGACAGCGTTAATTCATCACGGTTATACATCTGAGGAACATAAAGGAAGTTTAACACCACCGTTATTTCAAACGTCTACATTTACATTTGAGACTGCGCAGCAAGGAGAGGCGAGTTTTGCGGGAGTAGATCCGTCTTATATTTACTCAAGACTTGGAAATCCAACTGTAAAATTATTTGAAGAACGTATGGCTGTGTTAGAAGGGGGAGAAGAAGCACTTGCTTTCGGATCCGGAATGGCAGCTATTTCAGCAACGTTAATTGGTTTTCTAAAAGCTGGAGATCATATTATTTGTTCAAACGGATTATATGGGTGCACGTACGGATTTTTAGAAGTGTTAGAAGAGAAATTTATGATTACACATTCGTTTTGTGATATGGAGACAGAGACTGATATTGAAAATAAGATTCGCCAAAATACAAAGCTTATTTTCGTTGAAACACCGATTAATCCAACGATGAAATTAATCGATTTAAAACAAGTGATTCGGGTTGCGAAGCGAAATGGCTTACTTGTCATTGTTGATAATACGTTTTGTTCACCTTATTTACAAAGACCGCTTGAGCTTGGTTGTGATGCTGTTGTGCATAGTGCGACAAAATATATTGGTGGCCATGGTGATGTTGTGGCGGGTGTAACGATTTGTAAAACGAAAGCGTTAGCTGAAAAAATTCGCCCGATGCGAAAAGATATCGGTGGTATTATGGCGCCGTTTGATGCGTGGTTATTATTACGCGGATTAAAGACGTTAGCAGTAAGAATGGATCGTCATTGTGATAATGCAGAAAAAATTGTATCGTTCCTAAAAAATCATGATGTAGTAGAAGGGGTTTGGTACCCAGAAGGGGAGTTAGCATCTCGCCAAATGAAACGGGGCGGTGGCGTTATTTCTTTTTCTGTCAAAGGTGGGAAAGAGGAAACGCAAGCGTTTATTAATGACCTTCACTTTATTACGATCGCGGTAAGTTTAGGTGATACAGAAACGTTAATTCAGCATCCAGCAACGATGACGCATGCTGCGATTCCAGCGGAACTAAGAAAAGAAATGGATATTTTCGATAATTTAATACGTTTATCTGTCGGTTTAGAATCGTGGGAGGATATCGTTTCTGATTTGGAGCAAGCGTTAAAGAAAATATCTACTGTCAGTAATCAATAAAAAAGAGTGAGCTATCGGTTTCGTACATTACGTACTTAATCGATAACTCACTCTTTTTCTTATATATGTTTTAACAGTGTTTCCACAAACTTTTCTAAATAGTGCTGATCTACTTCATCGAAACGATTTTTTTCAGGACTATCAATATCCAGTACACCAATGACATTTCCGTCTTTTATAATCGGTACAACGATTTCCGAATTAGAGGCACTATCGCAAGCGATATGTCCTGGGAATTGGTGAACGTCCGCTACAAGTTGCGTTGTTTTCGTTTCAGCTGCTACGCCGCAAACGCCGCGCCCAAATGGAATACGTACGCATGCTGGCATTCCTTGGAATGGCCCGAGAACGAGCTGATTTCCTTCTGTTACATAAAAGCCAACCCAATTAACGCGATCTAAAAATTGGTTTAATAATGCGGACGCATTTGATAAGTTTGCGACTACGTTTAATTCGCCAGTTAATAATGCATCCAGTTGTTTAATTACTGTCTCATACTGCTTTTCACGAGAACCTGCATAACTTTCTTTTGTAAACATGGAAACAACTCCCTTTTTATCGAGATGTGTAAAATATTAGCAAAATACGATGTATTTCACATGACTTTGTCGATAGAAAATTAAAGGAATTTGTCTTAAAAGTCAAGAAATTTAAACTATAGCTGTTCAGTGAGAGGAAGTGAGCGCATGAAGCAGACGAAACAAAAAGTAATTGATGCGGCAATATCGTTGTTTAATACGAAAGGTTATGACGGGACATCAGTGCGAGACATTGCAAAGCGAGCGGATGTGAATGTAGCGAATATTTCATACTATTTTGCTGGAAAGCAAGGCCTATTAGAGCAGCTTATTACTGATTTTTTAGAAGGATATATTCATGTGATTGAAACGTCCTTTGAACAGAGAGAGTATTTGTCGGCTAAAGATGTGATGGTGCAAATGGTGCGCGGGATTTTACGATATCAATTTGAAAATAGGGAACTGACACGTTTTTTTTATAGAGAGCTTTCGCTTGATACGACATTAATTCGTGAAGTGATGACCGTTTATTTTTCTAAAGAAAGATATTATATCGAACAAATCATTAGAGAAGGACAAATGAAGAAAGAGTTTCGAAAGGTATCTTTTACAATGTTTATGACGCAATTAAAAGGCATGATAAATATGCCGTTTTTATATCCACAGTATATATCAGAAGTATTACATTCTTTTCCATCCGAAACATTTTTCTTAGAAATGTATACGAAGGAAATTGAGCAATGGATGGAACAAGCATTATGTAAAACGAATATGTATCAGGAATGGCCAAGAGCTGTTCATATGTGAAAAATCCCCACCTAACGAACCGAGGTGGGGATTCTTGTAGTTTCTTTTCTTTGCCATAAATTGTTACATAATAGCGCAATAATTGTTAATGAGGCTCCGGCAATTTCGATTTTGTCGACCGTATAACCTCGAAATATGGAACCGATAAGTGCAAGGACAGGAACTAAATTCATAAATAATATGCCGTTAATAGATGAAATATAGCGATTCCCCATAATCCAGCAAAACACAGCGATAACACCTGCAATAATCGACATATAAAAGAGTTCAAAACGAACGCTCACAATTGTGCGTAATGATGGTACAGTAATGACGTTTGTGTAAGTTAATAAAGTGACAATAACGATGAGTGACATTGAACCGAACAAACAAGTTAACGTTGTATATCGAAGTGGTGACCAAGATTGAAAACGAGCACCGCCATTTGTATAAATGACCCAGCAAGTAACGCCGCATAACATCAATATATTCGTAGATAAGTGACTTGCAGCTCCAAATAATAAGTGAATATTTCCTTTTGAAATGACAAGCATAACACCGAGTAATGCAACGAACATACAAAGAAAAGTGTAGTTTTGTGGACGCTTATTTTTTGTTATCCATTGTAATGATAAGGCAATTAGTGGCATGAGAGACTGAATCATCGCTGCATGGATTGCTCCAGAAGGTCCGGCAAGTTGTTGTCCGTAGAAAACGAGAAAACCATATCCAGCGAAACCGACTGTTCCGTAAAAAAATAAAGAAAGTGTTCGTTTTTCTAAGCGGAGCGAATGTGTCCCTTCAGTGATTAATAGCAAAATAAGAAAAATAATAGCTGCAGATCCGTAGCGAATAGTTGTGAAAAAGAACGGATCGATAAATTGTAAGGCATTTGCCATTACAGGAAACATAAATCCCCAGGCAGTTACGGCAAGTAAGCATAGGAGGGATCCGAAGAGCATTTGTTTTTTGTTCAAGAGTACCATTCTCCTTTACATTTCGTTATAGTAAGTTGATGAAATAAGTATAAAGAGTAATGATTTATAGAAGGAAATATCGATTTTTTATAACAGTTATAACTTTTTGTTAGAGGTGTATATGATGGATTTAGAGGCAGTACGATCGTTTATGGAAGTAAAGCATACGCGCAGTTTATCAAAGGCAAGTAAGCTTTTACATATTTCACAACCAGCGCTTAGTAAACAAATTCAAAGATTAGAAGCGGATTTAGAGGTTACTTTACTCAAGCGTTCTGCTCAAGGAGTGGAGTTAACAGAGGCTGGTGAGATATTTATAGCAAGAATGTTACCGATTTTGGAACAAATACATGAAGTGAAAACGGAGATGAAGAAGTATCAAGAGAAACGGAGAATTTCGATAGGTATATTGCCAAGTTTAGCGACGCACTACATATCGAAATGCAAAGATATATTAGGTGATGGATTCGAAATAGAATGGAAAATTGAGCATACGAAAGTATTAATGGAATTGTTTAAAGAGCGGAAGATTGAAGCGATGTTCATTGATTCAGTAGTAGAAGGCGCTACATATATAAAAGAAATGCGGGAGGAAAAAATTGTTTGTGTAGTTTCAAATGATCATCCTTATAAAGAGAAAACAATAATCCGAATGGAAGGTTTGGAACATGAGAAATTAATTGTGTACCCAGAAATATGTGATGTAAGGAAAATGATTATGAACATGTTTCAAGGTATAGGTGCGAAACCAATCATTGCGTTTGAAACTTCTTATGCAGAACCGATGCTTGCGATGGTCGGAGCTGGACTTGGCATCACTTTACTTCCAGAAATGTCAGTGGAGCAAGCGGTAAAGCAAGGGAATGTGCATGTGATTTCTGTTGAACCCCCACTCATGCGCAAAATCTATTTCGTATCTCATATGAAAGAGTGCCCGTTATGGCAATCATTTGAGGATAGGTAGTGAAGCGGGCGGAAGATTAAGAAAGATTACAATTGCATTTAAAGAAACATGAAATTTTAAAAAAAACTAGGTCAAAAACACGTCATTACATGGTATGATTAGTACATTGTTAGTTGTTAAATATAGGGGAATTCCCTTTTTATACATAATGCCTTCCATTTCATAAACGGAACGGACAAAAAAAGAGATATAACTAGGAGGCTTTTTTGCATGGATTCTATCCTGACGATCGTTATCATTGTAGTAAGCTCTATTCTAGTGCTGCTCATGATAGAGCTTGTGATAAGAAATCGTTCATATAAAGATATTGAAGCACTGGAGCAGTGGAAACAAGAAATAAAAGATAAACCTGTAGCAGATGAACTAAAGCGAGTAAAAGATTTGAACATGACAGGTCAAACAGAAGAACTGTTTGGTAAATGGCGTGAAGAGTGGGATGAAATCGTATCAACAACTCTTCCAAAAGCTGAAAAAGATTTAGGGCAAGCGCGAAAATTCGCCTCGCAATTCTCCTTCCGCAAAGCAAAGCATGCGATGAACGAATCCATAAGTGGTTTAGATGACGCTGATAATCGTATTACAGACATTTTAAATGAATTACAGCAACTGTTAGAAAGCCATGAAAAAAATAGCTCGGAAATTGAAGGGTTACGTGATACATATCGTAGTATGAAAAAGAGTGTTCTTGCCCATCGACACATGTATGGAGCAGCTGAGCAGAGAATTGAAGAGATGCTAGATGCCGAATCTAATAAATTTAATAGTTTTGAAGAAGCAACAAATAATGGCGACTATTTAAAAGCGAGAGAAATTGTTATTAGTTTGGAAGAAGGTTTAGCTAATTTAGAAATCATTATTCACCAAATTCCAGATTTATTGGTAGAGTGTCAAGCAACGTTACCAGTTCAACTGGAAGATTTATTACACGGACATAATGATATGGTAAGACAAGGTTATGTATTAGATTACCTGGAAATCCCTAAAGAAGTCCGCGATATGACGACACAACTACAAACATGTTTAATGGATATACAGGAGCTTCATATAACGGAAGCGGCTGAAAAAGTAGAAAAATTAAAAACTCGTTTAGACGGTTTTTATGATCAACTAGAACAAGAAGTGCATGCGAGACATTATGTAGAGCAAAAAACACTTTCTGTTTATGAAGATTTAGAAGAACTTCGTGAAGAAACAATTGAAACGAAAGCAGAAACGCAACTTGTGAAACAAAGCTATCAGTTACAAGATAAGGATATTGAGTCTCAAAAGGTAATTGAAAAGCAAATGCACATTTTAATGAAACGTTTTGAAGTGATGCAATTACGCGTTGCTGAACAAGATATTGCATTCTCTATAATTCGTGAGGAATTAGAAGAGGTTTATGAGCAATGTGAAACTTTAAAAGTACTTCATGCAGAATATAAAGAAATGCTACAAACGATGCGTAAAGAAGAATTTGAAGCGCGTGAGAAGTTGCAGGAAATGCGCAATACAATTTTTGAAACGAAACGCTTTATGCAAAAGTCGAATTTGCCAGGTCTTCCAGAGAGTATTATGGAAGATTTACAAAGAGGGCAAATGGCAATGCAAGCTGTATATGAGCAATTAGAAATAAAACCGTTAAATATGCATGCTGTAAATAGCAGTTTAGAAGAAGCATACACAACTGTTAACGGTGTAGCTGAAATGACAGAAGAGTTAATTGGACAAGCGTATTTAGTTGAAAAATTAATTCAATACGGAAACCGTTACCGCAGTCATGATGAAAATCTTGCAGAAAGCTTAAATTATGCAGAGAAATTATTCCGTGAATATCAATACGATGCAGCTTTAGAACAAGCGGCTTCTGTACTAGAGCAACTTGAACCTGGCGTTGTTCAAAAAATAGCTGAATATGTAGACAATGAACAAACCCTTTCATAAAGGGTTTGTTTTTTTGTGTAATTTTGAAGGCGATGTTGCTATAATGAATAGCGGAATACAGTAAGGTTATTCGTTTCAAAATAAAGTGAAACTGTAATCAGTGGGGGGGATTCATCCCCCACTGATTACTAGCCTTCACCAATCGGGATAAAACGGAACCTTTGTGTAGTCTTAGCGTAATTACACGTATTTATGATATGATTATATGATGTGATAGCGCTGAAAGGGGAAGAACGATGATCTATTTTGATAATAGTGCGACGACAAAGCCATATCCAGAAGCCCTTCAATCGTACGTAACGGTTGCTGGGAAATATTTTGGAAATCCTTCTTCTATTCATTCGCTTGGAGGAGAGGCAGAGCGTCTATTAACACAATCAAGAACGATTGCAGCGCAGCTTCTTCACGTAAAACCTTCTGAAATTATTTTCACATCGGGTGGAACGGAAGGGAATAACCTTGCGATTAAAGGGATAGCGATGAGGAATCGTTCGCGCGGCAAACATATCATTACAACAAATATTGAACACGCGTCTGTGTTTGAGGCATATAAGCAATTAGAAGAACTCGGGTTTGATGTAACATATTTACCGGTTAACGAGCATGGTGTTGTATCGGTAGAGGATGTGAAGCGAGTGCTTCGTGAAGATACAATTCTTGTTTCAATTATTCATGTGAACAACGAAACTGGAGCAATTCAGCCCGTTGCTGAAATTGGAACGTTATTATCGAATTATCCGAAAATAAGATTCCATGTGGACCATGTACAAGGGATAGGAAAAGTACCGCTTAATTTATATGCTTCGCATATTGACCTTTGCTCAATATCTGGACATAAATTCCACAGTGTAAAAGGAACAGGTCTTCTTTACGTGCGTGATGGCGTAAGATTAGATCCGATTTTATCAGGTGGTCAACAAGAGCTTAAGTATCGCTCTGGTACAGAGAACTTACCTGGCATTGTAGCGATGGTGAAAGCACTTCGCATGACAATGGAACAAGTGAAAGAAAAGATAGCTCATTTGCAAAGTTTACAAACAGAGCTTGTACGTTTCTTTAAAGAAATGGAAGATGTAACAATTAATACGTCGCTTGCATATGCAGCACCACACATTTTAAATGTGTCGTTTGTCGGTTTAAAACCGGAAGTGGTCGTTCATGCTTTAGAAGAACACGGTGTATATGTATCAACGAAGTCTGCTTGTTCTTCAAAAGCAAATGAAGTGAGCAGAGTGTTAGTGTCAATGGGAGTACCGCATGCAGCTGCTGCAAGCGCTATTCGTATTAGTCTAGCACCAGACAACACGATGGAAGAAGTAAAACAATTTGAAGGTATTGTAAAAGAGACAATGCCAAAATTATATGAAGTGATGAGGTAAAGAAATATGATGACATATGAATATATTTTAGTACGTTACGGAGAAATGACGACAAAAGGTAAGAACCGTTCTAAATTTGTAAGCACATTAAAAGATAACGTTAAGTTCAAACTGAAAAAATTCCCAAACATTAAAATCGATGCAACACATGACCGTATGTACATTCAGTTAAATGGCGAAGACCATGAAGCGATTGCTGAAAGATTGAAAGATGTATTTGGTATTCATAAGTTTAATTTAGCGATGAAAGTACCATCAGAATTAGAAGATATTAAAAAAGGTGCATTAGCAGCTTTCTTACAAGTAAAAGATGATGTGAAAACATTTAAAATTACAGTGCACCGTTCTGATAAACGTTTCCCAATGAAGACGATGGAGTTACTTCCAGAAATTGGCGGGCACATTTTAGAAAATACAGAGGATATCACAGTAGACGTCCATAATCCAGATGTGAATGTACGTGTAGAAATTCGCAGTGGTTACAGCTATATTATGTGTGGTGAGCACATGGGAGCTGGCGGTTTACCAGTTGGCGTTGGCGGAAAAGTAATGGTACTTCTTTCTGGTGGTATTGATAGCCCAGTAGCAGCGTACTTAACGATGAAACGCGGCGTATCTGTGGAGGCAGTTCACTTCCATAGTCCACCTTTCACAAGTGAGCGTGCGAAACAAAAAGTAATCGATTTAGCACAAGAGTTAACGAAATACTGTAAACGTGTAACACTTCACCTTGTTCCATTTACTGAAGTGCAAAAAACGATTAATAAAGAAATTCCATCTAGTTATTCTATGACAGTAATGCGTCGTATGATGATGCGTATTACAGAGCAGATTGCAGAGGAGCGTAATGCACTTGCAATTACGACTGGTGAAAGTCTTGGACAAGTAGCGAGCCAAACGTTAGATAGTATGCATACGATTAATGAAGTGACAAACTATCCTGTTATTCGTCCGCTTATTACGATGGATAAATTAGAAATTATTAAAATCGCTGAAGAAATCGGCACATATGATATCTCAATTCGTCCATACGAAGATTGCTGTACAGTATTCACACCAGCAAGCCCAGCGACGAAGCCGAAGCGTGAAAAAGCGAATCGTTTTGAAGCGAAATATGATTTCACACCATTAATCGAAGAAGCTGTAGCAAACAAAGAAACAATGGTATTACAAACGGTAGAAGTAGTAGCGGAAGAAGAAAAATTCGAAGAACTTTTCTAAAACCATAAATTACCATATCTAAAATGTGTATGAAGTCATGTTATTTATCACACTCTATACTCACAAGGAGGTGATATAACATGGCACGTAGCACAAATAAATTAGCGGTTCCTGGTGCTGAATCAGCATTAGACCAAATGAAATACGAAATCGCTCAAGAGTTTGGTGTTCAACTTGGAGCGGATGCAACATCTCGCGCTAACGGTTCTGTTGGTGGCGAAATTACGAAACGTCTAGTTTCACTAGCTGAGCAACAATTAGGCGGTTTCCAAAAATAATTCCATATACAATGGCTTAGAAAGAGCGGGTTCTCCCCGCTCTTTCTTTTTGTTGTTCCTATTAGTATAAATTCATTTCGACAAAAGCATAAAAAAATTGTCAAAAGAAGAGGGTTCAAAATTTACTGAAAATTCTTTATTATATAAGGGAGGCATAAAGAAAAAGGAGGATGTTTATGAAGAGAGAGGAATTGTTGGCACCACCATCTTATAATTTAGTTTCAGAAATAGAGAAATATACAGACGATAAAGAGAAGCTTGCTTTAATTTGGCAAGATGATAAAGGGAATAGACGAGAAGTTACATATTTTGAATTAATGCAAGGTGCAAATAAAATTGGAAACGCTTTTATAAAAAGTGGCTTACAAAAAGGGGACAAGCTCCTTATTATGATGCCGCGTTTAATTGAAGCTTACATGACGTATATCGCTGCGATTAAAGCAGGGTTTGTCGTAATTCCGAGTTCGGAAATGTTGCGTAAAAAAGATATTGAATACCGCATTGGACACGGAGAAGTAAAAGCGATTGTAAGTTATGAACCATATATCGGACAGTTTGATAACATAGGGGCGATGGAATCTCTTCAAAAGTTCGTTCTGAGCAAGCAGTCAGTAGACGGATGGATCAATTTAAAAACAGCATTAGAAACAGAAAGTGACATGTTAGAAATGGCGAAAACAGATAAAGAAGATATGGTCTTTTTATCTTATACGTCAGGGACGACAGGAAACCCGAAAGGTGTTGTTCATACGCATGCATGGGCATACGCTCATTTACGTACGAGCGCTCCAAATTGGCTCGGAATTGAAGAGAATGATGTTGTATGGGCAACGGCTAGTCCAGGGTGGCAAAAGTGGATTTGGAGCCCGTTTTTAGCAACTCTCGGTTCAGGGGCAACAGGATTTGTATACAACGGTAAGTTTGAACCGGAAACGTATTTAAATTTATTAGACGATAATAAGGTGAATGTGCTTTGTTGTACACCGACTGAGTATAGATTAATGGCAAAGGTAGAAGACTTGACTGAGTACAATTTAGAAGCGTTACATAGCGCTGTATCCGCAGGTGAGCCGTTAAATAGAGAAGTCATTGAAACGTTCCAAAAGCACTTTGATATTACAGTAAGAGATGGCTATGGGCAAACGGAAAATACATTACTTGTTGGCGTAATGAAAGGGATGGATATTAGAAAGGGATCAATGGGGAAACCAACGCCAGGAAACCATGTTGATATCGTTAATGAAGAAGGAATCCCAGTGCAGGTAGGAGAAGTTGGCGATATTGCAGTTCATATTGAAACACCAGCCCTCTTTAAGCAATATTATAAAGATGATGAGCGTACAGCGATGCAATTCCGTGGTGATTATTATATTACGGGTGATAAAGCGAAAAAAGATGAAGACGGCTATTTCTGGTTTGAAGGGCGCGGAGATGATATTATCATTAGCTCTGGTTACACAATTGGGCCGTTCGAAGTCGAAGATGCACTTGTAAAACATCCTTACGTAAGAGAATGTGCGGTTGTCGCAAGTCCAGATGAAATTCGAGGGAGTGTCGTGAAGGCATTTATCGTATTAAGAGAGAATATAGAAAAGAACGAAGAAACATTAATTCCAGTGCTCCAACAACATGTGAAAGAACTCACTGCACCATATAAATATCCTCGCAAAATTGAATTTGTAGATGAACTACCAAAAACGATTTCCGGAAAAATTCGTCGTATTGAACTTAGAAAACAAGAGATGGAGCTTCCTTCAAAATAATTTTGAAAATAGGGAAGTAAATAGTTGAATGAAATGTAAAACGATGATATTATAAAAAACGAACATAAGTTCTATTTTATAAACTAAAAAAAGAGGTGTCCGTATGATTTTAGGTATTAATCCGTACTTAGTTTTAGATGGTAGTGGGCAAGAAGCTGTACAGTTTTACAAAGAGGCGTTAGACGCAAAAGTAGAAGTAATGCAAACTTTTGGTGACATGCCTGAAAATCCAGAATACCCGATTCCAGCTGAAGCGAAAGAGCGCGTTTTACATGCTACTTTAAAAGTTGGTAATACGGACCTTATGATTTCTGATACATTCCCAGGTCAAGGGCATGCAATCGGATCTCAAGTAACAATCGCAATTCAAATTAGTAATGCAGAAAAAGCAAAAGAAGTATTCGAAAAGTTACAAGAGGGTGGAGAAGTTATTATGCCACTTCAAGAAACGTTCTGGAGCCCAGCATACGGACAACTAAAAGATAAATTTAGCATTGAATGGCAAATTACAACGTCTACTACTGAACAAAAATAATTTTTGGGAAAGCACCATTTTTAATTCAAATGGTGCTTTTTTTATACGGATTAATCTCGTAGACTAAAGGGAAAAAGGGGATGAGCATATGGGAGAAATTTGGTATGGCGGCACCATTTACACGATGCGAGAAGAGAATGAAAAAGTAGACGCTGTTTATGTTGAAAACGGTGTGATCGTTGATGTCGGGAGTAAAGAAGAGTTAGAAGACCGATATGCTACTACGGTTAAATTGTACGATTTAGAAGGCAAAACGATGATTCCAGGTCTCGTTGATAGTCATATGCATCTTATTGGGCATGGAGAGAGGTTACTCCGTCTAGATTTATCAAATTGTACATCGTATGGCGAAGTGCTTACTCTTGTTCAGAAGCAAGTAGAAGACGCGCCAAAAGGTTGTTGGATTATCGGAGAAGGCTGGAATGAAAATAACTTTACAGATACGAAAGATGTTCACGCACGTGATTTAGATGCAATTTCGAAAGAACATCCCATTTTATTAAAACGAGTTTGTCGTCACGTTACATGGGTGAATTCATACATACTGCAAGAAGCGAACATAACAGAAGAGACGCAAGATCCGAAAGGCGGGAAAATTGGCCGGGATGCATCAAATAAGTTAACAGGGCTTTTATATGAACAAGGACAAGAATTAATGAAACACGTTCAGCCTGAAATTGATAAAGCTTATTTACAAAGAGCTTTGCAAACAGCGATTAAAGACTGCTGGCAATACGGAATCGTTGGTGGGCATACGGAAGATTTAAATTATTATGGTGGTTTTAGAAAAACGTATAATGCGTTTTCTTACGTTATAAAAGAAATGCCATTTAAAGCGCATTTACTCGTTCATCATGAAGTAGCACATGAAAGAAAAGAATATGAAAATGAGCACTATATTGAATTTGGTGCGATGAAAATTTTTTCTGACGGTTCTTTTGGCGGAAGAACTGCTTTATTAAGTGAACCGTATGAAGATGCGAAGGAAACAAATGGAGTTGCGATTTTCTCACGTGAAGAGCTTGCAAGTTTAGTGAAAAAAGCACGTGATTTACATATGCCAGTTGCCATTCATACTATCGGTGACTTGTCGCTTGAATATGTCATTGATGCGCTTGAATTACATCCACCAGCAGAAGGGGTACGTGACCGTATTATTCATTGCCAGCTAGCTCGTGAAGAGTTGATTGAAAGAATGAAACACTTGCCAGCTATTATTGATATTCAACCGGTCTTTGTTTCATCAGATTTTCCATCAGTCATTGAAAAACTAGGCGAGCGTCGTCTTCGTTACGCGTATGCTTGGAAGACGTTACTGGACGCAGGCTTACATTGCAACGGTGGTTCAGATGCTCCTATTGAACAAGTGAATCCGTTTTTAGGCATATATAGCGCTGTTACACGTAGAAGTTTTATTGACGGTGTATGCTATATGCCTGAGGAAAGATTAACGGCATATGAGGCTGTTTCTTTATTTACGACAGGAAGTGCTTATGCAATAGGAAAAGAAGCGAAGCGAGGACAAATTATAAAAGGATATGAAGCAGACTTTACGATATTAGATCGAAACATATTTGAAATAGAGGCAGAAGAAATAAAAGAAGTACAAGCGAAAATGACCGTCATTGATGGCCAGGTTGTTTATAGAAAAGATGCGTAAAATATATCAGCGATTATCGGAATATATCGACTGTAACTCGAAATATATCAGCGATTATTGAAATATATCGACCGTAACTCGAAATATATCAGCGATTATTAAAATATATCGACTTACCGACAAAAACTGACAAGAATAGCGAGAGATTGTTGGCCGCGCCAATCGGGATAAATAAATAACCGCAGAATTATGGGGATCCCCATAATTTTGCGGTTATTTTAATACTATAAAAATGTTCTCTGTACTTTTTCCCAGAAGGAATTGTTTTTTAATTTTACTGTTTTAATTTGTTTATCGCTTAAGCGTACAACAGCTTTTTCCACTTGTTTAATGCTAAGCGCTTCGTTATCCATGCCGATAACAGGATAATCGTTACCGTCTGGTTTAAGTTTTAAAGTTAGTGTACGTTCGTGGTTTAAGATGAACGGTGAACCGAGCGTACGGTATGTGTTGTTATTTAAAGATGCTAGTTCGCTTACTTGGAAACATGGGATAAGCGGATCGACAACGGCACCATGTAATGATTTGTTGTAAGCTGTACTTCCTGTTGGGGTAGAAACAACTAAACCGTCACCTCTAAATGTTTCGAAATATAAATCATCAACGTGAACATCTACAACGAATGTTTTAATAATGCTAGAACGTAATGAGAATTCATTTAAACAATGGAAAGATGTACCGTGATCTACATCTACCTGAATTGTTGGATATTTTCGCACTTCAATTTCATTTTTTGTAATTTCTTGAAGGGCTGTATCAACGTGATCAATGTGGAAATCACAGTAGAAAGAAATTTCATCTTTCGTAGAAATCCCTGCGTATAAGCAATCTTCTCTAAAACCAGTTTTACGAACGGCTTGTAAGAAAGTTGCATCATCTCCAACACTGACGATAGCGTTTGCATTTTTTGGTTGATCTAATATGGTAAATCCATTCTCTTCTAAAATGCGATAGATTGGTTTCATCTTTTCAACGAGCGTTGCTTTGTCATCACCATAAAAGAAAAATAAATTGCGACGATCTGCCATTATGTATCCCTCCACTGCAGTTAAATTTTCTGTTTTTCGTGCTACATATCATTAGAGTCCGTTCCCTGATGATATGTTCAAATAATATATTTCGATATAAATTGTCAAAACACCTTTTTATTTTTAGAAAAATTTTTATATTCAATCTTACGGAACTCTGTTTAATGATGAATAAACTTGTCGATAATGGGTACGGAGTGAAAGGATGATACGTATGAAGTGGCTCGTAATTGGAATAATAATTCTTCTCCTTTTTATTTTGCTTATACTATTGTCGAAAATAAAGCTTAAAGTGACATTTTTATATTCAGAAATGGAAAAGCAATGTTTGTTTCAAGTGAAAATATGGATGATTCGATATACATTTGATGTGTTGGAAAGAATTGAAAAACAGCAGAAAAAGACAGGGCAGAAAATCGAAAAAGCTGAAAAGGACGGTGGAATAGATAATAAAATTATGGCGCAACTTGACAGCATCGGGGAACTGATAAAAAGGCTTCAAAAAGTTCATACTATCGTTAAAGATTTTCTCAAACGAGTGAAAATCAATGGTTGGAAATGGCATACGCAAATTGGAGCAGGCGACGCAGCTAGTACTGGAATTGTCACTGGATATGCATGGGGGACAAAAGGAATGGCTGCTGGAGTTATAGGACAATATATGCATATTGTCGATGTACCAGAATTTGAAATTATCCCTGTTTTTCAAGGGAAGGGGTTTGCATCAAGGTGCGAGTTAACAGCATCTTTTCGTATATTTCGTGCTATAAAAACAGGATTCAAATTACTCATGTTTATGAGAAAGCAAAAATCTGGTATGACAGAAAAATCTGTTCAAGCATAGGGGGGATATAGAGTGGACCATCCAATTCAAGGTTTAATGACAACCGCAATGCAGCATTTAAAACAAATGACTGATGTAAATACAATTGTTGGTGATCCAATTAAAGCAGCAGATGGAAGTGTAATTCTTACTGTTTCGAAAGTAAGCTTTGGTTTTGCTGCTGGTGGAAGTGAATTTGGTAAAGTAGAACATTCAGGTCGTCATCCATTTGGCGGGGGAAGTGGTGGAGGAGTTTCTATTAATCCTGTTGCCTTTCTTGTTATAAATGGAGATGGTGTGAAAGTATTACACTTAGATAAGCAGACACACGTCATTGATAAAATAATTGAATTAGCACCACAAGCTGTTGATAAAGTGAAAGAAATGATGGATAAACGAAAAGAAGATGATCCTGAATTTCAAATTTAACGAATAAAGAAGCTAATCAATGGATTAGCTTCTTTAATTTTTTTGTAAATAAAGCGATTTTATTTGCATTATCGATGGGGACAAACTATCATTTACATTGTACATATTTTGTTTAAATAAGGGAGGATTTTCAAGTGGCAAACGTAACTTTTAAAGGTAATCCAATGACTTTAGTTGGAACAGAAGTTAAAGTTGGCGATCAAGCGCCAAACTTCCAAGTATTAGCAAACGACTTATCTCCAGTAAGTTTAGAAACATACAAAGGCGAAGTAAAATTAATTAGTGTTGTACCTTCAATCGACACAGGTGTGTGTGATGCACAAACACGTCGTTTTAACCAAGATGCAGCAGGTATTGAAAACGCGAAAGTATTAACAATTAGCGCTGACTTACCATTCGCTCAAAAACGCTGGTGTGCAGCAAACGGTTTAGAAAATGTTGTAACACTTTCTGATCACCGTGACCTTTCATTCGGTGAAGCTTACGGCTTAGTAATGAAAGAACTTCGTTTACTTGCTCGTGCAGTATTCGTAGTAGATAGCAATGACAAAGTAGTTTACGCAGAATACGTAAGCGAAGGTACAAGCCATCCAAACTATGAAGCAGCATTAGAAGCAGCTAAATCTGCAAAGTAATTAGGAAGGAAATGACCTCTTATAAAGAGGTCGTTTTTTCTCATCTATTGCTACGAATGGTAACGATAGATGAGAAAAAATGTTATATCATACATAACTTGAAAGGGAGCTCTTTACAGGAGGTCGCTTTTTCTTTTTGGAAAAAATCACTTTGTGGTATGATATAAGTTATGTGTAAAAGAGAGAAGGAGGAATGTACGTGAGTCAGACAGTGGAAACATTATTTTCTATTTTTGATTCTTCTACGGTAGTTTTACGTAAAGAATTAGATGTAACATATTTAGAGGCGCTTGTAGAAACAGGTGATAACTTGTTTGAAGGTGCGATTTTACAAGAGGAATTATCCGAATCAACAATTGAAAGGTTGAATCGTGAATATAGTACGTTTAATGAAGAAACATATAAAGGTGAAGAAATTCGTAAAGCATTTCAGCTAGCCATTTTAAAAGGAATGAAAGAGGGCGTACAAGCAAATCACGAAATGACGCCAGATGCAGTTGGAATGTTCATGAGCTACTTATTCCATAAATTTATGCAAGGCAAAACAGAAATTACTGTTTTAGATCCTGCAATTGGAACAGGTAATTTAATGACTACAGTATTTAATAGCGCTAAAGAAGAGCTAGCAATGAGTGGATTTGGTGTAGAAGTGGATGAAGTGCTAATTAAACTTGCTTTAGTAAATGCAAATTTACAAAAGCATGGAATCGAATTCTTCCATCAAGATGGACTAGCACCACTTTATATTGATCCAGTTGATGCAGTCGTTTCAGATTTACCAATTGGTTATTATCCAAACGAAATCAGTGCGAGTGAATATAAGTTAAAAGCAGATCAAGGAATGTCATATGCGCATCACTTATTTATTGAACAAAGTGTGAAACATACGAAAGAAGGCGGGTATTTATTCTTCTTAGTACCAAACTTTATTTTTGAAAGTGATCAAGCGCCGAAACTACATGCATTTATTAAAGAAACATGCTTTATTCAAGGTTTGTTACAGCTACCTGTTTCCATGTTTAAAAACGAGAAAAATGCAAAAAGTATATTTGTTCTCCAAAAGAAAGGCCAAGGTGTAACAATGCCGAAACAGGCACTACTAGTGGAATTACCTAAATTCTCTAATATGAAGGCTATGGAGAACATTATGGATCAATTAAATACTTGGTTTGCAACACAAAAGTAACACCATATATATGTAACAGGGTTAGTGATTAATGTAGTACAGTTGTATAGAATATGTCATATTTTTTAATATATACAAGATTTAACTGAATTTTTTTGAAATCTGTAATATATTTTTTTTCTTGGTGTTACAATTTTTTCACTTGAAATATATGTCGGACGATGTTTAAATTAAAATCGTGAGTATAAAATTTACTGATGATGAAACGTTTTCATAGTGAGTGAATTTAATTAGATAAAATCGAGCGGTTTGTGGAATGATCCACACAACTACCAAGAGAAAAAGGGGCGAAAGACTAGATGTCAAAAATCATCGCGATTAACGCAGGAAGCTCTTCCTTAAAATTCCAATTATTTGAAATGCCAAGTGAAACAGTATTAACAAAAGGTTTAGTAGAACGTATCGGTTTAGAAGATAGTATCTTCACTATTACTGTAGATGGCGAAAAACAAAAAGAAATTACAAACATCCCAGATCACGCAGTAGCAGTTAACATGCTTCTTAGCAAATTAACTGAAAATGGAATCGTAAAATCTCTTGATGAGATTGGCGGTATCGGTCACCGTGTTGTACACGGCGGCGAAAAATTTGCGGATTCTGTTTTAATTACTGATGAAGTATTAGCGGAAATCGAAGAATTAAGCGATTTAGCACCACTTCACAACCCAGCAAACCTTGTTGGTATTAAAGCATTCCAAGAAGTATTACCAAACGTACCAGCAGTAGCAGTATTCGATACAGCATTCCACCAAACAATGCCGGAATCTGCATTCCTATACAGCTTACCGTATGAGTACTATGAGAAATTTGGTATCCGTAAATACGGTTTCCACGGAACTTCTCATAAATACGTAACTGAGCGTGCGGCTGAATTATTAGGTCGTCCAATTGAAAGCTTAAGCCTACTTTCTTGTCACTTAGGTAACGGTGCAAGTATCGCAGCAGTAGAAGGCGGTAAGTCTATCGATACTTCTATGGGCTTCACTCCACTTGCTGGTGTAACAATGGGTACACGTTCTGGTAACATTGACCCTGCGTTAATTCCATACATCATGGAAAAAACAGGCCAAACTGTAGAAGAAGTAGTTAACGTATTAAACAAGAAGAGTGGTATGTTAGGTCTTACTGGTTACTCTAGTGACCTACGTGACATCATTGCGAAAGAAGAAGAAGGCGACCACCGTGCGAAAGTAGCACTTGACGTGTTCGTAAGCCGTATCCATAAATATATCGGTTCTTACACAGCTCGTATGAAAGGCGTTGACGCTATCATCTTTACAGCTGGTGTAGGTGAAAACAGTGCAATTATTCGTGAGCGCGTATTAGAAGGCCTTGAGTACATGGGCGTATACTTCGACGCAAAACGCAATAACGTATTCGGTGAAGAAGCATTCATCAGCTTCCCTCACTCTCCAGTAAAAATTATCGTAATTCCAACTGACGAAGAAGTTATGATTGCTCGTGACGTACTACGTCTTGGAGATATTGGTTAATATATGAAAAAAAAGACGAGATCCTATAGGATTTCGTCTTTTTTCTTTTTAATATATTTTAAAATTCCATCTGGATATAATAATTTTTCCTTCTGAATGAATGCAGTAATGGGAACCCATTTTGCATATGACGCCGTTTGCTCATCTTGTATATTCACTATTTCCATTTCATATAGTGATCTGTCTAATAAACGCAAAGAATATAGTTGAATAATCTCATGACCAATTTCCTCATCTAGATGAAAGATGTTTTCTAAGCAACCTAAATAATCGATAATTTCTATTTCTGTATGAAGCTCTTCATTAAACTCTCGAATAACTGTTTCATCTGATTTTTCTCCGAGTTCAATTGATCCACCAAGAGGACGGTAATAGGTTTCATTGTCTATATTATATTCTTGTAGTAGAAGTCGATTGTGATGTATAACAATACCAAAGGATTTTGCACGTGGGTACATGAATATGATCGCTCCTTATTCATTTATATGTGGATAATTATAAGTTGAAATATAGAGAAAATCACCTTTTTATTCACGTTGTTGAGCTAATTGTAATACCGTCTAATAGTTCTTTCCAAAATGCTTCATTGTACTGGTATATATCCATCACTGGGCATTTTATAACGCAAATGTTTTGTAATCCCCAATCTTCTTCAGTGATAGTTGGTACATCGGCAGGAAGTAATAAAAGGACGGAGAAGTTATGCTTGACCATTTGAGATAAAATTTGTTCAAGAAAAAGTGCTTCTTCATATGTTCCCCCGGTTCGAATAAACAATATGGATTCTTCCATTTCTACTGTAGTTAGAAAACGATTAATCCGATGCTCATAATTTAATTTAATATCTGTATAAGAAGGCCAAGAAGTTGGTGTATTTACATCTGTTTTAAAGTCATGGCAGGAGTCAATTTCATAAATGTTGTCTCGTAGTCTTAATTTCGCATCATCATCCCAAAATGAGATGAAGGACAAATTTTCTAATTCTAAAAAACGGTGAAAGCGATTTTGTAATAATAAATTTACTTTCTCTAATGAAGGACTTAGCATAAAATCAATAACGCCAAAAAATGGGGATAATCCTAGTTGATATAAAGCCCAAGCAGGCCAGCAGTTTTGTCCTAAGCTAAATACAGCATTATACTTTTGTTTTATATTGGATAGATTCATGTGATTCATCTCATCCTTTTTGCTAATATTTTATGTCATTAAAAAATGGTATGTGAATGGAGATAGACAAGCATATTTGCAAAGAATAAGCAGAAATATGTTACAATAGAAAAAAATCGAACGAGGTGGTTGTTACGATGCGATCGAAGCGAGAACAAGCCATTTTAGACAATATAAAGGAATGGGAAGCGCAATTAGTTGAGCAAGAAGCGACCGATTTTCAAAAAGTGTTTGATAAATGGTTACATACTACAGTTGCGAAATTACCTGAGAAAAAACGAAAAGAATTCTTTACGAAAGCAGATGGATGGCTTTTTCATTTGCATGCACTGATTCAAAGTTCACAATCACAATTAGATGCACGTAATCGTATTTTAGGAACATCAAGATTATTTAATGAATCAATTGAACAACTTGAAGATTTGAAAGCATTATCTATTGATCAGTTAACATACATAGCAGAGCAACAAACAGCACGTCATCGTCTATATTCATTCGTGCAAGGCGGAGCAACGGGTGCTGGAGGATTATTATTATTGACAGCTGATTTTCCGGTTATGATTGCGTTAAATGTGAAGGCTGTCCAACTTATTGCAACATCGTTTGGGCATGATGTGAACAAGCCTTATGAAATGATGCTGGCGTTAAAGGTGTTTCATGCGTCATTATTGCCAGGAAGACTTCAGCAATACGCTTGGTACAACTTGCTACGAGAGCTGGAGCAAGAAGATTCGTTCTTTTATGAAGGAGACGAAGCAGTGTTACAAACAGCCTCTACCGAAGTTTTGTTAAAGCAAATTTTGAAAACATTTTCAATTTATGCTCTTCGTCGTAAATTATTCCAAGGTATCCCAGTCATCGGAATGGCAATTGGATCTACAGTAAATTATCGTTTAACAAGAAATGTTACTGAATTTGCCAATCGATTTTATCAAGTGCGCCACATAATGGAGAAAGAAAAAAAATCATAAAAAAAGCGAGAGGCCGAAGCCTTTCGCTTTTTTAATTTGTTGCATGTTTTTTGGTCATTGGAATAGATACTGGTTGCTTTTCTGCTGCTTTTTCTGCTTTTGGATAATAAATTAAATCCAATGTTTTTGCCTGTACGGCAATTGAAAGAATAGTAAAAGCAATTTCTGTCCAATTTAAATAATATAATGAAAGCGCAAGAACAATCGCGTCAAAGACGAAGAAAATTTGCCCAATTGTAAAACGAGTTCGTTTACTTAATACAATTGTTAAAATATCGTCTCCACCGGTTGCACCGCCAAATCGCAATATAAAACCGAGTCCAATACCAGCTAAAGCACCGCCAACTATTGCAGCTATAAATAAATTGTTTGATAAATCTACCGTAAATGGAGAATAATTTTCCATAAGGGAATAAAATACTCCGAATGAAATTGAACCTAAAAATGAATAGCCAACCATTTTTTTACCTAAAAATGAAGCGCACAGTAAAATAATTGGGATATCCATTATTACAGTTGAAATAGATGGTGAAATATCATAAAAATTTTGGATGAATAGTGCAATACCTACAAATCCACCTTCTGTTAAGTGGTTTTGGAAGTGAATGTGATATAGCGCTGCCGCTAAAATAAATGAACCGATTAAAACCATAAAAACTTCTTTAATAATTTGTCGACTTTGGATGTTCCTCATCGTTATTCCTTCTTTCCGTAGTTAGTAGTCCTTTTTGTGTTGTAAACTAACTACGA
>Ga0209025_1001773_pt1 | contig 25705 bp, 30 predicted proteins | sample AraplaMF_Col_mLB_FD_184256 | JGI IMG/M metagenome (GOLD analysis project Ga0209025, IMG submission 184256) | Arabidopsis root microbial communities from the University of North Carolina, USA - plate scrape MF_Col_mLB (SPAdes) (version 2) | ecosystem: Host-associated > Plants > Roots > Endosphere... | reverse complement strand
CAATGTGACGAATGTGCCTGAGGATCGCATCGAGCTTGGGCTGCGTCAGCTCATAGAGATAGTGATCACTATTCAGTTCAACAAAGGATAGCCTGAACCAAGAGCCTCTACGAATCGAAAAAGGAGCGGCTCTCCTTAAGGTCAATTACTGACCATTAAAGATCCCGCTCCTCTTCCTTTCTCATGCAAATGCAAATTATGTATTCGCCAGATTCAATTGCCACGATACACCGAACTTGTCCTGTACCCAAGCGAATTTGGCGCTCCAAGACGAGGCTTCAAGCGGCATCAGCACTTGTCCTTCCTCAGACAGCTCCCGAAATACTCGATCGATTTCTTCTTCCGAATCGCATGTCACGAATAAGGATATAGCCGGCGTGAACTCATGGCGATGCTGCTTGTCCAAGTTATCAATGCACATGAACACCTGTCCTTTCAACGAGAACACGGCGTGCAGCACCTTATCCTTATCGCCTTCGTCCAGATTAGGCATTGCATCTCCATGTCGTACAAGGCTTATCACCTCAGAAGGTTGAAATACAGAAGTATAGCGCTTGATTGCCTCTTCAGCATTGCCGAAAAACATGAGAAACGGATTGATATTTGATGCGTTCACGCAAGTTCATCTCCTTTAGCATTTATCCCCTTCTACTAATATTCTCGACTGCTGTCATACACATACCAAGCATCATGAACGGCATCTTTTAAAAAAACTCGACTGCATGGAACAAGTTCGTAAGACCGATTCTTAAGATGAAAAAATAGCCAATGACACCCTAAATGCAGTGCCCTTTGGCTTTATAATCTTGTAACGCCCCCGCGTTTAGCAGTTAGGTATTAACGATCACATTTCAATTATTGATTATGAGGAATGGACCATAACAGCATATTTCTGCAAATACGCCTCCCGCTGTACCTCATCCCGTTCCAACGTGGAATCTATCTGTGTTGCAGTAATGTCCAGCAGCTTCCCTTTTTCAAATATGCAGTGATAATCGTAGCAGTACATATCGCTTCTCATGCCTTGAAGAACTTGGGGCATATTAGAGGCGACTCCTTGATTATGAATATCCATAATCCAGTCTACTCGTTTCCAATCCAAAATTCCTTCGTCTGTCTTAATCGGCGTATCATAGGTAAAGCTCTCTTCCACGCTTGCTGCGTACAAATACATGCCGCCAAACCTCGTCCCGTCCACCATCCAACTAACGATACCCTTGAATGTCAATCCCGTGGGCGTTATTCCCGTTTCTTCTATCAATTCACGTTCCATCGATTCACGAGGAGACTCCCCTGCTTCCAGCTTGCCGCCGATGCCATTCCAGCACCCCATCCAGCTCGGTTTCTCCCGATTAAGCAGCAGGATCTCGTTCCCGCGTTGAATATAACAGATATTGTAGATTAGCATATGATGTCTCTCCTGATGTTTCATAATGACTTTAGTTATCGTACCAAAAATAAAGCTAATTAGCGACAGGGGCATGCCATAAAGGAGCAGCAGTACTCTCGTTAGTAAATACCCTCTTCCTCTGAGACAACCCATTCAAGAGGTTGATGATCGAGTTCTCCCTACTTGAAATGACTGATGCCTCAGTGCCACATCCTGCACTTTATTCAGCGGCTAATGGCTTCGCATGTTGAAATCGAATAATAGAGAAAGCATCCACCGTAGACGCAAGCACTGCATTGTAAATGGGATGCAAATTCGGTGTAAACCGCAATTCTACCCCAGTTCGCACGATGTGCTGAATGAGATTGGTCATCGGCTCAATCAGAATGGGCTTCACCGTTTGTTGCGAAATATAGTATCCAGCATTCGCATCTAGTAACTGAAAAGTGGAATCTTCAAACGTATATTTATAGATCGTTGTGTTGCTTATCTGCTCGAGCCAGTCATTCTCAACCACTATTATTTTGTTTGCCACTGTGTGACCAAAGAATCTCGCTTCATCTTCCGTACTCATCATGTCCGATTTTGCATAAATGACCCTTGGACAATCTCGGGGCAAATAATAGTGAACCGCATTCTCCTCATTTATTGCCCATACTGCCGGCGGAATATGCGATTGTTTTGCTGGACGTGGTATAAATGTGGAAATGGTTGAATCTTCACTAAAATGGTATAGCATCGCTGATCTCCTTCACATATTCTTGTTGTCTTCGTATGAATATAAATCTATAAATATAATTTGAGATCCAACAGATCTCGAATCATCGCATCCGCCTCTGCAGGTATCTCATAATACTTGTCTTCCTTCCAGATTGCAGTCATTCCAATTGCACGGCTTGCCCTCACGTCATTGTCCGGATGATCGCCAACGTAAATCGCTTCTTCTGCTCGAACAGACAGTTTATACAATGCACGATGGAAGATAGCTGGATCTGGCTTGCGTAGCCCTTCCCACTCGGAAATCAAGATACAGTCAAAATAGGCTTCAATGCCAAGACCCTGCACATTCGCGTACTGAAATTGACCATATCCATTCGATAGCAACCCAAGCTTCAAGCCTTGCTGCTTGATGAGGTCCAGTACCTCCAGCAAATTCGGAAAGCCTATGCAGTGTCGGTGGAAATTCGTGATATAATCCTCAAGTAATTCCTCCCACGACATGTCCAACCCACATTCCTGAATCATCTGCTGGTAAACTGCATCCTTCCATACATAACCCCGGCAATCCAGCTCGACAAATCGATTCACGAAGGCCTGCTTATCGATCTTCTGCAAGCCTCTGAATCTCACATATTGATCCTCAAGAAAAGATAGCAATGAGCTCTCTCGATCCAATAGCGTACCATCCAAATCGAAGATAACAGCCTTCACACCGACACCTCCCGACCAGTATACCTTTCATTGTAAACAACAACTATCACTCACTCATGAGAATGTGGTATGATTGTTCACTTCCAACTCGATTAGTTCAACATGCTCCTCACCATAACTATCTGACCAACGCAATTTGACATAACTGCCAGCGAAGTCATCCTTCGTCATGGTCCGCTCGAACTCCGTAGGCTCGCTTTGAGTGGAGCCCAAGTGATCCAATTCCGATAATAGTTGCACACTGCCGTTCGTAGCTAGCATTCCACTCGTAAGGACTCCCTCTTCGCGTTCCCCATGCTTCTCGTAATATTCAATATAGAACGATGAGGAATCCTTAATATCCTTGGTGTCACCCAGGTAAGTCAATGATGCAGATCCTCTTCGTATCGAATTCGATGTTCGCATCACCTGATAATGACGAAGCTTCCAGTGCTCTGACTGCCCTCTTAACTCGAACACATCCAACGCAAGCTGCACAACTGTCTCATTTCCTTTCTCTTTCTCTTTCTCTGTCATAAGGCATCCTATCGTGATCAAGTTTGTAATAAGCAAGATAAGCGCTATCCCCCATGCTGCTTTAGAATGACGCATCATGCTCAACCTCCTTGCTTTCGATTGTCATCTTCAATTACCACTTCTGAATATATCCCGCCTTGCGCAAGTACTTCATATTGAATGGATTCAAATCTGGAATCGGTTCATCAAGATCGAAATACTTCACTTCCAAACCCTCATGATCATTGACGATTGGCGTTCCCTTCACATCAATGGCTTCATACACGGCAATTACATTATAGACTTCATCACCGTGCGGGTATTGGAAGTACATATCCGATCCAGACAACAGTGTAACAAATTTCATTCCTCCTGCACGAAGTCCCGTTTCCTCATAAAGCTCGCGATGCGCCGCTTCCTCCATCGATTCCCCTAATTCCATTGCGCCGCCTATCGTTCCCCAATCCAGAGTATCCGCCCGCTTTTGAAGCAATAAGTGGCCTGCTTCATTAAATACGAGTACACAGGCACCTACTAAAAGCAATGGCTTCGTACCTACAACTTTCCGCAATTCCGATATATATCCCATGTCTTTCATATCTCCTTTATGAACGCTGTGTTGTTAGGCAGAATGCTGAATATGAATATTAATCCCAAAATTAGGCATAATCATTATCCTAAAAACAGGAACCGATGTACATACAAAAAAAAAGCCATGCTTCCTTCGTTAAGATAAGCTGGCTGTTCTGGTCTACTTTGCATTTATGTAGTAGATGAGATGATCTGTCCACGCGTCATTTTCATATATAAATCCTTTTCGAATACACTCAAACTTCATTCCAACCCCTTCTGCACATTTGATTGAAGGAGTATTATCAAGGTTAATATGCGCCTCAATGCGATGATAATTAAGTTTATCAAACGCAAAAGTAATTGCTGCAGCTACAGCCTCTTTTCCATAACCCCTTCTCCAATATTGATTATGAATCATATAACCTAATCTGGCCCATTGAAAATCATCCCGCAATAGCGTAGAAAAATCGATGGCCCCTACATGGGCGTTGTCTTCTTTTCGAAAGATGCCGAAAAAATATAGTTTATCTTCGACAGCCAATCTTTGATGATTGTCTATCTCGAGTTGAAACCATTCTTCGGTGTATCTGCTCATCTCAACGGTGCCTTCATCATATTTGTGCTGTGAAGGCATCCTATTTTCATATCCAGCTAGCCATGCGAAGTAGTCTTCTCCCTCAAGCGGTCTAATCACAAGCCGTTCAGACTGTATACGGTAAGAGCACTTGTTCAACCAAACACCTCACCTTCAACTGAGATTTATTATGATAAAGATCGCTATTTCTCCACGCCATACAGATAAAGATGCATATCTCCGATCTGATATGGCTTGACGAATTCTTTTATAACAGCCATCCCTAGATCCCATAATCCAAAGCTATACTCTTGATAGCGCGCGTTCTGCCGATCTAACCATGCTTGTACATCAGCATCCTCAAACTTGCGATCATAGGCATACATGACCTCTTCATCCTGCAGAATCTCGCATAAATCTGGATAATCTGCCTGGTTCATCTGCCGCAATTGCAGCCGCTCTGTTACTAGTATCATCTCTGCCTCCCCTTAATGCTTCATTAGGATACAATAACGAACCTACGCCCTTATTGCGATTTCGATCAGTTCCTGTTCAATACGACGAGCATCATCAAGATGGAACATATGAGCGGATTTATCCATCCAGATCAACCGTTTGCCAGCAGGGGCCTCCAACTTCGCGCAAAACGTTTCTACAAACTGCCCATACACATGAACATCATGTCTGCCGTGTATAAATGTAACTGGTATATCAAGCCTTGTTAATTTGTGTTCCAGTTGAATTTCGGCAAATTCCTCGACCATGCGCTGCGTATAAGTCATTCGGAATCCATTGATCGTGTTTATCACATCTCGCAACGTATAATCTGGTGAGCGGAGCAACATGCTTATAGCAGCCTTCATTCCTGGGGATTTCGTATCCTCTTCCTCATACACCATGGAGTTGAATCTGCCCATCCATTTGCGAAGCGTACCCCACTGCTCCACACTATCCACATATGGGGGATCACCACATCGAAGCAGTTCGTCTCGTGCTTTTTTCATACCTCTTGCATCCGCCTGCTGCAGTGTCCATTCCAAACAGAGCTTGTCGTTTTCAGCCCAATTTATAATCTGTGAAATACCAATATACGCATGAATTTGCTCCGGAATTTCGGCTGCCAGAAGCACCCCAATGATCGATCCCCAAGAATGGCCAACAAGCGTGACCTTTTCACAACGATAGGTGTTCCTTACATAATGAATGAGTTCCTGTGCATCGTCTACAAATTGCTGCACATGAAATGATGCCCGAGGCGTACCGCTGGAGTAGGTTTTGCCTGAACCACGCTGATCCCACATAACGAGTGTATAATGTTCCATAAGTTGCTTGGTCGTAGTAGCGATAACGTAATCCCTTCCACGACAAGATACACCTGGCAACGGCAGACCAGGACCACCATGAAGCATAAGCAGGATAGGAAGACCTTCTCTTATCGATTGAACCAATATGTATTGTTCGATTCCACCGATCTGAACCTTCTCAATCTTATTGATGCCAGTATGAGGAATGTTGAACTCTCGTTTAGCTAACCATTTCATAGAGCTCCCCCTTGCAATCAGTGCGTTCCACGCAAACGGTACCAATAGCGATATGCCTCTTTGTACTGAAGCTTCTGATAGAGATGCAAGGCAGGCGCATTGTTCTGTACGATGAGAATATAGTTGCGAGATGCCCCTAAGCCCAGTCGCGGTTTTATGAGAATCCAGGACTGGGCCAACTTTCATCAAATTCCTTATATGTACCTTACAAATAGACTTTCCGCTTGAATACAGCAATGATATCTCTGGACTGACCATGGGTGGTGCTCGTGTCGAAGCAGGACACTAACTCCCATCCTTCGTAGCCGGCTTCATTCAGCATTTGCTCGAAGCCATCTTCATCGACCTTGCCGCCCAGAAATCCTCCTGTCTTATATTTGATCGTACGATATTCCCACTTCGTATCCAACTTATCATCTCCCAAGATAGCCAAAATAACTGTTCTCGTAAATTATATCACGATACTTCAGACAGATGATGACGCTCCTGCTGAAACGCCATGTCTCTCCCGAAATTCTCGCCCTAGTATACTCATCAAAATAGAGTCGTGGTATTCATGATTGTAGTACAGTGCTTCTCTCTGAATCCCCTCTTGTACAAACCCAATCTTCTCGTAGGCTCGGACTGCCCTTGCATTGTATGAAAATACAACCAATTCAATTCGATTTAGGTTCAGCATACCGAAGCCGTAATCCAACATAAGAATCATTGCTTCCGAACCGTACCCTTGCCCGCAGTCCTCTTCAGCGAATATCGCGATACGAATATGACCGCTCCGATTCGATGGATCCATATCCATAATCGCAATTTCTCCAATCGGCCGATCATCCTCCTGCAGCGCGATAACGAACTGTGCCCGTTCACGGTCAGATGCAATTGTATCCAAATAGTTTCGCAGCACTTCTCTGGAAAACAACTTTTTCGTACCCGTCAATCGGTTAGACTCCTGTTGGAGTAATGCCTCATAGTACCAATCTATGTCGTCACCAGTAAATGGACGTAAGTATATTCTTTTTCCTGCTATCCCTTTGCGTGAATTGCTCATTTTACGTCACCCTCTGCAGTATATTTGGAAAAGAAAAATAGTTATGTAGCCGTGTTCTTTGCTTTTCGAACTTCCAGTTCATTTTCGACCCTTTGCCGCAGCGCCTTTTCATTCAGCCCTTGCTGCACAAATTGAAACCGCGTGCCTATTCTCCGTTGTACACGGTCTATGACTTGCCCAGAATGATAGGCTGTATGTTCAACGAGATGATAGAGGTCATACATAGAAGAATGATTCTTGGAATGAGATTGATCGATCGCCACACCTAAAGCCTCAAAGGATTCGGTCAATGCTGCCAATACAATTTTCACCCTCTGACTCCTGATCCCACAGCATTTCAGGTGAAGTGCATTGAAGACATGACAACAGCTTTACTTGATAGTGGGAAACCAGTCGATGTTTGGATATCAACAGAAACTCATCTAACTGTCCATCATTCACTTGCACCTATCTCCGCCCCCATTTCCAGCTTCGAAAGCGCCACTCAGACAATCATCCTGTAGATAAATAATCCTAGGCCTACGGCCATAATGATAGCCCCGCCGATCTTGGTAAGCATGATGTAGTCATCACTGGGCCCGGAGTCTTCATCTACGGCCCACCCATGCTTCATCTCCCATCCGAACTTAGGAAAGAAGAAGCTGACAGCTCCTGCAATAATAACAACAGCGAGGAAAACAGTCATAAGCAGCACGTCCTCCGCTTCACTTATTTGCCTTCATTTCGACCTTACTCTTGGAAAGAAGCCTGATAGTGACTTGTATCTCCATGCTGAACAATTACAGCTTGTGGTTCACCAACAATAATCTCTACCTGACTGAGACTAGTTGGCTGAATGTTTGGCGGCTCCCAGAGTTGATCTGGAAGTCTGTGCTCAAAGTAAGCCATCAGCGTCTTCACGACAACCGTATGTGTCACGATCAGAATCGACTTGCCTTCGTTGTCCGCAATCATAGACTGTACATACGGCAGCACTCGATGACGAAGCTCTTCGAATGTCTCTCCGTTCACACCCTTATATTCGGTCGGCTCATACCAAAATGCCTCGAACTGATCTGGATAGGCTCGCTGCAATTCATCTGCAAGCTGTCCTTCCCAGTCTCCCATATGAATTTCCTTCAACGCATCCGTACTAATAATCGGGATATCACGCTCCCCGCGAATGAGCCGTGCCGTCATATCCGTTCTGCCGCTGCTGCTGGCATAGATGCAATCAATCGCTGTATCCTTCATCGCTTCACCCAACCATTGTGCCTGCCTAACCCCAAGCGCCGTCAACGGGGAGTCCATATGCCCCTGCATGCGCCGCTCCACATTCCATTCGGTTTGGCCGTGGCGGACAATATATAATGTCGTCTTCTTGCTCATCGCTATCACTCCTATTCGCGAGCCGTTACTCGTTCGAAATCATTTCTGCACATACAACACAACCCGATCTGAGATACGGATGATCCTGGATCGGGCTTATCACGAGTAAATGCTGTTCCATTATTATACATACGAATTTCAATATTAGAAGTTACAAAATCGAGTATTATCCGATAACCACGCTATGCCCTACGATATGCATTCCAATCGAATTGCTGCAAGTCTTCTACTTGGAACGTTTCTCTTAGCAGTACGCCCAGCGAATAATGGCCTAATTCCTCTCGATAACGCTGTTCCGCATTGGTGAAGGCTTGGGTCATTATTGTCTCACCGATCGCAACAGCACGCTGATCCGAAAAGATCTGATGAACCAAATTCGTCGTTTTCAAAAATGGCTTGGTGCCCTCTATCGCCTCAAACACATCGAGCAGCCGAATGTCATCCGCATCCTTCGCGAGTTGAAACCCACCGTTCTTTCCCGAGGTCGATGTAATCAGTTTTTTCACGACCAGCATTCTCATAATCTTTTTCAAAAAAGACGGCGACACATCCAGTCGATCGCTGATCGTATCGCTCGTGACTGCATCTCCATGATGCTGAGTAGCCAGCATCACCAAAATGCAAATCGCCTGCTCTACCCCACTTTTTATTTGCATCCTTATCTCCTTCTACTTGCTGTTTCCGAAATATAATTGCACCAGCCATGTGCGTCTCTACTTCCATTATAGATATTTTCCAATCCGACACAAATAAAAAAGAGCATGGATACCTGCTGTGTACCCATGCTTTGCATTCCTCTATCCGAAATTATCAATGTTAGAATATAAGTTCATCCAATTCGATCGGAGCCCGCGTCAGCAATTCATAACCATCCTTCGTTATGAGAACCGTATCAGAATGCCGGAAGCCTCCAACGCCTTCCACATAGATCCCCGGTTCAATCGAAATCACCATATTTTCTGTAAGCACCTCATCGCTGCCTTCCGCCACAAATGGCGCCTCATGATTACTTAACCCAATTCCATGCCCCGTTCGATGCAGCAAATTGCCGATAAGTCCATATTGCGCCAAGTAATTCCGCGCCGCCAAATCAACTTCCTTCGCGTTTACGCCCGACTTCAATACGCTCAGCGCCGCTTTGCGGGCATTCATCATATGTTGGAACAACTCCGTTTCTTCTTTCGTCGGATTTCCTAAGAAGAAGGTGCGCTCGCATTCCGAGGCATACCCATTAATTCGGTAATAGGTCATCGCCACATTCGGGCCATCCCCAACCTTTTTGTATATGTCTGGAACCCCGTGCGGCATGGCACTTTCAGGAGCAGGCCACACGACGGCTAAAAGGTTCGTGTTAAGCGGATCCAATTGTTTTGTTTTAATCAACTCTACCTGCGGAATTTGTGCCAGGGCGGACATTTCCAGTACCATCGTTTCTCTCGACGCCTTCTTGAAAATGTCGAGCATCGTACGATCCGCTATATTTGCACAAAAGCGAATGCGCTCCATTTCGTAATCGCTCTTGATCTGCCGTTCGGCTGCGACGAAGTGACATAGCTCTACATGGCTCCCTTGAATGCGGACATAATGCTCAGCCGGAATGTTTGCCTCTACACCGATGTGCTTAAACTTTTGCAATACGTCCTTTAACCGCTCAAACCAATTCTCACCGACAGGTGATGGATAATCCCAATAAGACACAGTATCTGTGTCCAATATCCCTTTTTGGACATGTGCCTCTTCCAATTTAGGCACGACCAAGGTTGGCTTGCTATCAAGTGAAATGACGATAAAAAATGGCCGTTCTTCGGGACTGTACGTAATATTCGTGTAGTACCAAATATCCTCCTGTGACGATACGACATATGCATCATAGCCCTTCACTTCCATCTTTGCTTTCAATTTGGCAATACGCGTTTCCAACTCCTGCTTCAACATACCGATACCACCCTTCCGCATGATGTAATAAAAATTTCGATTTATTCATCTACTTTTTTTATCTATTATGGATTATAATTATCCATAAATAGTTTTGCAACTGCTCTTTTCATTCAGTAGCGATCTATAAAGAAAGGTGGCTCCCCATACATGAATATCGGCACGTTGGCGCGTGATAAGGATTACCTATTGGAGGCAGTGCTCTTTGCAGGAAAGTTGCTTCTGGAGAACGGAGCGGAAACAAGCCGGGTTGAGGATACGATGGAGCGGATGATTCACCACGCCATCGGAGATTCCCGTCCAGCTAGCGATTACACCTACGTAACCGTCAATGGCATTTTCGTGAAGCTGAATTCGGGCGGCTCTCAATTTCAGAGAATCGATAAGCGGCAGTATGACTTGAATAAAATATTCGGCATCAATCAGATATCTCGGGATTTTGCTGCTGGCCGCGTTAGTCTTCAAGACATGCGGCATCGTCTATTCGCAATTGATAAGGATGTGTGCAAGCTGAAGCTGTGGCACAAGTTCATATGCACAGCCTGCTTGAGTGGGAGCATCATTCTCCTATTTGGAGGATCATTCGTGGATGTGCCAGCAGCCATATTCGCAGGCCTCGTTGCCTATTTCATGCATTCATGGCTGACACGAGCATTACATGCGCCCTTCCTGCCTGAATACGGCGCCGCCTTGCTTGGCGGCGTGGCAGGCTACATAGGTTTTACTTATAGAGGGGTGCATCTTGATCTCATCATGATGGGGGCAGTAGCTCCGCTCGTACCGGGCATCGCTATCACGAACGCGATTCGCGATATGATGGCCAGACATTATATTTCTGGCATGATCGTGGCAATCGAAGCGTTGTTTACCGCTAGCGCGCTTGGCGCCGGCATTGCAAGTGCATCTTATCTATTTCTTCGGTAAATAGACAAAGAAAGAAGGGGCTTGACGATGAGAGATATCGCCATTCACATGATATTCAGCTTCCTTGCTGCTGTATCGTTCTATAGCTAGATTCATCTTGCGTCATTATCATCATCGATAGGTACAATGAGGTGCTGCGTGCCTTCAGCGTCGATTTCTCTCCATCCACTGAACAGCATAATCAACAAGCTCTCGGACAGGCATTAGCAATGCGTCTGCATTTGCTATTTTCCCGCTGCGCACATAACCAGTATCACGGGCAAAGTCAGCCCCCAGCTTCTCAAAGTCATCGGTATCGAAGTCTACATCTTGATAGGCTACCCATGATTTTACACCGTCTACAATCATAGGAGACTTCAACACCATCATCTGCTTGCTCGCATAGTCAGCACGATACTCAGCCAAATGGATAGTCGTATTATTGCTATGCCCAACGCCCAGCAGCAAGATCCAACCGTTTAACTCGTACAGTTTCGCTATCGGAGACTGTTCACCCAGACTGTAATCGAGACTGTGATTCGCAATGATCCGATCCTTGTTCGCTCCCCATGCAGCAAAGGAAACCTGAGGGTGATAGCTTCGCACAACCCCGCTCTGCTTACGGAAAAGCTCTGGAATAATCCCCATTTCCAAGCACGGTGTAAATGCAATATCAAATGCTGGCATTTGCTCCCGAATCGGTTCCCACCACGATTCCGGAACAGGAGGGCATTGCCATGTCGATGGATCTGATAAATCCACGGTATGCGTTGGCATGACCAGAGTTCCCTGCTCACTTAGCTGCTCTTCGAGCGCCAGTATGACAGCTGATGCGCCGCCCGCAACCCAGCTGCCTAATGATTTCATAGAGGAGTGCAGAATAAGGTTCATCCCCGACTGCACGCCCAGAGCCTCAAAATCTTTCGTTAATGTGTCAATCGTAAATAGTTCCCCGCTCATGACTTCCATTTCGAATCCCACCTTATTTGAGTTACTTTCTATTTGCTCGTCCATGTTGTTCGTACGTAACCCATCTTCATTCCTACCCGCTCCATATTACGATGGCTTGGTGAGAGAAATGCGCACTGGCTAACGGCCAACCGGCAGCCACTCTTTGCTGCTTCTGCGATTCTATGTTTCAACAGCCGGTTCTGTAATCCGAGCCTACGATATTCCGGTAAGGTCGCCGCAAATGTCAAGGAGGCAATACTGTTCTGCATATGCATGACCCCTGCAGCGGCAGGCTGCTGATTAACATAAGCGACATAGAACTTCCAGCCCGGACGATGATATAAAATTCGATTATTCATCGCGACATGCGGGATTCCGCTGTCCGGCAGTCCAGTTCCCCTGCAATGAATCGTGGCATACATTTCGAAATCGTCTTCTTGCAGCTCAACTACGCGAATGCGCTGATCATCCACCCACTCTTCTTCGTACGCCTTCTGCTCTATCCCGAAATACATGGATGTATGATAACCAGAGGGATACATACCGCGCTCCGACAACCGCTTCAGAAATGGAGCGTCCACCATCCCGGGCACAATTTCGAACTGAGGCTTCCCTCCACGATCCGTGAAGAACTTCATCATATCTTCGATTCGGTCTATATCCGCTCCTCTGCATCCTTTTATCGTGTTGAAGGTCGGCCAAGGCATTCCAGCACTAAAGTAGCACGCAGCTTCCCCAATTCGCTCCAGTTCTACAGCCTCGGGATTGCCCGGTTTCTGCTGAATCGCAAGCATGCGATCCCACATATATTTGATTTCGGATTGTTCAATTTCATCGATTAACCCTTCGGATGTGATGCCGCTTTCCATTTCCAATCCACCTCTAACTCTAGTAGGTATCGTAATACTATTCACACAGATTCGAGACTGTAGAGCAGGATCAATATTCCAGCTATTTTGCTCATTATACATGGCGCATGGATACAATTCGTATCACTCTCTATCGCCTTCAATGAATAAATATACAACACCCTGTCCTCTACAGAAGGGATATCCCCATTATTTTTCTAACTGAGGAGCAACCCGATGCTTCGTCGCCTGCTCATAACCATAGGCCAGTCTCAGCAAAGTCGGTTCCGCATAAGCCCTTCCGACAAAGGTAACTCCTTGCGGCCCTTTCGTCGTATAGCCCCCAGGTGCTATAATCCCAGACTCGGCATATCCCGCCGGGATGGTGATGGATGGATACCCGGCTCGAGCAGCCAGATCAGCGCCATGCTCATTGCCTAGGAAGAACAGTGCATCCAATTCATGCTTACTCAAGACTTCGTCGATGCCTTTGCGAGCCATCTCCTGATTGCGATTGAGGCTAGCATGGTATTCTGGCTCCGTTAGCGTTCCACTTGTCTCTTCCGCCAGTAAGAGCACATTTTGACCGTATTTCAAGGCAATGTCTGCGTGCGCTTCATTGTACGCAATAACCTCTGCAAGAGAATGGACAGGCATCGTAATATCCAATCTACCTAGATAGTCATTCAGCGCTTTTTTGAATTCATATCGAAGTACATTGGAATCCCATTTCACATGCTCACAAGACAGCTCTACCGGATCAATGATGGTTGCACCCTTGCTTCTCAGCACCTCGATGGCAGACTCGATAATCGCTAGCCTCGCTTCATCCAAGTCCTGATAATAAAATCTTGGAATCCCTATTCGCGCCTGCCCGAAGAAGCTCTCATCTAAAAATGGTGTATAGTCGCGATATGATCGAGACTTACTCGTCTGCGTACATGCATCTGTCTCGTCGACCCCCGTTATCGCACCCAGCACTATGGCTGCATCTCTTACGGTTCGCCCCATCGGTCCAGCCGTATCCTGACTCATCGTAATCGGAATAATTCCGCTTCGGCTGACGAGACCTAATGTCGGCTTAATTCCCACGATACCATTTTGACTGGATGGAGAAATAATCGAACCTGACGTCTCCGTTCCAATTGCAGCAGCTGTTAAATTCGCCGCTACCGCAACAGCCGAACCCGAACTAGATCCGCCAACAAATAATTCGCCTGGCCCGTATGGATTAAGCGTTAGCCCACCTCGTGAACTATAGCCCGCCCACATTGTGCTTGACATAAAATTTGCCCATTCGGTCATATTTGCCTTCCCAAGAATGATCGCGCCCGCCTCACGCAGACGTGCTGCCATGTAAGAATCTTCTGGTGCGATCCATTCCGCCAATGCAATCGAACCTGCACTTGTGTGCATCCTGTCATTTGTATCGATATTATCCTTCAGTACAATGGGGATGCCATGAAGCATCCCACGACATCCCCGTTCTTGCCGTTCCTTGTCAAGTTCACGTGCAATTGCAATCGCATCCGGATTTACTTCTAAAATGGAACGAAGCTCCGAATCAACCTTACGGATACGTTCCAAATAGACGTTAACCAGCTCTTCCGCGGTCAGTTCTCCCGCATTCATTGCCGCCTGCATACTTGATATATCTGCTTCGATAATCCATGTAGATAATGATTCCATGTTCGATTCAACAACCTTCTCTGTCGTGTAATTTTCTATATCTATCATTCTTGTTCTAACGATCTACTGTGTGAATAAATGATTCATTCATCTATGCAGAGCCTGCACCAATGAACTGAATGACTCCGATTCCGAATGTAACAAGGAAAATAACGATGACTGCAATGATTACATACTTGAACCCTCGAATAAACCTCTGATTTCTCTCAAGCTGCTTCTCTACCTCCGTTATGCGCTGTTCAAGGTCATGCAGATTTACTTCCTTTGACATGTCTTCGTTCCTCCTAATGAAGATAATCTATTGGAATAAACCGGATAGGCAGCCGGAAAAGATCATGGATGCTCGTTCATCGACATAACTTATTTCTCATTCGCTTCGCTTGATGAAGCAGGCTTGGAATGGCTTAGGAGCCATTGATATAACTCTGGATTTTGATAGGTTTCCGTCCATGCATCATGATTGGCATTCGGATAGATGGTTAACTTGGCATTGCCCCCTGCTGCGTTCGCCGCATCCACCATTTCGTTCGATTTTTCAGCAGGTATGATAGCATCTTTCGCACCATGGAATGCCCAGATTGGTGTATGCGTGAGCTGTACTGCCTGTTTTGGGTTTCCCCCGCCACAGATCGGCGCAATCGCTGCGAACTTATTGGGGTAATTTGCGGCCAAGAACCATGTTCCAACTCCCCCCATACTCAGACCAGTTACATAGATCTTTCTTTCATCAATACGATAGGTTTCGCATACGTCATCCAGCAAAGCAATAAGCGCATCGCGTTCGATTTCCCATAATGATTCTTCCGGGCATTGTGGAGAGACGATAACAAAAGGGAGTTTCTCTCCCTTCTCAGCCAACTTCGGCGGACCATGCCGCTTCACTAATTCGATGTCGTTCCCTCTCTCGCCAGCCCCATGCAGGAAGAGCAGCAATGGCCATTTCACCGCAGGTTCCACTTCATACTTGTCAGGCAAATATAATAGATAATTTATCTGTACTTGCTTCGTAATCTCACGCTGCATTCGATGTGATAATTGCGTCATTCATCATCAGCCTCCTGGTTTACATAATAGAAAGTACGTTCCCTACTGCAGCTTATATTGATATCCCTTGTAGCTCATTTCTCTCTGGAACCCTATTCGCTCTGCAATTGCACTCGACGGCTTATTCGATGCTGTACAGTCCCAGCACATCGATTGTCCTTGGGAAAACAAATGCTCCGCATACGCACGAACTGCAATCTGCGCAAGCTTGCGTCCACGATATTGTTCTATCGTGTCAATTCCTAGCGCATGAATATGACGGTATCGGAATCCGGTCATGCACAAGCTTGCGACGGTCTCATTGTGCATCACACAAAAACCACCGCCTTCTTGTAGAAACTGCTCCGTAGATTCCCAGAAGTCCTGAACCCTTGATTCGAGAAAAGAATGATTCCGAATATTCTTATTTTGCAGCAGTTCCTCGGTAACTTGAACCACCGTATAATCACCGTCAGGCAATTGGATTGCATCTTGCTTGTAATCCGGCAACATTAGCGAATATACATAAGATGTCCATGAGGACAACTCTCGATCGGCAAATATGTGCTCAATCGCTGGATTCCAACTTGGATGAGTGCCGATGCATTCTGCCCACTCCAATCCTAATCCCAGCGCTTCTTCACGTAACACTTCATCCATATAGACTCTTATGTCCCTATTGAAGGATGCATTAGTAGCGTCACCAACAAATAAAAAACCGTCTAAATTGCCCTGCCACACCATTGCGGATCGCGGCGATTCCGGGTGATCGGCAAATATTCTGCCGGGGTTGTTGCCTGCAACGATTGCCTTCGGTTCCAGCATCGTAGTGCAATTCACTAAATCCGTACATGTATAAAATTGCTCGCGCTCAAGTTCAATTATCATATGTATGTATCCCCCTCTTTTCGTTTTTATTGATAGGGATGTTAACGAATTCTCTTCTCTAAGCAGTAAAACGGGACATCCGAATGTGGAAAAATAACCGTTCCTCTTATCTCATATTGTAAATGTTGATAGAACGATAAAGCCCTTTCATTTTTGGAATAGCAATCTAATCGGATGCTAGATAGAGAATGGTTGCCTGCATACCACTCTGCAAAGCCCATTAATTTCGTTGCTATCCCTAGTCCCTGCAATTCCGGATCAACCCCAAGGCGATAAACAACAAGACACTTCGCATCCTGACCAGACTGCCATTGAATCGTCTCATACTCGGTAGGCTGACTGCTGTGCAAGGTAATGACTCCACAAATCAAATCATCCTTAAAATAGGCATACATTGACCCACTGGCTATGCTTTGTTCTACCACTTCCACGTTGGGATAATGTTCATCCCATTGATCGATTCCTTGAGCAATCATATGTGCTGTGCACTGTGAGAAGAGCTTCATGATGTGTGGTAACTCCAACTTTTCAGCTAAACGAATGGTCACTACATATCCTACTCCCTATTGGTTTTATACGATATTTTACAAAAGAGTAACCTTTTCATCCCTACGCAACAATTCCTGTTTTTTGATTTTTCCTTTCTATTACACTCCCGCTCATTCTGCACAAATTCTTCCTTCGTTAAGCCAAATAGAATCACATCCATTTACCGTCCATCGATATACCTTCAATATACCGCTTAAAGTGGGAGATTGCTTGTGAAAGAACAATATAAATAAAACTTTACCCAACCTTAATCCAGATTCACATTTTCCCTACGCGCCATGTTAATGATGCCTTGTATGAAATCAGACTTCCCCGCTGTGTATTGAACGCGATCATGCGGAAATTGTACAGCTAAAGCATGCTTAAGCTGCATATACTGCTCCCTTGCATCCCGGCGCATCTGTAAATAATTGCGGAATCGGATATTGTCCTTCCAATTCTCCCCATTATACAGATAGACATGCAGATGTTCTGTGCCCGCTCTCCACTGTCCCCTGCGAAAAAACAATCGTTCAGGGAAATCTGGCTTATGCACATATTCATAACCAATCTCCAGCAATCGTTCGATGTGCTTCGCCTTCATATCTTCTAATTCCCGTACACCAAGCATCATATCAATGACTGGCTTGGCACTGAGCCCCGGCACCGACGTGCTTCCGATATGCTCAACCGCCAAACCTATGTCCGCGACGGCTTCCATTATCTTTTTTCGTTCCTCTTCATACCTTCTTATCCATTCAGGGTTATATGAATCAATAATGACCTGTTCCATATTGGCACCTCATCCTGTCAAAACTTCAAAAGCATTTTTTCGAACCAGCTTCCTGAAAGATCACACTCTACAGGGCAGATATTAGTGACAATCGCGTCAGATCAGTATCCTGTTAATGATTGCCCCCCTTCATAATTATAAATCCATATCCCACTTCGTTCCAATTGATCTATTAATTATTCGATGTTACCCAGATCTTTTGTCTATAAATATTATCCAACATAATTTTGAAAAATTTTGATTCGTATGTAACAGTGTATTCATTATGTTGCTAATCTGTGGAAAAAATAGAGTATTAGACTGGCAAGTTTACCGTGAATATTGGCCCCACTTCCCCAAGTCCTGTCGAGATTTCAGTTGGATACCTTAGTGCAGGATCTTATGTCCTTAAAGGGGAAGGTTCTTACGGTAGTCTTGGGATGGTTAGTTTGAATCAAGTCTATTAAAATAAAAGGGCCAAGCGTATGATTTCGTTCGTTTGGTCTTTTTATCTATCGCCCGCCCAAAACTAGTCGTAACAACGTACTATAAACATCTCATTGATGTACTCATAGATGAGACAGCGCCCCTTTTCCGGCATTCAACCGAAAGAAGGGGCGCCTTGTTTAGAAAGGGCTGCTCAGATGGCAGAACCCTAGTTCACGGACTCTAGCGATTTCAATACGACCAGTGCAATATCGCTGATATCAATGATTCCATCTCCGTTCAAGTCCATCATTCGGTTGCTGTCGTCAAGCTTCTTGCCCAATTGCTTGGCAATGAGCGCGATATCCTGAGCGTCTACTCTATGGTCTTTGTTGAAATCTTCTACATCGTAAGCGAATCGGATGCCAAGCTTCTCATCTTCCGAGAGCATATAAGACAGTTTGGTCACATCTCCATTTTTGTCGGTAAAGAACGACTGTTTGGTAAGCACCACTTCCGCCGGATCGCCAAATTGCTTCGCCTTTATGGTTATATGCGCAATATCCACGTTGCCGCCTAGTGCTCGATCTCCTAACTGAGTAGCAATGATGTTGACTTTGCCCTTCGCACCGTCTTGGTTCCAACCCAGATAAGCGGTAGATGTGGAACCGAACCCGTCTGCCATCCGAACATCCACCACTTCGAACAGGGCGGGGTCAAATGCCAATGCTGCCTGCACCGCATACAGGTCGGTAACGTCCGTGGCCTGCAAGATCACATCAAACGTATCTCCGACGGACACTTCGCCCACAGCCTTCAATTGCAGCCCGCCCAGAGTCTGTCCTTCAAAGGTCACTTGGTCATAATATCCGACCATCATGTTCCACGCTGAAGAATATAGGGATATTCGTGCGAAAACCGCTTGTTCTGGAGCAGTGCCGGTCGCTGAAATGTCGATCCATTCTTTTTGTGGCATGCCTTTAATTATCGTGCCTGCTACCGTACTGATCCGGGCACCGGATTTATCATAGAAATATAAAACGATGCCGGAGTCATCCGTTCTCAAGCCTTCAATCAGTCCCTGCTCGATATAGAGTTTCGCCGAAGCCGTATATTCGCCGCCGCGGACGACTGGAATCGGATCGCTAAGATAGCTGCCGATTCCTTTATTGCTTTGTGACTTGTCAATAATCTTCAAGCTTTGCCCTTGTTCTCCACAAAAGCTCTGTTCCTGCGAAAGGCTATACTCAACTTCCGTTCCTGCTTCCGCGCTGCTCCAGCCTGGGATGGTTCCATCCGCATTTAGCGGTTCCCCGAAACAGCCGTTCCTCACAACCGTCTTTACGCTGTCAGATTCGGAAATCGGGATCATCATTAATTTCGTTTTATCCGTGTAATAGATTTGTTCATGTCCGTCCGCGTCCTTAGCAAGTGTCATGAAGCTCATCTCAAAGTTGCTTGGAGTTAACGAACGATACTCCATCGTGGCCGGATCCACAACCGTCATCCTGTTCGCCAGACTGATATACAGAAGACCATCCTCACCCCAGCGGGAATAATACGGACGCCACATTCCGTAATCCTTCACATCGGGATATATGTTTTTTTGCTTAACGACCGAAAGATCGTCCGGATTCAATGCAAAAAGTATGCCGTCAACGCCGCCCCACAGCAAACCGTCCGGTCCAATAGTAAGCCCGCTGATCATCCGATGATTGCCAAGCCCAGTCAACGATGTAAGCTGTGTATGCATCGTTATTTCCTTTTTCGCGATATCCCAAACAAACACTTCCGGGTTATTCGCAGGCATCGTTGTGTTTAATCCTCCAGATTTGGTAGTTGAACCATAAATTTTACCGTCCTTATAGGCAAGACCTACAATGCTGTGATCCTGGATGATATTGCGATACACCTGCTTTTCCCCGCTTGCCAAATCGTAAATCGTTAATGCTCCGCCCAATTGCCCATAGTCCGGAATCGTACCGATCAGCAACTTTCCGTCCGCATACTCCATCTTATAGGGTCTATCTTGACCTGATCCAACCTGGAACAGCTGCTTGGGCTCGCTCATTTTGCCATTGGAAATATCCGTCTCATAAATGTACCCGCCAGGATATATCCCGTAATATACCTTATTTCCGGCAGATACGATCCCTTCCGCTTGTCCGATCAAGAAGTTGGATGATTCACGGGTTACCGGATCAAACGCACCTCCGACCCCGCCGGGATAAGCGGTCATATACAGGCGTCCATCCGTTCCCCGCTCCATATTATGAATCGGAATCGGTCCGCCTTTGGCGGCAACGCCCGGCAGATCTTTGCGCAGTCCTTTCTTCACGTCCAGCGCCGATAATTTGCCGTTGGCCTGGATCGTCACGATCGTGCGGTCAGGGGTTAGCTCAGGATCCCCCATATCGATCCATGCCGCCCCACGTAAGGAAGTAGCAAAGCTAATTCCCGTATTTCTCGTCGCAAGCGTCGACAAATCAACCTCCAAGATGCCTCCGTGGGCTGGCACATAAGCCTTGCCTTCCGCGACAGGGATCTGGTTATAGCTCATCACTCCCTTACCGTTTACTGGATCAACACCTATATATTTATCTTCCCACTTCTGTTCCTGCAGATTGTAGTAGACCATCATTAAACCTGCTTCTCCACTTGCTTTGACAAACAGATATTTATCCACTACGGCCATATCATAGGCAAATTCCAGTTTTTCATGTTCTACACCAAGAATGCCCGGTACTGCGTCGGAGATGACTTCCGAAGCTCCCGTCTTCACGTTCACTTTCACGACTTCGAATGGAAGCGCCATGCCGGCATAAAGGTAACCATCAACGTAAGCCATGGAGCGTATATAGTTGTGGTTAGCAAGTAAACTCCCGTAATCCTTTAATTCTTTGGTCTTCGGATTATATCGGAACAGCTTGCCATGATCATAGGTGCCGATATAGACATTTCCTTCTGGATCGGTTGTCATGGACCATACTGATTTCTCGCCCCCGATGACCTTCAGCTTCTGAACGGACTTGGTAGCCGGCGAGTAGCTCCACAGCTCCCCCGTACCTGATGCGGTATTGGTGCCAATATAAACGGTACCGTCGGGAGCAATGACATGTCTCCACGATTGGGCGACTCCTTCAAGCTCAAAAGTACGGATTAGCGCGTTATTTTTGACATCTATCACGTTAAATACGGCAGGAGTGGTTGATGCTGTTGTGTACAGCACATCCCTTCCATTTTCTTTTCCCATCACGCCATCGTTGATCGATACGGTACGGATCGGATAACCGAGATTTATGGGCGTTCCAAACTTTAATTTCGACAATTTACTCTCCTTCTCCGAGGCTGCCTGCGCCCCCATCGGCAATAGCGTACTTAGCCCCAGTGCCAAGATAAGCGCCATAGTAATTGAACGGGTTCTCATACCGCGTGGTATCATAGAGCATGTCCTCCTTCATCCAAATTCAGCAGCTTCGACAGGATCGCGTTGGTCAGCGCCTCGACATCCGCATGATCAATTCTGCCGTCATTGTTGATATCATATTTCCAGTTGTCCCCCGTCGCCATTTGCCCGACCATTTTGGCTACAGCCATCACATCAAACAGATCAATCATCCCGTCGCCGTTCACATCCAGAGTTGCTCTTCGGATCTGGGTGCTGGCTCGTTCATCAGATGTACCGATATAAATCTTGTTGTTCTGGATACCTTCTGAATCCTGTACCCCGGAGCCCGTAAGAAGCGTAACATCAACACGATCTGGCTCACCCAAAACTTTAAAGGTGACATTTATGATCTGTTTATCATCGCTGACGCTAGAACCCGCTGTTTTGGATACCTCGAATTTCAGAACCCCCGCTTCATGACTCCAATTCAGCTTTGCTTCCCCACCTGTATGAAAATCACTTGCGACGGCTGCATACACAACCTCCAGCACCGTCGGATCATAACGCAAGCTGCCAAATGCCTTCTGCACGTCCTGACCTCGGCTCAGCATAATTTTGGCTTCAAGCTGCTGGCTGCCTGAAATGCCTGTAGGCATTTGCAGATGCAAGGTTCCTGGCGCTTTCTCTTCTTGCGGTGAGGTTAAAGTGAAGTCATCATAAAAAGCACCTGACTCCGCAGTAAAGTAGTTAGAAATAGAAGCTGCTAATCTCGCATTTACGGCATTGGAAGGAGCAATACCCGTTACCGTAACCCGCGTCCACGACCCGACGGTTCGTAAATGAACGATGTTCTCGCCATCCTTATCCGTATTGACCTGTTTCCCGGCTGCATCATAGAAACGAAGCACCAGGCTCGCTCCGGGCGCATTTCCTGCATTCGGGGCAATATACATCATGGCCGACCCGTTATACGTATAGCCCGGCGTTACATGGCGCGGATCGCTCTGCACATAAATCGGCAGTGTATTCGATTTATCTACCAGCTTCAGGCTGGAAGTGCCGTAATACCGCATATCCTGCGTTATTTCATGGGAAGTTCCTTCATTCGGAGCAAAAAACATACTCCAGCCCGGGATGGTTCCATCCGCATTCAATGTCTCTTCAAACCCGTTATTGAAGAGTGGTTTCACTTCATGAATTTCTTGAGAAGCCAGTTCGCCCGCCCCTACAGGTTCAAGCATCGGATCCTTTTCTTCTCCTTCTGGGATCAAGGAGTCATCCACCGGATCTTCCTGCGGTTGTTTAACCTTACCGTCCGCCGGATCACCATCTTTGCCATCGGATGGCACATCAACTGAACCATCGCCAGGCTCACCATTATCCATGCCAGATCCGTCAGTCGGCCCACCATCAGCGGGTTCACCAATCGGCTGATCGACTGGATCACCGCCCTGTCCGGCAAATATCGCATCTTTACTTGCCCCAGAAGCCTCGGCGGTTCCGGGAACAAGCATTAACGGCTGCAAGGTGATTAGAAAAGCCAACACGGCAATTCTCCCCATTTTCCAAGCATTTTTCAATCCGGAGTTCAACATAACCGACTCCCCTCCCTTATTTCGCATGCTGATGCATTTTCCAAATCAACACGGCCGTATCGGCACGATTTGAAGACTGCTTCGGCATAAATAGGTTCTGCCCTGTACCTGAAATGATCTTCATTTCTTTTGCTTTATTTACCGACGATTTGGCCCAAGAACTAATTGCATTTTGATCAGCAAACGCATTGCCTGAAGCCTGCTCATTGCCGGCCTGAACCTGACCGAGGATTTGTAATGCATTCATCATCATGACGACCATCTGCTCACGGGTCACCGGTTCATTCGGCTTGAATGTGCCATCGTCGTAACCTTTTGTTATTTGAAGCTGGTGCATTATTTCCACGTCTTCGTAATACCACTCGCCTTTCCTAACATCCGAATATGCAGCTTCTTCTGTACGATCCGTTATAAGCCGATCCAAAGACAGCGCTTTCACGATCATGGAAGAAAGCTCAGCGCGGTTCACTGCTTTGCTAGGCGAAAATAACGTCTCCGATGTCCCTTGCACAATATGCTTCGCAGTCAGAACCTCAATTGCATATCGAGCTTCCGGATAAATGCCGGAGATATCTTCATACGACTTGGTATATTCCATCACACGGTATGTCCCAGCCTGCTTTACAACCAGCCCGAATTTACTAGCCTGCTCTTGATGGAGGGCTTCCCTGATATATTCCCAAGCAGCCGTAGCCGTGTTATAACGATAAACGCCCAGTTTATTGACATCACGTCCGCCCAGCGTATATTCCAACAATGCATTGAGCTCGATTTTATTGATTTCCGCAGTATTCATCTTCCATTGAGACAGAGATAATTTTATGTCCTCCAACAGTGTTTTTCGCTTGCTCAGATCCTCTGGGGCAATCACATAGGTATCCACGCCCTCTTTATTCATAGAAATGGAAGATAATTTCTCCAGGATGGATAATGCAGCTTTCTGCATCATCTCCTTGTCCGCTGAAGCCGGTTCCGATTTCAACCCGTTCAGTAAGGTTTGCAGCATTTCCGCAGCACGTACCGGATCCTTTTCCTTCAATATGGCATCCATATTCCAAACCGGCTCCTTGCTTGAACCCGTCTGTCCGCTCGTGGTGCCCGATCCTGAACCTGACCCCGATCCCGGAGGCGGATCTCGGTCATCCTTCTTCGAAATTGTAAATGTTATTGCTTCACCTACACCAGATGTAAGCACTTTCAAATCTTTGTATCCTTGCTCATTAACAACTCTTTCGCTGCTTACGGCTTTCACATGCTGAATCTCGACAGCGGCCTGTTTTCCCTGCAGCGCCTTAAACGTAATTTCTGCTAGGCGAACAGATGCCTGCGGAATTCCTTGCAGCTGTTTTCTCATCACGGGGATATAAAGCTTCCCTTCATTGGCATCATCCTTGTAAGCGCCAAACGTATCATACCCGTCACCGGCCTTTACCTCCAGTACCTGCAAAGCCTTGAGGTCGTACGTTAGCGAAACCTCGACACCAAATAGATCATTGAAATTTTCACCGCTCACTTGCAACTTGAACGTGTCACCAACATTTACGCTACTTGAAGGTTTACTGAGAGCAACCCGTGATCCCTCAGCCGCCTTGGTGTCCATGCTACCAAAGTTGAAAGACGTCAATATGAGCAGCATCAAGCAAAGCGCAAACATCATTTTTTTCATTCTGATCTCTCCTTTCGAATCAAACTTTTGGGTTAGATACGGATTTAACTAACAGGGATCACCTCCTTCGGTCATGTCCTTTATTCTGTATAAAGTGAACCCATGATTGTTCAGATGAATTTTTCAACATGAATTGCCATGGGTAAATGAAAACCCGCTTCATCATCTTATAGTCGACAGTAGCGGGTTTTCTTCGTTGTATATGGAAATGCAGTTCTAACTGAATCTCCTTTTGTAGTCGTGCATGTTTCATAATATTGCTTGAGTGAAATTGAAGTTTTGACGCTTTCATTTTCAAGGAACTTTTCTCCTATTTCGCTACCTACCAATTGGAATTCTTACCCACCCCTCGATCTGATATAAATTTCTCCATCAGCCTACGTTTTCCTCTTTTATTCGCGTTATATCTTCAAAGCTAAGACAAATGCCCTTTTTCTGAATCGGATTCAACATATTTTTGCTGGAATGACGCATAGTCTTAACAGAGAAAGGACATTTTTAATGACTTTTCAGAAAATATTGGATGTTTCTTTATGGTTTTCAAAGGTGTATATGGTATTTGTCATTGACAATTCGTAAGTATTACAAGGAGGAACTACATGCACTCACCAATCAAAAAATATCTTTCCGAACTTATCGGTACATTTGTACTCGTTCTGTTCGGTTGCGGAAGCGC
>Ga0209025_1001770_pt1 | contig 25747 bp, 25 predicted proteins | sample AraplaMF_Col_mLB_FD_184256 | JGI IMG/M metagenome (GOLD analysis project Ga0209025, IMG submission 184256) | Arabidopsis root microbial communities from the University of North Carolina, USA - plate scrape MF_Col_mLB (SPAdes) (version 2) | ecosystem: Host-associated > Plants > Roots > Endosphere... | reverse complement strand
TGGTGCCCAGCAGCCGAAAAACTCGATTCAGCGGTGCGCGGCTTCCGGATTGTGAAACCAGACAGTACTCACCTGCACAGGCGAAAAGCATACCGCTTGTGCGGGGAGTACTTCAGCAGCCTGCTAGGCCGCAACGCCACGCCGCTACTGGAGGACTTTGCCGATCCAGTCAGAGACTACGGCCTCGTAGGAAAGCCGGGAGGATTATAAAGTGGAGTGGCTCTAACCAGTTTCCGCATCTTGCTGCGGACGGCGAGCGCCCTGTCGACTGTGAGCACGATGTGCTCATCAATATCGTTGCGCCGGATCTGCTCCATGCATCGTCTCACGGCCTCCATCGCCTCTAGCCAATCCCGAGTAGCGGCTTCCATATTCGGGTCCAACACCGAGCCTCCGATTCATAACCAACTGATATTAATAGAACGAAGCATCTGTCCTTCGCGTTGACGCTCAAATGATCAGTACTGCCGACGCAGAATGTCTGGTGGGCGGCCAAGCGGGCCTCGGAACGGTCAACGAAAGATCGAAGCATTTATTCACTTACTTCAGTGACGAAGTGACGGGCGGTTGCACCTTACTCGACCCGATAGAGGTAGGCCCTGCACGCGAGCACAATCACGCGACGGCCAACCTTTCTGGCTCCGACTCCGGGGGGGGGGCGCTAGCTGTTGGTTGGATAGCGGCGGACGCCTGCAGAACCTATCCTAAAGGAAAGTTTGCGCAGTGTTGCCAGACTGCTCCTTTCGCTCCCTCCCCGTGGCTCTGGTCGCTCTGTGCCAAGGACCGGCGATTCTGCGAATCGCGGGTCCTTCTTCTTGTGCGCCCAGCATGGGCGCACTCTTGTGGGTACAAGTCCCACCGTAAGCGGATCACAGCGAACGAAGCGAAGCGCAACTGTGTGGCAGGGGCGCAGCCACGATGGCTGCCCCCTATGCCGATTTCAGCGGCGCCCGACGCCGTCCCTGTGGCGCCAAATTAGGGATCGTCCGACGGGTCTAGGCGCCCTACAGCAGGGCACTCTGGCAACGCTAGGGGGTAGCAGCACCGTTCCGCAGACGACTTTAGTCGCGACCCGTCATTTCACAACAGATCGGATCACGGTACATGCCATTTTTTGGGTGGCGGGTACTTCGCTTTTCGACGCAATGTTACGGGGATCGTCGGGTAACGAAAAAGCGCCCACCCTGTTGCCCCATCTTCAGTGTCGAAAGAAACGGAGTTGGCGGTTGAGTTATCAGAGAACATGACAACGGCGTGCCAACGCCCATTGATATTTGAAATGAAAATTCGTTTTGCTTTCATTTCCTGCCGCCAAACAAGCTTAAGGTGCATCCGCGCCGGCCTCTTTCCTGCGCGACAATCGCCTATTTATGCGACTGCTCGTCCCTAAATCGGCCCACGGGGGTTCAATATTCCACGCCGACAATAGTGGGTCGCCCCAATGCGCTTCTCTTCGCAAGATGGGTCGTGTGCCGAGCGCGGACAAAATATTCTCCTTCGTAGGGTCATGCGAGCTTGGACCAAGTGCGTTCGGAGGAAGGAGCCGGTGAGCTGGACGGCCCATCCACAGCCACGGCCCGATTCTTCACACTCGTAAAGGAAAAGTGCGAAGTTGCGACGCCGTGCTCCGGACAGCGCGCAGGTCTGGTGTATGTAATTCCCAATCTATCGGCGCAGCGCACGAGCTCCGCAAGAGAATCGATCTCCAGCTTGCCCATAATGTTGGCGCGATGGACTTTCACGGTTTTTTCGACAATCCCGAGGATGTTGGCGACCTCCTTATTTCGAAGGCCCGTCGTCACCATGGCCATGACCTCTCTTTCACGAGGAGTCAACCGTTGCATCTTTGTGTCAAGCGCCGCCTTGACATCGCGTTCGATTCCTCTTTGGACTGCCAATTCGAGTGCGCTGCGCACCGCCATGACGAGTCGGTGCTCGTCAACTGGCTTTTCAAGAAGATCCACGGCGCCAGCCATCATCGTCTCAACGGTTTGTTTCACGTCCGCGTGGCCAGTGAGCATGATGAAGGGCACGTGCGGTGGCAGCCGCTTCAACAGTTCATGGCCGGTGATACCTGGCAAGATCAGATCGGCTACCACGCATGTAGGGCCATAAACTGTATCGAGGGCTGTTCGACACTCTTCGGCCGAACCGAAGCTCTTTGTGGCAAAGCATTTTGCCTGCAGCAGCCGGCCTAAAGCCTTTCTGGTGCTTACATCATCATCAACAAGAAACACAGTCCCGATCATCGCGCTCACCCTCTTAGGAATTGGGGTTGACCGTTGTCCACATTACATAGCGCTGCCTGCCGCGACAACCGGCATCCGGCCCACGCGAAAAGTTTCATCACGACGAGCGAAATCATCTAACCCACAGGAGTTGGAGGCAGAGATGTTGATCCGCGGAAACGGTGGGCAACGCCGGCAGGCCAGGAAAGCGAGATGCTAGACCGCATTCGGGAACTTCTTGGCTTCTGTGCTCAATGTGCCGCTGCCTACAACTAAGGAACAGCGACAATGAACGGTCTAAGATGTTAATTTAACTGCTGTTCGACTCCCAAGAGAGTGTGAGGGCCGTTGTTCGCCCGCCCCCCTGCGTGATTTCGGATCGAAACTGCCGCTCCCCCGTGGTGAGTGTGCGGTTCGTTCCACTGGGGGGCAGCGTCCGCCGTTGCCGTCTCGCTCCGCTGATAACAGCCTTGGTGCATGTGCGGTGGCACGTTGACCCATCAAAACGCGGCTACCGCAGGTGAGGTATTGCGAAGCCGAAATTTTTGCGTTGAAATTGCAACTCGGCCACGTTCCGCGACTTGGTCGAAACCATTGTGCCCCGACGTCCCGCCCGGTTCGTTGGGGCTTTTCTTTGGCTCTTTGCCACTTTCGAAGTTGGGGGGCGTCTACACAGCATCAGGGCCTGAGGATTGGCAATGCGGGGAGGAGGATTTGCCCTTTCATCGAGCTCTGCCACGAGTGCTTGGGTGCGCTCAATGATCGCCTCCACGGTATCAATTGCGGAAAACGGTCTCGCTGGAGCGTTACGAGTCGCCACGCTGCGTGATCTTCAAATCGGGAAATGCGATGCACTTGCTAGGGTGGCGCACCCATGGCCAAAAGCAGCCAGCGAGGCGCACCAGGCGGGCATTCACGTGTTGCGTTGCTGTTTCGCCAGACGAAGCACTGCCGCAACAATTTCCTTGGGCGAGCAAGGCTTTTCAAAGACAACGTCGAACAAATCAGGATGGCTGCGCCCGATTTCTGCCTGTGCCGCAGTGAAGAGAATGATTGGAATTTTAGAGTTTGCGTGCGAGGCGTCCGCCCGAACAGCGCGTGCTAGGTCAAGTCCTGTCATGATCGGCATCATGAAATCAGTGACTATGACATCCGGCCGGAGGTCCGAGATCAGCCGCAATCCGGCCTCGCCGTCCGCTGCGGTTCGAACCTCCAGTCCCTCGGCCGTGAGCAAGAATGCCAGGGCGTCGGCATTCATGGTCTCGTCGTCGATGACCACTACTGTAGCCATGATACTCAGGCCCCCGAGGGCGCTTGGACACTGGGGGATGCGATGCCGGCGTCTTTGTCGACCGTATCGCCGGGGATGATTAACCGGTTCGCAACCTGCAAGCCCCCCGGGCCAATGACGACATTGTGGAAAGCGGTATCAAAAGCGCTGTCGCGCATTTTCACCACGCCAATAAACCGCCTCAGTTCGCCGTGCATGCCTGCCTGTCGCAACAAAACAAGGTTGTCCATCAAGCTGGTGAATTCAGGAAGGGGGTCTGTACCGGCAAGCCCGTTAAGGTCTCGCATCTCCAGCGTCGCGACGGACGACACACCCAAGGCGCGCAATTCGTTCGTCAGGGCCGTATAGAATTCGCTCAGCCGCGCTGGATAAACCGCCGCCCGTTCGAATCCGGTCATACCGTCAATGAACAGGCGATGCACGCGTCGCTGGCGAACCGTATCGAGAAGCTGATGACCGAGAGAGTCGAGCAGGTTTTCGGTCATCGGGTTCCAAAGGATAATGAGCGCACCGGCGCGTTCCAGTGCCTCCAGATCAATCCCGAGTGCTCGGCCTTTGGCTTTCAGTCGTTGTGGCGATTCATAGAAGCCAAAGTAGAGCGCGGGCTTCTCGGGCGTCGCGAGACTTAGGAAGTTCAGCCCGAAGGTCGTTTTGCCGCTGCCGGCAGGGCCCATCAGGAGGGTGACGGCCGCAGGAGGTAGGCCGCCTCCGATCAACTGTTCCAGGCCGTGTACGCCTGTTGCAATGCGCTCGTCGCGCAGCCATTCCTCGCTCGACGGCGTACCAAGAAGTGCCTCCAGCCGGGGATACACGTCAATGCCGGTCTCCGAAATCCGGTACTGATGCAAGCCACCCAGGGCGGCACTGCCTCGAGACTTGGAAATGCGCAACTGGCGGACCGTGCGGATACCTACTAGTTCTTCCTTGAGCTGTATGACCCCGTCGACCATGGTGTGCTCTGGGCTTACATCGTCGATTGGGGCGCTGGTCAGGAATAGCACCGTGCAACCAGTGAAAGCGGTATGACTCTGCAGTTCGGCCACGAATGTCTTGACGTCAAGCGCGGACTCCGCCTTGTCTTTTGCGATCAGCAGTCCATCGAGCACCAGGGTCGTGCAGTGATGCCGTGCAAGCTCACTGCGCAATGCGTTGACCAGTGCGGCGAGCCCTTCCTCACGTAGCACCTTGAACAGGCTGATATAGAACAGATCCCGCCCGACTGCCGACGGATCGTAGAAGTCGAACATCGACAGGGCTTGAAAGAGCCGGTCGTGCGACTCCGCAAGGAGGGTCACATATAGCGCCCGGCCGCCATCGCGGGTCTGGTTGAAGGCGATCTGGTTGGCCAGGATGGTCTTTCCGGCACCAGGGCTGCCTTGAACGATATAGGCGGCGCCTTTCACCAGGCCACCGCAGAGGATCGTGTCCAGGCCGGGAACGCCGCTTTGTACGCGGACAAGCTCTTTTGTCATAGCCAATTCAATGTCAGGACAGATGGCGATGTGGCCCGACCCGGGATGGGGGGAATTCAGCCTCTGCGCGCTTCGGATCACGTGAATTTTAGACGACTCTGTGTGCCGAAAGTACTCGGGATGCAGTCAATGAGAACCACATCTTCAAAAATCTGGCGTGGCGACGGCGCTGATGGCCTTGCGTGCGCCCGGGCGCGACAGGTGGGAAGGGTCATGTACAGCCACTGGCCCACGCCCGGCCTTGCTCACCACCGTCTTCGAAAGTCTCCCCCATTGCAATTAGGTTTCGCGACTCACTGCGGAAGCCAAAGAGGGCTGTCCCAAGCCTTCAACTCGTCAAGAAAAGCTCTTAGCTTCGACGGCATAAAGCGGCGCGTCGGATAAACGGCGTGCACCGATATCTCCGGTGATGACCAGTTGGGCAAGATGCGCACAAGCTCACCGCTGGCGATCTGCGCATCGGCATATCCGGAAGGAAGGAGCGCGATACCATGCCCGCGACGTACAAATGCGTTCACGATGTGAAAGTCACGTGCGGCGACAGGGCCGGTCACCCGGATTTTTGCCGACTTTCGGCCGCTCATCAAGTGCCAGTCCGTCTCATTGTTCCGAGCATTGATCAGAACGCATGGATGCTCGCGGAGGTCTTCTGGCCGAGCGGGGAGGGTATGAGTCCGCGCGTACTCCGGCGACGCAACCAAGTACCGCACGCTTCTTCCTACGCGTTGCGCGACCAGGCTGGAGTCTTGCAAATCGCCGAAGCGAATGGCGACGTCCACGTTCTCCGCGATCAGGTCCACGAACAGGTTGGTGAAGTACAGGTCCACTTGGATGCCTGGATACTTGTTCAAGAATGCCGATAGAAATGTATAAAAGGGCTCATACTCCAGCATTACCGGACCCGATACTCGGAGCAGCCCTTCCGGTTTGCGCTGCGTCTCGGTAATCGCGTGCTCCGCGTCGAAAAGGTGAGTCAACGGCTCACTGCACTGGTCGTAGTAAGCGCGCCCCTGCGTCGTCAGGCTGAGTTTGCGCGTCGTACGTTGCAAGAGCGTCACGCCGAGGCGTTGTTCCAGGGCGGTGACCTTTCGGCTCACCGTCGATACCGGCATGCCCAGCGCTTGCGCTGCGCGGCTGAAGCTATCGAGCTGCACCACACGCACGAAGACGGCGATGTCGTTCAGATCCGTAAGTTCGGTCATGGCGACTTTTGCATACGTGGAAAAGAGATTCCAGATATTCTAGTCTAATCAAAAATCGCTCCGTAGCCGAGACTTGTCTCCAAGCAGTTCAACCTCCCTTGGAGAACAGTCATGTCAAGCAAAGTCGTCCTCATCACCGGTGCATCGAGTGGAATCGGAGAAGCCACCGCAAGGCTGCTGGCCTCGCAAGGCGCAACCGTCGCACTGGCCGCGCGTCGCATAGACGAGCTCAAGCAAATCGCTGCCGATATTCAGGCAAAAGGCGGCAAGGCGTCCGCGCACCACGTCGATGTCACCGACCAGGCGCAGGTCGATCGCCTGGTCAGCAATGTCGTCGCCCAGCACGGCCGTCTCGATGTGATGGTGAACAACGCCGGGCTGATGGCCATCGCGCCTCTGACGCTTCGGAAGACCGAAGAATGGGACCGCATGATCGACATCAACATCAAAGGGCTTCTCTACGGCGTTGCTGCGGCGCTCCCGGTCTTTGAACAGCAGCAATTCGGTCATTCTGTGAACATCGCGTCGGTTGTCGGGCTGAAAGTCTTCAGCCCGGGCGGTACGGTGTATTCGGGCACCAAGTTCGCGGTCCGCGCCATTTCCGAAGGACTGCGGCACGAGGTCGGCGGCAACATTCGCACCACCGTCATCTCACCTGGGGCGATCGACACCGATCTCAAGTTCGGCTCCGGTGACAAAGACAGCCGAGATTTCGTCGTCGATTTCTACAAGATGGCCATTCCGGCCGATGCGATTGCCCAGGCAATCGCATATGCCATCGCCCAGCCTGCGTCCGTCGACGTGAATGAGATCGTGATCCGTCCCACGGTGCAGGATTTTTAGGAAGCCGGCGGCCGGTATCGTGCCGCCGCCTCTGGAAAAGTCTCCACGCGCCGGCCTTTGCGGTTGGCGCGCCCCCCCGATTAATCATGCGGTGCAGCCACCAGCCAGGCCGGGACCGCGCGCGAGGACAGAGATCATGAAACTTCCGGTTCCCCTGTTGGCCGCAGCCGCCTTTGCGATGCTCACCAATGAATTCAATATCATCGGCGTCATTCCGCTGATCGCGCAGGATCTTGACGTGCCGGTGCCGCAGGTCGGGTTGCTGGTCACTGCCTTCGCTTTCACCGTGGCGATAACGGGCCCCTTCCTGACGCTCGCGTTGCGACGGGTCGAGCGGCGACAGCTCTTCACCGGCGTCCTCGCGGTCACCGGCGTCGGTGCGGCCATCGCAGCGATGGCACCGAACTATGGGGTACTGGCTGCCGGACGGATCGCTTCGGCCCTGGCGCTGCCCGTGTTCTGGAGCATGGCTACATCGACAGCGGCCCGGATATCCGAGCCAGGCAACGCCGGACGCGCCATCTCAACAGTATTCGCCGGCGTGTCCATCGCGAGCGTCATCGGATCGCCTATCACCACGATATTGGCCGACGCGTTTGGATGGCGGATGGCATTTGCCGCCGGCGCCGCACTCTGCGCCACCATGGCGCTCCTGATGTGGAAGTTCTTTCCCCGCATGGAGGCGCTGCCCGAGGACACCACCCATGCGTCTTTCAGGTCGCTGATCCAACCCAAAATCGTGAGCCATCTGGCGATGTCTTTTCTCGCCTTGACGGCCATGTTTACGTCCTACACCTACCTCGCCGACCTACTGACGCGGGTCGGGCATTTCAGCAGTACCTCGACCGGCTGGATCCTGATGGGGTTCGGCGTTGCGGGCATCGTTGGCAATGAAATCGCGGGCCGGTTCGTGGATGTGAATCCTCTACGTGCGGCAGTTGCCGCCGTTGTCATCGCCGGTCTCGCCATGGCGGCTTTTCCCTACCTCCTCGATAGCCGTCTCGCTGCCATGGCAGCGCTCGCGATCTGGGGCGCCGCGCATGCGGCCGGGTTCGTGACCAACCACGTGCGGACGATTCGTGCAGTGCCTCCTGCGCTCCAAGACGTAACGGCATCGCTCAGCGTTTCCATCTTCAACGCCGGAATCGGTATGGGTGCGGTCGTTGGCGGCAACGTCATCGGCGCGCTTGGCCTGCCAGAGATCGGTGTCGCTGGCGCGTTAATCGGCGTTCTGGCGTTGAGTGTCGCGACGGCGCTCGCTGTCGCTGCCAGAAGTCCCGGAGTGATCCCAGATCGAGCCGGTGCGGTCCTGTCACGCCAGCAATGCTAAGCCCAATCATCGAACTTTACCCTCCAACTCGGAAGCAACTCATGACTACCCATAAGAATGAACATTTCAAGCGCGTCTGGTTCATCACCGGTGCAACGCGCGGCCTAGGCGCGCAGATGGCGAAGGCTGCCCTTGCCGATGGCAATGCGGTTGTTGCCACAGGTCGCAACGCCTCCGCAATCGTCGAGCGGCTGGGCGATTCGCCCGCGCTGCTGGCGCTCCGCCTTGACGTGACGGACGCAGGGCAAGTTCAGGCGGCTGTCGATGCCGCCATCGACAGGTTCGGTCGCATCGACGTACTGATCAATAACGCGGGGTTCGGGCTGCTTGCTGCCATCGAAGAATCGAGCGACGCCGACGTCCGTCGGATCTATGAAACCAACGTTTTCGGTTTGCTAGGCGTGATACGAGCGGTGCTTCCCACGATGCGCAAGCAGCGTTCGGGCCACGTTATCAACCTGTCGTCGATCGTGGGTTATCAGGCGTCAGCGGGCGTGGGCGTGTATAGCTCGACGAAGTTCGCGGTCGAGGGCATTACGGAAGCGCTGCACGCGGAACTGAAGCCGCTGGGCATCCATGCAACAATGATCGAGCCAGGATTCTTCCGCACGGATTTCCTGGACACATCGTCGCTTGTGGTCGGCACGGACGTCATCGACGACTACGCCGAGAGCTCGGGCAAGCTGCGCGAGCTTGCCGTTGGCATCAATCACAACCAGCCCGGCGATCCAGAGCGGTTGGCAACGGCTGTCGTCGCGCTGGTTAACGCGGAAACACCGCCGTTGCGCTTGCCGCTCGGCACCGATACGCTGCAAGCTATCGCCGGCAAGAATGCGTACGTGGCGACAGAGACGGAGGCATGGAAGACGCTCTCGGCGTCGACAGACTTCCCGGCGGAATGATCTGCCATCCTGTAGGCCCTGCTGACTGATCGACCAACGCGCGACCGCGCCAACCCGAATCGGAACAACACTGCAGTCCCATGAAAAAGATCGGATTTCTCTCTTTCGGCCATTGGGGCCGAAGCCCAAGCTCTCGCACAAGAACCGCTGCAGACGTGTTGCTGCAGTCGATCGATTTGGCTGTCGCCGCCGAGGAACTGGGCGCGGATGGGGCATTCTTCCGCGTCCATCATTTTGCGCAGCAGCTGGCCTCGCCGTTCCCGTTGCTTGCGGCAGTCGGTGCGAGAACCCATCGCATCGAGATCGGGACGGGGGTCATCGACATGCGTTACGAAAACCCGCTGTACATGGCGGAGGAAGCTGGCGCGGTTGATCTGATCTCCGGCGGCCGACTGCAGCTTGGCATCAGCCGAGGCTCCGGTGAGCAGGTCGTGGACGGATGGCGCTATTTCGGGTACGCGCCTGCCGAAGGCGAAAGCCACGCCGATTTGGCACGGCACCATACGGAGGTGTTCTACGAAGTCCTGCAAGGCAAGGGTTTTGCGCAGCCGAATCCGCGGCCGATGTTCGCCAACCCACCCGGCCTCCTACGCGTCGAGCCGCATTCCGATGGGCTCAGAGACCGCATCTGGTGGGGTTCGGGCTCTAATGCGACCGCGCAATGGGCCGCCAGAATGGGCATGAACCTGCAGACCTCCACGCTGAAGAACGACGAATCCGGGCGCCCGCTCCATATCCAGCAAGCTGAGCAGATCCGCGCTTACCGCGCCGCATGGAAAGAGGCCGGTCATACCCGTGAACCGCGGGTCTCGGTCACCCGCAGCATTTTCCCATTGATAAGCGAGCAGGACCGGGCGTATTTCGGTCGTGGCACGCAGACCGCGGACACCGTCGGCTTCCTCGAGGATGACGTGCAGAAGATTTTTGGGCGGAATTACGCTGCAGAACCTGACGTACTCATCGACATGTTGGCAAAGGATGAGGCCATCGCCGCGGCGGATACGCTACTGCTGACGATCCCGAACCAGCTCGGCGTGGAATATTGCGCCCATGTTATTGAGGCCGTTCTGCAGCAGGTGTCTCCCGGTCTCGGGTGGCGTTGAAGGGCGCTTCTGCATCTGTAGCCGGCACCTCTTATCGCCGCTCGGTTATGCCAGTCGATGTTTGATCGCTGATGCCTCGGAATCGACAGAAGCCTTTCGGAGTGGTTCAAAAGCAACACGGAGCCTGCAGACTGCAGCGCTTCCAAGCCACGTAAACGTATCTTTCGATCCGTAAAATGCGAAAATCCGGTCCCGAGGGACCAGTCGCCTATGCCGTTGCGGCTTTTCGCCGACGCCGCTGAGGTTGGCACGGGCGCCCGCACATTAAAACAATGAAAGCGCGGACATAGCCGGCAAGCAGACGGCTGCCGCGCATAAAAAGGGTCGCCGGCTTGGCCGGTTAAAAATCCGCATGACAAGACATTCGAGTCTCTCCGCCGGTGAACAGCCGTGCCTGCGCGCCATTGCCGGCGCCGTCGCCCTCTTCACGATGTCCGTTGCCGCGTCGCCGGCACAAGCCTCTGGCGGGAACGGCGGTGCCGGGGGCTACACTGTCTTCCTACCAGGTGGGTGGGGCGGCTACCTCGCGGGCCAGGCTGGGCAGAGCGGTCTTACGGTGTTCGATGGCGACGGGACTGGTGGCGGCGGTGGCGCTCGCAACGGGGCCGGTGGCTCGGGTGGCATCAGTTCGTCTCAGACAACGCCGCTGGGGCTGGCCGGCACAGCGGGTACCGCGCCAGGCCAGTTCGGCGGCAATGGTGGCGACGGGCAATTCGACTATGCCTGGTTCACAGGGGGCGGTGGCGGCGGCGGCGGAGGTGGGGCAGATGGCATGGTCAGGGCTGCCGTGCCGACTACCATCTCCACCGCAGTGTTCGGCGGCAACGGGGGCCGGGGCGGCAACGGTGGAAGCGATGCGACCGACCCGCAAGCGGGCTACCAGGGCGGCGGCGGCGGTGGCGGCGAAGGCGGATACGGCCTGATCCACGCGGGTAGCGCCGATATCCTTGTGAAGGCGGGCGGCGCGGTGTACGGCGGCTCGGGTGGCAGCGGCGGGAATGGCGGCGCGTCAAAACCGATGCCCGGCTTCTCGGGCGCCGGCAACGGCGGCGACGGCGGTGTCGGCATATTGGTGAGCAGTGCGGCCACCGTACATATCGAAGCAAATGCCGTGGTGGCGGGCGGCAACGGCGGGGCCGGGGGCAACGGCGGCGACGGCGTCTACGATCTCTACGGCAGCCTGGGAGGAAAGGGCGGGGTGGGGGGCAGCGGCATGGAGCTGGCCAGCGGGTCCACGCTGCTAAACGAGGGCATGATCATGGGTGGCGCGGGAGGCGCCGGTGGCTCGGGCGGCATGAACATGGATGGTTCGCGGGCAGCTAACGGCGCCGCAGGCGCCGGCGGCGTGGGCGTGCTCGGCAGCAACCTGACCATCGTCAACAAGGGGACCATCGTAGCAGGCGGCCCCGGCTTGGCGGCTGTCCAGTTCACGGGCGGCACGAACCGCTTCGAGTTCTGGACCAACAGCGTCGTGGGGAGAATCGAAGCCTACGGCACGGATGACACGTTTGTGCTGGCTGGCGACACCGGCGCTGCCACATTGACTGGCGGCATCGGCAACGCCGGCCTTTATCGTGGCTTCGAGCATTTCCAGAAAATCGGTGCCTCGGTCTGGACCCTCGCCGGTACCAATACCGATATCACAAGCTGGCAAATCCTGGGCGGTACGCTTGCGATTGCCTCGGACGCCAACCTTGGCGCGGCAGCCGGCACACTTGGGTTGAACGGCGGCACGCTGCAGACTACTGCAGCCATGACCACGGCGCGTGCAACGACGCTCGGGGCGGGGGGCGGTACGTTCGAGGTGACGAACGGCACGCTCACGCACAACGGTGTCATCGATGGCCCCGGCAGCCTGACCAAGACGGGGAGCGCCACGCTTAACCTGAACGCCGTCAATACCTATTCCGGTGGCACGCTGGTTAGTGCTGGCACGCTGAGCGCCAACGTCAATGGGGCGCTGGGCACTGGCGGGGTCAGTGTCGATGGCGGCACGCTTCGTCTTTATGGGAACTTTGATCTCGGTGCCCGGCAGGTGGTCAATCGATCCGGCTACATCCAACTCTTTGGCGCAGGCACCCTCGGCAATGCGCAGGTGACGAACCTCGGCGGGTTCACATACCTGCTCGGCAGCAGCACGGCGGCCAATGCGACGATCATCAACAACGGCGGCGTGATGTCGTTTCAGGAGGGCAGCACCGGCGGTAACAGCCAGGTGACGACCCGCAGTGGCAGCTACACTGAGCTCTGGGGCTGGAGTACCGCTGGCAACGCCTCGCTGGTGACGGAGGCTGGGGGCTGGGTCGATTTCTCGGGCACGTCAGGTCCGGCGTTCGACCACCGGATTACCGCCGGCGCCATCGCCGGGGCGGGCCGCTTCCAGCTTGGCCAGAACGTCCTGACCGTTGGAGGCAACAACACGTCCACCACCGTGAGCGGCACGATCGAGGACGGCGGGGCCGGTGGCGGCAGCGGCGGGGGACTGGTCAAGATCGGCGCTGGCACACTGACACTGAGCGGCGCGAATACCTATACCGGTGCGACGACGGTGAACGCGGGCACGCTGGCCGTGAACGGCAGTGTGGCAGGGGCGGTCACGGTGAACAACGGCGCCACGCTGAGCGGCACTGGCAACGTCGGCAGTACCGTTATTGCATCGGGCGGCACGCTAGCACCGGGCAATTCCATCGGCACACTGACGGTCAACGGCAACTTGACGCTGGCGTCGGGTTCGACCTATCGAGTGGAAGCCGACCCGGCATCGTCGGCCAGCGACCGCGTTGCGGTGAGCGGTACAGCCACACTCGGCGGTGCGGTTGTCCATGTCGGCCCCGACGGCAACTTCACGTCCACGCGCCGCTACAGCATCCTGACCGCCGGCACGGTGCAGGGCCGCTTTGCCTCGGTCAGCTCGAACTACGCGTTCCTCGACCCGACGCTGACCTATGGCGCCAACGAAGTCACCCTGGCACTCACGCGCAAGGTGGTGACGGACCCCGTGCCGCCCGTCTCGCCGCTCGTTCCCGGCGCAGGTGGTGGCGCTGGCGGGGGCACCCCGCGTGCGATGCGCTTTGCCGATGCCGCAGTCACCGGCAACCAGCGTGCCGTGGCTAACGCACTGGAGACCCTGCCGGACAGCAACCCGGTGCACGAAGCCGTGGTGACGTTGCCCGAGGGCGCGCCGCCGGCCGTCTTCGACAGCCTTTCCGGGGAGGCCCACGCCAGCGTGTCCACGGGTCTGATGACCCTGGCGGGTGGGGCGCGGGCGCTGCCGCTGGCGCATTTGAATGACAGCCTGTCCGCCGGCATGCTGCCCGGCGCGCCCATCGCCCAGCTTGGCGGCCTCCTGCCGGCTGCCGCACTGCCCATTTCCGCCGCCCAGCCGCTGTGGGTGGAAGTGCTTGGCAACTGGCAGAGCTTTCATGGGAGCGCGGATGCAGCGCGCGTGCGCCAGCAGACTGGCGGCTTCTATCTGGGTGGCGACGGTGTGGTGGGGCAAGGCTGGCGCATCGGCGGCGCGTTCGGCTACGCCAACAGTACGCTGCGAGTGAGCGAACGGTCGTCGCGCGCCATCACCGATTCATTCAGCGCCACGCTCTACGGCGGCCGCGCATTCGCGCTTGGCGGCGGCAAGCTCAAATGGCTGTTCGGTACCGCCTATAGCTGGCACGACGCCGACACGGACCGGCAGGCCAGCCTCGGCGGCAGTACGGTGCAGTCCCTGACCGCCAGCTATCACGCCAGCACCGCGCAAGTCTTCACGGAAGCCGGCTTCGCCATGCCTCTTTCGGCAACCATCCAGCTCGAGCCGTACGGGGGCGTGGCGTGGAGCGACACACGCACGCGCAGCTTCGCGGAGACGGGCGGCTCGGCGGCTCTACACAGCCCAGGCGATAGCAACACGTTGACCACCACAACGCTCGGCCTGCGTACTAGCGCGCGCGTCCAGTTTGGCGGCACTGACGCGGCGTTCTTCGTCGGGGCGGGCTGGCGCCGTGCGTTGGGCGACGTACGCCCGGCTACCACGCTGGCTTTCGATGGCAGCCAGCCGTTCACGGTAACGGGTGCACCGATTGCGCAGAACGCGGCGCAGGCCGAACTGCGCGCCGACTTCGCCATCTCGCCCATGGCAACGCTTGGCTTGCGCTATACCGGCCAGTTCGGTGGCGGAAACCAGGACCATACCGGCACGTTGGGATTGCGCTGGAGGTTCTAGGGTTGAGGGCGAGCGAGGAGGGCGGTTCGGTCGCTTCGAAGGCGGCTTCTGCTGAGTGGAATGTCCATAACAGCGGCCCGTAACGCGACGACTTCGCCCTCGCACAGGGGCTGCGTCGTAGGCTTCCGCGCGCGGCCCTAGGCCCTTCAGTGAAGGTTGGCGAGCGTCTCGAGTTTATCCCGTTCCAGCCGGGCGCGTCCCGCGAGCAACAACTGAATCGCAGGATCCGCCTGCCGAGGGCGTGGCTAGCCTGTGTCGATACTCGACACAAGACGAGCGCAGGGGCAAGACGGCAATGCATGGGGCATCGCCACCACCTTCTGCATTTTTTCAGGGTTAGACGGTGTACATTTCGGCGTCCTGAGGATACGCGAGGATGGCGGCCAGCACCCCTCCCCACGCCATCTCACATCTTTATCTCATTTGTCAGGGCCTGGCCTGTCGCGAATTCAGTAATGCTGCGCAGGGTTGTCAGGCAAATCGTGGTTATGGCTTCACGCGTGAAAAAGGCCTGGTGCCCGGTCACGATGACGTTCGGGAAAGAGACCAGGCGCTGAAGTACGTCGTCAGTACTGATGGTGCTGGAGAGATCACGGAAGAATAGATCCGCCTCCTGCTCGTACACGTCGAGGGCGAGGCCGCCCAATTGCCGGCTCTTCAGCGCACCGATCGCTGCCTCAGTATCGATCAGCCCGCCGCGGCTCGTGTTCACTAGCAATGCTCCCGGCTTTGCGCGTGCCAGCATGTCGGCATTGATGATGTGGTGCGTCTGCGGGGTCAGGGGGCAGTGAAGTGAAATGATGTCCGCGCCGGCACCAATTTCGGCTTCTCGGGCGTAGCGGGCGCCCAGGGCTTCGAACTCCGGCGAGGGAACTACGTCGTAGCCAATGACGTCGCATCCGAAGCCAAGCATGATCCTGGCGAACACGCGCCCGATCTTGCCGGTGCCGACCACGGCGACAGTTTTGCCGTAGAAATCGAACCCCATCAACCCGTCGAGAGAAAAGTTGAAGTCCCGCGTACGATTGTAGGCCCGGTGAATCTTGCGATTGACCGCCAGCAACAACGCAACGGCATGCTCGGCAACCGCGTTCGGCGAGTAATTGACAACCCGAACCACCCTCATGTCAAGGCTTGCTGCGGCTTTCAGATCGACGTTGTTGAATCCGGTGCAGCGCAGGGCAATCAGGTTCGTTCCCCCGCGCTTGAGCGCCTCGAGCACAGAAGCATCCGCAGTGTCGTTCACGAAGATACAGACGGCGTCATGGCCGGCGGCGAGGCCAACGGTTCCCATATCAAGTGGGTTATCGAAGTAACTGAGCTGATGCCCGTCGGCAAGGTTGGCGGCGTCAAGATATTCACGGTCGTAGGGCTTGGCGCTAAACACGGCGACTTTCATTGGTTGTCTCCCGACATGATGGCGGTGCCAGGGACCCGGCTATCGGTTAGCCAAAGCTACGGTGATTTGTACAAGGAGGATCTTTGCAATCGTCATCGAAGGAAAAATCATTGCAACAAGAGTACAAACATTACACAGAGAAGGTCGAAATGGTTTTTGCGGGTCCGCAATCGCTTTGATGAAACGCGCGCCCTGTGCGCGAAGCGGCGGCGACGTGACGCTTTGCGCTGCAAGCTCTACCTGACTAAATCGTGCCATGGTCTCTTCGAGCTTGGCCATTGTTGGCGAGTCACCTTGCACACCGGCGTCGTACTCGCTCCCATCGCCAGGCGCGGCCGCTGGGCATGAGCGTATCAATCTATCCGACGATATTGCACCGTCAGGCTCACCGCTTTGTAGTCGCAACCCGCACGAGTGATCCATCCTCGCGAAGCGCTGAACCTGGCCGACCAGTCCCGTGAAAAGGGCTAGGGTCAGCCCGTACCGAGTGCTGGACCGTCGATCGGCGTTGGCGACTCCATCCACCGTGGTGGTGCCTCCGCTAGAGAGCCCCTGGTCGCCGGCCATCCAGAAATCCGGCCGAAACTGGTAGCCGCTGTGGAGTTGGGCTATTGCCAGAGGACGTTGGCTGCGCTTGCGGCTGCCAAGAACGTCGTCATTGGGGGTAAAGAACCACGCACCGAGCGAGGCTTCCGCAAACCAGTCGCCCACAGGCCAGGAGACAACGACCTCGGGCTTGAACGCCCATCGGTTACTGCCAATGTTGTTGAGCCTGTCTGCGTGGTATTGTCCGCTCGGCGCCACAATAGTGATGCTCGTCTCCCTAGTGTAGTGGCGGTCGGATTCCTCAAGAAATCCGTTTGCGACCGAGCCGGCCCGCCTAGGATGTCAACCGCGAAACGAAAGGCCGCGTCGCTGAGCCCGGCATGATATACGCTGTTTGGCGCGTCAAATACATTTGCCTGCAACATTGGCGCGGCTATAGGGCAGTACGACGCCGACGGAAGCGGTACGGCCGAGAAAGTCGAAAACTTGAACGTATCCTAGTGCGAGGATATCGATCTTCGCCGTGACGTTCGTAATAGGCAGGGACGGGTCCGTCAGCACGTCTCCGCCGAGCTGTGTGTACGATGCCATCAAAAAATGGGTTCCCACTGGCGCAGACGAATAGGCGCGTGGTTCCGACTCATGCGCCATGCCTGGTTTGGCCATGGCACCCACGCTTGCCAAAAGACAGAGCAGGAGATATCGGGGCGACCGCACATGCACGGGCGATATGCGCCACTCGAGCATCCCTTATCCCCCTGCTTTTTCTTCAAAGTCATCCCTCGCTGGCGCGAGGGATGCAAGCGGCAATGGCCCGGACATGGTGCGATCCCTATCGCTTTTGGTGGGCGACTGCCAATAATGAGAAAATTAGTCTATCCAACGACACTGCGCCACAGCTAGAAGAGCAGGCCGAAGACATACTTCAGCAACTGATCCAGCGGCATCATGGTCAGTGCCAAGGGCGCTATGGGGACGAGAACAGCCGCTGCAATCTGGATGACGGCATCCCTGGTGATGGGAGCCAGCCGCATGCCGCGAACGATTTCGAAGCTGTTGCCCAGATCTGCCAGCGACTGGATATCGGCGCTTCCCAACAATGGTTCTGCCGGTGCGGCGCCGCCACATAGCCATTTTTGGTCGAATTCGCGAACATAGCGCTCGGCGAGCGTGCCGTAGTCGTTCAGGCCTTTGCGTTTGGCTTGTGCGAGCTGAGGTGCAAACACAAGGAGCGGTCCAAAGACCACCGCCAGCAGAAACAACACCATCCCCAAGATTGGCGCCTTGAAATCTGGCAGGGCCGCCCCGAGGAAGAAGATCCGATTGGCAAGGTTTGTGGCCGCCATGACGCCGTGGGCTGCCAGGAGCAATGCGAACGCATAGACCGTATTCGCCAGGAAGCCGAGGCCGCCTACACGATCCGGATGCGTAGGAATCAGGCTCAACTTGATGCGGGACACCTGCCATAGGAATCGCATCCAGATAAAGATGCGGAAGTACCAGCGAATCAGCAGGAACTGAAAGAGGGGAAGGCTGACATAGCCATACCAAATGCCGGCGAGAGACAGGCTGGAGCCGTTTCCGGTGGTGGTGGCATACCAGGTGGACGCCTGGAGTGCCGTGTAATGACGCCAGACAATCAGTACGCCGACGCCGTAGACAACCGCAACCAGCGCCATTTCGGCGGAAATGGAGTTTCGCAAGCGCATGGCCGCATTGATGGCTGCGTCAAACTCGCCTGTCGACGTCTCCGGAACCAGGTTTCGTTCCCGGAACGACTCCGTGATGCCACGAAGACGCTTGTGTATGACAAGTTCCGCCGCGACAAGTAGTGGGACGGCAACGAGGAACCGGAGGTGGACTTCCATATCCATGAAAAATGGGACGATGCCGGCCTTGCCGAACAGATTGCCCTCCATCGCGGACAGCAGCAGGAGCGGCAGCCACGCGAATAGGGAGAGGACCAGAATGCGTTGACGTACCAGTTGCAGGGCATCGTCGGATAGACGAACCCTGCGGAAAAGCTGGTAGACCGGCCCTCCCAGGACGAGCGAGAACGCCTGCTTCTCTCCGCCAGAGTTATGGCTGGAATTGCGCCGGGTATGGATTGAGCGCAAGCGGGGGATTCGATGATTCACGCTGGCCTCCGTAGCGTGGCTGGGCCGTTTGTAGCATTCCCGGGCAGGCTAGGCCGCCTGCGATCGCAGATCAGGCTGGAGAGCTTTGGTCTCCAATTCAGAGTATGTCGCCTGCCTGGTATTGGGTTGCGGTAAATCAAATGGATGCTGGCGAGCCCGGACAATTTTCTCGCCCGGCGACGTGAGATCGCCTCGGCCTCTGCTTCTAGGAGGAGCTACAGCACAGCTACGTGCAGTGCAATGGCTGTGCCGAGCTTGATCTTTATCAACGGCAAAGGATTGTCGGCATCTATATTGACTCCGATCGCGATGCTGGCCTGTACGTCGGCGGTTCATCGTGCAGGTGCCCGCCAAGTACCGCGGGACCAACGGCATGCTCGCCAGCCAGCGCGGAACTGTCTCTATCAGGAAATGGAGGTCCGACGATGTACGACACAATCCTGGTTGCAATTGACGGTAGCCCATGCGGGCAGCGTGCCCTAGATGAAGCCATAGCGCTTGCATCGGCAGTGCACGCGCGATTGGAGGTCCTTCACGTCGTTGAGAGCGGTTACGAGTCCGAATTCCACGATGAGCTTCTTCGGCAGGGACAAAAACTCCTTGCGTTGGCCAAGGCGGAGGCGGAAGAACGTGACGTGCAATGCGGGATCACACTGGATGACGCAGAGCAACACCTCGGCGATGTCTCGAGTGCAATCACCCGGACTTCGGAGCGCGTCGGTGCTAATCTCCTCGTGCTGGGTACGCACGGGCGAAAGGGAATTGACAGACTGCTCATGGGAAGTGTCGCCGAGAAGCTCGCGCGAAGCGCGGTGACACCGGTGTTGCTTGTTCGTTTGGACGCTCGTGTCTGACCTATTGACCGCTAAATTGAATGCCCGGCGAAGAGATGTCTGATGGCGGAAGTGAGACGTCGCGTGCGGATCGGAGCGCAGTTCGAGCAAGAGGTGACGCGAGCGCTGGCGTCCTCCCTCGTTCACTCCTCCCATTTGCCGGGCCATATTCCTCCTTTGGGGGAACTGTCGTCAAGACCGCCTCCCTGCTGCCCACTATTGATACAGGTCAAACACATGTTTTGTGTGCGCGGCTATCCTGAATCCAGTTACGCGAGCGGGGGCGCTCCGCGTGACCGTCTACTTGGTTCCTCATAGACATTAAGCTCGCATGCCGCTTGGCATAGCGGGCTTTTCTTTTGTGGCATTGCCAGGGAGGCGCGGGCAAATGCCTCTGGACTCCGCCGGTTTGCCTTTGCGCTCGGCCACGTGCATACCTCAGGCGCGTGCAGAATGCCCGAACGACAGAAAGTGCACATCCGTCATGTCCCGCCGTGATGCGGACATGCCGCGAACAGTAGATTCGTGGTGCAGACTTGACCGGTCTCAAGGCTGTGGCCAGACCCAACCCTACTATTGAATCGAAATCACCCGTCGGCGTTGTAAAGAATGGCTTCTGATGGTTCAGTGGCAGCGCGAGGCCCGTGCACTTTCCCGGCGCAGATGCCGGTCGTTTGGCATACCAGCGCAAGCCGCTTGGGAGCGGAATGTCCGGCGGAGCCGCCTCCTCGCAAGGGAAGCGGGAAGTCAGGTGCAGTCTATGCCGCAGCCATGGTCCGTGTAAAAATCCTGTCTGCCCGAGAATGACACATATAGGCTGACGTTAGTCTGCGTTCCGCAGGAGACACATCGATGCTCGGATATCCAAGTGTGTTTGTCCATGTCGACGCCAGCCGTAGTGCGACGACGAGGGTGAGATTGGCGGCTCGCATTGCGGCCACACAACAATGCCGTTTAGTCGGCGTTTGCGCGACCTTTGCGCCGGAGCCGCGGTGGTTCTATCGCATGGAAGATGCGTCCAATTATCTGCAAGCAGAGCGGGCGCGGCGCTTGCGCAGGCACGAATCCTTGCGACAGGATTTCCAATTCATGCTCGCCGAGCAGTGCGTTCTGGCGGACTGGCGCAGTGAGGATGGCGACACAGTCGTCCATACCCTCAAGGAGATCAGGGAGGCTGGTCTGGTCGTTGGCGGTCAACCGGATGAAGCCGATCCCGAAGCCTTCGTCGCCCCGCAGTTTCTCGAGTCCATGATCCTGGAATCCGGTCGCCCGGTCCTTGTCGTCCCCTACGCGACAAGTATCAACACCATTGGTACCCGGACGTTGGTCGCCTGGGATGGCGGGCGGGAGTGTGCCCGTGCATTACATGATGCACTGCCATTGCTTGCAGGTAGCGAAGTTCGCCTGCTAAGCGCCCAGGCGATGGGTCTCAGCTTGCGCCAGGATTCCGCACCGGTTGCCAGCGCCGCGCGTCTGTTACGCGATGTCGGTGCCGAAGTACAGACCGAGCTTGCTCCTGCAGCGGCGGATTCGGTCATCGGCGAGATCATCCTGTCTCGCGCGGCGAACTGCGAGGCGGATTTGATTGTGATGGGAGCATACGGGCATGGTCGCTTCAGGGAGCTCGTCCTCGGAGGCGTTACCAAAACCATCCTGTCATGCATGACTGTGCCCACGCTGTTCGCACATTGAGTGATCGTCTCCGATGCCATTTTTCTTGTGAGGGAGCGCCTATCCGAGTCAGACACGGCAACAGCGGAAGCGCCACCGTGAGAGGGCGGCAATGTGACCGCTTCCAGGCACGCCAAGCAGCCCACCCGCGCGTACCGACAGATCACGCCTGAGGCTTGTTAGCTAGCCTACGGTTATAGATTCTAACCTTCGGTCGCGAAATGGGACCGACGTACGTCCCGCGGTCCGCTCTTCCGTCTCATTTACTTTCGACTTCTTGGGGTGTTGACTTGGCGATGGAGGCATCTCTTGCTTGCGCCATATCTTCGCGCACCACGAGCACGGGGACGGCGCAGTGACGAACCAATTCCTCTGCGACGCTTCCGAGCAGGGCGCGCGACAGACCGGTGTGTCCGTGGGACCCCGTCACAATCAGTTCCGCGCCTGAAGTCTTTGCGAATTGAACGACGCGGCCGGCCACGTCGCCTAGCGTTGCCATGTCATCGATCAGTTGCAACGAGTGCTCGATCCTGGCTGTCTGCGCGCGCACTGCGGCTTTTTCAAGGAGCGAACTAGCTGCAAGGACGTGTTTGAGACGAACGTCGGCAAGTTCCGAAGGCTTGTTCTCATGCTTCAGAAATCCGTAATCGATGACATGCAGTATCTCCAGGGTGGCTTGTCGGAATTCGGCTTCACGCAATGCTTCCTCCAACGCGCGCTGCGCACAGCGACTGAAGTCGATGGCAACGAGTATCTTGCGGGCCATGGCGGCCTCCTTGAACACTTGTGAAGCGGACGCTCGGGGTTCGATTCGCGCTAACTGAGTAGGCGTTCGTGCGATCTGGCGTGCTATCGGGGAACTATCGCATTGCGCCAGTCCTTAACGGATCCGAAGGTTGTTGACGACTTGGGAAACGCCCGGTGCGGACCACGCCGGGCCCCCAACCGCGCGGCGCTCAGCAACGGAATCCACGGTGCCTTCCAAGGTGACCACGCCCGCGCTTGCCTTGATCGAGATGTGATGGGATTCCCGTTCAGCGTGGTGACGTAGTGCGCGGATTCGATCTTGCCCCCAATTTCCTCAGGGACGATCTTAGGCTCTACCCGGATCAGGTTCAACACCCCGACCACGCCACGCAGGTGGTTGATCGCGCTTTCGGCCGCATGACGCTGGAAGCCCCACCGCACAGTACCCCGCAAAGTTATCCAGCCCTTCTCGATCTCAACCTGCAGATCATCGGCAGGTACGTGGACATACCATTGCAGCGCGTTGCGTGCGGCAAGCACGATAGCCTCGTCGTCCTGCGTTACACTCGGACGGACTTCCAGTTTGACCACGGCGCCCTCGACGCCGCTCACGCGTTCGGCCGCCCTTTCTGCCGCCATTTTCTCAGAATACGTGCCGATATGGCCGGAAAGTGTAGCGATGCCCTGATGCACTTCAACACCAATTCCCTCTGAGGCCACTCTCAGGTCCCCTTCAAGCTCGTCGTCGACAAGCTTCTTGAGTTCCATGTCTGTTTTCAAAATTTACTCCTCATCGATTCTTGCCTCCCATCGAAACCGATGGATGCGCATCCTGAAATCTAGAGGACAAGCGAGTTCTCCCTTTGATGTGGCACAACGTCACGAAGGTTGGACGTTTGGCCATTTGACCAGCTTGCAGCGCCGGCAAGCCCAGCCTATGACAAGGACAGCGCAGAGCAAGGCAAGGAAGAGTGCGCAAATTGCAGTTGCACTTGTGCGCATCGGTGGTCACGATTCTCCGGAATGCCGGTTTGGCCGCATTGCGTTGACTTTCTCGTAGTGCTGTCTTGGGTGTCAGATGTTGAGCGGATGTTCGCCGTACGTATCGGACCAACCGAGCGCTTGCGTCACTCATTGGTCCTAGTTGCGCGTGGGGTAGCGTCGTCGTGCGAATGTTTTGACGCAGATCAGATTTGGGCGGCTGGGCGTTTCTATAGTGAACCGAGGGCGTCGGAAACTGGGCGATGTCTACGAGGCTGCGTGAGGGCATTGCGGAAAACGCGCCTTGCGGCACGCCAGCGTCAGTCGTCCCAGCGTACTGGGATGCATACGGGCTTCGCCGGCGAGACGACATATGGCAATGCTGAGAAAGAATGCGGAAGATGGCCAATATGGCGCGCTACTGTCATCAGGCGCGTTGGGATTTTTGTCCCAAGGCCGCGCGGGCCGGGGAAACGCGGGGTCTCTGAAGACGGTTCCCGAAGGAGACATTACGGCACCGCCACCACGCGGTGAGTTTTCCACCTCAGATGAGGCGCCACCTACGGACCACTCTGTGCTGCGACCGTTTCGCGCTGGAGCGCAACGACGTACGAAGCCGCTTGATGCTGAAGAGCGGGACGCCACCGAGGATCTGTTCAGACGTGTCGGCTACCATGACCTTCGTGCGTATACACAGCTTGTCGATGGCGGACTGAGTCAAGGGTTCGTTCTCGTTCGCCATCACACGCTCGTCGGTACTGTACAGAAGGTTTTTCGTGTTGGCGCCGCGCAGCCAAAAAGCGCTGTGGCGCTTGCCATGGCAGTGGCACAACTCAATCGTCTCGCATGCATCGTGGACCAGGAAGGGCTCGCGCTGGATGGTGGTGAACAATCGATCTGACCCAGCGGGCGAGATTGGTGCCGGTGCGGTGCATAGACTGCTTTACCCTTTACATAAGGCCCTGCTTACGGACACCCTACACGTCGCAACGATGGGATCGGCTAGTTCACACATTGGCGACGACGCGCGGCAGGGTGACTTTTTCCGTGACGGTGACCGCAGCGCTTGGCTCAATTTCAACCGATAGCACGCCAACGAGCTGTAGGATTGTCTCTGGCATGCTAACCGGGCCGAAGGTTCGGGTGGCGCGGGTGTTTTTAGGATGACGGCGTCATTCACAGCAGCTTGCTTCCTGTTGGAGCACGCTAGCGGACAAAGGAGGATGGCGTGCGAGGGGTGCCTTTAAAAAGGCTATTGCTCCTGTCATGCATTGACTTGATATGTATCAACGGATCAGCGTTGCATTTTTCTATGCTGAGAACAGACAAATGTTGTCTGTCAGTGGAGATGAAGATGACCCGGAATCATGCGGGCGCGGTTTTGGCCACCTTTGCCGTGCTGCTCTCCTTGCCTGTCGGTGCTCAGAAGAACTACACGGATGGCGGTGACCTTTATGGTGGGTCTCGCGCGCCAGATGCGAAGGAAACGCCCGCGAAGCAAGCGGCGAAACCGGCGACGCATCGCAGTGGGAAGTTCGATCCTTATACAGAGGGGGCACATACCAAGAGCCATCTGGCACCTGTGCCCGCCAAGACCTTGCCTGACGCGCATCCACAACCCGATGACGTGGCGAAGAGCGGGAAATTTGACCCCTATACAGATGGTGCCTCAAAGTAGTAGCCAGTGCGTACAAGGCGCAAGTAGCGGCTGTTCTGAAACCTGCTCAGCGCGCATATGTATATCCGAAGGGGGTGGGAATAGTCCAGTGCGGAGGGTTGATCTGAGGCGACGTCGCCGCGCGATAGCGCTTATTGATAAATCGCCCATCTGAATCAAGGGAGAACGCTATGGAGAAGCCACGAATCGCGCTGATCACGGGCGGCATGGGTGGCCTCGGCGAGGCCATTGCGCTTCGGATGTGCGCAGATGGATTTCGGGTGGTCGTGACCTACTCCCCGCATAACGACCATGTAAACACCTGGCTGGAAGCCCAATGGGGTGAGGGTCGCAATATCGCGGCGTATCCCGTCGACGTCACCGACTACGGAGATTGCCAGCACTGCGTGGTTCGAGTTGAGGCCCAAATCGGTCCGGTAGATGTTCTAGTGAACAACGCGGGCATGACCCGAGCCGGGGCATTTCGCGACATGTCGCTGGAAGAGTGGCGAATGGTCATGTCAACCGATCTGGACTCCATGTTCCATATGACGCGGCCAGTGTGCACAGGTATGGCCGCACGCCGGTGGGGGAGGATTGTCAACATCTCCTCGGTCAGTGTGTTGCAGGGAGCGATCGGCAACGCCGGCTATGCGGCTGCCACCGCCGGGATCCACGGTTTAACCAAGGCGCTTGCCTTGGAACTGGCGGGTAACGGGGTTACCGTCAACACGGTGTCGCCTGGATTTCTGGATACGCCAATGGTGCACGCCATACCCGCTGATGTCCTGGCACAATCCATTCTGCCTGCGATTCCAGCGGGCCGGCTGGGGCGACCGGCGGAGGTGGCCGGCCTGGTCGCCTATCTTTGTTCGGAGGACGGCGCCTACGTGACCGGCGCAAACCTTGCGATCAATGGCGGCTACCATATGTCATAGCGCTGGGACGTCCAGCGTTCCTTCAAGACTAACGTGGGTACCTTCACGTCAGGTCGATTTGATCGTTGCGACCACAAAGATTTCGGCCGTTACGCAGTTACACAGTTACACATTTCGTGCCCACTAGCAGGCTGCTGAAATACCTCGAGCCATAGTCGGCGCGCGGACATGTTCAAACGTTGATCTGAGAACTCGACACGATCCACTTTCCCAACATCGCATGCGCGGCGCCGACACCTTCACCGAAAGC
>Ga0209025_1001769_pt1 | contig 25768 bp, 30 predicted proteins | sample AraplaMF_Col_mLB_FD_184256 | JGI IMG/M metagenome (GOLD analysis project Ga0209025, IMG submission 184256) | Arabidopsis root microbial communities from the University of North Carolina, USA - plate scrape MF_Col_mLB (SPAdes) (version 2) | ecosystem: Host-associated > Plants > Roots > Endosphere... | reverse complement strand
GCATGGTTTGTTCACCTGGGCCTAACATGATTTATCTCATTTCTCGCTCGATTACGCAGGGGCGTATGGCAGGATTCATTTCTCTTTTGGGTATCATGCTTGGCTTCATAATCTATATAATCGCAACGATGTTCGGGCTTACAGCTCTTTTCCTTGCTGTTCCGTCTCTCTATGAAGCAGTTAAGTGGGCAGGTGCCGCTTACTTGCTCTGGCTCGCATGGAGTTCGATTAAGCCTGGTGCTACATCTATTATGGAACCTCGTACTATTGCTATTGAGCCGCCGCGGAAATTATTTCTAATGGGACTTATGACGAATCTTCTGAATCCTAAGATTGCTATTTTGTATGTGTCACTTCTACCTCAATTTGAAGATCCTGAGAAAGGATCGTTGCTTCTACAAGGTGCAGTTCTGGGCTTTACGCAAATAACGGTTAGCTTTATAGTCAACCTCCTAATTGTATTTACAGCAAGTAGAGTTGCCAAATGGTTTGGTACACGTCCAACGTGGCTGCGAGTGCAGCGTTGGCTTATGGCAAGCGTTTTGACAGGTCTTGCTGTACGTCTTGCTTTTGAACGTCGACAGTAAGAGCCTTCTTGAAAAAATTTACTATCTTTTTGAAACGATTGTAAGGGGAATAAGAAGGATATTAAAAATAAAGCCAGCTACTGTATGTTCTTACTTTTACCTAACGTTTTGTCAAAAATGCTAGTATATGCTGTTTCTTTTTTTAGAGGATACGGTAGGAATACCGTATTTTTTTATTTTAGGGGAATTTTGTTTTGTTGGCTTGATAGCAATGTGAAACCTAAAATAATATGGTCATATTATTTTAGGTACTTTTTTTATAATATGATCATATTATAAAAAAGGAGGAGGATATGAGTGCCTAAAATAGTTGATCAAATACAAAGGAAGAATCAGATAGCCACTGCTACTTGGCGTGTAATATTAGAAAAAGGTATTGATAAAGCTTCTATACAGCAAATCGCTGACGAAGCAAACATTTCGGTTGGACTTGTTCAGCATCATTTTTCGTCTAAAAATGAATTAATTCATTATGCAATGAATTTAGTATTGAATCGAATGGAAGAACGGGCAAACACTCGTGCAAGTGAATTTAAGGGAACGAAAGAAGAAGCACTTAGAAGATTAATAAAATTTATTATTCCTTTTAATAAAGAAGAAATGTTGGAAGGGAAGGTTTGGATTACATTTCTGGGTATATCCTTTAGTTCCCCAGAACTTATTGAACTTCGGAAGAAAATGGATGACCATACGAGGTATCTTATGGGAATAATTCTAGATTTAATGAGGGATCTCGGATACGTCACACCAGGTCACAATAGAGAATTTGAATTAGAGATACTGTACGGATTTATTGATGGGCTAGTAATTCATGTCCTTCAAACACCAGAATCATATCCAGAAGAAAAAGTAAATCAACTTATTGAGTATTATTTAAAAGAAAAAAAGAGGGATTAATCGCATGAATAAAGTTTTCATTATTATTCTTTTAGTCGTTATTGTATTGATTATTAGGCAGCTTATCCCGAAGAAAGTAGATAGCTTCGATCTTCTTGGTATACCAATCATGGCTATAATTAGAACTTATATGGGTCTCCCAAATAGATTGGATTATATTATTACAATTGAATTAATTAGCTTGCTTATATTAGGAGCGATAGTTGGTTATTGGCAAGCTAAGAGGGTGAAAGTTTTTCATCATAATAATCAATTATGTAGTGTTGGAGGCTATACGTATATTATCGGATGGATTATTATGCTTTTGGGCAGGATTGTTATTTTATTGTTGTTCAATCTTAACTCGCTCATATCGACATTTCATGCGGGACAGGAACAGTTTACGAGTGAAATAATTCAAGTTCTTTCTCATGCTGGAGATTGGTTAATATGGTCTACTATTCTTGCATCTTCCATCATGTATACCGTTACCTTATATAAGGATCACCCGGATATCAAGAAATTAATACATGATCGTTTTAAAGAAATAAAACAACGAATAAAATATTAATGTAACTAATTGTTGTTATATGGGCAATTGCCAGCAAGTCAAGAAAAACTAATAATCCAAAATAAGCTGTTTTGTTACAAGTTAGTACAACATTTCGTTCTGGGGGTACTATGGAATTTTAGTCTAATAGCGATAATAAATTAAAGAAATGATTAACCTTGGTTATAAAAAAATAATATATAAAAATAAAACCATCAATTTGAACAATCTTTTTTCAAATTGATGGTTTTATTTTTGAAAAAATATTTTTTTAACCCCCATAAAATCATTTATTCCTTCGAATATATATAAGTAGAAGAAAACAAATGAAAGAAAAAGCTAAAATTACCAAAAATATAGCGAAGAGTTATTCAAAGATTGCAGCTAAAATAGAAAAGAGCAAGTGGTATTGCAAAAGAAGCAGTACAACATACAGACTTCACTTTGGTACAAGTGGAAAAAATAGTCATATAAAAAAGTCGGTCTCGAAAAATATGAGCAACAGCAAGAAGACAAGCCCAAAGAAAAGTACTAAGAAAATGTGGTTAAATGGTCACTTGTTTAGTGACCATTTTGCAATTTGAAGCAGAAGGAGGCAGGGAGATTACTAGTGTTGAGTTTAGTAATGAAAATCTTAAAAAAAACGAAAATAGAAGATATCGTATTTAACATACAAAACAACGGTGGAGATAAGGAAGCTTTTATCGTACAGTATCAGCCGTTTATTAGAAAATCAATATCGTCTGTCTGCCGCCGATATATTACAGAGCAGGATGATGAATATAGCATTGGATTATTTGCATTTAACGAAGCAATTGAACAGTATTCATATAAAAAAGGAAAATCTTTTCTAGCGTTTGCTGATCTTCTTATAAAAAGAGATGTAATTGACTATATACGCAAGGAGTCTAAACATAACCTTGTCTTTTTAAAAGAAGATAAGCAAGAGGAAATGTTAGAAATGCAAGTGTCGCTTACGGAGTATATGAAAGAGATAGAAAATAGTAACCGTAAGGAGGAAATTCTTCATTTTCAAAGTGTACTAGCTGAGTTTAAAATCACATTTTCAGAGCTTGCTAAGGAATCTCCTAAACATCGTGATACGCGTGAGCACTTAATAGAAATTGTAAAGATTATTATAAAAGACGAGAAAATGATGGAAGAGCTGTTCCGAAAGAAAAAGTTACCCCTTAAACATATTGAACCACGTGTTAGGGTAAGTCGTAAAACGTTGGAGCGACATAGAAAATACATTATTGCGATGTGTATTATCTTTGCAAACAACTATACATATATTCTGGATTATATTAGAGGGGAGAAGCATGATGAATAAAGGAATTGTGATGGATATAAAAAAACATAACGTAGTTGTTTTAACTCCAAATGGAGAGTTTATTACGTTTAAAAGAAAAGTACACTCTTACATGATTGGAGAGGAAATCTCGTTTAACGAACAAGAACAAAGAGCACCGCGTTTTTCAATGCCACCTTTCTTAAAGCCTACAACAGTAATTGTTGCTGGTTTTCTATGCGTATTGCTGTTTTTCTACAATCAACCAGAAGAAAAAGTGTTTGCTTATGTCTCAGTTGATATAAATCCAAGTTTAGAGGCGAGCGTAACGGAAGATCTTCGTGTTATAGATTTGAGGGCTTGTAATGATGACGGAAGGCGTATTTTAAAAGAAATGAAAGGGTGGGAAAATAAGCATCTGCAAGATGTGATACGCACTATTATAAAGCAGAGTCAAGAGGATAAGTACTTAACGAATGATAAGCAAGTTATGCTAACAGCTGTTACAAAGGACAAGTCGCTAGAACCACAGTTGGAAAAGGCTATGCAGGAATTGAAGAAAGAGTATGAGATAAAACATATTACAGTCGAATATCAAAGCAGTACGATGCAAATACGGGAGAATGCTAAGAAAGCAGGAGTTGGCACAGGTGTTTATATAAAACAAGAGAATGAGAAGCAGAAATCGCTTACTCCTCCTGTACCGCCGTCTAATCAAGAGCAACCAAAGTCATCTCCTGATGTATCAGCGGATTCGTCTCCTGTAAAAGAAGAAAGATACGAGAAGCAGGGGCATATAGAACAAAAGCAATCCAAGGAACAGCAACCGAAGCAAATAAAAGAAAATAATGGACACCAACAAGAAAACAACGGTAGAGGACCTCAAAAAGAAAATAATGGACATCAGCAAGAAAATAACGGTAGAGGACCTCAAAAAGAAAATAATGGACATCAACAAGAGAATAATGGTAGAGGATCTCAGCAAGAAAATAATGGACATCAACAAGAGAACAACGGTAGAGGATCTCAGCAAGGAAATAATGGACATCAACAAGAGAATAATGGTAGAGGATCTCAGCAAGAAAATAATGGACATCAACAAGAGAACAACGGTAGAGGACCTCAAAAAGAAAATAATGGACATCAGCAGGAGAATAACGGTAGAGAGTCTCAAGGAAATAATGGACATCAGCAGGAGAATAATGGTAGAGGATCTCAAGGGAATAATGGACATCAGCAAGAGAATAACGGTAGAGAGTCTCAAGGAAATAATGGACATCAGCAAGAAAACAACGGTAGAGGGTCTGAGCAAGGAAATATAAGCGGAAATAACGGGCCTGAAAAGGAGAAGAAAAACATTTCTGCCACACAACATTAAGGGAATGGAAAGAAGAATCTATAGAATATTGAAGATGGGAATTCATTTCGTGGTAATAACCCCCTCTAGTTTCAAGCTAAAAGAGTTTTTAATATTTAAATTTTTAAAATGACGGACACAAAATCATATATCCGTCCGAATTATATATATGGATATCATTAATGTTTATATAAAAGGGGAGAAAGAAATATGAAAGAAAAAAAAGAAATGTTGGAAGAGATTACTGAAGTATTGAAGGTATTGGCGCATCCTGTCCGTTTATCCTTAGTAGAAATAATGCTTACAAAAGGCCCTACTAATGTAACAACAATGTATGAAACATTACAAATGCCTCAAAGTACAATTAGTCAACATTTATCCAAACTAAGAGCTGCTAAAATCGTTACAGGTACTCGAAAAGGATTAGAAATTTTTTATGAAGTAACGGACAATCGTACAAAAGCGATATTATTAAGTTTGTTCTAAATGCTGACTAGACTACAAAATTAAGAAGAGGATACGAAAGTAATTCCGTTCCCATAACTTTTTAGAATTTTACATAAGAGCTATATGTATAAGAATATGTAATTTTCTTTTACTACAGTTCATTCCTTTGAGAAATAAGCTTTTTTCATTCTAGGGGTATTTTTTGCTAGATTAATAGTGATGTGACATACCCCTATTATAAAATTTCAGAAGAACTCTTGACATAGAAGATGTAACAAAGTTGATAGGGTTCTTTTAGTCATTTAATCTTTTGATCTGATGGTCTTTTCCCCATTCAAATAGTTCATCCATAATTTGCATTAAAGATTTTCCATGTTCGCTTATTGTGTACTCAACCTTTGGTGGTACTTCTTGATATACAGTACGATGGATAATCCCATCAGCCTCAAGTTGCCGAAGTTGTTGTGTGAGAACTTTTTGTGTAATATTTGGGATTTCTCGTCGGATTTCATTTGTTCGCATTTTTCCATCCGCCAAAACACATAAAATATGAACTTTCCATTTTCCGCCGATTACATCGAGTGTCGTTGCAATTGGGCAGTCATCATTTTGATTCATATAACACCTCCAAAGGTACTTTAAGGTTCCTATAGCACTTTAAAGTACGTACTTTTCAATTATATGTGACTCACTCATACTAATACGTAAAGGATTGAATAATTTAAAAAGGGGCTGGGGAATGATGAGAACACTTGTAATTGTAGCACATCCTGATATTGAAAAATCTCGAATTAATAAAAGATGGGTAGAAGAACTTGAGAAATATTCGGATGAAATAACGGTGCATGAATTATATAAAGTGGCACCGAATTGGGAGTTTAATATTGAAGAAGAGCAAAAGCTGTTAGTAGAACACGACCGATATATATTTCAATTCCCGCTCTACTGGTACAGCTCACCACCATTATTGAAAAAATGGTTTGACGATGTATTAACATATGGATTTGCGTACGGATCAAAAGGGGATAAAGTGAAGGGGAAAGAATTTGGTCTAGCTATTTCTATAGGTGGATTAGAAAAAGACTATGAAAATAGCGGAATTATGATGGATGAGTTGACGAAACCATTTCAAGCTACGTGCTTATATACAGACATGAAATTTATACCTTCATTTTATTTATATGGTGCAGAATATAAACTAAGTGATGAAGAGATTAATAAAAGTGCACCTGAGTATGTACGATATGTGATGAATAAGCAGTATACTAATATATAAGAGGAAATAGCCATTTACTTGTTAAGTAGATGGCTATTTTTATTGATTTTATATTCACTAAGTGTAATCTTTAGTAAATTAATAGTTAATCTGATAAAATAAAAAACCTAACATATATAAAGGGGAGTTTTACTTGAGAACGATGCGACAATTATTACAAAAAAGAGCAATGCAGTCACCAAATTTGGAAGCGCTTTTCGGTGGAGAGAAAAGGTATTCGTTTCAGCAGTATAATGAACGAGTAAATCAGCTTGCACATTATTTGTTATATACCGGTGTGAAAAGAGGAGATCGTATAGGAATTCTATGCAAAAATAACCATCCGTTTCCAAGCGTTATGATGGCAAGCTTAAAAATTGGAGCGGTATTTATTCCGCTTAATCATCAGCTTACTGCTTATGAATTAGAATCGATTGTAAAAGAAGCGAGATTAAAAGTATTAGTTATTGATGATGAATTTAGTGAAGTTGTATTAAAGATTGATGCAGTTAAAGAAATTCCTTATGTAATTGAGACGACAAAAGAAGGATTTGGCTCATTTGAATTAAAATTAAAGGAACAGCCAACAACAGAGCCGAATGTGGAAGTTCATGAAGATGATGATGCCATTTACTTATTTACTTCAGGAACGACTGGACAGGCAAAAGCATGTGTAATTGGTCATAAAAACTTACACCATTATTTTACTGAAATTGTGGGGCAAAGAGAAATTCCAGCAGGTGAACGCTTTTTATCAGTGCACCCATTGTTTCATATGAGTGGCGTGCTTTCTATTTTAAATTGTATTTATCATGGCGTTACGATGGTCTTTTTAGCTGATTCGAATCCTACTCTTATTTGGGATAAGATTGAAGAAGAGAAAATTACTACGATGCTTGCGTTCCCAGCTGTTTATAGTTACATGCTTGATGAATTAGATAAAAAAGAGCGTAATATTTCCGCCTTTAAGGTAGCGCAAAGTGGTGGTACAAAAGTGCCAGAAATACTCATTCAAAAATATATGGAAAAAGGCATTTATATGGTGCAAGGTTATGGGAGTACAGAAGGTTGGGTAGTAACTTCTTGGCATCCAAATATGGGGAAAGAAAAAATGTCTTCTGTAGGGAAAACTTTGAAACATGTAGAGCTGAAAATTGTTCATCCAGAAACAGGTGATGAGCTAACAACAAATGAAGTTGGAGAGATTCACGTGAAAAGCCCGTACATGTTTAAAGGATATTGGAATAATGAAGAGGCAACAAAGAAGGTAGTAAAAGATAATTGGTTTAACATGGGTGATGCCGGTATGATAGATGATGATGGGTTTCTACATATTATGGGAAGATATAAAGACGTTATCGTACGCGGTGGTGACAACGTATACCCAGATCAAGTAGAAGATGTAATTCATGAAATAAATGGTGTTTTAGAAGTTGCAGTAGTTGGGATTCCGAATGACTTTTGGGGGGAGGTTCCAACAGCTTACATTGTAAAGGACATTCAAACGTCTTTAACAGAAGAAGAGATTATTCAGCATTGTAAAGAAAAACTAGCAAGCTATAAAATACCAGAAGTTGTATTTATGGACGAATTACCGAAAAACGCTTTAGGGAAAGCGTTGAAGAGGGAATTAAGGGATGTTTTTCTTGTAAAATAAAAGGTTATTAAATAATGAAGAATCCAGTTATGTATAAAGCATAACTGGATTTTTTTTTATAAAAAACATAATAATTTACTAGAATTTGTATTTTGTGTAAGATGATAAAGAATATTCAATTAATAATTAAAGGAAGAGATATAAATGAAGCTGCCACTATTACAAGTAGAGACAGAGAGGCTTATTATCCGTCCATTTCAAAAAAAGGATTACGAAAGTTGGTTAGATGGATTCAATAAGAGGTTACCATCTCAATATAAATACGATGATGGCTATCATGACATGTCGTCTTCAACAAAAGAATGGTTCACGGAATGGATAAGAGGATTTGATGAGGCGGCAAGACGGGATGAAATGTACGTTCTAGGTATTTTCCAGAAAGAAGATGGCGCTAATATTGGAAAGCTAGAACTTATAAAAATTTTACGTATGGACTATCAATGGGCAATGATGGGCTACTCTATTCATAATCAGTATTGGAAAAATGGATACGGAGTAGAAAGTGTAATAGCTGCGCTGCCGTTATTTTTTAATAGCCTTCAATTTCATAGAATTGAATTACATATACATATCGATAATGAGCCATCCGTTCGTCTTGCAGAAAGAGCTGGTTTTTCATTTGAATGTATGAGAGAGGCATTTTCTATGGGGAATGGTAAGTGGGCAGATTTTCTTATTTATTATAAAAATAAGGAGATGGATAGATGAGGGTACTTATTACAGGTGGAAATCGTGGATTAGGGCTAGAGTTAGTAAAAATATTTCATGAAAATGGACATGTTGTTTATCCGTTAGTTAGAACTGAGGTTTCGGTAATGAAATTGAAGAAAATGTTTAGTTCTAGATGTTTTCCTATATTAGCAGATTTATCGACTGATGAGAGCACTGAGCAAATTAAGAGCCAGCTGGGGGAATATACAGATTATATTGATTTAGTTATAAATAACGCTGGAATTACTGGGAAGGAAATCGAGATTTTACGTACAAATTCAGAAGAGTTAATGGAACTATTTAATGTCCATTGCTTAGGAGTTATTCGAGCTGTAAAAGGTACATATGTGGCTTTAACTAAGTCGAATCAACCAAGAATAATAAATGTATCCTCTCGTTTAGGTTCATTACATAAAATGGCCGGAAAAGAATTTCCACAAGGGCAATTCTCATATTCATATCGGATCGCAAAAGCTGCACAGAATATGTTAACGCTCTGCTTACAACAGGAGTTTGAGAATGAAGGAATTGGTGTAACCGCAATTCACCCTGGGAAGTTAAAGACTGACATTGGTGCTTTTGATGCGAATATGACTCCTGCTGAAGGAGCACAAAATATATATGATTGGATAATAGATTCAAATGAGGATGTGTCAGGGAAGTTTATTGAGCCGGGCGTAGGGGAATTGAAGTGGTAAAGTACGATCTTACAAGTATTAAAAATCTATTTGGATTTTAGTGAAAAGCATGAAATGGTTTGCTGTATGTATTAACAATTGGAAAATTAGAAGAAGATTAGGGGATAAAAAAATGAAGACTATAAACGTATTTCATTACGACGCATTTACGAATAAACCAAATATGGGAAATCCAGCAGGTATTGTATTAGAGGCGGATGGATTAACGGAAGAGGACATGCAGCGTATTGCTGAAAAAGTTGGATTTAACGAAACATCTTTTGTTCTTTCTTCAGAAGTAGCAGATATAAGAATGCGCTATTTTACACCAGGGTTTGAAATGGATTTATGTGGTCATGGGACAGTTGGTACTATATATGCCTTGCGTGAAAGAGGTTTATTAGAAGAAAAAACAAACCTTACGATTGAAACGAAGGCAGGTATTTTACCAATACAAATAGGTGCAAATGAAAATGGAGAAACCTTTATTAAAATGAGGCAGGCAGCACCTCGGTTTAAAGGTTTTACAGGTTCAAAAGAAGAATTAGCTCATAGTATCGGTTTGGAAGTAACGGATTTAGATGCAAATGTACCGATTGTATATGGAAGTACGGGGAACTGGACTGTGATTGTACCGATTAAAAATCTAGATGCATGTGAAAGAATGAAACCTAAAAATGAGGCGTTTCCATCGGTATTAAAAGAAATACCTAAGGCTTCTATCCATCCAGTTTGTCTAGAAACTTATGATGAACAGGTGCAAATGCATGGGCGTCATTTCTCATCACCTTATTCTCGAACAATAGAAGATCCTGTGACAGGAACAGCTTCAGGTGTAATGGGAGCGTATTATGCGACGTATTTGGAGAAAGATTTTGACCATGAACTGGAGTTAATCGTTGAGCAAGGACAGGAAATAAATAAAGATGGTCGTGTAACGGTTTATGTAACGAAAGATGTAGAAAATGAGAAGTTACAAATAGATATTGCGGGAACAGCGGTATATGTGAAAGAGTTTGAAATTTCAATATAAAAGAATAAAGCCCAGCACAAAGCTGGGACTTCTCTTTATCTGTTCAACACTTCAATATACGAAGCATCCCCAGCTGTTCTAATAGTAGAGCGAAAATTATTATGTTCTAACGTTTCAGCAACTTGTTTTAATTGCTGTGCATCATCATGATGAATGAGTAAACTATCTGCACCACTTTCTTCTATATGAATATGCTCAACATTTCCAATCGCTTCATGTATAGCTTTTAAAAATTCAGGTTTCATATTGTCCTCCTATATGTATGTAACGTCGTTAAATAGTATTTCCTTATTTTTGAAATATAAAAGTAAATGAAAGGAGAAATGAAAATGAATATAACGCAGTTTAAAGAACATATTACATCACTTTTTGAAGAGCACCTTAATAAATACGGTGATGATGAGTATGGCTTCACTCACATTAGTAAAGAGGAATTTCACAAAATAGGTTACACGACAAATTTGACGCTAGAGACAATTGAAGAAGCATATAGAAATGGTGTCGATATGATAGTTACACATCATGCGCCGTGGAGTTTTTTATTCGGTATGGAAGAGGCTTGTATTGAGAAATTAAAAGAATATGAAATGAATCATTTTTGGATTCATTTGCCATTAGATTTCGTAAAGTTTGGCACGTGTACGTCGTTGTTTAATGAAATTGAGATACATACAATACTGGAGTACTCCACGTATGAGGAAGAAGAGCTACCGGGAATAGGAGAATATAAAGAAGCGATTCCCTTTTCAAACTTAGTTGGAAAACTTGAAGAGAGAATGGAAGAGAAAGTGAAGAGTTGGAAAAATCATGATAAACCAGTAAAGCGGATTGCGATTTTAACAGGTGCAGGGAACAATACAAATCTTATTGAGCGTGCACTAGAAAAAGGTTGTGATACGTACATAACAGGAGAAAAAACATTATATACGGTGCAACATGCGAAATTTAAAGGCATTAACTTAATTGTAGGTAGTCACACATTTACAGAAGTGTTTGGTGTAGAAAGTTTGGCTCGTAAGATAAAAGAAAGAGATAATTCAATAGAAATTACTAGATTAAATGAAGATCATTTGGAGTGAGGGAAATGGTAACTATATATGCAAATTATGGGGAATCAAAAGTGAAGTTAACGTGGAAAAAAGATTGTATATTGCCAGAATACGAAAGAATTACGAGTGTTCACGGTTTTTGTTTTCATAATAATAATAAGATTTTACTAATAGACCATGAGCAGCGTGGTTGGGACTTTCCTGGTGGGCATATAGAAGAAGGGGAACTACCAGAAGAATGTTTTAAAAGAGAAGCGTGGGAAGAAGGTTATGTAAAAGGAAAATGTACTTTATTTGGATATATTATCGTTGACCATAGTGATAATCCAAATTGGAATAAAAATAGTCCGTATCCAAAAGTAGGGTATCAGCCGTTCTACCGGATGGAGATTAATGAAGTGCATAAGTTTGACGGTGAGTATGAATCCGATAAAAGGATGTTTGTTAGAGTAGAAGAGAGTGCAGTACATCATTATAAATGGAATGAATTATATGATGAAATCTTGAAGGAAGCCGTTTTAATAAAATAAAAATTAATTTCTGCAATATTAAGATGTTAGAAGGGATTCTCTTGCGATTGTCAAATAATAGTGAAGCTGTCTTTTGAATTGAGGGAATCTTCAGATACGAGGGTGAGTGAATGAACATTTCAGTAATCGCTGAACAACTAGTTAATGAGAAGGTTATTTCACATTATCCAAATAGCATGAAAGTTTTGAGCGGAGGAACGACAAGTACTGTATATTTGTTGGATGGAAAATATGTTGTGAAGTCAAATGGATCGGAAGTAATACGTGAAGAAGCTAATTTTCTTTCTTTTTATGAGGGGAATGCGTTATTTTCAAAGCTTTTGTATAAAGAACCTTTACATACATATTTCGTGTATTCTTTCCTTGAAGGTAGTACTTCGTGCGAACAAGGATATAAACGAAGTACGCTTATTACACTTGTAAAAGAAGTTATCAATAAGTATAAATTTGTTCCAGGTGCAGATGGCTGGGGGTGGAAAGAAAGTCTGGTTCAATCTTGGAATGAATTTTTAACGGCAAATGTGATGGAAGCTTATGAAAATGTAAGACGTTACATAAGTGAGGAAGAGCATAGAATTGTTCTTAAACTAGCGAATAGTCCAAATAGAGGGACTGGAATAAATCAGCCATTTTTATTACATGGTGATTTCGGGTTTCATAATTTTATATTCCAAGAGAATGAGCTGTATGGAGTAATTGATCCATTACCAGTGCTAGGAGATCCTATATATGATTTAATTTACGCGTTCTGTTCAACTCCAGAAGATGTAACAAAAGAAACGATTGATTATGTGATGAAACAATGTGTATTTCATAAAAACGAACGAGATTTATATGAGGAAATAGTCATAGGTTTATATTTACGTATAGATACGTGTATAAGACACCACCCAAAAGATTTAGAAGATTACTTAGTAGCTTGGCGTTATTGGATAGGTGAAATTGAGCTAGCTTTTTAGCACAAATAATTTTGGGGAGATAGTGAAATGAACATTTCAGAAGCAAAAAGAGATTTAGCACAAAAAACGAAGAAGGGATTTCCTGTTATAATAGCTGGTCTTTTATTTTGGATTGTAGCGAGCGTAACTGGTGTTCTTCTTTCAGAAAAGCAAGTTGTGTGGGTATATTTAATTGGTATGGGCTGTGTGTTTCCTCTCGGCTTAATGATAGCTGCTTTATTAAAAATTGATATGTTTGCGAAAGGAAATCCGCTAGGGACTTTAGCTGGAGTAATTGGTGGGATAAATGTATTGAATATTCCGTTTGTATTACTTGCATATTTTCAATTTCCGGAGTGGTTACCTTTTGTAGTAGCGATGTTAATAGGTGTTCATTTTTTACCATATGTATGGATTTATGAAAGTAAAAGTTATGGTTTTTTAGCAGTAGGAACTGTATTAGTAACGTCAGTATGTGGGATTCTTTTTGCGGAAAAAGGATTTATTGTAATTCCGATGGCGGTTACAGTTGTCTACTTTATTACTCTTATAAGCGTATCACTTGAAAATAAAAAAGCAGAAAATGATCAACAAATATCAGCTTAATAAAAAATTAAAGGGATAGGGGAATAACTATGAATAATTTCGTTTGTACAACGTGTGGCGTGCAGTATGCAGCGGGTGTGGAAGAACCGGTAAGTTGTGTTATTTGTGATGAGGAGAGACAATATGTTAATCCGAAAGGGCAGTCATGGACAACTTTAGAAAACTTGAGAACGAGTGATACGTATAAAAATGAAATTATAGAAGAAGAAAATGGACTGTATAGTATTACGACAAAACCAGGATTTGCGATCGGTCAAACGGCATTTGTAGTAAAAACAGAGTCATATCGTTTGTTATGGGATTGTATTACTTATTTAGATGACACGACAATTGAGAAGATAAAAGAGTGGGGCGGATTAGATGCGATTGCACTGTCGCATCCGCATTATTATTCAACCCAAGTAGAATGGGCAGAAACATTCGATGTACCAATTTATATACATGAAGACGATAAAGAGTGGGTGATGCGTCCAAGTAGTCGTATTATTTATTGGTCTGGTGAGTCTTTACAATTAGCGGATGGGATTACTATACATCGTCTCGGAGGGCATTTTAGTGGCGGTTCTGTATTACATTGGGAAGAAGGTAATGATGGGAAAGGTATTTTATTAACAGGTGATATTATTCAAGTTGTAGCGGATGAGCGGTGGGTGAGTTTCATGTACAGCTATCCGAACTTAATTCCACTACCAGCAAGGAAAGTGGAAGAAATGGCGAATCGAGTGAAACCGTTACAATTTAATCGTCTATATAACGCCTTTCACCGAGTAGTAAAAGAAAATGCAAATGAGGCAGTTGAACGTTCTGCGGAAAGATATGTGAAAGCGGTAGAAGGAAAGTTGTTTCATACGTAAAAGGAGTGCTAAATTAATGAAAACGTTAGTATGCTTTGGTGATAGTATTACAGCTGAAGAAACGTTTTTTGGTGGAACGCCGAGGTTAACGCCACGTTTGCAAGAGCTGTTTCCAAATTGGAAAGTGGTTAATGCGGGTGTTCCAGGTGATAATACGTTCGATGCATTACATAGGATTGAAGGTGATGTATTAACACATAAACCAGACTTTGTAACAGTTTTTTTTGGTACGAATGATTCGGTGTTATTTGATCCAGTGCCATTACAATCTTACAAAGAAAATTTAGAGAAAATTGTAAGTGCGATTTCATCAGAAAAAGTATTACTTATTAGTCCTGCACCAGTTGATGAAGCAAGGCAACATAATAGAACGAATGAAGTACTCGGTCAATATGCAAATGTGGTTGAGGAAGTGGCGAAAGAAACAGGAAGTCATTTTCTAAATTTGTACGCTGAAATGATTCAAGAAAAGGATTATAAGAGATTTGTAGAAGATGATGAAAAAGACGGTTTACACTTCGGACCACAAGGTTATGAATATTTAGCGAAGTTAATTTGTGAAAAGTTAAAAGGGATTTTGTAGGAAGCAGAGCGTGGGCGCTTTGCTTTTTTTGTATTCACATAAGTAAAATATAGTATCTTTTCGCAAGGGCATTGTAGCACTGCAAAAATGCAAACACCTTAATATATTTTAATTAATCAAGGAAGTAGACAATTCCTGTACTAAATGTTTAATACCTATAGCACTTTAAAGAACATACATTTTTAAAGTGTTAAATATAATTCATAATAGCACCATTAAGAAGAAAACAAGCGTTACGGTACTATAGAGTCTGGTAATTCTAAAAAATGACAATGTGGTCTAGGACAATTAGGGAGGTTAAAGATATGAGTAATTCAAATTTGAGTGAAATAAGTAAACAAATATTAATAGAGGAGGAAACACTTCAATTTTCCTCTTTTACAAATGAAGATGCCTTGCAATTAGGTTTATTTATCGTTGAAACAGCAAAGCGAGAGGGGAAATTGATTGCTGTTGATATAGCAAAAAATGGTGTGCAATTATTTCATTTCAAGATGACAGGGACAACTGAGGAAAATACGAAATGGATTGAGCGTAAAAAACGGGTCGTTTCCCTGCATAATCATAGCTCGTATTATATGCAGATAGAAAGTGAAATAAGCGGAGTTCCATATCATGAAAAATACCGTTTAGATGGCTCGGAATATGCTGCGTTTGGTGGATGCTTTCCTATTCAAATAAAAAACGTAGGGGTTATTGGGATGATAACAGTCTCAGGATTACCACCAGAAGTAGATCATGAATTGGTTATAAGAGCAGTTAAAAATCATTTAAATCAATAATAGAAGTAATTTAAAAGGTTAAATAAAAAGGCAAAAATGAACATATTCCTGTTCGTTTTTGCCTTTTTATTATTTATTTAAGGAAATGGACATGGAGATGATATCCCTAAAAGTACAAAGAGAATGTAGCGTGGATTCTAAGGGGCAACGTTTTCCTAGTAAACAACCATTTAAAAATATTACGAAATAAAAAATCTTCAATTCAAGACACTTTTCTTGACGATAATAATCTATGTAGTTAATATGATAGACATAAAATAACTTAATTACTTTTAATAATTAAGTTATTTTATGTAAGTTTAACTAAGTAAGTAGGATGTGGGGAAAATGCTTTGAATTGCCACTATTAATATTGGGGACAATTAGAAAGCGACAACTATAAAACATTAGAAGTTAAGAAGTAAGATTGGATCAACAATAATAGTAGCTTCTGTACAATGCATTTTTACTAAGGTGGCAATGACTATACATCACGAGGAGGACTGAAATTGGAATCGATGACCTTTGTTTTATTTGGAGCGACAGGGGATTTAGCGAAAAGAAAAATTTACCCCGCGCTATATAACTTATATAGAGATCAAAAGCTTCCAAAGCCAATATCCGTTATCGGGCTTGGAAGACGTGAAGTATCTCATTTAGATTTTCAAAAAAGAGTAAAAGAATCCATAGAAACTTTTTCTCGTCGCAGAGAAGAAGGCACTCCGAAAATAGAAGATTTTTTAGAGTATTTTCGTTATTGTCCGTTAGATGTGAATAAGCCAGAAGACTATAAAAGGTTATTACAAGTAGTTCGTGAAAGGGAAGAAGAACAAAATATACAAGGGAATAGAATGTTCTACCTTTCAGTTACTCCTGACTTCTTTGAGACCATTGCTTTAAATATTAAAGAAAGTGGACTGGATAAAACGGATGGATGGAAGCGCCTAATGATTGAGAAACCGTTTGGTCATGATCTCACATCTGCTCGAGAGCTGAATGATAGGCTTAGTCGAACGTTTGAAGAAGACGAAATATACCGTATTGATCATTATTTAGGTAAACCGATGATTCAAAACATTGAAGCACTTGAATTTGCAAATCCTGTTCTTCAATCGATTTGGAATAAAGAACATATAGCGAATGTACAAATAACAGCTAGTGAAACGGTTGGGGTAGAAGAAAGGGCAGCATATTATGATCATGCAGGAGCCATTCGCGATATGGTTCAAAATCATATGTTGCAAATATTAATGATGACTGCTATGAATTTGCCGGAAAAGATAAATGCATGTGAAATTCGTGAGGAAAAGCGAAAAGTAATGGAGACTCTTCGTAAAGTGACAAAAGAAGATGTTCAGAACCATATCATTCGCGGGCAATATGCTTCAGGGGAGATAAAAGGACAACAAGTTGTAGCGTATAAAGAGGAGCCGGGAGTAAATCCTTCTTCTCAAACAGACACATTTGTTGCGGCTCGCCTATGGATTGATAACCCATTTTGGACTGATGTTCCTTTTTATATACGAACAGGAAAAAGAATGAAAGAAAAGTCTACTCGTATTGTAATTGAGTTTAAAAATACATTAAAACAGCAATATCAAGATAGTAACCCAAATGCAGAACCTAATTTGTTAATCATTGAAATTAGCCCAAATGAAAATGTTTCACTCCAATTAAATAGTAAAAATCCATTGAACAATGGAGAGCTTGAACCGATTCGTATTCATTTTACTTGTGAACAAACAGGAGTGGGAATACCGGAAGCTTACGAAAGGCTTATCTATGATGCTGTATGTGGAGATTCTACATTCTTTGCACACTGGAGAGAGGTTGAATTGTCATGGGAATGGGTGCAGCCAATCCTTGAAGCGTTCGACGAAAACTTGTTACCTCTTCATGAATATGAGTCTGGCTCGTATGGTCCGGATGCTGCACATGCTCTATTACAAGAAAGTGAATTTAAATGGTGGTTAGATGAGGGATTGAAAAAATAAGTACATTCTTATAAGTAAAGCAATATGACAAAAGATATTCATCATTTTATTAACATGTATTTATGATGAAAGGTAATTCAAGGAGGAATTATATTATGAGAGTAGGATTAATTGGTTTAGGTAAAATGGGATTAAATTTAGGGAAGAATTTAATCGATCATAAACATGAAGTAGCTGCATTCGATTTAAATACGAGTGCAGTGGAAGAAATGAAAGCGTATGGGGCTACAGGTACGTCTAGTTTAAACGAACTTGTTCAATCATTAGAATCACCAAGAATTCTATGGGTTATGGTTCCGCACGCTGTTGTTGATTCTGTTATTAATGAGATTACACCTCTATTATCAAAAGGAGATATTTTAATTGAAGCCGGTAATTCACATTATAAAGAGTCTATTCGCCGATATGAGCAATTAAAGAAAGATGGCATTCACTTTATGGATGCAGGAACTTCTGGCGGAATGGAAGGTGCTCGTAATGGTGCTTGTTACATGATCGGAGGAGACCAAGAAGCTTGGGACATCGTTGAACCTATTTTCCGAGATACAGCTGTAGAAAATGGATACTTATATGCTGGAAAAGCTGGTAGTGGTCACTTTTTAAAAATGATTCACAACGGAATTGAATACGGAATGATGGCTGCTATTGGTGAAGGATTTGAGGTTTTAGAGAAGAGTGAATTTGACTACGATTATGAAAAAGTATCAAGAGTATGGAACAACGGTTCAGTCATTCGTTCATGGTTAATGGAATTAACTGAAAATGCATTTTCTAAAGATGCAAAACTGGATGAAATTAAGGGCGTTATGCATTCTTCTGGTGAAGGAAAATGGACAGTAGAAACAGCATTAGACCTTCAAACAGCAACTCCTGTTATCGCAATGTCTCTATTAATGCGCTACCGCTCATTAGACAATGATACATTTACAGGAAAAGTTGTAGCAGCACTGCGCAATGAATTTGGCGGACATGTAGTAGAAAAGAAATAAACATTTTAAAATTATAACTCGTTAGCGTTTAAAAAATGGAGGGAATGAATCATGAAGTTTTTTATTGATACTGCAAATCTTGAGGACATAAAAAAGGCATATAAACTAGGGGTTTTAGCTGGCGTTACAACGAATCCTTCTTTAGTAGCGAAAGAGGGCATTAAGTTTGAAGACCGTATTGCAGAAATTTGTCAGGCAGTGCCTAACGTTGAATCTGTTTCGGCAGAAGTAACGCCAGATGCTGTTACAGCCGAAGAGATGATCGCTCAAGCAGAAGAACTGATTAAAATTAACGGTGGCGATGAAAAAGTTACAATAAAACTGCCGATGACACTAGCAGGATTAGAAGCTTGTCGTTACCTTACTGAAAAAGGTGTGAAAACGAACGTTACACTTATTTTCACTGTGAACCAAGCTCTTTTAGCTGCTCGAGCAGGTGCAACGTACGTTTCTCCATTTTTAGGCCGTTTGGATGATATTTCTGAAGATGGCGTACTATTAGTTGCTAAAATTGCTGAATTATTCGATATTCATCTATTAGATACACAAATTATTGCGGCTTCTGTTAGACACCCAGACCATGTAACTCGTGTAGCGATGGCGGGTGCACATATTGCTACAATTCCTTATAAAGTCATTGAACAACTTGCTATGCATCCACTAACCGATCAAGGTATTGAAAAGTTTGCTGCGGATTGGGCGAAAGCGCCTAAGTTATAATGAAATGAAGATTTCACTTTTCAAAATAGCACTATAGTTATGAAAAGGACCTCCTTATGAGAGAGAAGTTTATTAAAACGTAGCTCTCATAAGGGAGCGTCTTTTTTGTATACATCATGGTGCTCTTTTGTTATAGGAATAATATGAAAGGGGTTACATAGTGAGCTCGAAATATATGATTGGTGTAGATATTGGGACAACTAGTACAAAATCAGTTTTGTTTTCGGTGGATGGATCAGTTATTACAAGTCATGGGATTGAATACCCTTTATATTCTCCCGCACCAGAAACAGCAGAACAAGATCCAGAAGAGATTTTTCAAGCGGTCATACATACGATTAAAGAAACTATACAATCAAGTAATGTGCAGCCAGTTGATATTCTTTGTGTTTCTTTTAGTTCGGCAATGCATAGTGTCATTGCTGTAGACGAAGCAGGGAAGCCGTTAACGAGATGTATCACTTGGGCAGATAATAGAAGTGCAAGCTGGGCAGAAAAAATAAAAAATGATATGAATGGTCATGAAATTTACCTTCGTACTGGAACACCAATCCATCCTATGTCACCACTTTCAAAATTAGTTTGGCTTAAAAATGAACATGCTGAGTTATTTGCAAAAAGCTATAAATTCATCTCTATTAAAGAGTATGTTTTCTATAAGTTATTTAAGGAATATGTAATTGATTATTCTATTGCATCAGCAACAGGAATGTTCAATTTGAAATCTTTAAAATGGGATGAGGCAGCTCTTCATGTTGCAGGAATTACCGATGAAAAGCTATCTACAGTTGTTCCAACGACGCACAGTTTAATAGGGATAAATGAAGAACTTGCAAGAGAGATGAATGTACTCGTTACTACTCCTTTTATAATCGGTGCGAGTGATGGGGTACTATCGAATTTAGGTGTAAATGCAATAGAACCTGGAGTAGTTGCTATTACAATTGGTACGAGCGGTGCAGTGCGAGTTGTCACAAATCATCCTGTAACGGATCCGAAAGGTAGGACTTTTTGTTATGCGTTAACTGAGGACCTTTGGGTAATTGGTGGACCGGTTAATAATGGTGGTATGATTTTTAGGTGGGTTCGCGACCAATTATGTACGTTAGAAGTTGAGCATGGGAAGCGTTTAGGAAAAGATCCATATGAAGTGCTTACGGAAATAGCGGCAAAAGTGAATCCTGGATCTGACGGTTTATTATTTCATCCATATTTAGCAGGCGAAAGAGCTCCTTTATGGAATGCGAATGCGCGGGGATCTTTCTTTGGGCTTGGACTACATCATAAGAAAGAGCATCTTATACGTGCTGTTTTAGAGGGAATCATTTATAACTTGTATACAGTTCTTCTTGCGTTAAAAGAACTAATTGGCGAACCGAAAAAAATTCAAGCGACAGGTGGTTTTGCAAGGTCAGAAATTTGGAGACAGATGATGGCGGATATTTTTTATCAAGACGTATACGTTCCTGAAAGTTTCGAAAGTTCTTGCCTAGGAGCGGCAATCCTCGGTTTATATAGCTTAGGTGAAGTAGATACATTACATGTAGTTTCTAATATGGTAGGTGCCAATTTTTATCATGAGCCAAACATGGGAAGTGTGGAGAAATATAAAGATTTAACACCGATCTATATTCGTTTGGCCCGTCACTTGGAAGAAGAATATGAAAGTATAGCAGCTTTTCAGAAAAAGTGGGTTTAGAGGCTATTTGGCAGAAAAATATGGTAACGTATAAAGAGGTACTCCGATTTTTTAGGATATTCTTTCAATGAAAAATAGTTTTAGGTTGCTTAAAAAGAAGTATGATGAACAAAAACTATAGGGAGAGGGTTATGAAAATGACGGAAAACAAAGAGCTTATTGGATATGTTGGAACTTACACGAAAGAAAATAGTAAGGGGATATATACTTTTACTTTACATACGGAAGCACAAAAAGTTAGTAATGTAACACTTGCGGCTAAGCTGGATAACCCTACATATGTAACGATTAGCAAAAATAATCAATATCTCTATTCTGTTGTTAAGGAAGGCGAATCTGGTGGTGTAGCTGCTTATTCGATTAATAGTCATACTGGAGAGTTACAGGCGAAAAACAGACAAGTAGTAGAAGGGGCTTCGCCTTGTCATATTAGTGTGGATAGTGGAAACCATACGGTAGTTACAGCAAATTACCATAAAGGAACGATTGAGTCTTTTGTAGTAAATGAAGAAACTGGAACTGTAAATGCTGCCAAATCTATTGTTACACATGAAGGTTCAGGTCCAAATAAAGAAAGACAAGAAAAACCACATGCACATTACGCGGGATATACTCCTGATGAAAAATATGTGATAGGTGTTGATTTAGGAATTGATAAAATAATTACGTATGGAATAAAAGATAGTACATTAAAAGAAGTGAATAGCTTGTCTGTGAACCCAGGAAGCGGTCCAAGGCATATTACTTTTCACCCGGACGGAAAGTACGCTTATGTGATGACTGAACTTAGTTCGGAAGTCATTGTGTTAACATATCATCCGGAAGAAGGGTCCTTTACAGAGTTGCAGTATAGTTCTACTGTTCCAAAAGAATTTGCTGGAAATAGTCAAGGAAGTGCTATTCATATTTCTTCTGATGGCCGTTTTGTATATGTAGCGAATCGTGGTCATAATAGTATTGCTGTTTTCAGTGTGGATCAAAATTCAGGTCAGCTTGCATTTGTGGAACATACATCTACAGAAGGAAATTGGCCGAGGGACTTTGTGTTAGATCCTACTGGGAAATTTCTTATTGCTACAAATGAAAAGTCACATAATCTTGTACTATTTTCAAGAAATGAAACGACAGGGAAGTTAACACTGTTACAATCTGATGTTGTTGTACCAGAGCCTGTTTGTGTGAAGTTTTTAAACGTTTAATTTGTGATTAGTAGAATTTCTATATACCCCAAAAACAGAAAAAAGCAAAGCGATATCGCTTTGCTTTTTTCTATTTCTTCTTCGGCCTACGCACTAGTTCGCCGCCACAATTCGGACAAACGTTTTGTCTTTCCTCTGTACATGGTGCACAAAATGTACATTCATACACGCATATGTATGCTTCAGAATCAGGCTGAAGGGAATAGTCGCAAATTTGACAGTTTGTTTTCATTTCTAATGCCATTGTAATCCTCCTCGTTATTTGAAAGTTCTTAATTTAATTATAATTAATATTGTAGTGGGTGTCCTTTTTAAATGAAAAGAAATAGATGGATTATGTTGTTGTTTGAAATGAAATAGGTCCATTTGTTTTAAAATTGATTATTTAGTGCAGTTGGAATATTATGAAATAGTCAAAAGACAACAGGGGGTATATATTTTGACTAATCATAACGACTATTTTCGTGTAGAAGAGGATGTAAATTACAATAGTTTAAAAGCGGATTGTGAAAAATGTTTTGGATTATGTTGTGTGGCATTACCGTTTGCAGCATCAGTAGATTTCGCGGTGAATAAAGATGGTGGTAAACCTTGCACAAATTTACAATCAGATTATAAATGTAGTATACATAGAGATCTTAGAGGAAAAGGCTATAAAGGTTGTACAGTATTTGAATGTTTCGGTGCTGGGCAAAAGATTTCTCAAGTTATGTTTAAAGGAATTGATTGGAGGACAGATGCCGAGCATGCGAGAGAAATGTATGATGCTTTTCCGGTTATGCATCAGCTTCATGAAATGCTGTGGTATTTGAATGAGGCTATTCTATTAAAGGCGACACAGACAATTCATAAAGAGCTGAAGGAAGCAATTGAAGAGACTGAGCGTCTTTCTAATTTAAGTCCAGATGAGTTAATGGAAGTAAATGTGCCATTACACCGAGCGGAAGTGAATGTTCTCCTTTTAGAGACGAGTGAATTAGTATGGAAGGAAATGAATGCTGCACGTAAAAAACGAATCAGTCACCGAGGGGCAGATCTTATGGGAGCTAACCTTAAAAAGAGGGATTTACAAGGAGCAAATTTAAGAGGAGCTTATCTTATTGCGGCTAATTTACGAGATGCAAATTTAAGGGGAGCGGATCTCATCGGAGCAGATTTGCGAGATGCAGATATTCGCGGGACGGATTTTACAAATAGTATTTTTCTTACGCAAGTTCAAATTAACGCGGCGAAAGGGGACAAACATACGAAATTGCCGAAATTATTGTCCCGTCCATCGCATTGGAGTGCGTAAAGAGTATGGAGTGAAATAGTTTGGATATGTTTCAGTATTTAGAGGAAATGCAGGAAGATGTATTTTCGTTATCAGTATCTCAAATAGAATCGAAGTATTATGATATTTGTCGCACACTAGCGTCAAGTGAGGATGCGGAGCGCATTAAATTGATTTCATTAGATTCATACAGGGAAAGTATGAGGATAGGTTTGAAAGAAGCTTTAGAAATTACTGCAAGTGAAGAGGTAAAAGCAATTTATTTTGAGTATGATTTGGATAATGAATGGAATAGTCAGTTCTATGTTTGTGACGATTACATTCCACTTGAGGAAGAGGATGATGATTGGGCTTGTGAATGGACGTATGATATTGAGGGACCGAGGTCAGTAGAATTAGCAGATTTGTATGCTGAAAATGGCTTTGATACAAATGAAAAGGCAATTGGTATTACTTTATATTTAATTGCAAGAACAGTGTGTAGTTTTATAAGTGCATGTAGTGGATTACAAAGTAATATACCAATTTGCATCGGTTTTCACGACCAAGAGCCAATTATGCGAACAGGCAGAGACTAAGTCTCTGCCTGTTTTTTATACTATTTTTGCTTTTCAAAAGTAGTAATTATAACACTACATATAATAAGGATACCACCAATGAAAAAGTTACTGCTTAACGTCTCATTTAATAGGAGCCAGCCAAGTATTGAACCGACGATAGGTTGAAAGAAGAAAAATAATGAGCCGATGCTAGCATCCATTAATTCTAATCCTTTATTCCAAAGGAAAAATGCACCTGCAGTTGAGACGATTCCTAAATAGAGTACGCCCAATACTACATACATGTTCATATGTTCAATAGGATTTGTTTGAACTTCCCATACCATAAAAGGTGTAATGAAAAAGAGTGAAAAAAATATTGCGTACGTTGTAATAATTAAAGATGAAAATCGAGCTGAAGCGATTTTTACATAAATGGACAGTAAAGCCCACGTAATAGCAGCTCCAACTAAAATGATTGAACCGATAAAATAGGAGCCGATTTCAATATCCCATCCGATAACGATAATGACACCGAGTGTCGCTATTATAGTTGATAAAAGTCTACGAGTAGTTAGTTTCTCTTTTAAAATGAGCGCTGCAAATATAACCATAAATGCAGGTGTAGCTGATGTCACTAAGGAGCCTGTATGAGCATCGGATAATTTCGTTCCGATAAATTGACATGTGATTGAAATGAAATACCCGATGAATCCAATCCAAGCAAATAATAGCCAATCTTTTTTGTGGATGGTTACTTTTTTCTTTTGCTTTTTTTCAGTTATTTTCAAAATTACATATAAAACAACAAAAGCGATAATAAAGCGTAGCCAAACGAGTGTAAGTGGCGAGATAAAGTCGAGTACGTATTTACTAACAACGTACATACCGCCCCATATACTTGCTGCTAGAGATAAACATATAGCACCTAAAATTGTTTGTTTCATTTGAATTACCTCCGTCTATTTTTAGGGTTATGATTTATTCCCTAAGACGAGGCATAGTGCACTTGTTATATGAATGCCCGTCTTAGATTATAGACGGACTACAGGTTGATCGTTTTCGAATGAAGTGTTGTAGTACATGAGCGTAGTCTCCTTTCTTTTTTTATAATGACATTATAACTTAATTTTCTGATTATTGTAGAGTGTTATGAAAAATATTGCTATTAAGTTGCATGCCAGTGATTATCCGGATCCAATTCGTTTAGAGAAGGGAGATCTTGTTTCTGTTAGTGAAAAGCATAAGGGACCAAAAAAGTTGGATAACTGGGTGCGTTGTTCGGAGGAGAATTATAATAGGAAAGGCTGGGTACCAGAGCAAATAATAAGTAAGTGTACAGATGAAAGTGGAGTTATTATAAAGCGACATACTGCAAAAGAATTACAATTGAGTAGTGGAGAAATACTAATTGGGTTAGCAGAACTGAATGGATGGATTGGTTTGAAACGGTAAATGGTGAAGCTGGATGGGTACCGAAAGAAAATTTGCAGCAATAATAGGACACATATTTTTGAATAGTATAAGATGAGACGTGAAATTGTGTATAAATTGTGAATAACAAACCGTCACGTTTGACTGTACAGTTTATGT
>Ga0209025_1001766_pt1 | contig 25812 bp, 23 predicted proteins | sample AraplaMF_Col_mLB_FD_184256 | JGI IMG/M metagenome (GOLD analysis project Ga0209025, IMG submission 184256) | Arabidopsis root microbial communities from the University of North Carolina, USA - plate scrape MF_Col_mLB (SPAdes) (version 2) | ecosystem: Host-associated > Plants > Roots > Endosphere... | reverse complement strand
GGGATCGAGCGGCAGCGCAGCAGTGGCGGGTCGCGAGCGAGGCATGGTGCGAAGGATGAGACGTAAATTGCTGTCGTGTAGTTTGCCACAAAAATACAGCTGTATCGATAATGTTTGTTATCGATATGGCAGCGTAATGTGGGGCGGAACTTGGGTCGCTGACACCGCTCACTCAACTGAATCTGTCGCTAAATTTCAACTGAATTTGTAGAGGCCCCATGCCCCGTCTTTGGCATGCCGGTGCCGCAGCGTTAATCAGGACAGGCTGCCATAACGCCGCTCATGACCCAGCGCCGCCTTGCGCAGGGCTGCTATTGCCGTCGTAGGGGCGCAGGCGGGGGGTGTCGCGACAATCCCGTGCTCCGATATGCGGCTAACTACAGCACCAGAGTAGGCGAAGCCGCGCATCGGAATACAAAATCAGTTGAAATCGCACATCGGAGTGCAGATTCAGTTGAAATCTGCTTCCCGTTGTGACGGATTCAGTTGAAATGATCGTCGCCGGCGAAGCCTTGCCGGGCCTGGGTCGGTGGGAGCTTTTGCCGCCTGCGGTATCGCTACAAATTCAGTTGTGCGAACGAAAACCTAACCTTAAGACCCTATGGGGTCGAACGAGGCGGCGTTTAAGCGCCCGGCGTCGGCACGCTTGGCGGAGATGTTCCGTGATCGCCGTAGGACTCTACCGTCGCTACCCACACGTGGTGGAAGCTCCACGAGGTGGCGCCCGGGCAAGCCGCGATGTTGCTCCACGGCTGTAACCCATTGAGTGAACGGCCTGGTTTGGAAACCTCCACGAGGACGAGACGCGGCCGGAACGCTTCAAGCGGCTGGATTTGGCCTTTGAGGATCTAGCACGCCATCGGCAGCCTAGCGCACTGGCCGAGTGGGTGGGCTTTGCTCGGCAGTCCGGCGTGCGCTACCACACATGGGTTGACCAGTACGCGAAGGCATAGGCTATCGCCATTCCGATTGTGAGCGGCGCTCCTGCTTCCCTTCCGGCTGCGAAACCGGCTTCGGCTGTGGTTCATGGCGCGGAATACCCGGCCCGAGGCAATTCTCGCCAATTTCAGTCATTGCCGCAGCGGCTTGACCTGTCGCTGCGCGGCCTTCGTGTATGGGATAAAACACGGCGCCCCGCGCCAGCTTGCTATATTTTTGGGCGCCACCAATTCGGTTCGTCGAAACGCATTCGGCAATTGCTTTGGCATTCGCGTTACACTTTGCGTCGCCCTTTCAGCAGAAACGCGATCCAAGGGACAGAGTTTCCCACCCGCCTTATCCGTAGTATTTCCGACGACTATGACAACTCCAACGGTCCGTGATCTACCTGATTTCCCAGGCATAAGGAAGCTCGCTTCCGCGCTATTTCGGCTGGATGCGCGTCATCATGGCGCAGCAATCATGATCGGAGCGGGGTTTAGTCGCAGCGCGGCACGCCACGTGGGCGGAGAGAAAAAAATGCCCCTCTGGGGCCAGTTCACCAAGAGACTCCAGAGCGAGCTCAATGTCAACGGGACAGACCTGACGTTCTCCGACCCTCTTCGCGTAGCAGAAGAATACCGCGCGTACTTTGGGCAGGCCGCATTAAATGACAGGATTCGACACGAGATCGCAGATGACTCGTGGCTAACTGGTCCGCTGCATCAACAGCTTCTTGAGCTCCCCTGGTCCGAGGTTCTTACCACTAATTGGGATACGCTGTTGGAGCGAGCGGCCAATAACGTCCATAGCCCGTACTATACCATTGTGACGAAGACCTCAGATCTGGCTTGGGCACAGACGCCGCGCATAGCAAAGCTGCACGGAACAATTGGCGTTACTGAATCCTTCATTGCAGCGCAGGAAGACTATCGTACCTATCCCGAGCGATTTGCGCCTTTCGTCAATTTTGCGCGACAAGTGTTTATTGAGAACGAGTTTTGCTTACTCGGATTTTCGGGAGATGATCCAAACTTTGTGCAGTGGACTGGGTGGGTCCGTGACCACCTTGCTAATCATGCTCGAAGAATCTATCTTGTCGGTGCTCTGAACCTTTCTGCGGCTCGGCGCAAGCACCTGGAATCCGTGAATATTGCGCCGATAGACCTATGGCCTACTGTCGCTCACATAACCGACACAGATCTGCGGCATCAGAGAGCCGTCGAACTATTTTTGCAAGCACTGAAGACAGAAGCGTCGTCTACAACCAAGCCGCATGAATGGGAACCGACGCATCTCGTCAAGAGTTCGATGAGTGCAGAGGACCATACTCGTGCAATAACAGATCCCGAGTACGGAGCAAAGTTACTGTCTGCGCAGATTGCAACGTTAAAGCGGGACCGGGAAGCTTATCCAGGATGGCTCGTTTGCCCGCCCTCCCTTAGATGGAGCCTAGCTCACCAGATTAGCCATCCGCTGCCAAGCATGAAAAACCTGGCCGCCCTTGACGCAGGTGATCGCGCAATGCTTCTGTATGAGATCTCTTGGCGGCATAGTGTCACCTTCGATGATGTACGACCGTGGCTCGCGGACGAGCTTTTTAAGTTCGCAAATCCCGATTCTCCATGCGCCCTTACAAAGCGTCAACAACTGGAGATTTCACTTTTTCTTCTCAATAACGCACGTTGGATCGAATGCGACAGTGGAGATGAGCGGCGAGTTGCTGATCAGCGTGTTCTTGCCCTAATCGATATCCTCGAGAAGTATGCCGCGTACTTGCCTGATTGCACCGCGGAATTGGCATATCATCGCGCGATTGTTGCACGAGACAATCTCGATTACGACGGAATTGCTTCCTCAATCGGAGGTATCGTGGGCGAAAATCCTGTCTGGAAGCTTCGCCAAGCATCGATGCTGATGGAGCTCGCCCGCTTTGAGGAAGCATCACAGATACTTGCCCAATGTTATGGCGAGCTACGGGAGGCCCATCGACGCGAACGCTCTTCCATCCCCATCCTGTCGCAGTTGATGTGGGCACACTGGCTACTGGAGGCGGCACAGCAGGGAAGGTTGCGATCAGAGGACGTGGAACTGCCCGCGTCGGCCGAGAATACCTATCGGCGGTTGAAATGCGACCCGTGGACGTGGCTGGATAACGTTCGCGAAAGTACAGTGAAGCAATGGGAAGACTATCTTGAACGTCAGAAGTCCATAGAGCCACTGTTTGGGCAAGGGCACTATCGTGATCACTCAGGGAATCGGTCAGCAAGTGCCGACACTTCCGTTGCAATACTTCTCGACGGCCTGAGTAAGAAGATTGGCATTCCGTTGCGACTGCGGGGGTCTAGTGTCACTGTCAACCTCCTGGCAAGCAATGCGGAAAGAATTGTGCTATCCGCAGATCCGGACCGCGATCTACAAACCTTCATTCTCGCCATTCGGGCGGCAGGTTCCGAAGATTCAACTCCTATCAAGAGCGCATTTTCGCGCATCGGTGTCGCAAGAGCATCACAAGACGTAGTTGATACGCTCGTGGCAAGACTCCTCGCCGCGATTTCCTACTGGCGAACTCAGAGACTCAATGGGGCGCCGGAAAGCCAAAAGGAGGCGATATCGATGCTGCGCGTGTTCCTCGAAGTTCTGGCGCGTTTGGCCGTTCGAGTTTCGTCCGAATGCGCCGCGCAGCTGTACTTACTTGGCGTCTCGCTCGGACAGCAAGCGGAATTTCAGCATTTTTGGCTATCCACTTCGCTAGAGAACCTGTTGACGCATGCGCTTACGAGCATAAGTAGTTCCCAGCAAGGCGATCTCTTGCCAAGCGCCTTGGCCTTTCCGCTCTCGTGTGAGGTTGCCACAAAACGATTTCCTCATTGGCCAAATCCCGTAATCGAGCACCTCCATGATCGATCTGCATACAGCGGCATCGGAGACCGAATCGCGCAACTCGTTGAGGTTGTCGCCACAGGTCGCCCCGACGCCAGAAGCGAGGCACTTCTGCGGCTCCTGCCCTTGTCAAAAAAATCGAGCTTTTTGAGCCCGTCGGAACACGAGAAGCTCGCTTCGGCGATTTGGGGTAATCCACCTAATTATCTCACGCTTCCAAGCACTGGCCTCTTCGCCCATGCACTGCTGATGCTGCCCTGCATGGATAAGGAGCGCGCCGAACAACTCGTACGCGTGTATCTTTTTGACGACAGTGGTGATGTTCTGGAGAATACTCAGAAGGAGCTTCGAGTCCATCCATCGCCTGAGATTCAAAGTGCCATTCAAATCTATGACGGCATAGCAAACGCCGCGGCCAATGAAAGGACAGCGTTGCTTCCCACGGCTGCTCAGGCCCAGATTCTTTTTGACCGCCTGATCTCGTGGCGCCCGGTTGAGGATATCGACGGATGGTTTAGGGATAGCCGGCAGCGCCTGAAGGATCCTGTGGGCCGAGCCCTGGCCAATGGGATTGTGCCGGCGCTCGCTCCAAAAACTCTTCGGCAGTTTGAGCAGATTCACGACTTTCATATGCAGATTGAACACAATTACGCGGTCCTGCCCGCGTTCGTCGATTTTGCCCACGTTGACGATAGTACCGCGCAGACCACTGAAAAAATCATCCGGAAGGCACTCTGGCGCAATAGGTCGGATTCGGTCAGTTATGCAGCTCTTGCTCTACGAAGGTGGATGAACCTACCAGACTCCACTAGTTCGGCGGAATTCACAAAGCTTGTTTCCACAGTAGTAGCGATCATTGAGTCAGGCCGCACTGTTGGATTACATCAACTGATATGGCTTGCTGAAGAACTGCTGACCCATCAGTGCCTATCAGATGATCAAATTAAGGCGCTGATTGAGGCAGTACCCACTGCATTCGAATCGGCTAGCTACATCAACATCGACTATGCAAGCCAGGAGGCAGTGAACGCATCCACTATCAGGGCGGCATTGGTGAAATTGGCGCATACACTGAAGCTGCTCTATCCGGACGCTGAAGCATTGGAAGACGTTCTTGCCAAGTCGCGAGTCGATCCACTTCCTGAGGTCAGGTTTGCTCTAGACACGTCCGCAGCTTGATTGGCCTGATCAGTCTGTCGATCATTTTCGACCGGCAGTCTGATGGCAGCCAGTAGTGGAACTGCCGTCGCATACCGGCGAAGTCGACGAACAGCTTTTCGCCGGCGCGGTGGATCTGAAGCATTGAGCGCTTCAGGCGTTTGGTGAATGCCTTGGAGTGCTCCCAGAACTGCGTATAGCGATAGGTCTGCCGTCCGCAATTCCGCCTGATATTCCTCCCACAGCAGGGTGAGCGTCATGCCTTTGCGGCGCAGTTCCTGATGAACTTGCCCATAGTCGGGCTTGGCGTAGGCGGCTGCCCGTAGGCTTGCCGAGTAGCCGTCGCTCGAGTTCGGCTTCGTCCATATCGGAGGCGCTCGCCCAGTCCCGTCCAGCCGCGCCGGCCAAGCCGACGTACTTCGTTACCATGCCATTGGAAATGCTAGATGTGGTCAACAGGCAGTTCAGTAGCAGCAATCCCGCCGCTGCCGCAGAGATCACTGCATCTGCACGCCTAAGATTGCCGCGATATTGCCAAGTAGGATAGCGCCTATTGCGTTTCCGCCCATCATGGCCATCTGGTAGATTGCCATGCCGCGAGCCCGTACCCAGTGGGCAGTGCTAGCTGTGCTGAAGTGGAGAAAGTGTTTGCAGTCGAAATCCACGCCATGCCGACGACAAACATAGCCGGGATTGCAATCCAAATTGTCGGAGACAGTGCTACCAGCGCACCCGCTGTGCCATATAAGACCGTCCCCAGTTGAGGACTTGGTCGCGATTGAACCGGGAGCGCCATCGCGGTAATAGCATCGCGGCTACGATGGCGCCGATTCCCATCGTAGCCAACATCGTTGTGAACGTTTCCGGACCACCGCCCTGGTGCCTCATGCCCACCCTTTGGATGCGCGACCGCATTTGCTGGCGGGGCTAGAGGAATCCGCGACATCTATGACGATGGCAAGGATCTCGATGTGCGACGGCGTTCTTGGCCTACCTACCGACTGGCCGGACGTTTCCATTGAATTTCGATGTCACTCAGCGTCGCCACGTACCTGTGCAGATGTTCAGGATGTTTGCGGAGCTAGGGTACAGGCGAGTAAGAAACGCAAAGTCTGCTAGGTACAATAGCCCGCTTTGTCGAGATTTGTGAAGCAAGAACGGGAGTGCGCGATGCGTGAGCTTGATTTTCTTAGGAGTACTCCACCGGAGGTGGTCAAAGGTCGCCTACGATGACGAGATATCACCTGCTCTGAAAGAAACTGGAAAATTCGGCGAGGTTGTTGTGAAGACGCTTCGTCTGGTGCTTGCTCTCATAGATCAGACTCTCGAAGAGTGGGCGCCGTTGGGGCTGCTCGCGTTCATGCGTAGGTCTCAACCAGACGGGCGGCAAGCACGCTGTGGCCGAACAGCAACAGGTCGAAACGACGTTGAGAGCGAAGCGGTCTGGCAGATAGCAAAATCTCCGCAACGCAGTCCCGACGGTTAGGGAGAATTCTATGCAATCTAAGCCGAGCTCCCAGTGACCACGATTTGCATGTCCGCCCCCCCCCCCACAGTCGCATCGATTAACGCGATATGCGATTACCTTATCCCAAGTTCGGCAGTCAAGTCGCCAAACATATTCCGAACTTCGGTGAGCGCTTCAGAGTCGTCGGCGAGCAACTTCAGCACTGCTGACTCATATTTCTCCCGATTCGGAAATCCAAGCGCCGCCGATATTGCGTTTAAGGCCGGCGTTTCCCTAACTGGGTATCCCGCGATGAGTGCTCCTACATCCTTTTTCTCGATGGCCGCTAGGATGGCTGCCTTCTCATCCGCCACCTTGGTCCCAAGCTCGAACTCGATGACGAACTTTCCACCGGCCTGGACATCTTTGCTCTTCGGAAGTCGGGACATGACTTCATCCCTGACGCGCTTTTCTACTGCTCGCGCGGCCATCCTGTCCACGTGAGCTTGAAACGCGCCCAAGACAGCATCTGACGCTGCAGTCAACATGCCGTCAGAAGCATCTCCGGTCACCTTGCTCATTCGCGCGGCAAGTCGCTTTTGGACTAACGGATGATAGTAGATAGACTCCACAGAGTAGACCGGAACGATATGAATTCCTTTATCTACCAGCTTCTTCGCATCTTCTGAGGAGCGTCGATCATCATCAACGATCCCCCAAGCAGAAACCCAATGTAGATTCTGCGCTTCGCGGATTCCAGTGACGGCCTGCTCCACAGCCCTGCAACTTTCCTTCGCGACGATCGAAGTACCAGGGAACAACAGACTGTAGATGGGTACATCAAGGCTCTTTTCGGTGCCTTCAACGAAAACAATCTTGCGCCGACCACCCAAAATCGACAATCTCGTCTCTTCTTCGATTTCTTGTGTGCCGTCAAGAAGGTCGATGTCCCAGTGGGATGGCTGACCACCAGCAAAACTGCAGCCGCGGACGAGCAATACCTTCGCTTTCGTGCTCGCCATCGGGAGCGTCAGATCATGGGTTGATACAATGAAAATGCAGTCAGGGCGCTCCCTAAACAGATGGTTAAGGAGGGGGGATGCGATCGCCGAATGAAGGTGACGTTCGGGTTCGTCGATGAGAAGTGTCGTACCCGAGCTAGCGGTGAGTACATCCGTCGCAAGCAGCAGGGCGTTTCGCTCTCCATCAGAGAGCTCCGCGATGCTGTAGGGTTCGCTATCTCCCTTGCGCGCAATGACGCGGCCTTGGTCACCAATCTCTATTGAGATGGCAACATTGCTCAGCTTGAGTAGTGCGTTGATTCGCGACAAAGGGGATAGCCTCGCCGCACTCTTTGCAGCTTCTTCCATATCGTTCTTCTCGACCGCCCTCGCTATGATCCGTGAGCGAGAATTTTCTGCCTCTACTAGGTCGAAGATCGAGACAGAGGCGCGGTTGTTCGCGTATGGGTCACGCCAACGCGCGTAAGCCTGTTTGTCCTGGTTCCGCATGTTTTGGTGGGTGTCTTGGCGAGCCCGCGGTGAGAGACTCAGTTCACCGGATTCGAACCACGTCTGGCGATGTGCCGCGACTCTAAAGATGGGCCCATGAAACGTGGAATCGAGCCTATGCAGTAGCGCAGACTTTCCCGTCCCATTGGCGCCGACGACAAACATAACGTCCCCATTCTCTAGGTCAAGCGTGAATGGCTGATCATTTCCAACTGGCAACGAAATTCGAAACCCACCTTCAGCCATCTTTCCACCTCGGTTTGAAATTTTGATAATTAAGGCATTTTACGGGCGCGTCAGAAAAAGACAACGAGGGCGTGGAATACTACGCGTCCACACCAGACCGCGCTCGCTGTGGTCTATGGTGCGGGCCAGCAAAATTGTAGCGTTGCGGAGCGCCGATATCGACGGCCGACGCATGACACAGCGGATCGACAAAGCTTGAAAAGGGCTGGGTGTTCCGGGCCTCGATCCCATCGAGTCACGTAGGACCCGGCACATAACCGTGCCGTCTACCTGCGCCACGCCTCAATTTCGACCACGTCCATCTACTTGCATACCGATGATGTCAAGCGGGGCCCGGTAGTTCAGCCAGGCATTCGCAGCCTGAATTGCTGTACAACACCCAGCAGCACGGTACTGAGGGAGTGTCTCACGTAACTCAGAGTCGTTGGCCCTACAGCTTGAAATGCGCCAGATTTTGCACAGGAAGGACGGCAAGCGGAAATTTGCCACCGCACAAGGCCTTGATCTATAAGAAGAATTCAGGCCGAACCGCCAGATTTAAGAATTCAGGCCGAACCGCCAGATTTTACGGAAAGTACGATAATCCCGAATGGGTCTGCAACACAATCGCCATGAATCTTGCGCGGCAGGAGCACGGCCCTCACGCCTTCAAGATGACAGCGGCGCTGGCTGCTATCGTCCCCGAAACGGCTCCTGATCAACCACCGTTCCGCCTGCATGGCGTCGCCGCCGCGCGACCAAAACTGGCTGCCGGGGAGAAAGCAGGGGAGAAGGGCGGCAACCGGCCGTAGCCGACCCTCGGAAAGTCCAGGCCTGAGCCCGAATATGCCCCTTTGCAGTTTTCCATCAACCGTTCATATCATCCGGCGCCGGGTTTCAGGAAGCCCTCGATAGGAGTTGCGAAATATGGGGCACTCGTACGAGCTGGACACCGGGCCGAACACATCACATAGGCAAGGGGGTATCCGTCCTATCGGGGGTAGTGGCCTGTCCGCCGTTCCCCCAAAATCTCGCGCGAGCGGCCGGTTCGTTGCCGGCATCCAAGTAAGCCGATAAGGGGAAAAAATCCGGTGGGAGAGACTGTCAATATCGCCAAAATGGCAGAAAAGCTGTCCAAGGAACTGTTTGCCGAGTACCAGTGGCGGCGGGTCGGCACGAACATCAGTTGGACCTGCGAAGACCACGACCGGCACGGCAAGAAAACCCATCCGTCAGACGTGGTGTGTTCAGCTACGACGAGCCCTATTCGCAGGCGCGAACGTGGCACCGGTGCGCAATGCCGTGGTTGGCGGCTTCGGGCTGAACGAGTGATTCAGTTCGCGAATGTCGAATAGCCTCTGGCCACTTGGCGCCGTACGGGGGGTCACAAGATTTGACTCGACGAATAGAAGAAATGGTCTCAATCAAGGGCGAGAAGCGAACATGCGGATAGAAAAAATCGCGATCGAGAATTTCAGGCTCCTGCAGAGTGCGGAAATGTCGCTGGAACGGACGACGACATTGATCGTGGGCCGCAATAACAGTGGCAAGACATCCATCACGGAGTTTTTCGCGCACGTCCTCGGGGATGAGCCGAAGAAACTGCGGCTTGAGGACTTTTCGGCAGCGAAACGGGATGCCTTTCTCGCCGCAAAGCAGCTGCGTCGTGAGGGCAAGGACGAGAAGGATGTTCTCGCGGCATTGCCGGTCATCGCAGCCACAGTCTTTGTGTCTTACGATCCAGCGCACGAACTGGGCACACTCGCCCCGTTTGTGATCGACCTCGACCCCGGCTGCGCGACCGCCAAGATTCGTATCGAGTATCGGCCGGCACAGACGGCGCTGGCTATGCTGCTTGATTCACCTGTGCCAGCGGGAGGCGCAGATGACGCGGCGCATCTCTTCAAGAACCTCAAAGACGTAGTTCCGAAGGCCTACGAGTATCATGTCACTGCGGTCGATCCCAACGATTCGACCAACGAGCGCGTCATTGAACTAAAGCAGCTCGGTAAGCTATTTCAGTGCGGACTTGTGGGCGCACAAAGGTCCCTCGATCAACACAAGCGCGGTGAGCCCAACGTCCTGGGGCGGCTCTTAGAGGCATTGTTCACCACGGCGACAAGTGCCACCGCAACCACGGCAGACCAGGCGATTGCCGCCGAACTGAAGGCAGCCGTCTCGAGCATCGAGCAAAGCATCCATGCGGGCTTCAACGAGAAGCTCACCGCGTTGCTGCCAAAAATCAAGAGCTTCGGATATCCCGGCCTCAATGACCCAGACTTACGGACGGAGACGGCATTGAATGTCGCAAGTCTCCTCGGTGAGCACACGAAGGTCTTCTACACGGGGGCACATGGCGTCCATCTCCCTGAGGGATACAACGGTCTTGGCGCGCGAAACCTTATCTACATCCTGCTGCAGCTCCTGAGCTTTCACAAAGCTTTTCGCACGAACCCGACCCTGCCGGCAGTGCACCTGATCTTCATCGAGGAGCCCGAAGCGCATTTGCATCCGCAAATGCAGGAGGTCTTCATCAAGCAACTGGCTGCAGCAGTCCAGGTCTTTTCGGCGGAGTATCCGGATCAAGAATGGCCGGTCCAGTTTGTCGTCACGACGCACTCATCGCACATCGCGAACGCTGCGCCCTTTGATGCCGTCCGCTATTTCCTCGCCAAGCCCTCCGCAGATGGGGCAACACGGCAGACAGTCATCAAGGACTTCCGAAAAGGCGCTGACAAGATCCAGGAGCCAGATCGGAGCTTTCTGCATCGATACATGACCTTGACGAAATGCGACTTGTTCTTCGCCGACAAGGCCATTCTGATTGAAGGTCCGACCGAACGCCTCTTGATGCCACGCATCTTTCAGCTTATTGACGAGGTGCTAGACGAATCCAAGAAGCTCTCGCAGCAATACGTATCGACGGTGGAGGTCGACGGAGCGAATGCAAAGATTTTCTCGCCGCTACTCGATTTTCTCGAGTTGAGGGCACTGGTCATCACCGATCTGGACGCCGTAAAGATGGGCGACAACGGTCGCTACGTGAAGTGTCCCCACTCGCAGGGCGAGCGGTCATTGAACACGACGCTTCGGGATTGGTTCAAGATTAAAGACGGTGTGGCACTTACCCTCGACGTTCTGGAAGCAAAGACGTCAGAAGAGAAAGTGCAGGGCTATCGACGGGTCGCTTACCAGATTCACGAAGATGGATCGAAATTCTGCGCCCGCACATTTGAAGACGCTTTTATCCTCGCCAACCCCACGCTGTTTGCGTTGAAGGATGGTGACCATTGGGGCGACCTTGCGTTCGGCATTGCCGCAGACATGGGTAAAGTCGAGACTGCGTTGAAGTATGGTCTGTCCGAAGACGCATGGAACGTGCCTGCGTACATACATGAAGGCTTGCTTTGGCTGGCGGATTCCGCACCGCTGCCGCCTGCCTACCCACCAGCAGATGGAGGTGTAGCCCATGGCGCATGAAACATTAACTCCTGCGGTTGAAGCCGCGCAGAAGGCGCAGGAGCGCGTCAATCACTGCATTGATCGGCATCAGTGCTTCCGCCTCGAGGCAGGCGCAGGAGCCGGGAAGACATATTCCCTCGTCCAAGCCCTTCGGCGGCTAATCGCTGAGCGCGGCCCAGATTATTTGCGCCGCGGCAGGAAGATCGCGTGCATCACTTACACGAACGGCGCAAAGCGCGAGATTTCACAAGAGATTGACGAGCACCCGGCTGTGCTGGTTGACACCATTCATGCCTTCTGCTGGGGATGCATGGGCCAGTTTCAATCCGTTCTCAGAACGGAAGTGGCTAAGCTGCAACGGCACGCGGAGAAAATCGCGGAAGCGGATGGCGTCGGCAACCGACGTATTGAGTACGACCTCGGGTATTTCGGCATTCAGGATGACCGGATCACGCTCCATCACGACGACATCCCGGAGCTCATGGCCCGCTTCCTCGCGATGCCGAAGTTCCAGCAGATATTCACGGGTTCTTATCCGGTTCTGTTCATTGACGAATACCAGGACACCAATGACGAGTTCATGGGTGCGTTGGCAACGCACTTTCTAGAGCCAAAGAAGGGGCCTCTGATCGGCCTGTTCGGCGATCATTGGCAGACCATTTACCGGGACGATTTCGACCTGGCTGCACTGCCCAACGTCGAGGGCATTGATAAGGGCTCGAATTTTCGCTCTGTTCCTGCAGTGGTAGATATGCTCAATCGCCTCCGGTCTGCTTTGCCTCAGGTGGTTGACGATGAGACAGCGCAGGGTGAGGCGCGCGTGTTCCATGCTAACAGCTACACAGGGGAGCGGACTGACACCGCACACTCGAAGCTGGACACACCGCCAGATGTGACGCGCGCCTACGTCGCCACGCTTCGCAACAAACTTCAGGATGAGGGTTGGGACTTCTCCCCGGGGAGGACGAAAGTTTTGATGCTGACGCACGCTGCCCTCGCGGCCGAGCAAGGCTATCCCTCAATTGTTGAAATCTTCAAGTCCCACCAAGACGCCATTTCCAAGCTCGATGACGCGACCCTGGAATTTCTTGGCAGAGTCGTAGAGCCCACGTGCGCAGCGTACAAGGCGAAACAGTACGGGCGAATGTTCGACGTACTTGGGCGGGCGGGAACCCTGCAAAAGCCTTCAGAGAAGCAGGCGTGGGCAGATGACATGAAATCCCTCGATGCTTTGCGCGAAAGTGGCACTGTGGGGGAGGTGCTGGACCTTCTGAAGAAGACGCGCCGGCCGCGCTTGCCTGACAAAGTGACGCGTCGTGAGGACGAAATGGCAGCGTTTGATCCTGCAGCCGGAGCGCCAGAGAAGCCTTCTGTTAGCCGCCATCGAAGCTTGCGTAACGTGAAGTATCAGGAGATCGTGAACCTCGTTCGCTTTGTCGATGGCTTCACGCCCTTCGCCACTCAGCATAGTGTCAAGGGCGCAGAATTTGAGAACGTCCTCGTCGTCTTCGGCGGCGGTTGGAACCATTACAACTGGCCGCGCATGCTTGAATACATGGCTCCCGGTGCGAAACCGACGCCAGGTCATCAAAAAGGATTCAACCGCGCCAGGAATCTCTTCTACGTCAGTGTCTCGCGGCCAAAGCGCCGGCTAGCAGTCCTTTTTACACAGACGATGAGCGAAAAGGCGTTGGGGGTGCTCAACACGTTGTTCGACAACAAGGTGGCCGCGGTCGACTTACCCTGACTATCGCTCTATGCGACTCTTTTGCGCGGTGGCGTCCAGCGGCGCAGCAAAATGTGGCCGACGCAGTCAGTGTTCCCCTTAGTCTCGTCCGTCGTTGGATGGCAAGGTCTGAGCTACCTGGGGCGCAAGCGAAGTTGGGCGGCCATGCATGCACGTTGGGGGGGGCAGATTTGGTCTGCGGCGGACATGCTGACGACTCGTATGCAATTCAATGCTAGGTGCACGGTATGCGCTGGTATTGTGTCTTTGCATTGGCGTCGCGTGGCTATTCCAATGATCGTCGCCCCTTTGACGGGAGGTCGGACTATTAATGAGCCCCGCCTCACAGGAACTACCAATTGAATCGAGAGGGAGGAGGAAAAGGATGGCCCTGAGCGACTATCTGAAAGGCCCAACACACCTGCGTCGGGCGCAGGAGTTGGAGAGGCAGTTGACTGATCTTCAGGACCGGTACGTACAGGTGGAAGCGCTAGCCAGGCAGTACGGCGCCATGGATGCGCTCGAGATCCAGGATCAGATGGAACAAGAAAACGCCAAACTCGCAGCAGTGCGCCAAGCTGTCGAGGGCGCGCAGCAAAACGTAGCAGCACTATCCCAGCAGATTTCCGAACTGCGTGGGCAGGTCCTAGTATTGGAAGAGACGCTCCTTCTCGAAACTTTTGCGCTTTACGAGCCGAAGTTCAAGCTCAATACGAGTCAGGAGTATAAGTCCCAGCTCGACAGAGTTCGCGAGCGTCAGAAGGCAATGATCAAGAATGGGCAGGCCGCTACCGGTAACACGGAATGGCACGTGAATGGAAGCAAAGTGGAGGGTCGCAAGCTCGTCAACGACACGATTAAGCTGGTGATTCGCTCGTTCAACAATGAGGCGGATTATTGCGTGGACAATGTCAAGTTTGACAACGTTGAACTCGGCGAGAAGCGTATCCACAAGTCCTTCGAGGCATGCAATCGCCTAGGCCGGGTGATGTCCGTGCGCCTGTCGGATCAATACCTAAGTCTCAAGCTCGATGAACTGCACCTTGCGCACGAGTTCCAGATCAAGAAGCAAGAAGAGAAGGAAGAAGCTAAACGGGTACGAGAGGAGTTGCGGGAGCAGCAAAAGCTTGAGCAGGAGATTCGCGCTGCGCGGGAGAAGATAGCCAAAGAGCGTAAACACTTTGCTGCCGCTCTACGGGATCTCCAAGCGCGACTGGAGAAGGCCACGACTGAGGAGGAGCGCGTGCCGCTCCTGGCAAAGATTGCGGAACTGGAGGAAAGTAAGGCCGGGCTGGACAATGAAGAGAAACTCATTGACTACCGCGAGCAAAATGCCAAGGCCGGCTATGTGTACGTGATCTCGAATGTTGGTGCGTTTGGCGAGGGGGTATATAAAATCGGCATGACGCGCCGCCTCGAGCCGATGGACCGCGTAGACGAGCTTGGGGATGCGTCAGTTCCGTTTTGGTTCGATCTGCATGCGATGGTCTTCTCCGAGAACGCACCCGCATTGGAGGGCAAGTTGCATGAGCGCTTTGCCGCCGGCCGACTCAATAAGATCAATGGACGCAAAGAGTTCTTCCGTGCGGATATTGCCGAGATCGAGTCCGTCATTCGGGCAAACTATGACGCGGCCGTCGAATTTACCCGTGAAGCGCCAGCGGAACAGTATCGCGAAAGTCTTCGAATGGTAATGCCTACCGTCGCCATTCAACAATCTGAGCGAGTTGCGGCAAGGAGATAGGCGGTCTCGATGGTGGCGTGCCGGCGAGTGCGGTTATGGCGGGGCGCGAAAGATCCGCAGCCTTCATCATCATGAGTTTATTGCTTGGGATCTCTGTACATCGTTTGAATAGGACATCGATGGAGCCTGCAGCGGTGCAGGCCGAGATCGAACGCATGCTAGCCCAGTGGTTTTTTTTACGCGGTAATTGAATTGCACCTTCCTCCAAAGTGGGAGAATGTCGATGTGTCGATGTGTCGATGTGTCGATGTGTCGATGTGTCGATGTGTCGATGTGTCGATGTGTCGATGTGAGGGTGACCTTCATTTTTTCTACCGTTAGACTACTCCAGAGTGGTGGAAGATGGATCGCGGTGCGTGGGAAAGTGTGTTGCTCGTCAAACGAAAATCAAAAATTCCGCATAGGACTTCACGTGGATTCCATTAACCAATTCGTCCAAAGCCCTCTGTTTTCCAAAATTGCGACGCCAGTTTGCGCTCTCATAATGATTCTGCTTTTCTGGTGGAGGGCCGGATCGATTCACAGTGTTTTCGATAGAATCTGGCGCCTAACTGCAGGAAAGACAGACGCGGAAGATCCGACGCTAAAAGCTTTTTTCCAGAGAAACCGGGAGCTCGAAAAGTTTCGGTTTGTATATCGATTGAACGCACAATCTATCGATCAAATCAAGCGATTGGATCGCTGGCTCCAGGAAAATTCCGTGGATATCTCCCGACTGCAAAGCATAAGGAGATGGGTCGATCTCGGAAAAGACGACCTTCTTTCAAAACCCCCGACGGGTTACATCTGGGCCAAAGGTATCACTTTCCTTTCCGCTATGTTGCTGTTTTGGGGTATCAGTATACTCAATCCAAGTCATAATGCATATTTGCAGATGCGTGAGTCTGGGATATGGTTTAGGACGGATTTTAGGGAATTCCAGGCACCCCTCGGTGCGTGGAAATTCTCGGCAGAAGACTGCAAGGATTCGCAGGACGATATATTAATGAAGACAGAATTTAATAAGCACGAAGTATCTGTGATATGCGATGGTATCGCAGATGGCTCGTTGAAAAAATTCGTCACGGAAAGTTTGAAAACGCAGACATGGCTTGCCGCCATATTTGCGGCGATTTTAATGCTGACGGGAATATCCAACGTATTGGCCCTCAAATCCGCGGCGGATGCGCGTGAGCTCATAGTTCGACTCAACAAAAAAGCCCAGGCTTTGAATATGGTAAGAAACGATGAACAGGCTGACGCCGGAACGGATGCGCATGGTAGCGTAGCGCTGGAGTCGACAACGGCATAGCCGCTTTCGCTTTCGTCTGATCCAAAGCTCCGGGAGCTAGCTATGTTGGCTGAAGTTCTGCACCCAGTGCGTCAACAGCGCTTCGCTCCTGGCGGCGAGCCTTAGCGCGATGAAAGAGAGGTCTGATCGTCGCTGCCACAGCTTGGATCACCGGGAGCGAAGGTCACTCTGTAGTTCGAAACACAATTCCGACCTACGCACCGCATTTAACATTGCGAACGGGGCCGCGGACAGACGCACGACGCATCGCGAGAAAATGGAGCTCCGACGATCGTGGTTGGCTACAAGGTCTCGGTCAAGTCCGCCGTCTTTCTTTGGACGGAACCTGCCGCTCAGGACGAACTGACCGAAACGGCCGCCCCGGTACCACCGCTTTACGCCCCAGCTCCGGAAGCTGCACCTGAAGAGACACGGGCCCCAAAGCGCGGTCGGAAGCCGAAAACCCTGGCCGAAGTTGCTGCTCCGGAAGTTACGACTCAAAAGACCCCAGCCGGGAAACGTGGTCCGAAGCCGAAAGCGGTCATCGAAACTGCCAATCCGGAAGCTGCGCCGGCAGAGAGGCGGACCCCGAAGCGCGGTCGGCACCCGAAAATCCTAGCCGAGGTCGCCGCGCCGGAAGTCACAATTCAAGAGACCCGAACCCGAAAGCGCGGGCCGAAGCAAATAACACTGTCTGGAGTGGAGGCTGCTCCGGAAGCGCCGACTCAGAAGACGCAAACTCGTAAGCCGCGGCAGGAGCAAAAAGCGTCTAATGCAACCCAAAACCCGTCCAAAACCTCATTGCTCGCTCAACTGGCATCGGTTAATGCGCAACTTGAGCGGTTGCGTACCACCAAAATGCCAAAGGTCGTGGAGGAGATTCAGCAGTTGATGCGGGAGTACGACCTCAGCATTGAGGACATCGACCTGCTTGACCAGGGCAGCATTGGATGGGGCAAGCGTGTCTTTGTCCAGGCGGACGTTGTCCTCGAGCCCAGTGCGGCAGTGCCCACCAAGTTCAAGCGACCAGCGCGCCATCGTGAGTTGGTCGCGTCCGATACCGGCTCCAGTCCAGGTCGCGTCAGGTGCCAGACGGCGCAAGGTGTGTCCGTAGAACTCAAACACTTCGCGATCGACAGGCATGGCGTTCTTGATGCCCATGACAAACTGCATGTGCAGCGGGTCGACGATTTTGCCGGCCTTCTGCATGGCGACCGCCTGGAAGATCATCGACAGGTCGAACGCCTCAACTTCTGGCTTGATGCTATAGGTCTTCATTTCTTCGGCAAGCCAGTCGACGAGGTCGGGTGGGTTGTCGTAAACGCGCGTGGGGAAGTTAACCGAACCGGTTGCGAGCGAAGCCATATCGGGTCGCAGTGACAGCATGCCGCCTCGCTCGCGCCCTGCGCCTGAGCGACCACCGGTGGACACCTGGGTGATTATTCCCGGTGCGTGCTTCTGAATCCCCTCGAGAACCAATGCAAATCGATCTGTATTCGATGTGGGGGTCTCGTCATCGTTGCGCACATGCAGGTGCACAAGAGTGGCGCCAGCTTCAAAAGCTTCCTGCGTGGATTCCACTTGTTCGTTCACGGTAGGCACGATGTCATTTCACATCCGACGGACCTCGACCAGTTTGCCCTGGTGCTCGAGGAAGCGATTCGGACAATGCAGGATCGTTGGCGTGTGAAACGGGTTCACTTTTTTGTGGGTGCTCCCGCCAGTGCATGTTTCCGGATTGGTCAGAAGCTCCAGGCTCGGCATCATGCGGTCTACATTTGCTACGAGTCGGGCATGGGGAGCGGTACGGCCTTTGTTCCTACCATCGCCATCTCCAATGCCAAAGTTGAAGAGCTTCAGACTGGGCAAAGTATTGCGCTGGCGTGAGCGTGATGCACACGTAAAACGCTATACAACCTTGCCGTAGAAGGATTCCGTGGGTAGGTAGTCTGGCAGGTGAGGGCAGCGGTCACCTGCTTGCATCAGCCAAGAATTAATCCAGAGGTACCAAACCATCAACGAGTTGGGGCCGCAATCGGCCACGAAGGCAGGTGGTACGAATGCGGACAAATCCGGGCCATGAATTTTGTGTAGGTTAGCCCGATAGGGGCTAGTGGGTTGTCCAAGTGTTTGTAGCTCGAGGAACGAACCACCGGACACGAACAGCTTATCTGGGACGATGACAAAATCTGGTTGTTCCGTGCGAGGGAGACCGTACAGCGCATCGAGAAGATTCTTCTTGAAGGTGGCGGGCTCCGCGCAGTCAAACGCCCAGATAACGAACAAGGAATCCTGGATACGCTGACCCCTGCCGCAATCGAAGTAGCTTCTACGTAGGCTTTTGAAACGTCGGCCCTTCGCGATCGCATCGCGGAGCTCCGAGGGGCCGAGCGTCGTTTTGACCTCAATGAGAGCAAATACGCTCTCCACGGTCCATAGCTGATTGGCGGAGGACCCATAGAGTGGAGCGTTGTTCAGGGAATCGACGACCAGCAAGTCAGCCTGGTTTGAGAAGACATTGTCGCGGGATACTACGAGTCCGGAACTGACGCCAAAGCGCTTGGGCAGATGCTCGGACGGGAACTGCTTGACGACATCCTCTCTGTTTTCTCCTGCAGATAGGCGATGCGTAGCAAAATCGCGTCGTATCGAGGTCGATTTGCGTCGCATCTCGTTTGCGACATCTGCCAAGTAGTCGGGAATTACCATAGCGACTGAATAGCTGAACGAAGGATAGACTTTACACCGGACAGGTCGACTAGCTTGCGAGTCGCTGTTTTAGACGTCAATAGCAAGGCGCAACGTAGTATCCCGGACGTTGTATCTTACTCAGTCAGACCTTGTGAGGGCTTAGCAGGCAAACTCATGAACTTCGTCATGACGGCTCCAACCGTTGGGTCCTGCAGGAGAACGGCTAGTGCCCGTTCCAAGCCTTGACGATCTGAACAATGCATTTCGTCCCCGAACAATGCATTTCGTCCCCGGCAAGAGAAATCGTGCAAGGGTATCTGATTGACTACGACTACGACTACGACTACGACTACGACTACGACTACGACTACGACTACGACTACGACTACGACTACGACTACGACGAAGACCTCCTCGTGTCGGCGCCAGATGGGCGCGCCGAGGGCTCGCGATGACGTACTGGTGCTAACGCATCTTGGGCATCACGCAAATGCCCCGTCCAAGGTTTCCTTGAATTGAGCTGCTTCGTGTCTCACTCTTTGGTCCATACGGTCGAACACGTTCCGAAGCTCAACCTGGTATGAGGTCTCTGTCGGAAGGTCTACGCCAAGGATCACGGCGGTCCTAAACGAGGATGCGACGTCAAGCAGTTCATGATTGCCCTCCAGCCTGTTGTGACCGCGAATCACAACTTCCATTAGATAGGTCTTGAACGATGCTGTGATCTTTTCACTTGGAATGATATCTTGCAATATTGCAGCCAGCACCTTGGTGGCTTCTTTGGAAATGAAGTGCCGGTCAAAGCCATCGGCGCTGCGCGTGGCCTCGGGGACCTCAGCGTCATCAATGCGCGCACATTGTTCAGCCCAATCGGTGGCGACGCTGACCAAGCGGTAGAGAAGATAGTGAAATGGCGTCGGCCACTCTTGGTAAGCGTCTGCGTCCGGCGACGCTGGCATCTGGTTGAGGATCTTTTCTGCGAAGTGCCTGAAATAGTGCAGCCACATATGGTCTTGCAGGCCCTGATGGATGCCCTCGTGGACCATGATCTCAAAGAGCGTTATTCCAGAATTGATCGGGCAGCGAAATCTCCCCCCGTCATAGTAGGAACCTAATGTTTCGTTGAGCTTCTCGGCCAGCTTGCGGTCTTCATCCAGACGCCGGCACACCGCTTCGCCAATGGCCTTATCGAGACCACTTTTTACCACCGCACCCGCATCGGAAAAAAAGAAATGGAGCAGTCGATTGTTCTTCGGTAGATACAAGCGATTTCCACCATTTAGATTCTGATTGTTCTTCAACTCCACATAAAGACGGCTACCCGGCGCGTCAAGCAAAGCATCCATGTAGTTGTCAATGAAGTCAGAGCGTATCGCCTCGTCAGCTTCAAGGAGCTTGAGGCAGAAGTGTGGATGGGCCACGGCCAGATGGGCGGTAAGCTCAGGAGATGTGACCAGATTCATGAGAACTTCGCGCGCCTGCTTGCTGGCGTCGTCACGCGCTAAGATCCAGGACTCCAGAGATTGCAACGCGTTACTCGAGCGCTGGAGCCAAGCCGGCCTTGCGCGGGTTGCTTCCCCGCGACGCAGGAGTGCAGCCATGTCGATGGTGGGTGGGTCGAGACGGTCGGCCCACCCAGCAATTAGCGACCGCTGCTTGGTCAGGAGAATCAGCTTTGGCAACTGCGGTTCGACCAGCAGCACCAGATCGTCATAGCGTTTGGTGAGGTGCAGGGTCTCAATCAATTCGCGAAAGACGCGAATTCTTCCCCGGACCAGCAGGGGAGATCTAGTCCGCCAGAAGAAGTAGAAGACGACGGAGAGAAGGAGCAGGTAAACCGCGTTCGAACTATCGAGTCCCCATTTCCATGGCCCAAGACTGTAGTACAGCCCGAGCCTTTCCAGGGCTGGAGCAAATACCAAGTAGTGGATGAGGAGAAAGACGATGCCACCGATCAGCCAATCCCACCAGGCCATGCAAAAGCGGAGGCGAAGCCTGCTAGTAGGGGAGACCAGTGCCCAGACCGCGGCGATAACGCCCAATATGGTCAGCAAGCTGGTGGTGTCAATTTGGGCAGGAGCGGTCATAGCGCGGTCTATCTCATCCTTCCGTGTATTGGCGCAGTTGGGGATAGAGCTGGAATCATGTGCCGGCGGGTGAGTCCGTAGGTTGAAATAACGTTCCGAACTACGCCCTGAATTTAACATAAATTGCGACCGAGAGCGCGATTGAGCGCGTCGCTGGTGTTATCGTGCGTGGATGACGGTCCACGACCAAAGCGGCCGGCGGATTGTTCACGAACTGACGTTGCCACGCTCGGCGTCATCGCGGGCATCGCGCCTCGCCCACATCACCGTTGGAACGTACGGTATATGTACGTTGCGCCTCAGCTTCGTCAACTGTGTCGGCGAATCGCTCATGCTGCTCCCAATACGTTGCACAGGCAAGCAACGGTGCAATCGGGAGCTAACGGTCGAGCGGTTCCCCAGACATCCAATACTAAGCTGAACGCTATATGCAAAGGGCACTTGCTCGCTACAGCATGGAATGGAATCAGGACGAAGGCAGCCACGGCAGCGATGACAGCCCCGAGCGGTTGGACGCAATCCGCTGGATCCAAGCGCAGATGGAGAACTACGGTCTACTGTCCACGGGATTAGGAAGCGTCTGTACGCGCAGTGACTTCATTGAAGGAAAACGAATTGGCCCCAAAGCAAGTGGTTAAACCCGTTGTCGCGAGCAATGCGACGGACGGAATTGGTCAGAAGGAGCTTCCCATCGCTGAGGCGATGCGCGATGCAGATCGCCTCAGCGATGAAGCCAGTGATGCATGCGTCGGTAGTGGAAGCGTTGACTCTCAGGCCCAACGCTTGACCTCACCCGCACAAGAGAGCGTGTATCAAGCAGGGACGGCAAGTAGCCGCTCCATTTCTGCTTGGGCTTCTTTTTCGAAGGCGCTCTTCAGTGCCACCAGCTCCTTGTAATGCTTGCCATATTCATCCCGAGCGTCCTCCATCAGCTTTCGGTGGTCGTCGATTCTCATCTCCTGCTCGGCGACGCGAACTTGATAGGCGATTGGACTGGCCCATGCCGCCATCTCGTGCACCTTATGAAGATACCGTAGCACCGGCAGTTGTAGGTTAGGGAAGTAGAGTTGTGAGATCGCGGACGCCGAGTCTATTTGCTTGGAGTCAAAACTCTGCGGCTTTCCAATTGTCGACTCTCGACAGAAGAGGTCTATCGTCTGGTTGCAGGCAGAGATACTGGCAACGAGCTCTTCTAGCTTTACTCGTCTCAACAAGTTCAACTCCCGGGACTTCCACTCCCTATGACCGATCTCCGCTTTTATGTCTTCCGTAAGGCGTGTGGTCTGCTGGAGTTGCCGCTTCAGCTCGTCGAAATCGTCCCGCGTCGCCAGGTTCTCGGCCCGGCGTTTGATGTAGGCCCCCGCGAACGCAGCGAGGAATGAAGTCATCAAGAACATCAACCAATACAGCCAGTTCTCCGCGATCTTGCGCGAGACGATCTCGGTGACGAAAGCCTGCGTGGTGGAGTCCATGCTAAAAGAGCCACTCGTTGTAATCGAGATTAGGGAATACTGCTGTCAGCGATGCCAGCGCAATGGCTCTGCCAACACTGGTCAATCCATAATTACCCAGTCGGAGGTTGTTGTGTCTTTCTATCAAGATTACGAATTTCGGGGATCGCATTCCGAGCACGCCCTTAAAATCTTTTGTCTCCTTTATTCCAAGATGAGAATTTTGTCCGTGGAGATGCTCAAAGATATCAAACGCAAACGCTCCACCACTCACCTCTAGGGCACCCGTGTATCTTATGTGGCTGATCTGAACAGGGGATATATCATTGATTGAAGCGTCCAAAAAATCGTCTGTAGCGTGCGCCAATCCCTCGTAGCCAGCGAAGATATGGCTATTCTTCGAGGTTTGAAAATGTCTCACCACAAGGATGAGAACGAGAAGTTTTATTTGAACAGCGGTCAATCGTGGCACGACCTGTACGGCTTCGGAAACCACCATATCCTTGAACTTCGACGGATCTACAGCCACTCGCTCAGCGATCAACGCACAAAGAACGTCCGGGTTCGCGTCCGCACCACGCCGAGCACTCGCCACGACAGCATCGTTGATGGCAGCCTGAACATCGGGCTCCCTAAATCGAGTAGCATCGATTCGGTCCACCACCTGTGCCAAGCGTCGTTCGAAAGTAGACAGCAGAGTCTGAACGCGTTCCTCCGCTACGACTTTCGCTTCTTCCCGCAGTTTTGGAAAGTTGTCTCGAAGAAAAAGATGCACTAGCTCTTTCACCTCTGAGAACGACATTCCCACGTAGATATCGCGCCCCGCCTGAACGGCAAGCGCATTCTCGCCAGCGATCTGTTTTTGATTGCCGCTCAACATGTATCCTCACTTTATCCAGATGCTGTAGTCGAGGGGGCCAAGATGTCGCGAGAGGTTTGCTATCGCAATAGCTTGTCCGACGCTAGTTAGAGTCAATGAGAATCCGTTTGAAGCATTGAAGGCATCTAGTAAGCGACCCCAAGTGGGAGCGTTGGCATGCACATCCTTTCGAAAGAGCTCTAGATCCGTGTATCCAAGATGCTTGTAAGTTTGCTTCATCACTCCGTCGTAGATATCTCCGCCGCCAAACTGGTTGTGGCTTCCGGTGCCCGCGTACGCGAGGTGCATTCGTTGCGACGATGAAAGGTCGAATCCCTGGCCGCAAGCCATGAACGCGCGCTGCATATGCGGCTCTAGTTCGGCCACCGTATTCACCCCCGTAATCCCCATTGCGGTCGCAAACATGACCAGGGATAGGTAGCTAATCTGTGCGGCGGTTAAGCGCCCTACTATGACAACAGCTTCACTGAGGACGATGTCCTTGTATTCACTTGCGTCAGACGAGATTCGCTCCGCAATCAGAGCACTGAGCAAACCGGGGTGGGCATCGTCGCCCCTTCTTGCACTGGCCTGAACCGCATCATTTATCGTCGCCTGAACATCAGGATCGGCGAGCTTGGCTGCTTCGATACGTGGCGCTGCCGCAGCCAGCGCATTCTTCAGTTCTTCGCCCAGTCTGTTGACGTGCTCCTCAGCAACCTTCTTCGCCTCCTCTCTTAGGCGAGGAAAGTTGTACTCCATGAACAAGCGGACCATCTGATCGACGTGTTCCGGAGACGCACCCGCAATATTGATATCGCCTTGCGCTTGCATAGCAACGCCGCCGGCTGCGACGCTCTGGTTTTGCTTCTCTCCGAACATCGCCGCCTCACTTTCTTATGGTGATGTTGCCGCCAGCTTGGATGCCCTTGCCACCCTTCCCCACCTTTTGAGACATGGTCGATGGTGGATTCCCCCGGCTCGAAACGAACTCCGCAATCAAGGCTCCCAGCGCTACTACAGCGGCGATCACAGAGTCATATCCCGGTTTATTAACCGCCCAAACAACACTTGCCACGAGGGCCGCGAAAAGCACCAATCTCAAAAGCAACCTCATTTCTTAGTGACCCCATCTGTTTGTTGTTGAACGCGAAGATTCTACGGAATCTCTCTAAAAAAACAACGCCACGCTAGGGGGTGTTGCGTCGCCTAGTCGAAACGGTCCGCTGCCACTTAGTGCAGAGAAATGGTTTCCGGTCGCTTCATCGCTTGCGAGCCAAAGTCAAGATCATCGTCGCATTGGACCGGCTTCTTGAGCGCCGAGAGATCTTTTGCTGAGAGCATCCGGAGAACGCGCTGACGCTCGACGTCATCGGCGATGTCATATCGACGGAATAAACAGGATAGTGAAATGCGCTTCCGAGCGTACAACGTTCGGAACGTTGCGCCCAAATCTTGGCGGCGAACTGGAATGACCGCTCCTGGCCGCCTTGAGCCGGAGGAACGAATGCTCACTTGATGGTGGAGCGATCAGGGAGGGTCGACAGCGGGGGGGGGCAAGACGAATCATGATTCCGATCTACGCACCGCATTTAACATAATTTGCGGCTTACCTCTTCACGGGTCAGGCCGACGCATGCCAAAGGAGACGGCGCGGGCGCTTCACAGCCCAGCATTGGCGGGGTCTGCAAGAGCGTGATGAAGGCCGCCTTATTGCCGGCAAGTACGTTCTGAGTTCGCACATTCGCCGTCCATCGCGGTGAGCGATTCAGATTGAAGCCGTTCAACGCAGTGCGCCGATGGATGAAACGCTGCACTCGACCCCCAATGCGTTACTGGAGGCGAAGAGTGCGGTTGCCGAGGAAGTCTTCATTTCCCGCCAGTGACTTCGCTGGCCTCTGTGCAAATAGGATGAAGGCCGGTGACTACTGGTGCCTCACAAACGCTGTCTACACGCTCTCGGTACAGATCCGTTAAACACCTGTTGGTCGCGCACTTGTTCCGCTTGGCGATCCAAGCGCGTTGCTCTTTTCTAAGGCTCAGACCATCGTCGCCTAAGTTAGACCCCATCATCATCTGATAGTTTGCCGTAAGGGCGTCATCAAGTTTGCTCAGTTGTGCGTCTGCGCAGATTTCTTTCTCGACGAAGGTGCCGGCTTTTCTGCAATCGAAGGATGCCGCATGTGTTACGGACGAAAGTCCAAGAAGGACAGTGGCCGACAGGAGACGAAGTTTCATAGGGAGATCAGTAGACTTGAAAAAGCCCGCGAGGGCGGGCTTGGGTCGGGTCATCGCCGTGGCTGGTTGAACGAGGAGGAACTTACTGCCTCGCACTGTAGATCGCGTTAGCGACGAGCACAAATACCAGGAACAGGATGCC
>Ga0209025_1001765_pt1 | contig 25836 bp, 26 predicted proteins | sample AraplaMF_Col_mLB_FD_184256 | JGI IMG/M metagenome (GOLD analysis project Ga0209025, IMG submission 184256) | Arabidopsis root microbial communities from the University of North Carolina, USA - plate scrape MF_Col_mLB (SPAdes) (version 2) | ecosystem: Host-associated > Plants > Roots > Endosphere... | reverse complement strand
CCCAATAAATGGCTCACATTATCAGGTCAATTAGGCATGGAAATAGATGGAATGGTTCCAGATGATCCATTGGAGCAGTTACAATTAGCTCTAGATAATATTAGAAGAAATCTTGAGGCTGCTAATATGAACGTAGAAGATTTTAACGAAGATGGTATTTTATTTAGTAGGTGATTTTAATGCAGATAAGAGAAAAAAATTATTGGAGATTTTCTAGGTGAACATCTTCCTTGTACTACTATGATTTATGTAGTGGCATTAGCAGCTCCTGTATTTAAAGTAGAGATAGACGCTTGTGCATGTAAAGAAATTATTTAATGTCTTTTGAAAAAAAATAATGAATTATATGATGAATCTTATTGTATTTTCGGGAGCTTTAGTCGAATAAATCAATCTAAAAAAGTCGAATCCTTAGCGGACGGGAATTCGACTTTTTTAAGTGAAAATTTGCTTGGTGCTACTCCATATAATTCTTCAGCAAATAATTGTAGTTCACTTTGAATCGAAAGATTCATAAAAAACGTCATCCTTCCTGTATATTTCTACAAAAAGAATAACGTTTTTTTGTATTTGAGAGTATTAAAATTTTTTAAGTTGAGGAACGTGTATAGTGAACCCTAATTTGTCGAAATGAGTTTAATCTTTTCAAAGAATGCTTGTAAGCGTATAAATTCTTCTTCATTTCCAAGTGTTGTAAAAATTTCTTGTTCTTGATGAAAAACAGCAATCGCAGGAAACGTTTTAAAAAGCGCAAATACATGCTTCGTTTCTTTTATTTTATTAATTTGATAATAAGGTATTTGTAATGAAATAGGGAGATTTCCAAGTATTTCACTATAAAATAACAACTGTTGTTCAGTGTAAGCTAAAATACCTTTCACAGGAGTAGAATTTGCATTTGCTATTCCTACTAAACCAGATACTCCATTTTGTATTTCATAATAAGTGGTGATCATTCCTTGTATACTTTCAGTTGAAGATATTTTCTCTTGAAAGTCTTTCATTGCTTGTTCTTTTAGACCCATGTTTATCACTCCGTTAATTAAAATGTATAATAGATGTTTTACTAGAAAAGAGAAAATAAAAACGAGTATAATCCTTCTTTTTATTCAAATACATCCCTCATCTTATTTCCTAATAATACCAATATATAATATTATTATAATATACAGAAAGGACTGAATACAATATCAACATTACGAAATGAAGCAAAAATCCTACTTCATGAAGAAGGAACGATCCTTTTTTACACACTTCATAAAAAACGTCATCCTTTCTGTATATTTTTACAAAAGAATAACGTTTTTTACACTTGAGGATAGTCATATTTCTTAAGTTGATGGGCATGTGACGTGACCCCACCCATGCCCATCAACTTAAGAATTTAGAATTACCCCAAAACGAAAAAATGAGCTTTTTGTTACAAGTTAGTACAAAATTTCGTTCTGGGGGTACTATAAAATTTTAGCTTGATGGCGATGGGGTCCCGCCCACATTTTAACGAAAATATACGCTAAGCAAATTTCGGCATAAAATGAGCCGATTTTGAGTTTAGAAGTCTATTCGTTAAAAAGAGTATATACAAAGTATTGCCCTATGTAGCCTGCTCCCGCCTTCTTTTATCTCTTCATTTGTTAAATGTCTCTAACCCAAAATAATTCGGTTATGATGTTTTCCTTTTTCAATGGCGTGGTCTTCCACAGGATATACTTTCACTCCAAGTTGTTGGACTTCCGCAAGTAATTCTTTTGTGAATTGAAACTGATTGAATTCAACAATCAGGTGTAACCCTGTAGAATAACCGAAAATATTGATCTTATTCGAGAATGCTGATTTTAATTGATGGATAAGGAAGTCTCTTCGATTTTTATAGATTTTCTTCATCTTCATAATATGCCGTTCCAAATAACCTTCGGCAATAAATTTAGCAAGGACAAGCTGATCTAAAGAAGGGGTATGTAGATCCGAAAACCATTTTAACCTGCGACATTTTTCAATAAGGTGTGAGGGAAGAACTAAATATCCCATTCTAAGGGCCGGTGATAAGATTTTACTTATATCTTAAAATAACTACCATGAACTGTTGTATCAGCAAGGACTTAATCAAATGAAAATTATTGATTACCACAACCTAATATTAGTAATAGGTTGGAATAGTGACCAGACAAAAATGAAAGCAGTGGGCTTTAATGCTTCAACAGGAGAATATATTAAACCATAGTATGTAATTTGTTGTTTCTTCTTCAACAATCGGGCGCGATTGTTGAAAAAGGGTGATACATATTATACATGACTAATATGTATCACCCCTTATTTTTATGAATTTTTGCCATTTAGGTCTTGATAAAAATGTATAGGTTCTTTTTGCATTGGTTCCACATGAATATGTGTATGCCAAATATTGTGTTTTTGTTGTAGCTTTTCTTCAATTTCATCAGTAATACGATGACTTTCACTTACATCCATGTGCGCGTCTACCTCAATAGTAATATCAACATATGTTTGATTCCCGTACATACGTGCTCGAATATCGACAATGTGTTCAACGCCTGCAATAGTTTTAACTGTTTCGGCATATTCCTTCATTTTATTTGGATCAATGCCATCTGTTAACAGATGCGAGGCTTCTTTGAAAATATCCCATGCTGTTTTACAAATAATGATACCGACGATAAGTGCTACAATCGGGTCAAGTAGAGGCATTTGAAACTGTGAACCGAAAATACCAATAACGGTTCCAACACTTACGAGAACATCAGATAAATTATCTTTTGCTGCCGCTTCTAAAGCTTTACTTTTTGTTTCACTGGCAATTTTACGATTATATACGTACACGCTATACATAATAGCAGCGCAAAACAAAGCAACCCAAGCTCCAATTAAATTAGGGGTCGTCTGTTCCTCCTTGAAAAAGGATTGAACAGCATTTACGATAACTTCAAGTCCGACAGTCATCATAATAAAGGATGCAACGAGTGAAGCGATTTGTTCCGCGCGTAAGTGACCATATGGATGATCTGGATCACGAGGTTTCCGGGAAATTTTCAGCCCAATTAATACAGCTAATGATGAGCCAATATCGGTTAAATTGTTAAGACCATCTGCACGCAGTGCACTAGAAACAGCTATGTAACTTATAACAATTTTAACAGTTGATAAAAATATATAAGCAACAATACTTAGGATTGCCCCTTTATCAGCAGCTTTGTTAGAAAGTGATCCCATATCTCTCACTCACCTTTCTCTCAAAGATTCTCTATGTATAAGCGTATCAAATGAAAGTCGTGTGGGTCTATACAAACATTGTTGTGTACTTTTAGCATTTTAAGAAAGGGAGAACATTGTTTCGTAAGGGCAAAAAAGACAAAAAAACACTTAGATATACTTCTAAGTGCTTTAAGTTGTTTATATTAAATTAATATACCTCTAAAAACTCAGTAACTTGCTCTTCTGTTTTTGCATTTGCACTATGTAAATGACCAAGTTTTTCACTGTTTTGATACACTAATAAACTTGGAATTCCCATTACTTGATATTCTTCCGCAATGCTTGGGAATTCATCTTTATTAATGGAATACCACTCAAATTTATTGAACTCTTCCATTACGTCCTCAATAAAATTATCCATACGCACGCAATCTGGGCACCATGTTGTGAAGAACTTAACTACTACTGGATTTTCTTTTGCGATAAGATCGCGGAATTCTTGTTCAGACTTGATTTCTTTCATGTTTTTGACTCCTTTCAATGTTAGACGAATTTGCTAGTATTTTTATGCAAAATCTTCTACTGCTTTTTCTTGTAGGTTTGGAACAACATGTGAGTTGGCGTCTAATATGATGCCTACTCTTTTATGTCCTAATCGTTCACTGACAATCTTAGGATGAATACCTTGTTTCAACATTCATGTTGCATGGGTATGTCTTAGATCGTGGAACCGAATATCAGGAACCCCACTTTTCTTTATAAGCTTTTTCCAAAGCTGTGTCAAACTTTTGAAATTGCAAGGAATTCACAAAAGAACATGGCATGTTCCTCGAAGCTATCTGGGAGAGGGGGAGTATAAAACTAACAAAAAATATTGTAAGGATTTCATATTAGAATCAATGTGATGATGTGAAAAAAAAGACACTCTTATGAGTGTCGCCATCCATCTTATTGTTTTTGAGGTTTGAAAAGGGAAGTAATGAAAAAGAAACCTTTTTCAATTCAAATGTAACATTTTTGGAATATATAGTGAATTGAGAAATATTATCCAGAAGATTTAGTATAGATACTTTTCACTATTGGTATAGAGGAAATAATCTATTTTTTCAATAGAAAGGGGGGTATATAGCAGAGGCTATTTTGATAAAAAAAGACACTACATGAGTGTCTTTTAATTGAAAGAAAATTCTTTCTATTATATAATTGATTATGGGAAAGGTAATGTTAAAATGTTATTTTTTAATGTTATCTTATTATAAGCCATGAAATCAAATCAATTGATTTTTTGGCTTTTTTTATTATAGTAAACAAATTTTATATTTTTCATATTATATGTTACTTTCTATTTAACAGCGGATGACAGTGCCGGAATAACAAACTAGAAAATAGTCTCCTGTATCTATAATAGTCACCGCGGAAATAAGTCCTTTAAAGCCTTCTGAGGAGTAATAGATTTCTTTAGGGATATTTTCAGCAGATTGATAATTTACTTTTTCATACTTTACATGATGGTGCTTAATTGTTTTTGGCTCAGATATAATGGATTGTTTGGTTATGACATTGGAAGTGTTTGCATTAATAGAATCTTGAGAAGTGATATCTAATCCTGCTGCTTGTACATTCTCCGTTTGTGAAAAAGCACCAATACCACAAAATCCAATACATGTTGCTAAGGTAACCTTTGCGAAATTTTTCATTTTCTTTCTCCCCTTTTCTAATTTTTGGTAATATTGTTCTTACACCTAACAGTCTACATGTAGTGTATACGGACTGTAAATATATATGAAAAGACAAAAAATGAGAAAAATCACCATATTTCTCGTTTTTTGTATAATAAACCGTCGTTCAGAAAATTGTCAAAAATTGAAAGTTTTTCCTGCGCGAAAAGGAGAACAATTTATGCAAAAAAAGAATAAATATTCATCGTTCAAATGTTTGAATAAAATGTGAACAATTTTTAATAGTTAAAATGGTTTATAGGCATAGAACCTTTTTGCAATTATGTAGGGAATTTCAATTCTATTGAATGGACTGCAGATGTATTGAAAAAAATTTAAGAGACTGTTGTGAAGTTAAAAGCAGTTTATTCAGAGTATGGAATGTGAATTTCACAAGTATGACGAGAAAAGCTGACTTTTATTAGTCAGTTTTTCAATTTTAGGATAGGGCTACATAGAAGTGGTGACTATTGTAAAAGGGTATTTTTGATAAAAAATCTCATAGCCTACAAACAAAAAGAATGATATTCTTTTTGTATGGTTTTTGTAAAAATTCCCTTTTTGTTTTAGAGATATGTACCAAATCTCTTCAAAGTAAGGAGGGAACTAGAATGGGGGCATAAAGTAATGATTCAGTATAAAGATAATTACATAACGATTTTTCAAAGTACTATTTATCAAACAAACGCAGTTGTTGTAGAAACTGATGAATTAGTAATAGTAATAGATCCAACTTGGTTACCGAACGAAGTGAATGAAATTCAGAACTATGTTTATAAAAATAAAAGAGATAAAGAAATTTACTTATTATTTACACATTCTGATTTTGATCATATTTTAGGTTATGGTGCATTTTCGGATGCGAAAGTAATTGCAAGCAAAAAATTAAAAGATTGCCCGGATAAGCAATCAATTATCAATAGTATTCAAGATTTCGATGATTCTTATTACTTAACAAGAGAATATGAAATAAAGTTTCCAAATGTAGATATTTCGATTAGCAAAGAATATGAGGAATTAGAAATAGGAGATGTGAAATTTCATTTTTATCAAGCTCCAGGTCATACTGAAGATGGCATTATTACAGTTCTTGAGCCATTCGGTATTGTAATTGCTGGTGACTATTTATCAAATATAGAGTTTCCTTATATTTATCATAACAGTGATGACTATTTATCTACATTAAAAAAATTCGAATCTATAATAGAGAAATACGATATTAACTTCCTAATACCAGGGCATGGAGAGTTTACAAAAGATAAATTAGAGGTGAAAAGGAGAATATCCGAGTCAGTTCATTATATTTTACAAACTAAACAGTTACTTTTAGAAAACAAACAAGAAGAAACATACGATCTCATAAAAAAATATAGTTATCCAAAATCAATGAAAAAATTTCATGATTATAACATTACATTGTTAAAAAAAGAGCTAGAAGTTTAAAAATATTTTTTCGTTCGAAGACATATAAAAAGAAACTCAAAAGTTATCAAGGGTATGATTTGGGGCAATTGTTATCTTAATATCCCCAATATTGAAATGGAATTTGATGTTGTTGGTAATAATAAGGTGAATGCTCGGTGTACTCTTGGTTTTGCTTTTGTATATATTGCGATTTATTTCGAGTTTGACTTGGAATACAACCTTTTGGAGGGCCGATTACAGTAGTAGATTGAATTGGAGATATCGCTTGTTTCCGTTGCTGTTCATCAAGACAATAAGTATGTGCCATAATATTTGCGAGTGTTAATCGTAAAATATCTGATCCAAAAATAACTTCTGGAGTAGGGATGTATTGTTTAATGTATTTAACTGATTAATCCCCAACACATTAATAAAATTTTGTGCATCCTTTGTAAAAAAAGTTAGTTTTACTTACATCTTGATTGAATTGGATAGTCGGAGAAGTATAATCAATAGGAGAAGTCATTTCATTTTCCTACCTTTCTAATTCGAAGTGAGTTTAGGTATTTGGAATAGGATATGAGTCTATTCTTTTTATTGTGCAGTAGTTTGTATTAAAAGTGTAATTATATTGGGAAATTATTGATGTCATTACTTTTTGTTTAATAAATAAATGACATTAAGCTATATAAGTGGAACTTTTGAATGAGTATAAATCAGTCCCGAGTCTCATGTACATAGCATTGGATATTACATAAAATATTACATAACAAAGAAAAAATAAAGAAAAAGGGAGTGATTTTTAAATGGAGCATAAAGGACTGAAAATATTCATTCATGCTAGTACTTGGTTTGCACCAGCATTAGTTCCTTTTATTATATTTCTTGTGAGTTCAGATCGAGAAATTAAAAATTTGTCATTACAAGCAGTCATATTTCACTTTGTCATAGGCGCACTAATTGGTATTTCAGCATTTTTCTCTTGGGTATTAATTGGAATTCCATTTTTAATTATTTTTGGACTAATGGCATTAATTACTCCGATTATTGGTATCGTTCGTGCGTTGAATGATCGACATTTTCAATATCCGATTGTTGGGTCTTGGCTGAAATAAACTTCTATAAAATGTATGAAAAGAATAGCGGATTGCTATTCTTTTTTTATTAGAAATTATAGTAAGAAAACACTTCGTTTATATATCCAAAGATAAAGAAAATAAAATAAATTGTAATTTTCTAAACAGTCTGATATATTTGAATGGAAAATAAATTGAATGTAAAACGGGCGGAGGTAAATTGTTTGTTTTATCTTCTAAATAAGGAGATGATGAGACTGAATGTTGTCTCGTAACTGTGTTTGTTGTGACCCCTGCTTGTTATACATATCCAAGTCTGCGAGAGAGGAGGTGCTAAATTTACGAGGGTAAGTGTCTCTTCGTGTAGGAACAGTTTTTTGAAAGTTCTTTTTTATTGTCGTAATTATTAACAAAATGAAGCTTATGAGAGATTCTTTGTTTGGAACATTTACGTACTTTCTCAATTCTTTCCAAAGTACGATTATGAACAATCTAAACTTAGAAAAACCTTGTATGCTGCTTGCCTCTAATTCTTTATAAGTAGAGAATGTTGAGGATATATATTTGTGCAATCTTGGAAAGGCTTACAGGAGTGTGAACGAAGATCTATTTGGATTGGAGGAAGACAAAATGGAAGCTGAAAAAAAATATTTTCCAGGGCTTGATGGGGTAGTTGCAGCAGAGACGAAGATTTCTTTTCTTGATACGATAAAAGGGGAAATCGTTATTAAAGGATATGACCTAATTGAATTATCTAAAACAAAAAGCTATTTAGATATTGTTCATCTTTTATTAGAGGAGAGACTTCCGAATTCAGATGAGACAGCAGCGTTGGAAGAAACGTTAAAGTCTGAATATGAGGTTCCGAGTGGAGTTTTTGATGTCTTAAAAGCACTGCCAAAACAAACGCATCCAATGGATGGATTACGTACAGGGATTTCGGCGCTATCTGGTTATGACAATGAAATTGATGACCGCTCATTAGATGTAAATAAAAAGCGTGCTTATAAATTGTTAAGTAAGGTGCCGAATATAGTAGCGAATAGCTATCGAATTTTAAATAATGAAGAACCAATTGAACCGACTCAAGAATTATCTTATAGTGCGAACTTCTTCCGTATGCTTACGGGTAAGAAGCCTTCAGAATTAGAAGAAAAAATATTTGATCGATCACTCGTTCTGTATAGTGAACATGAGATGCCAAACTCTACTTTTACGGCTAGAGTTATTGCGTCGACACAATCAGATTTGTATGGTGCCTTAACCGGAGCAGTTGCTTCTTTAAAAGGTAATTTACATGGAGGCGCAAATGAGGCAGTGATGTATATGCTGCTTGAAGCAGGTACTACTAGGAAATTTGAAGAATTACTGCAAAAGAAGCTATATAACAAAGAAAAAATCATGGGATTTGGACATCGCGTCTACATGAAGAAGATAGATCCAAGGGCGCTTATGATGAAAGAAGCACTAAAACAGTTGTGTGATGTGAAAGGCGATTATACATTATATGAAATGTGTGAAGCTGGAGAAAAGATTATGGAGAAGGAAAAAGGAATCTATCCAAACCTAGATTATTATGCTGCTCCAGTCTATTGGATGTTAGGTATTCCAATTCAGCTATATACACCAATCTTTTTCAGTTCAAGAACGGTAGGCTTATGTGCGCATGTGATTGAGCAACATACAAATAATCGTTTGTTCCGCCCGCGTGTAAATTATATCGGCGAGCGACATGTGCTTAGCAAATAAAAACAACTGGGGAGTTGTTAAGGCCGCCCGCCAGGTGAGTGTTTGACCGACACTCACTCTTAATAATAACGAATTATCGATAGAAAGGGAAGGATAGCGTGATTAAAACAAATGAAATTAAACAAAAAGATGCAATTTTAGAAGAGATTTCGGATTATGTATTAAATAAAGAGATAACGAGCTCAGAAGCATTCAGTACAGCACGCTATGTATTACTTGATACGCTTGGATGTGGGATTTTAGCACTGCAATATCCAGAGTGTACGAAATTACTAGGACCTGTTGTACCAGGAACTGTTGTGCCAAATGGTACACGTGTGCCAGGAACATCATTTGTGCTGGATCCAGTACGCGGTGCCTTTAATATCGGATGTATGATTCGTTGGCTAGATTATAACGATACATGGCTTGCGGCTGAATGGGGACATCCGTCTGATAATTTAGGTGGCATTTTAGCTGTTGCAGATTATGTGAGCCGCGTTCGTATTTCAGAAGGAAAAGAACCATTAAAAGTAAAAGATGTACTTGAAATGATGATTAAAGCACATGAAATCCAAGGTGTACTTGCATTAGAAAATAGTTTAAACCGCGTTGGTCTTGACCATGTGTTATACGTAAAAGTAGCGACAACAGCAGTTGTTACGAAAATGCTTGGTGGTACACGTGAAGAAATCTTTAATGCATTGTCTCATGCATGGATTGATAACTCTAGTCTTCGTACATATCGTCATGCTCCAAATACAGGGTCACGTAAGTCATGGGCAGCTGGGGATGCAACAAGCCGCGGTGTTCATCTTGCCCTTACTGCATTAAAAGGTGAAATGGGTTACCCAACAGCATTATCTGCACCAGGATGGGGATTCCAAGATGTATTGTTTAACAAACAAGAACTAAAATTAGCAAGACCTTTAGATTCTTATGTAATGGAAAATGTATTGTTTAAAGTATCATATCCAGCAGAATTTCATGCTCAAACAGCTGCAGAATGTGCTGTGAAATTACATCCGGAAGTGAAAGAACGATTAGATGAAATTGATCGTATTACAATTACTACACATGAATCAGCAGTTCGTATTATTGATAAAGAGGGTCCATTAAATAACCCAGCTGACCGCGATCACTGCTTGCAATATATTACTGCAATCGGTTTATTAAAAGGTGACATTGTGGCTGATGATTATGAAGATGAAGTAGCGTCTGATCTTCGCGTAGATACATTACGAAATAAGATGGTTGTTGTTGAAAATAAACAATACAGTTTAGATTACCTTGATCCGAACAAGCGCTCAATCGCCAACGCTGTTCAAATACATTTTAAAGATGGTACTGTAACAGAAAATGTAGAATGTGAATATCCATTAGGTCACCGTTTCCGTAGAGACGAAGCGATTCCAAAGGTTGTTCAAAAGTTCTCTGCAAATATGGCTGTTCATTATTCTAATAAACAACAAGAAAAAATTCATGAAGCTTGTTTGAATGAAGAAAAATTAGAAAATATGAATGTAAATGAATTTGTAGATCTTTTCTTAATTTAAGCATAGGGGGGATAAGAATGGCTTGGGTTGTAAATAAACAGTCAACACAAGAAGAACTTGCCAATCGATTCCGGACTTTAGTAGAAGCACCTGAAATCTTGCAAATTCCTGGTGCACATGATGCGATGGCTGCTCTTGTTGCAAAAAACATTGGATTTTCAGCTCTTTATTTATCAGGGGCTGCTTATACAGCAAGTAAGGGTTTACCAGATTTAGGGATTGTCACATCTACTGAGGTGGCTGAAAGAGCAAGAGATCTTGTTAGAGCAACGGATTTACCTCTGCTTGTCGATATTGATACAGGGTTTGGTGGCGTGTTAAATGTAGCAAGAACTGCGGTAGAAATGATGGAAGCAAATGTAGCAGCTATTCAAATCGAAGATCAGCAACTTCCTAAAAAATGTGGACATCTAAATGGTAAAAAACTTGTTTCTATTGAAGAAATGCAACAAAAAATAAAAGTGATAAAAGAAGTAGCACCATCGATGGTTGTTGTGGCTCGTACGGATGCTCGCGCAGTTGAAGGGTTAGAAGCAGCGATTGAGCGAGCAATTGCTTACATAGAAGCGGGTGCAGATGCGATTTTCCCTGAAGCTTTGCAGTCAGAAGAAGAGTTTCGTTTATTTTCAAAAAAAGTAACGGTACCTTTACTTGCTAATATGACTGAATTTGGGAAAACACCGTACTATACCGCTGAAGAATTTGCTAATATCGGTTATCAAATGGTCATATATCCAGTGACTTCTCTTCGCGTAGCAGCAAAAGCTTATGAGCGTATTTTTCAGCTTATAAAAGAAGAGGGATCGCAAAAAGAAGGACTTGCTGATATGCAAACAAGAAGTGAATTATATGAAACAATTTCTTATCATGACTTTGAGGAGTTAGATAAGGGAATTGCAAAAACAATTTTATCTGATGGACAATAGATGAGAGCAAAAAGCGATGATACACATCTTTAGCAAAAATACCTGCTTGATGTAAGAGAAATCATCGCTTTTTTGTTATCTTAACAAGCTTTTACATTCTATTTCTCACAATATAATATTCATTATCGAGATGTTTTCAATTAAACATTTTATATATTCTTCATAGTTTCTACCGAATATTGGAATGGGAAAGTGTTAATTAATGAAATAGTTAGGAGGATGAGAATGAATAAGGCGGAACCGCAATGGAATGATTTCTTTTTACAATACAATAAAACGAGTGGGGATATTGCTACTCCGGAAGATTTTAATGATGAGGATCAGCTTATATCAAAAACAACTGAACAATTTGTAAAGCAAGAGGTTATTCCACATATGCAATCTATTGAGCAGTATGATTATGAAGTTACACGTAAGTTGTTTGAGAAAGCGGGAGATCTAGGCTTACTCAGCATAGAAGTTCCAGAAGCATACGGTGGACTGGATTTAGGAAAAAAAGTGTCTGGCATTGTTGCAGAAAAGATGGGATTTGGGGGAGCTTTTAGTGTTTCCTTTAATATCCATGCTGGAGTAGGGACATTGCCATATGTCTATTTCGGAACTAAGGAGCAAAAAGAGAAATATTTGCCGAAACTTGCATCAGGAGAGTGGATAGGAGCGTATGCGTTAACAGAACCTAATGCCGGTTCAGATGCGCTTAATGCGAAAACAAGTGCTGTGCAAAATGAAGAAGGAACAGCGTGGTTATTAAATGGAGAAAAACAATGGATTACAAATGCGCATCTTGCCGATGTTTATGTCGTTTTTGCAAAAACAAATAAAGGAATGACAGCGTTTATTATCGAAAGAACATGTAAGGGTGTTACTGTTGGGTTAGAAGAGAAAAAGATGGGGATAAAAGGATCTTCGACTGCAACTCTCATTTTAGAAGATGTATCGGTGCCAAGTACGAATGTATTAGGAGAGGTCGGAAAAGGACATCACGTTGCTTTAAATATATTAAATATGGCACGTTTGAAATTAGCTTTTGCTAATATTGGAACGGCAAAACAAGCGATTCAATTAGCTGTAAATTATGGGAAAGAACGTAAACAATTTGATACAGCATTAGTTGATTTTACAATGATTCAAGAAAAAATTGCAAATATGGTTATTTCTACATATGGAGCAGAAAGTGCTGCGTATCGTACGTCAGGTGAATTAGACGGGGCACTTTTTTCGGAACAAGAACATAATGATATTGTCAAAACGATGTCAAATTATGTGATGGAGTGTGCGATTAATAAAGTAAATTGTTCAGAAGTACTCGGTGAAATTGTCGATGAAGGTGTGCAAATTCATGGTGGATATGGGTATATGCAAGAATATGAAGTAGAACGCTTATATCGTGATGCGAGGATTAGTCGTATTTTTGAAGGGACAAATGAAATCAATCGCTTAACAATCGCCAAAATGGCACTAAAGAAATTTAAACAAAATGAATCTGCGGCGGACGAACAAGCAATAGAAGTAAGCACAGAAAGAAATTCCCGATACATCCAGTTGTCAAAACAGTTATTGAACCAATCTTTGAAAACGCTATCTTATTCTGCTAATCTCAAACTTGACAGGGAACAAGAATATTTACGTATAGTAGCTAACATGCTAAAAGAGTTATATGTGATGGAGTCATCTTTTTTACGTACTCAAAAAGCTATAGTGCGAAATGGCGAAGAAAAAGAATTGATAAAGCAGTTAGTAACAGATGTAATTTGTGAAGAAGGCTATCGTCAAATGGAGTCTGATGCAATCTCTATTCTTTCAAGTGCACAGCAAGATGAAAATGAGAGACGAATCTTATTAGAGGAAATTCGTCATCAATCAATACCTCTTTACACGAATTTGTTTATGAAAAAACGAGAAATTGCTAAAGCCATTACGAAGCGTTCTCGATATTTCGTTTAAATAGGGAGGAAAGCGATATGAAAAAGATTGGTTTAATAGGTTTAGGAAACATGGGTCTACCAATGTCTAAAAATTTAATCACTGCAAACTTCATTGTGTGCGGAGTAGATTTAAATAAAGAAGCTGAAAATTCATTTCAACAAGCAGGCGGAATTATTGGCCTGTCTATTCCTCAATTAGCGGAAAGTTGTGAAATGATTTTAACGAGCTTACCTTCGTCTCGTGCAGTAGAAACAGTTTACTTAGGAGAAGACGGACTTATTAATAATAGTCATCCGGGCATAATTTTAATTGATACAAGTACAGTTGCACCGCAACTTAATATGAAAATTGCGGAAGCAGCTAAGCGTAAAGGAATTGATTTTTTAGCAGCGCCAGTTAGCGGAGGAGTTATTGGAGCGATAAATCGAACACTTACGTTTATGGTTGGTGGCCCGAAAGAAGTATTTGAAAAATCTTTACCAGTATTAGATGTATTGGGAGAAAATATCTTTCATGTGAGTGAAAAAATTGATAGTGGTACGACGGTGAAACTTATAAATAATTTACTGATTGGTTTTTATACAGCGGGAGTTAGTGAAGCGCTTAGTTTGGCTAAACATAGCGATATGGATTTAGAAAAACTATTTGATATATTAAATGTTAGCTATGGACAAAGTCGTATTTATGAACGTAATTATAAAAGTTTTATCGCAACTGAAAACTACGAACCAGGTTTCACGGTTAATCTATTAAAAAAAGACTTAGGGTTTGCATTAGATTTGGCAAACGATAACAACTTACAATTGCCAGTTAGTAAAATGTTACTAGATCTATATGAAGAAGCAGGAAAAGAGGGATTTGGAGAGAAAGATATGGCTGTTCTGTATAAAAAAGTGAACGAACAAAAAATTTCGACTAACGAGTAGAAAGGGTATACTTTTAATATTCGGAATAATTAATCTATTTTTCGAGAGATAGCTATTATACAAGAAAAGGAGAGAATAAAATGATTATAACAGACGTAAAAAAAATGAAAAATCATATTAATGGAGAATGGGTGGATTCTACTGGTACTGAAATTGAAACGGTACCCAATCCCGCAAATGGAAAAGTAATCGCTTATGTTCCACTCTCCACAAAAACCGATGTAGATAAAGCGGTGGAGGCAGCAAAATGCGCTTATGAAACATGGTCACAAGTGCCGGTTCCAAACCGAACAAGATTCTTATATAAATATGTACAGCTTTTACAAGAGCATAAAGACGAGTTAGCTCAAATTATTACATTAGAGAACGGGAAAACATTAAAGGATGCTAGTGGAGAAGTGCAACGCGGAATAGAAGCTGTGGAACTAGCTACTTCTACACCGAACTTAATGATGGGACAAGCACTTCCGAATATTGCAGGGGGAATTGATGGTTCGATTTGGCGTTATCCGCTTGGTGTAGTTGCTGGGATTACACCGTTTAATTTTCCGATGATGATTCCGCTTTGGATGTTCCCACTTGCGATTGCTTGCGGAAATACATTCGTCTTGAAAACATCAGAACGAACGCCTTTATTAGGAGCAAAGCTTGTTGAATTATTTTATGAAGCAGGGTTTCCTAAAGGTGTCCTAAACTTAGTACACGGTGGTAAAGAAGTTGTAAATAGTGTGCTTGAGAATAAGGACATTCAAGCTGTTTCTTTTGTCGGTTCAGAACCAGTTGCTAAATATGTATATCAAACTGGTACAGCTAACGGAAAACGAGTTCAAGCATTGGCAGGTGCGAAAAATCATGCGATTGTTATGCCAGATTGTGATCTTGAAAAAACAGTTCAAGGCGTAGTTGGAGCAGCGTTTGCTAGCAGCGGTGAACGCTGTATGGCTTGTTCTGTTGTTGCGGTAGTAGACGAAATTGCTGATCAATTCATTGATGTACTCGTTTCTGAAACACGCAAGTTAAAAGTAGGAGACGGCCGTTATGAAGAAAACTTTGTTGGACCACTAATTCGTGAAGTTCATAAAGAGCGCGTTATTGGCTATATTAATAGCGGTGTATCCGAAGGTGCTACATTATTAGTAGACGGACGTAATATAAAAGAAGATGTAGAAGAAGGATATTATGTAGGTGCAACGATTTTTGATCATGTACAGCCGGATATGAAAATTTGGCAAGATGAAATATTTGCACCTGTTTTAAGTATTGTGAGAGTAAAAGACCTTGAAGAGGGAATCGAGCTTACAAATAAGTCTAAATTTGCAAATGGTGCAGTCATTTATACTTCAAGTGGGAAACATGCTCAAATTTTCCGCGATAAAATTGATGCTGGCATGATTGGTGTGAATGTTAACGTTCCAGCACCAATGGCATTTTTCGCATTTGCAGGAAATAAAGCTTCTTTCTACGGTGACCTAGGTACAAACGGAAAAGATGGTGTACAATTTTATACACGTAAAAAAGTAGTGACAGAACGCTGGTTTTAAGGGAATGTAAAAAAGTGTCCATTGCATTGGACACTTTTTTATACGTTTTGTGCTGGGAATTTCACTTACTATTATGAATTTCTTTGAAGGTGGAAAAAATTATTTACAACTTCGTCTGAAACTTCTTCCAAATGTTTATATTCATATTGCGGATTTTGGTCCTTATCGATGACAACAGAGCGTATTCCTTCGAAAAAGTCCTTATGTTTCAGAAAGTTTTTAGCGAGTACAAGGTCAGTAGCAAAGCACTCTTCTACAGTTTTTTCTTTCCCATCAATAAATTGTTTTAATGTAATCTTTAAAGAGAATGGTGATTTTGACAGCATTGTTTCTTTTGTTTGAGTTGCAAAAGGGCTCGCATCTTTCTCTAAAGAATGGATAATTTCTTCGACAGTGTGAAAAGAAAAGTGTTTATTAATCTCTGTTTGGAATGACGAAAGTTCACTTTCGTTAACAGGAAGTTCTGAATAATCATTGATTAGCTCTGTTAATGCTGTATGTATATATTTTGTATGCCAATCTATTTGTTCAATGTGATTCAGGAAAGCATTTAAGTTCTCACTTGTTAAATAAAAGTCAGCAGCATTGATATATAGTACATCTGGTGCTTTAATGACAGAAGCAGTTAATGCTAAGTAACGTCCGGTATTGCCCGGCGCTTTATTTAAGAAATAAGCTGATCCGACATCTGGGAAAAAACCGATATTCATTTCTGGCATTGCCCATTTTGTTCGCTCAGTTACAATTCTATGACTAGCTCCGTAAGTGAGTCCAACTCCTCCGCCCATAACAATACCATCTAAACATGCGAGAATTGGTTTGGAGAATTTATAAATGAGTAAATCTAATTGGAACTCATCTTCGAAAAATTGCTCTGCTTTTTGCAAGGCAGAGTCATCTAAACTTGCTTCGTAAAGAGTCTTAATGTCACCGCCGGCACAAAGTCCCTTCGTACCCGCGCCTTTTATAATAACAAGATGAATATGATCATCTATTTCCCATTCTTTCAATTTTTGCGTCATTGGTCCTATCATTTCATAAGAAATGGAGTTTAATGCTTTGGGGCGATTCAACGTAATGGTAGCTACGCCATTTTTGTTAACTGAAAATAGAACTTGATCAGTCATGTATATCCTCCTTTATCATTCTCTGTTTGTTTTTACATGTTGTGTCAGTGCAAATATACGTTTTGTAATAAGACAGAGAAAGTGCGTGTTTATATAAACTTCTTGTTTTTTTTCATTAATCCTGCATAAGGGCATGTCTTTCTTTGTATTAAAATGAAGAGCAACTGAATATACTGTAGAAAATAGACATGATCTTTACAAATCATGCATTTTTTGGCGAGATATTTTGGAAGGGTTCTATAAAAGAAAAAGGAATATTAATCTTCGTATGATGAATTGATATGTTTTGCAACGGTTGTTACAAAACATATGATTTGTAATTTTTCATAATACAGGCTTTAATAAATAGATATAATGAGTTTTCGATATTGTAGCTTTATTTATTATTAATTATAGAATGTTTTCATTCATGTACCCAAAGAAAGTAAAGGAAGGGGAGATTGGGATGCCAGGGCCTTTGCTATTATCGGTCATTATTTTGTCTTCTATTATGGTTGGTTTAGCTTTTTATTTCCATCAAGAGGATTCAGAGCAAAATACGATACAAGATAAAGTACGAATGGTATTTCCAATTTTCATTTTAACAATTGCAATTGGCTTTGCATTAACTGAAAATAATTACGTTGCAATTCTTTCGTGGCTGTTTATGACAGTGCTATTATTCATTATTTTGTACGCTGTAATGAAGGATTATTTACAAAAATAAATGTGCTGTAAACGGCACTTTTATTTTAAAGTAATAATTAATTTCACATACCGTAATAAAAAGAAATAAAAACTTAACCGTTTAAAATCTCTTTAGGATTTAAAACAATTAAGTTTCACTTTATATTCTGTTGCTACTTTTCTCATACTACAAATGAATAGTGACAGAAGCCGAGTGAGTTTTTAATAGGGAAGTCATACCATTCTTACTCATTCTCTTGTCAATCAGTAATGCCCGCTATACTATAAAATAGAGACATAAAAAAGGGGTGTTTTTGCATGAAGTTTGAAATGCATACAAAGATTATTGCAAATGAAACCGAGAAACGATTACATACAGAAGATAATATTTTTCAGTTAATGTTAGAAGGCTATCATTTATTTGTCGTAGATGAAATATTACCAGTGTATAAAACAAGGCAAGAACTTGTTGGAAGTGCCGTTGTCAAGAAAGTGGAATGGGCTGAGGGAAGAACAACGCTTTTATATCAACTTATTTCCCTTCAATCTGTGAATTAATAGAAAAGAAAGGAAGGAAAAGATGAAATTTTTTCATACAGCCGATTGGCATTTAGGAAAGCTTGTACATGGTGTTTATATGACAGAAGATCAGCGCTATGTTTTAGAACAATTTATACAAGCAGTGAAAGAAGAAAAACCAGATGCAGTCATTATTGCAGGAGATTTATACGACCGTGCTATTCCGCCGACAGAGGCGGTTGATTTATTAAATGAAACATTACAAAAAATTGTAATTGAATTACAAACACCAGTACTAGCGATTGCAGGAAATCATGATAGTCCAGATCGTATTCATTTTGGAAGTAGTTTAATGAAGAAACAAGGCTTGCACATTGTCGGACAATTTCAATATCCATATGAACCAGTTGTTATGCATGATGACTATGGAGAAGTACATTTTCATTTAGTCCCATATGTTGATCCAAGCATCGTTCGTCATGTCATGAAAAATGATGACATTCGCAGTCATGACGATGCAATGCGTATTTTTATGAATGAGTTATCGGAAAGTATGGATAAAGAGGTGCGTCATGTTTTTGTCGGACATGCTTTTGTCACATCGGCAGGGGAAGCAGAAGAAAATACAAGTGATGCTGAACGGCCATTATCTATTGGCGGAGCAGAATATGTAAACAGTCATTATTTTGATGCTTTTCATTACACAGCGCTTGGCCATTTGCACCAGGCGCATTACGTACGAAATGAAACAATTCGCTATGCAGGTTCGCCGCTTGCTTATTCTATTTCAGAAGAGAATCATAAAAAAGGGTATTACATTGTTGAATTAAATGAAGTAGGGCAAGTAACACTTGAGAAACGATCGTTAACACCAAAGCGGAAAATGAGAACGGTTGAGGCAAAAATTGATGAGTTGCTACAACATCCTGTATGCGAAGATTATGTATTTGTAAAATTATTGGATGAAAATCCTGTATTGCAGCCAATGGAAAAGATTCGTTCTGTTTATCCAAATGCAATGCATGTAGAGCGAGTTATACAAAGAAAAGAATTGGTAAATGAAGATATTGCAGTTATTTCACGTCATAAAATGGATGATCTTTCTCTTGTGAAAGCTTTTTATAAAGAAATGAAAGGGACGGAGTTATCAGAAGAAAAAGAACGTCTCTTCATAGAAGTATTAAAAACAGTTCATGAACGAGAGGGGGAGAGAGCATGAGACCAATTAAACTTGTTATGACAGCGTTTGGTCCATATAAACAGCAAGAAACGATTAATTTTGAAGAACTAGGCGAACATCGAATCTTTGCGATTTCTGGAAATACAGGTGCAGGAAAAACAACGATTTTTGATGCGATTTGTTATGCATTGTACGGAGAAGCGAGCGGAGAAGAACGAAATGATACGAGTATGCTTCGTAGTCAATTTGCTGATGACAACGCTTATACAAGCGTTGAATTATTATTTCAATTGAAAGAAAAAAATTATTGTATAAAGCGTCAACTTGGTCATAAAAAGCAAGGAAATAAAACGATTACGGGCCATGCAATTGAGTTTTATGAAGTTGTAGATGACGAACAAATTCCATGTGTAGATCGCTTCCATGTGACGGATATTAACAAAAAAGTGGAAGATTTAATTGGCCTTAGTAAGCATCAATTTAGTCAAATTGTGATGCTCCCACAAGGCGAATTTCGTAAACTGTTAACATCTGAAACAGAAAATAAAGAGGAAATTTTACGCCGTATTTTTAAAACGGATCGATATAAATTAATGAGAGAGTTATTAGATCAAAAGCGTAAAGAATGGAAAGATGTTTTGCAAGAAAAGCAAAAAGAACGTGAATTGTACTTTCGTAATGTTTTCAAGCTTCCTGTGCGGGATGGTACACTGCTCGAAATATTAACAAATCAAGAACATGTGAATACACATCAAGTAGTAGAAGCGCTTCAACAAGAAATGGATTTTTATGAAAAACAAGCAAAGCAATTAGAACAACAAGAATCAGTGCAGTTAAAACAATTAAAAGAGGCAGAAGCTGGTTATCATGAAGCGAAAGCTTTGAATGATAGATTACAAGATTTGCAAACAAAACAAAATCGTTATGATTCATTAGTGCAGGAACGTTCTTCAATTGAAGCGAAAGAACAACAATTTACAAAAGCCGAGCAAGCACACCGGTTATTACCGTTTGAACAATGGTATGATGAAGCAGTTCAAAGTGCAGAGCAAGCTGAGCAATATATGAAGCAAATGGCTGGCAAACAAGAACAGCTAGTATTAGCTTATGAACGTGCGGAGCAGCAGTACGAACAAGAAAAAAACAATGAAACGGTCCGTGAAGAGACGAAGCGAAACATTCAAATGTTAGAAGAATTAAAAGAAGTAATTGCAACATTTGCTGATAAAAAAATAAAATTAGCAGCGGCAGAAAAACAATTGGAGCAATTTAAGCGTGAGATAAGTAAATTAGAGGAGCAGCAAGAATTCAGTAGTGCACAAAAACAACAGCTTGCCAGTAAGCTAAAACAAATGGAACAAGCACTTGAGCAATATATAACAAAGGCGGAGCAGTTAAGCCGTATGCGTGAAGATGCAAAAGTATTAAAAGATACTTACCAAGTGTGGCAAGAATTGCAAAAGTATGAGAAGGAAAGAATGGGTACCTCCGACCAGATGAATGCTGCTCAGCAAGCGTATGAAACGTTAGAGAAATCATGGTTAAGCGAACAAGCTGGTCAATTAGCAATTCATTTACATGATGGAAAACCTTGCCCGGTTTGTGGTAGTACTGCTCATCCGAATAAAGCGACTGAACAAGAAATGTCTGTTGATGAAGAACAGTTAAATCGTCTTCGTGAACAAAAAACACAAGCTGAAAAGCAATTCGTTCAAATAGAAGAAAAATGTAACTTTTATAAAGGGCAATATGAAGAATTATGTAAAGAAGTACAGAACCGTGGATACGCTGCACTAGAGCTTGGAGATGTGTATCAAACGTTAATCCAGCAAGGAAAACAACTAGCTGCCGAAGTAAATGAGTTAAAAGCGACTGAAGAAGAACGGAAACAATTATCACCACAGCTGCAAAAGCTAGACGAACAATTAGAGAAATTGCAGGGAGCTAAACGTGATGTAGAAGAAAAATTACATCGCTCTGAAATGGAATTGATTCAACTGCGAACAGCGTATGAAAATGATAAAGAAAAAATTCCAGCAGATATGCAAACATTAGAAGCGTGGCAACAAGCATATGAAGCAAAAGCTTCTTTACTGCACCGCCTGCAAGGAGCGTGGCAAAGAGCACAAGAGGAATTTCAGCGCAGTGCGAGTGAAAAAATTCGCGTGGAAGAAGCATATAAAGCAGCGCAGCAACAATTTACACAAAGAACAGAAAAAAAAGACGAACAATATGAGCGTTTCATGAAAGAACTTGAAGCAAGCGGCTTTGCAAGTCAGCAAGCATACACAGAAGCTAAACGATCTGATGCAGAGCGAACAGACTTACAACAACACATTCAATCGTATTACGGGGCGCTTGAAGTATTAACAAAACAAATTGAAGAATTAACAGAGACGCTCCGTGGAAAAGAATGGACAGAGTTAACGCAAATAGAAGAACAGCTGAAAGAATTAGAAATCCAGCTTGATATTACAAAAGAACAACGTCAGCGTACGAAAAGTGCGAATGAATATATTTCTGATCTGCATGAAAATATTCGCCGCATCGATGAACAAATTCATGAAGAAGAAACAGCATTCCAAGAGCTTGTTGATTTATATGAAGTGATGAAAGGTGACAATGAAAGTCGCATTTCATTTGAGCGTTACATTTTAATAGAATATTTAGAGCAAATTGTCCAAGTAGCCAATGAACGACTTCGAAAACTATCGAATGGACAATTTTTCTTAAAACGAAGTGAACGGGTAGAAAAACGAAATCGACAAAGCGGTTTAGGATTAGATGTCTACGATGCCTATACAGGGCAAACACGTGATGTAAAAACATTATCCGGCGGCGAAAAATTTAACGCATCTCTTTGCCTAGCACTAGGTATGGCCGATATCATCCAATCATACGAAGGCGGTATTTCAATTGAAACGATGTTCATTGACGAAGGCTTCGGTTCATTAGATGAAGAATCATTAACGAAAGCAGTAGATGCTTTAATTGATCTGCAAAAATCAGGGCGATTTATTGGTGTAATCTCGCACGTACAAGAACTGAAGAATGCAATGCCAGCAGTGCTTGAAGTCATGAAGCAGAAAGATGGATGTAGTAAGACGCGGTTTGTGGTGAAATAGATAAAAGTGTTTGGTTTTTCAGGGGCGGCACGTATTGTATCTTCGGAAGAAGGCTTATTCCACCCGTGATTTCTGATAATATTAAATATCTTTATATTTTTCAATTTTGGACTCTGCAAAATTGCAGAGTCTTTTTTTATGGAAAGGATTTACTGTATATTGATGTTGATCTGATTTATGATACATATTTTATAAAAGGGAGGAATGTCAAATGGAATCGGTAAATATTAGTGGGAATATTTATTATATTGAATGTATTCCGTTCGAAGACAAGAGTGAGAAGAACGAGGAAGGGTACTATGAATATTATTACAAAGGGATCTATATATTGTTTCACTCTGACAAAGAAATAATAAAAGCTAGAATTTATGATGGAGAAGAAGAAATGTCTTTTTTAAGAAATCCAATTCTTGCTTTTGGTGAAGATTTTGAAGCGATGAAAGCACATATAATTAAAAAATTCGGTGTGAATAGATTTAAGTTTCTAGGTGGAGAAAAGGGTTATACAGAATTATAGTAAAAATCAATATCATTCTTTAACTTGGTCTAAGCAAAAGAAAAAGACACTCTTTCGAGTGAACTGTACCCCGAGTCATGGACTTTCTTAAGTGTCCACGATTGGGGGTACAGTTCATATTAATTTGTAGGAAGGTTTTTTGTTTGTTGTTGAGTTGCTTATGATGAATAGATTAGCTAGAGATGTGTTTTATATTACTAATAGTGAGAAGTATGCAAGTGTAAAATAATAACAAATCCGACTCGTATCACATTGAGTCGGATTTAATAAATACCTTACATTAGTTGAAATCAAGGTTTTGTAAGTAATTCTCATACTCTTCTAACCATACTAACATCAAGTTCTTTAATTCAATTGTTTCAATTTCGCAAGTATTCTCTTCTTCTTCATAATAACGATGAACAATTTTAGTATAATCTGCTTGTATTTTCAAATCGCAGCTATTTCCACCTATTTCAATATGGTCAACTTCGCCATTTAATACTCTATTAAGATATTGTAGACCATGCTCGCTATGGATATCGTCTTCTAAAAAATCCGAAACTAAAGAAATTTCTTTTGGAAGTTCAATTCTTAAGATATTTAAAGAACATATATAAATTTTATATTCATATTTCATAAACTAACTTCACCTCTTCTGTCAATTAATAAATAAATTGGAAATGCTGATATAATCCTACCAGTTGATTTATCAAGAAACATTTCGATTTGCATTCCGTTTGCCGCTTTACCGATATATGTATTTCTAGTTCCTTTTACAAATTGAGCGTTTAAATTATAGTCGGTGAATAATACCGGCTATTTTTATTAGGGGCGGGGGAGGTTTTCGAGATTTTGGTTCGCCAGGTGTCTGGAAAATCCGTGCTATAGATAGTAGGTGGTATGTGAAGTAATAAATAAGGCTGACTTCATGCAGAAGTCAGCCTTATTTATTATTTTATTCCTGTGTTTTCTCTTTTTTAAACTCTTTTTGTTTGTCCAGCCAAATATTAATTAAATGTACTAATTCAATCGTTTCTATCTCACAAAATTCACCTTTACCATCTTCAGCTAAATTGTCTAGGATAGTAGTTGTATCTCTTCGAATTTCTAAACCACAAATGTTGCCATTTACTTCTTCATAATCTTTTTCCCCGTTTAAAACACTATGTATCTCTTCTAAAATCCAATCTCCAAATGCAGAAACTTCAACATATAAAAAGGTTCCAACAAGTTTAATTTCCTTTGGTACCCTCATGATTAATATTTCATTATCAAGCACTTCAAAAGTATATTTATATTTCATTTCTATTATACTCCCTTATATTAAAAATAGAATTTATTCTTTTGGGAAAGCAGAGATAATTTTCCCGTTGTTATCTATATACATGAGAATTTCTATACCATCTAGACCTACTCTTTTATATGTATTATCGGTTACGTGTTCTGGACAGTATACATGAATTTCGTGGTATGACGAGAGAAGAGGTAACAGTGTTTTTACATCTAAAAGAGGCAGTCTTAGACGATATGGTCGCCGTGTTACTGTAAGAGTAAAATAAAACCGCCTGTGAGGGCGGCTTCTTTTTACGTTATTTCCTTAAAGCTCTATGTTTTCTTATTTTTTCTTTAATATAGACTACGTTTTTTATACCTAGACGAATTGAAGCGATGATAAGATAAATCATTACAAGGGAGTAGATTACAATCCAAATCGTATAAATATATGTATCTTGAAATCCATTTTCACTAAGCCAGTGAGTGACTAACATTCCACCGAAGTAAGCCGGAATTGCTAGTAAACTTAGGTCTCTCGGGTCGGTTGCAAGATAAATCATAAAAAATAGAAAAGCAAGAGCTCCTATTGTATTCGTGTCATCCAAAATCATCATAATAATGCACCTACTTTATAATACTATAGCTACAATTCACTATCGTGATTCAATCAAAGTTAACTTTTTACAGATACTACAAGTGATTTTTCTGTACCTTTACGTACGATTTGCTTCCGCTTACAATTCGGAAAAACTCCCTGTAGTTTACCTACGTTAAGTATAACAAATATTACGGTAAATTTCTCCAATAAAAAGAACGCTTACTCGGCGTCCTTCTCTTTTACGATCTCGAATAATTCTCTAATATCGTCTATTTCAAAATAATCGAGTGGTTTCAATATTTGTTTTTTTCTTATAAGTTTAAGTGGGTTCGCTCTTTTTAATGATGCCCGGATAAAACGAAATGTTAAACTAATCGTTCCTTTAGAGTAGTGATCTTCCTCAATCAATGTATTGGTATAGTGCTGGTATGCATAGTTGTAATCTCTTGCATTCTCAAATGTCCAAGACGTGATATTATATCCAATACAATTAAGTAAATCGTATAAAGAAATTTCTAAAAAAAATCTTGACTCTAACCTTAGGTAATACTTCATAGTTAGTTTTGAAAGGAGGAAATAATGAAAGTTACAGTTAAAGATTTATCACATATAGCAGGCGTTTCCATCAAGACTCTTTACCACTATCATAAAATTGGCCTGCTTATTCCCAATGAGATTGGTGAAACAGGCTATCGGTATTATGGTGTAGAAGTACTAAATAGATTACAGGAAATTCTTTTTTATAAAGAGTTGGATATCCCGTTGTTAGAAATTAAAAATTTGTTAGACGAAGAATCAAATAGGGTCGGTACTTTAGAAAAACAGATGATGCTTTTTGA
>Ga0209025_1001764_pt1 | contig 25853 bp, 26 predicted proteins | sample AraplaMF_Col_mLB_FD_184256 | JGI IMG/M metagenome (GOLD analysis project Ga0209025, IMG submission 184256) | Arabidopsis root microbial communities from the University of North Carolina, USA - plate scrape MF_Col_mLB (SPAdes) (version 2) | ecosystem: Host-associated > Plants > Roots > Endosphere... | reverse complement strand
CGCGGCCAGCTTCGCCGCATTGGTCATCACCGTATCGCGCGGGTTGAGGTCGATCTCGACCACATCCTGCTCGAAGGGCAGCACTCTCGCCGTGCGGTTGGCCCGCAGGAACGCCGCCGCGACCAGGGCCGCGACATCGATACAGCGCACCTTGCTCGAGGCGCCCTGGCGGTATCCCGTCACGGACGAGCTCATCGAGCCCGATACGTCCGGGCAGACCACGACACGGCCGTCGATCGCAGGAACATTGGCGAGCGCAATCTCCATCGCATCCTGCAACGCCTCCTTCACGATCTTGGGCACCGCCGCGTCGGCCATGGTGAAGGCCACCATCAGCTGATACGGGAACACCTTGGCACGCCGGATCTCCTCCGGATCGCGCAGCCGCCGCGCCAGCTGCTCGGCGAACCCCTCGACCTCGAACACGCCGTTGCGGGCGAAGCTGTTGAGGTTCTGGCGCAGCATCTGCCAACCGGCCGTCCCGGCGATCTCAACCCAATGCTCCCTGGTCAGGGGCAATGCGGTCAGCATCTGGAACGGCACCGCCGGCACCGGCAGCGACGGATCGCGCTTGAACGCCTCGAAGGCCTTGACCAGCTCGGGCAGCGCCAGCACGTCGTGCGGCTTGCCGATCAGGTAGCCATAGAGCGCCGCACGCGTCGCCGATGCCGGCTTCGGGTGCACCATCTTGATCACATCGGCCAGGGACGGCTCGTTGCCGACCGCGGCGCGCATGACCTCGATATCGCTCGCCTGCTCGAACCAGGCCTGGACGAAGCGCTTGGGACGCGTCCCGAGCGACTTGCGCCCGGTCGCACCGGACCGCATGACCTGCACGAAGTTGCGCAGCATCTTGCCGTTCCGGACGATCCGGGGGAACGCCCGGCCGAACTCGTCGCCATGCAGGCAGGACAGCACCGCGAGCAGCAGCGCCGGCATGTCCTTCATGGAACCCTTCTCGAACGCGAACACCGCGGTCTTCGCCAGGAACTCCGGCTCGACCTGCCAGGCCAGCTCCAGAACTTCGGTCAGCTGCTCCCGCGCCCCGGCATAGAAGGTCGCGTTGAACGTTCCCGTCGCTGCCAGCTGCGCCAGGGCCTGCCGAGGCGACAGGCCGTAAGCCTGTGCCCCTTCATGGTTCCTGGCGTCGGTGCGCGGGAGCAGCTGCCCTGCCATCGTCGCAAACACGGATTTGTTTGCCATCGTCTTCATCCTTCGTTTTCACGAGCCGATCATTTCAGGCTTCGTGCCAACTCCGGGAAGGCGGCAGGAAAGACGCGCTAAATATCAGCGTATTGCATTGAAATATAAGAGAAAAAATTTTATCGACTACTTCCGGCCACTTAAGATCAAAGCTGGCTGGCATCCAAAAAATTTATCTTATAGGATAGCCATATAGATCATTGGATAACACGCCTATGCGCCGCCGCGTCGCCATCAGCATCCTTGGAACGACCCTCGACGCCGGGCGTGGCGAGCGCTGGAAGCGCTGGCGCCCAACCATCGGACTCTGCCAGCAGCAGGGCCTCTTCATCGACCGCCTCGAGCTGCTCCACGGCGCCAACTCGGCGGGGCTGACGCGCGAGATCATCGCCGACATCGAAAAGGTCTCGCCGGCGACCGAGGTTCGGCAGCACCTGATCGAGATGGCCGACCCTTGGGATTTCAGCGAGGTCTATACGAGCCTGCGCGACTTCGCCCGCGCCTATGCGTTCGATCCCGATCGCGAGGACTATCTGGTCAACATCACCACCGGCACCCATGTCGCGCAGATCTGCTGGTTCCTGCTCACCGAAGCGCATTACATCCCCGGCCGGCTGATCCAGCTCTCACCGCCGCGCGGCCGCCCCGAGACCAGCGACTTTGCCGGCAACCATTCGATCATCGACCTCGACCTCTCGCGCTATGACGCGATCGCGACGCGCTTTGCGGCCGAACATGAGGAGGCGACTTCGTTCCTGAAATCCGGCATCGCCACGCGCAGCGCCGCCTTCAACGCGATGATCGACCAGATCGAGAAGGTCGCGATCCGCTCGCGTGCGCCGGTGCTGCTCACCGGGCCGACCGGCGCCGGCAAGTCGCAACTCGCCAGGCGCATCTACGAATTGAAGAAAGCGCAGCACCAGGTCCCCGGCGACTTCGTCGAGGTCAATTGCGCGACGCTGCGTGGCGACCAGGCGATGTCGACCCTGTTCGGCCATGTGAAGGGCGCCTTCACTGGCGCACAGAGTGACCGGCCGGGCCTGATGAAGGCCGCCGACAAGGGCGTGCTCTTCCTCGACGAGATCGGCGAGCTCGGGCTCGACGAGCAGGCGATGTGCCTGCGCGCCATCGAGGAGAAGCGCTTCCTGCCGATGGGCTCCGACCGCGACCGGACCTCGGATTTCCAGCTCATCGCCGGCACCAACAAGGATCTCTCCCTGTGCGTCCGCGAAGGCACCTTTCGCGAGGATCTGTTCGCGCGGCTCAACCTCTGGACCTTCCGCTTGCCGGCGTTGCGCGACCGCAAGGACGACATCGAGCCCAATCTCGACTTCGAGCTACGCCGCTTCGCCGAGCGCGAACGGCAGAACGTCACCTTCAACAAGGAGGCGCGCGCGCTCTATCTCAAATTCGCCGTTGCGCCCGATGCGGCCTGGCACGCCAATTTCCGCGATCTCTCGGCTTCTGTCACCCGCATGGCGACGCTCGCCCCGCAAGGGCGCATCAACGAAGCCACGGTGCGTGACGAGATGGCTCGGTTGTCTCAGCATTGGGGCGCCGGCCCGGCCGAGTCTCCCACGCCCGAGCAGCGGCTGCACGACATCCTGGGCCACGACCGGGTCGAGGAGATCGACCTGTTCGACCGAGCCCAGCTGGCGGCAGTCATCGGGGTCTGTCGCGAAAGCCGCACCCTCAGCGCGGCGGGGCGCAGGCTCTTCTCCGTCTCTCGTACGACCAAGACAAGCGGCAACGATGCCGACAGGCTGCGCAAATACCTCGCGCGCTTCGGACTGAAGTTCGAGGATGTATCAAAAGCGCCGGCTGGCCAGTGAAAGAGCACTGCCTACCGAAGGCGGATCCGGGCGGTGAGCGGGATCTCCGGAACTCCTTGACCGAGCAGCGTTCCTGTAGCCGAGAGAACCTGCCTGGGCGGCAATCGGCACAACAGGGTCACATCCAGCTCGGGATCTCCCATCGCCGCGTCCGGAAACCTCCCTAGCGGGGCTGCCTGAGCGTCCTGTAGTCATTGGACGAACAGGACTGATCCGCAATGGCGACGATCAGGAAACTCCGGAGCAGTTGGCAGGCACAAGTGCGACGGCGCGGTATGGCGCCTCGTGCAAAAAGCTTCGACCAGAAGGCTGATGCAGAGAAGTGGGCGCGCTCGCTGGAGAGCGAGCTCGACAGGTGCTGCTGCGTAGGAGCGGGCGACCCGACCCGCGCATCGCATATCTTGCGGCTGGGATCGAGCTCCTCACCTGGTCGCAGAACACTCGCGAGGCCGAGGATCCGGCTCAATCGCCGGTCTCGTGACCGCCTCCGGCACAGCCCCGCCACGCCCGACACGATTCGAACATGCGAGCTTTGCCGCAGGAGAACCACGCAACTCCATAAATCCCGCATTGCCGAAGCAGCGGGGATCGGCTATCCAGCCTGCACGGTTAGCGCCCGTAGCTCAGCTGGATAGAGCGTTGCCCTCCGAAGGCAAAGGTCACACGTTCGAATCGTGTCGGGCGCGCCAATCAAATCAAGCACTTACGAACAAATTGCCGTTTCGTGCCACAGAGCGAGCGAGTTCGACGCCGCGGAAGGATTTCCGTTGTCGCGGCATTGATGGCTGCGTGCGCGCTGTTCGGCGGCTGCCGCACGACCGCTGAGCTCGAGGCAGAGCGCGACGCAGAGTTCCAAACGCTTGTCGGCGGATCGATGGCCGACTTCATGCGGCGCACGAGCCTGACGCCCTCCGACATGTACCCGACGAGCTCGGGGCGCACATTCGTCGTCTACGGGCCGGCCAGCACGATCGTCCTGCCAGGCAGTGGCATTGTGCCGACCGTGGCTGCTCATCGGCAGTGCAAGGCGATCGATGCTTGTGGACACAGTGGCGACGGACGCTGCAGGCACTGCCAACACCTGGCGGGTGACGCAGATCACCCGAAGCGGCCCTTGCTGACGTAGCTACGACGGCGCCGCAGTCGGCTTGTGGCCCCAATCGGACCTTCAATAGGTCCGGTTGCGGCGGTCAAGCACCTCGTCGATCCGTTCGAGACGGCGCGCCTGTGCCGCCTTCCAGCATCACCGATGTTTCAGCACCGAAGCGTAACCCCACCCCGGGGGCATCTAAGTCATGTAGTTTGAAAGGCAATCTACATTCGGAGAAGGGCACGGCAGGCGCCGGCCGTGCCCTCCCCAAGAGGCAATATGCCTTCAAGTCAGCGGGTTAAGGCAGAATTCGCGGGGGCCCACCGCCGCTTACTGACACCCGCGCAAAGCCCGCCCGGGGTCAAATCGCCATCGGATGACAAGCCATGCCGCTCACGATCGGAATGGTCGCGACCGTCCTTCGATCAATCGAGAAGCCCGGTGTCCCTGAGAATCGCCTTGATTGCGGCCGCTTCCTCAGCGTTGAGGGACCGCTGCGGGCGGGCCATCGTGTTGGTGTCGATGACGCCGAGAAGCTGCATCGCCGTCTTGAACGCGCCGACGCCGGCCGAGCCGGCGCTGGTGCGACCGAGCGAGACCCAGACCATCTCGAACAGGCGGCAGAGCCGCTCCTGCTCCTTGCGGGCCTCGTCCCATTTGCCGGCCTGCGTCAGCCGCCAGAGCCTGACGTAGCCCTTGGGATCGACGTTGGCGAGGCCGGGGACCACGCCCTGGGCGCCCATGAGCGCCGCATTGTCGACCACGATCTCGGAACCCGTCATCGCGAAGAAATCGGGCATATCCGCCAGGTCATGCCTGACGAAACGGAAATTACCGTCGTCGCCGCTGGAATCCTTCAGCCCCGCCACGGTGCCTTCGCGGGCGAGCGTGACGGTCGTCTTGCGCTCGAGCTTGATGTGGACGCAAACGGGGATGTCATAGGCGATCACCGGGCAGTCGACCGCCTCGCGCACATAGCGGAAATGGTCGATCGTTTCGGCCTGGTTGGTGCGGGTGTAGAAGGGGGCGGTCACGACCAGCGCGTCGGCGCCGGCTGATTGCGCGACCTTGGCATGCTGGATGACGCGGTCGGTCGTCGGATCGATCACGCCGGCGAAGATCGGCACACGGCCATTGTTGATCTTGACCGCATGCTCGATGATCGTCCGGCGCTCGTCATCACCGTGGAAGACGACCTCGCTGGTCGATCCGAGCACGAAGAGTCCGTCGACACCCCCGTCGAGCAGATGCTCGATGACGCGGGTGAAGGACGGATAGTCGACCCGAAAATCCTGTGTGAGAGGAGTGACGACCGGGGGAACCACACCGTGGAAGCGTGCCATGAATCGAGACTTTCCTGCTTGATCACTCGAGGTCTGTGCGAGGGTCGAAGGCGTCCCGCAGACCGTCTCCGATGAAATTGATGGCGAGCACGGTCGCCACGAGTGCTGCGCCCGCCGGCATCCATTGCATGGGGTGAAGTTCCAACACGACAGTCGAGCGTGCCGCCCTCAGCATGTTGCCCCAGCTCGCCTCGGGCGGAACGATACCCATGCCGAGGAAGGAGAGGCCGGCTTCGAGCAGGATCGCATTGGCGAACTGCAAGCTGGCATAGACCACGAGGATGTCGAGCGAGTTCGGTAAGGCGTGGCGGAAGAGCAGGTGCCCGAGACCGGCGCCGAAGGCCCGGGAGGCGACGACGAAATCGCGTTCGCGCAGCTCCAGCAGGCGAGCTCGCACCATGCGTGACAGCACCGGCCAGGACAGGAGCGAGATTACGAAGATCGTCGGCAGGATACCGGTGCCGGTGATGGAAGCGAGGACCAGCAGCAGGATAACCGGCGGCAGTGTCATGGCGAGATCGACGAAGCGCATGACCATGCTGTCGACAGCGCGCCCGCCAAAGGCGGCGAGCGCCCCGACGACGAAGCCGACGAAAAGCGAGATCGCAACGGAGACCGATGCGATCAGCAGCGAGATCCGCCCTCCCTGCAGCAGGCGGGCCAGCGTGTCGCGGCCGACGCCGTCGGTGCCGAGCCAATGGACCGCCGTCGGCCCGGAGTTCAGCGCCCGCAGATCAATGCTGTTGGGGGCATAGCGCCACCAGAGCGGGTAAGTCAGCACGGCGAGCAGCACGGGCACCAGGATGAGCAGCCCTGCGATCGCCGCGCCATTGCGGAAAAAGCGCCCGAGTGCACGCTGCAGCGGACTCCGGCTGAGGCCTGCCAAGGGGAACGCGCTCGCTGCGGTGGGGACATCCGCCATCGTCAGTTCACCTGGATGCGCGGGTCGACCAGCCCATAGGCAAGATCGGTCAGGAGATTGACGAGGATGACGCCGATGCCGACCAGCAGCGTCGCCCCCATGATCACGGGGTAGTCGCGGGTCTCGACCGCCTTGACCATCAGGAGCCCCATGCCGGGCCAGTCGAAGACGCTCTCGATGAAAATCGCGCCGCCAATCGCGACGCCGATGGTCGAGCCGATCAGGGTGACCACCGGAAGGACGGCGTTGCGCAGAGCATGCCTGACGATCACCGTGAATTCGTCGACGCCCTTTGCCCGGGCCGTGCGGAGATAATCCTGGTTCAACACCTCGATCATCGATGAGCGCATGTAGCGCATGAACAGGGCAGAATAGACGATAGCGAGCAGGGAGGCGGGCAGGATGAGATGGGTCAGCAGATCGGAGAGCGAGAAGGGCGCGCCCGGCGTCAGCATGCCGCCCGAGGGAGCCCAGCGCAGCACCACCGCAAAGACATAGAGGCCGAGCAGGGCGTTGAGGAAGGCCGGGGTCGAGATGGCGAGGAAGGCGAGCACGCCGAGCCCGACATCGATGGCGGAGTTGCGCTTGACCGCACCGACCACGCCGGCCGCGATGCCCAGCACGATCGCCATGGCAAGGCCGGTCAGCATCAGCAGCAGCGTCGGCCCGGTGCGCTCCATCAGTAGCGGCAGCACACGAACGCCGGCCCGATCGATCGAGTAGCCGAGATCGCCGCCCAGCGCCGCCCGTAGCCAGGCGAGATATTGCACCAGCCAGGGCTGATCGAGGCCGAGCCGCTGGCGCAACGCCTCCATCTCGGCCTGGCTCAGCGGCGCCAGCGGATTGAGATAGGCGTCGACCGGGTCGCCGGGTGCCAGACGCAGCAGCACGAAGACCATGATGCTGAGCGCAATCAGCATCATCAGGCCGGCGGCGAGCCGCTTGAGGTAGAAGCCAAGCATGGGTCAATCCGTCGTCGTGGGGACGAGGGAGGGCATTTGCCGCCCTCCCACCGGTTCAGGGCACGATCGACCATTTTTCCGGCGCGGCCGCGAACGGCCCGCCTCCCGGCGCCGGCGTCCAGGCGAAATCCCTGAGCTTGACCGAGGCAACGCCATAACGATTGGCGACCCACATCGTGCCCCAGGGCAGCGTCTTGTTCATGACGGCGCAGACGTCCTGGTATTTCGTCGTCGCCTTGGCCTGATCCGTCTCGGCGACGGCCGCGTCCAGCGCGGCGTTGAGTTCCGGGATCCTGATCTGCAGGAAGTTCTGGCCGACGGGCGGGATCTGGCTCTCGTTCAGCCCGAGATTGAGCGTTCCCGGATCCGGGCCGTTCTGCAGCCCGGCATAGACCAGCGGGAAATCGGCCGGATTGGACGTCCGGGACATGACGATGCCGTTATAGCCCGCGGCGTCCAGCGCGCGCGGCACGACGTTGATGCCGACCTGGGCGAGCATGGACTGGATTGCGGCCATGACATTGGCGGTCAGCGGATTGTTGTAATAGGTGATCCAGGAGATCGGCTTGGTGCCGTTGATCTTGTCCCAGCCGGCCTCCTTGAGCAGCCTCGTCGCCTTGGCCGGGTCGTAGGCGTATTCGTCGAGGCTCTTTGGGATCAGGCTGCCTTCGACGTAGCCGCAATCGGCCTTCTTGGCCGCGCCTTTGTAGAGGCTGTCGATGATCGCGTTGCGGTCGATCGCATGCATCACCGCCTGGCGGACGCGGATGTCGCTCCAGAGCGGCACCTGGTTGTTGAAGCCGATGTAGTTGGCGACGTAGGAGGCGCCTTCGATGATCGTGTAGTCCTTGTTGCCCTTGAAGGTCGGGACATCGTCGGACTCCACATAGGTGAACTGGATCTCGCCGGCCCGCAGCGCCGAGATCGCGGTGGCAGCATTGGCGAAGTAGCGGTTGATCAGCCGGTCGACCTTGGGCTTGCCGCCGCGATAGGTCTCGTTGGCGGCAAGCTCGACGAAGCGGTCGGTCTCGTAGCGCACGAATTTGAACGGGCCGGTGCCGATCGGCTTGGTCGACCACATCGCATTCTTCGCCATGTCCTCCGGTGCGATCCCCGCGAGCGCATGCGCCGGCAGGATCATCATCTTGGTCAGGCTGACGATCAGGGCGTTGTCGGGCCTGGAGAGCTTGACGACGACGGTACGCGGGTCCTTGACCTCGACGCTGTCGACGGCCGCCAGGCGCGCGGACAGCAGGCTCGCGGCCTTCGGGTTCTTGTTGAGCTCGATAGTGAACTTGACGTCGGCCGCAGTGAATTTCAGGCCGTCATGCCAGGTCTCTTCCGCCAGCTTGAAGGCGTAGCTCAGCTTGTCGGCACTGATCTCCCAGCTTGTCGCCAGCGCCGGCACGAGCTTGGTCAAACCAGCATCATAGGTGACCAGCGGCGCGAAATAGGTGCTCAGCCACGTATAGCCGGCCGGCGCCGTCATGGGGTTGAAGTTACCCTGAAGGCCGCCGGGGCCGACGTCGAACCCGCCGGTGATCGTCTTCGTCTGGGCGAAGGCCGGCGTCATCATCGTGCCGGCCAGCAACGCGGCGCAGATCGCCGCTTTACGATAGGCCCTCATGGTCATGGTAACCTCCCATCAGTTCGCCGCCTTGTTGGCCGCGATTATTTTTGAGATGCCGTGATAGTGGTGATCGAGGCGCTCGCGCGCGGTCTCGGCATCGCGTTTTGCGACCGCTTCGACGATCTCGTGGTGATCGCGCCAGGTTGCGACGGGATCGCGATTTTCAAGATTGATGAAATCCGAGGCCTTGATGAAGGCCTGCCAGAAGATGTCGAGCAACTTCAGCAGGAGCTGGTTGTTCTGACAGCGGAACAAGGTGCGGTGGAAGCGCCGGTCCTCCTCCAGGAAGCTTTCGCCAGCATCGACCCTGGCCTTCATTTGAGCCGTGATGGCGCGCAGTTCGGTGATGTCGTCGGCGCCGATCACCTCGACCGTCCTGCTGATCAGCGCGCCTTCCAGCGCACGGCGGATGGTCAGCAGCTCTTCGAAATCATCGAGCCGGCCGCGCAGGCCGAAGGCGAGGTTGTCGAGCAGCGGCGCGAAGGAGAAGTCGCTGACGAAGATGCCGATGCCGCGCCTGGTCTCGAGGATGCCGACTGATTCCAGCGCCTTGACCGCTTCGCGCACCGAATTTCGGCTGACGCCGAGCTGTTGGGCGAGGTCGTTCTCCGGCGGAAGCTGGCTGCCCGGGGGCAAGCCGCTCTCGTCGATATAGGCCTTGACGCTTTCCAGCACGGAGGCGTGCAGCGATTGCGGCTTCACCAGGGGCCTGATCGTCCGGTTCACGGCCTTCGACCTCGTCATTGGCACGGGCGGCGCGCCTCCAGGAGCGCCAGCCGATATCGTTGGTCTGTTGAATGATATTTACTTGTAGGATATCCCTTAAGTCAACAAGCGAGCGGGTGGGAAGCGCAATGATCGGGAAGCTCGAGCGGGCAGGCAGGTGGGGCAGGCTGCGTGGCAATTGGGCGACCTTGCTCTTGCCGATCGAGCCCGATGGGGCAATCGACCTATCCCGGCTGGCCGATGAGGTCGACGTGCTGATCGCCGCCAGCGTCGACGGCATCTATTCGAACGGCACCGCCGGCGAGTGCCACAACCAGACCGAGGCCGAGTTCGATGCGATCCAGCGCGTCCTGGCCGAGCGCTGCAGCCGCTCGAGGACGCCCTTCGTCATCGGCGCCTGCCAGCCCGATCCCAGCGTGGCGCTCGATCGCCTGAGCCGCTCCGCCGCACACGCGCCCGATGGCATCCAGGTGATCCTGCCGGATTGGTGGCCGGTTACCGATCCCGAGGCCGTGGACTTCCTGCAGATGGCGGCCGAGGCGGCGGGGGGCATTCCGCTCGTGCTTTACAATCCGCCGCATGCGAAGCGCGTCCTGCCGCCCGCCGCGCTCGCAGCCGTGCTGAGGCAGGTGCCGCAGGTCGTCGGCATCAAGCTCGCTGATGGCGATGCGGCCTGGTATTCCGAAGCACAGACGCACCTGGACGATTGGGCTCTCTACGTGCCTGGCCACCATCTTGCGACCGGGGTCCAGGCCGGCGTCGCGGCCGGAGCGTTCTCGAACGTCGCCTGCCTCAATCCGCGCGGTGCGCAGCTATGGACCGAGATGATGCGGATCGATATCGCAGGTGCGCGGGCGATTGAGCAGCGTATCTGCGATTTCATGCACGAGCACATCCTGCCGTTCCGCCGCGACCAGGGTTATTCCAACGCCGCGCTCGACAAGCTGCTCGCGGCCATCGGCAATTGGGCGCCCGTCGGCCCGCGCCTTCGCCGGCCCTATCGCTGGATCGACGCCGCCGAGGCAGAGCGGCTGAGGCCGATCGCCCGGCGCATGATGCCGGAGATTATGGACGCGCACTGAGCCCAGCCATGCCCTGATCCTGGCCGATCCGCCGCAGCCCGTAGACGAGTCGTCGTCTTCGTCGCGGCCGTGCACGCCAGGACGGACCAGCGCATGCTGCTCGTCGAGGAGACGGTCGGCCGCGGCAGCGAGATCGCCCGTGGCAACGAAAGCTTCTCGATCTTCGCCAATGTCGACGATTCTCCCGGCCAGGAAGGCTGCTGGGCCCGGCATGGCATCGCCTCGGTCAAGGAGCTCAAGGGCAAGGCAGCCCGCAGAGTCCGGATCGTCGCCATGATCGCTCGTTGACAAATTTTAATTGCTTATCTGGCAAGAACTTCTCGTTTTTCTTTCTATGAATCAGGCGCTAGCCATGCCTCGAGCCCGGCCCTGAGCCGGGACCAACCGGGGAGATGGCATGCTCCGTTTTGCGTTCGCGCGAATAGGGATGGCGCTGCCGACACTGTTGATCGTGGCGGTGGCGGTCTTTGTTCTGATCCGGCTGATCCCAGGCGATCCCACCCAGCTGATGCTTAACCAACTCTGATTCAAGCCGAAATGGAATGACGCTTTCATATCGAAATCGTCCGCCGAACTCCGCTGAAGTATTAGTTTTGGCAAGGAGAAACGCCATATGTCAGTCAAACAGATTCTCATTGCGGCCACCTTGCTTTCGGGGAGCGCAGCAGTTCCCGCATATCGCTGATATTAATGTCATAAGCTCGGGCGGCTTTACCTCCGCATACAAGGAACTATTGCCCCTCTGCGAGGCAAAGATCGGCCAAAAGGTCGTCAGCGCCTATGGCGCCTCGATAGGCACGTCACCGAACTCTGTTCCCAACCGCCTCGCGCGTGGCGAACCCACCGATGTCGTCATTCTGGCGGGAGATGCCTTCGACAAGCTGGTGAAGGACGGAAAGGGAATGGCCGGCACCCGCACGGACCTCGCCCGCTCTGTCATAGGGCTTTCGGTCAAGGCAGGAACACCAAAGCCTGACATCTCAACGACCGAAGCGCTTAAGAAGGCGTTGGGGTCAGCAAAATCCATAGCCTACTCGGATAGTGCCAGCGGTACGCACCTCTCCGAAGAACTCTTCCCCAAGCCCGACCCCAGCGGACAGATCATGGCCAAGTCCAAGCGAATTGTCGGCGAGCGCGTCGGCAGCGTCGTAGCCCGCGGTGAAGCGGATCTTGGCTTTCAGCAAGTCAGCGAACTTCTCCCGATCGACGGACTGGATTTCGTTGGAACCCTGCCGGAAGAGATTCAGAAAGTGACGATCTTCTCAGCGGGGCTCGCTGCCAGCGCCAAGGAGAAAAACGCCGTGAAAGCCCTGATCGCGTGTCTCGGCGGGGCCGACGCAGCACCGATCATCCGGAAATCCGGCCTCTTTCCTATTTCAGCGAAGTAAAAATCTTTGCACCTGAAAATATAATAGCTGCGAGTGGCGTGGTATCGAAGACGATCTTTCGCCACTAGAGGGAGACGCAGGTAGAGTGCGAGCGTTTTTCTGCCGGGGGCTGCCGGACGATCTCTAAACCGATGGCGGGCCAATCAGGTCCGTCGCCAACGTCCTCTTTCGGGGAAAGCGCTAAAGTCAGCTTGTGGCGCGAGGCCGGCGGAAGGATGCCGCCCGCGGAGGCCTTCAACGGCCACTCAGAATGTCAATTCGTCGACCGGAAGGCCCTTCCGATCGACGCTTACATGAGGGAATCGGGAGCATGCTCGAAAGCCGATAGCCGCGCACGAAAACTCACACCAGAGTTCACGGGACGCCTCTGCAAGCCACTAGGCAAAGCAGTTGGAAGAGCATCTGCGCCGCCACCTGTGCGGTATTCGTGGTCGGATCGTATTGCGGCGCGACCTCGACGACGTCGCCCCCGATGATGTCGATGCCTACGATGCCACGCAGGATCTCCAGCACTTCGCGTGGCAGGAGGCCTCCGACTTCAGGCGTGCCGGTGCCGGGGGCGAAACCCGGGTCGAGGCTGTCGACGTCGAAGGAAACATAGACCGGCCCGGAACCGACGACCGCTTTCGCCTTCTCGATCACCGCTGGCAGCCCCAAGGCGCCGACCTCCTCGGCATGGATCACGGTCATTCCGGAATCGAAGGAGAATTCCCAGAGATACTCGCCGCCACCGCGAATGCCGATCTGGATCGTCCGGGTCGGATCGAGCACGCCAGCCAGAACCGCTTCCCGGAAAGGGCCGCCGTGGTGGAACTTCGAACCTTCATAGGGCCCGGCTGTATCGCAATGCGCGTCGATATGGATCATGCCGACGGAACGCTTGGCTCCCAGCCCCTTGAGGATCGAGCCGGTGATCGAATGATCGCCGCCGACCGAGAGCGGGATCGTCGCTGTCTCGCCGATCATGCGATAGCAGGCCTCGATATCCGCATGGCAATCGGCCAGGCTGTAGCGGCTGCTCAGCGCGACATCGCCGACATCGGCGACGCGCAGCGTCCCGAGCGGGGCGATGCCCAGCGCATGTTCGTAGGGTCCGATCCGCTCGACGGCGCGCACGGCACGCGGGCCGAGCCGCGCGCCGGCTCGGTTGGTGACGCCGAGGTCCATGGGCACGCCGATCAAGGCGACGTCGAGCCCGGCAAGCCCTTCGGCCGAGAGGCCATTAGGTCGAAACGGAGCGTCGAGGAAGCTCGCCGGATCGGCAAACGGCCATTTGCGCCGGTCCGAACCCTGGAAGATGGTGTCTGCGACGGCCTTGAAATGCGGATCGTGCATCTCACCGCCGCCAGCCGAAGCGTAGCGTTGGCGCAAACGGTCGAGAGCAACGGCGTCAAAGGGCATGGCAACCTACGGGGAGTGGTGTGGAACCCGCAAGCTGGCATCGGCCCTGGATCGCCGGAACGACGAAAATTCACGCGGCCCTATAAATGAAATTGAACGGTGCCCCAACGAAAGGCAGGCCGGAGAAGCGGCAGCAAACGTGCTGGCATGGCTGTCCGGACCGGCCTCCAATGCTATGGTGAGAGCCGGATGCTGGAGCTCGATCCCTATCTGCTGCGCGCGTTCCTGACCGTTGCCGAAGTCGGAACGGTCAATGGGGCCGCCTTGTCGCTGAACCGCACGCAGGCGGCCGTCAGCATGCAGATCCGCAAGCTGGAGGAGCTGCTCGGCGGCAATCTGTTCGAGCGCTCGTCGAAGGGGCTCGAGCTGACCAATGACGGCGTCCTGCTCGTTCCCTATGCCCGTGAAATCCTCAGGCTTAACAGCGAGATCGAAAAGCGCCTCAACGGCAAGATGATCGAAGGGCGCGTCCGTCTCGGCGTCGTCGAGGATTTTGCCGCGACGCGCCTGATCGATATCCTGAAAGCCTTCCGTGACCAGAACCCCAAGGTCGACATCGATATCATCGTCGAACCGAACAAGCGCCTCGCCGCGATGTTCGAGAATGACAAGCTCGACATCGCGGTCTGTGACACGACCCGGTTCAACCGCAAGCCGACACTCGTCTGGTCCGACAGGCTGCTTTGGGTCGTGCGCTCGGACATCGTGATTTCGGCGAGTGCGCCGCTGCCGATCATCATGTTCGAGGAATCCTGCCCCTGGCGAACACCGGCGCTGACTGCGCTGTCGGGGCATGACCTGCAATGGAAGATCGTCTGCGAGGCTTCGACCCTGGTCGCCATGGCGACGGCCGTGCGCGTTGGCATCGGCATCGGCCCGATGATCGCGGCGACAATCCCTGAGGATTGCCGGGTGCTCGACCACGCTGCCGGCCTGCCCGAGCCGGTAGAGGTCAGCATCGGCCTCTATTCCCGGACAGGCGCGCCGAGCGAGGCACGCTATCTTGCGGATTTCATCGCGCAGCAAAGCGACCTGCGCCGCCTCTGACGTCACCGGCGTTCACGTCCGCTTATAGCCGGACAAGGATTTTCACCCTACCGCGACACCCCGTCTGTGAGTGCAATCGTGCCTGTGAACGGCTCGGGAGCCGATCGCCCCTGCGATCGGCACAGCCTGTGGCCCCTCGACCCTTAGGCGCGAAGGACCTCGACCATGACGATGACACGCCGGAACCTTCTCTCCCTGATCGGCGCGAGCGGCGCGGTCGGGTTGGCTTCCCCGCTTCTGGGCAGCGCTCAGGCGGCCACGGGCCTTACCGCCGCCGAATGGGGCGGCGACGTCGTCGAGGCGATGAAGCAGATCGCGGCCAAGCAGAACCTGGCTCAATTCAACTGGGTGCTGCACCAGGGCGGCGCCGGCGCCATCCTGCCCAAGATCAAGGCGGCTTGGCCCAAGGTCGATTACGACTACATCGCCGGCTGGGAAGGCTCCTTCAACAGCATGATCGCGGAGGACTGGGTCGAGACCATCACGGCCGCCGACGTCCCCAACCTCGCCGACATCCCCGAGAAGATCATGATGCGGGATGCCAAGGGCAATGTGAAAGCGGTGCCTCGCGCCGTCGGCGGCATCTATTTCGGCTACCGCACCGACACCGCCCCTTTCGCCGTCAGCAAGATCGACGATCTCTTCGACAAGCGTCTCAAGGGTGCGATCTGCTGGCCCGGACCGACCCAGAGCATGATGCTCCAGATCGTCGCGCTCGCCCTGCAGGGCGGCGGCAATGAATCGAACATGGAGCCTGGCTGGAAGCTGATGAAGGACCTGGCGAAATCCGGCAATATCGGCCGCATCGCCGTGACCGACGTCGATTTCACCAATTCCTTCACTTCCGGCGAGACCTCGGTCGGCTTCTTCGCCGAGCCGAGCTGGGCCGCCGTCGCCAAGAACTTCAAGATCACCCGCCTGACCAAGCAGGCCGGCATGGCGACCTTCCTCTACCAGAGCGGCTTTGCCGTCATGAAGAACCGGCCGAACCGCAAGGCGACCTGCGATTTCATCAATTTCGCCATCAGCCCGGAGATGAGCGCGCTCTACGCCAAGGTGGCCGGCGAGGCGCCGCTGAACGGGAAGGCCGTCATACCGCCGGAGCTGGCCCATCTCGCCTTCACGCCGAAGGAGTTCGAGAGCTTCGTCCATGTTCCCGACTACAAGGTCGTGCTCAGCCAGCAGGACGCCTGGGCCAAGCGCTGGGAGTCCGACATCGCGCCGCTGCTATGAGCGCCGTGACCGCCGCCCGGCCGCAGGAGCCGGCGATCCCGAGCCCGCCGCCGGCACGCATGACGCTCGTCCTGCTCGCGCCCGGCCTGCTGCTGCTGTTCGGCATCTTCGTCTTGCCCCTGCTCGGGCTCGGGCTGGAAAGCCTCAGGCAATATGTGCCGGGCCGGGTCGGCTCGGCCATCGACGCGCCGCTGACGCTCGAGAACTATCGCGAGCTCGCGACGGCCTCCTTCGCCGGCGTGCTGTATGAGACCTTCAAGCTCAGCGCGGCCGCCTCGCTCGCTGGTTTGCTGGCGGCTTTCCCGCTGGCCTATTGCATCGTCAGGCGGTTCTCGCCGCGCCAGCGTGCCGCCTGCATCGGCCTCCTGGTGATGCTGGTGCTGCTCAGCATGCTGGTGCGCACCTATGCGCTGGAGCTCGCCTTCGGCTCGGTCGGGATCGCGCGGCCGCTGCTGCTGGCGCTGGGCATTTCGCCGACGAGCCGCGGCTATATTGAGGCACTGGTCGGCGCCGGGCTGCTGCATGCGGTGATGCCGATCTGCACGCTGACCCTGCTCGGAACGATCCAGAACATCGACCCGCGGCTGTGTGATGCCGCGCAGTCGCTCGGCGCTCCGGCCTGGAAGGCGCATCTCGGCATCACCGTGCCGCTCGCCTTGCCGGGGCTGGTCTCGGCCTTCCTGATCGCCATGACCTTCGCGATCAGCGCCTTCGTCATCCCGATGGTGCTGGGCAAGGGGCGGGTGCTGTTCCTGTCGAACACGATCTACACGCGCTTCAGCGACGTCGCGAACTACCCCAGCGGTGCCGCCGTCTCGATCGCGATGCTCGTCATCTCGCTGCTGGTCCTGTCGCTGGTTTCGCTGGCGCAAGGGCGCAAGGGAGCACGCCCATGAACGGTGCGATGAAACGGCTGAGCGACCGCATCCTCGGCGGCGCGATGGTCGCGATGCTGGCGCTGGTCCTCGCCTTCCTGGTGACGCCGCTACTGATCACCTGTCTGCTCGCCTTCGATGCGCGCAGCTTTCTCGGGCCGTTGCCGCCGCCGGCCCTGTCGCTGCGCTGGTTCGAGAAGCTGGCCTCGCTGGACTATGTCGCCACCGGCCTGGCGACCAGCCTGAAGATCGCCGTGCTGGCGACCGTGATCGATGTGCTGGTCGGGACCGCCGCCGCGGTGGCGCTCGACCGTGGCGGCTTCCGCGGTCGCGGCCTGCTGATGGCGGCCTTTCTCTCGCCGCTGATCGTGCCGGCGGTGGTGATCGGCCTCGCCTTGCTGCTGTTCCTGTCGCGCATCGGTGTCGTCGACGGTTTCACCCGCCTGCTCTGCGGCCATGTGGTGATCACCTTGCCCTATGTCGTGCGCACCGTGCTCGCCAGCCTTGCCGGCCGCGACAGGCGCCTGACCGAGGCCGCCCTGGTGCTGGGCGCGACCGAACGCCAGGCCTTCTGGAGCGTCACTCTGCCCCTGATCCGCAGTGGCATGGTCACCGGCGCGGTCTTCGCCTTCGCCGTCTCGCTCGACGATGTCGCGGTCAGCATGTTCCTGACCGATCCGTCGACCTACACCTTGCCCGTCGCGCTCGTCGGCAGCATGCGCGCCTCCTTCGACCTGTCGATCGCCGCCGCCGCCGTCCTGCTGATGGCGATTACCGCCGTCCTCATCATCGTCCTGGAACGCTTCGTCGGTTTCGACCGTCTGCTGGGCCAGGGCCTGTTTCGTTCATAGGGGGCCAAGTCGTGAGCAACGCCGTCGAGTTTCACGGAATACGCCGACGCTTCGGCGCGGTCACGGCCGTCGATGACGTGTCCTTCTCGATCGCCGCCGGCGAGACGGTCGCCCTGCTCGGGCCGAGCGGCTGCGGCAAGACGACCATCCTGCGGATCATCGCCGGCTTCGAACGGCCCGACCACGGCACGGTCAGCATCGGTGGGCGCGACGTCACCGCGCTCAGGCCCTATGAGCGCAATGTCGGCTTGCTGTTCCAGCACTATGCCCTGTTCCCGCACATGACCGTGGCGGAGAACGTCGCCTACGGGCTGCGCCATCGCGGCGCCGACAAGAGCGAGATACCCGACCGTGTCGAAGCGATGCTGGCGCTGGTCAGGCTGCAGGGCTTCGGCACCCGCCGGCCGCACCAGCTCAGCGGCGGCCAGCAGCAGCGCGTCGCCCTGGCCCGCGCTTTGGCGACGCGCCCGGGCCTGGTCCTGCTCGACGAGCCGCTCTCGGCGCTCGACGCCAAGCTGCGGCAGGATCTGCGCGCCGAGCTCAAGCAGGTGCTGGCGGCCGTCAACTCGACGGCGATGGTCGTCACCCACGACCAGGAGGAGGCGATGAGCCTCGGCGAGCGCGTCTTCCTGATGCAGTCCGGCCGCATCGTCCAGGTCGGCACCCCGTCGGAGGTCTATGGCTGTCCCGGCTCGCGCTTCGCCGCCGATTTCATGGGCCGCACCAACTGGATCGAGGCCCGGGTCACGCGGCGGGAAACCGGTGTCGCCCAGGCCGTCAGCCGCTCCGGCCTGTCGCTCACCGTGCCGCATTGCGCTGCGGAGGCGATCGATATCTGCGTCCGGCCCGAGAACATCGTCCTAAGCGCCGCCGACGCCTCTGGGCCGGATGACATGGCCAATAGCGCCAAGGGGCGGATTCTCAACGTCGCGCTGCTCGGCGCGACCCGCCAGATCCTCGTCGAGACCAGCGGCGGCGACCAGCTCCTCGTGATGCAGGCCAATCGCGTCGGGGACGGCCTCGATCCCGGCAAGGCGGTGAGGATCGGCTTTCCGGTCGACGCCTGCATCACGCTGCCGGCCGGCGAGCAGGCCGCGCTTCCATCATCACTCTAGCGTTCCAAGGGAAGGATGAACGCCATGACCACGACTGCCTCGATCAAGACATCGCTGCTGGCGCTCGGCCTGCTGGCCGGGATCAGCCTCGCGAGCACGCCGGCCCGTGCCGACGCCCTCGACGACATCACCAAGGCCGGCACGCTCAAGGTCGGCGTCTTCGCCGATTTTCCGCCCTTCTCCTCTGCCACCGCGGATATGAGCCTCAAGGGCTATGACATCGACGTCGCCGAGGTCATAGCCAGCGCCCTGAAGGTGAAGCTGAGCCTGGTCAGCGTCACCGGCCAGAACCGCATCCCCTTCCTGACCGAGCGCCGCGTCGATATCCTGCTCAGCGTCGGCCACAGCGCCGAGCGCGAGAAGGTGATCGATTTCACGGCGGCCTATGCCCCCTATTACATCGCCGTCATCGGCCCGCAGGCCCTGAAGGTCCAGGACAAGGCCGATCTCGCCGGCAAGTCGATCGCGGTCAGCCGCGGCACGTTGGAAGACACCTCGCTGACCGAAGCGGCCCCGCCTTCGGCGGACATCAAGCGCTTCGACAGCTATAATTCGGTCATCCAGGCCTTCATCTCCGGTCAGGCGCAACTGATGGTCGTCGGCAACGATGTCGGCTCCCAGGTGCTGTCGCGCCAGACGACGCTGAAGCCGGAACAGAAGTTCCAGCTCATGACCTCGCCGGACCATATCGCGCTCAACAAGAACGAGCCGCGCCTCAAGCAGGCGCTCAACGAGATCGTCGCCAAGCTGCTCGCCGACGGCACGCTCAACAAGGCCTCGATCAAGTGGCTTGGCAAACCGCTCGATCCCAAGGACCTGTGAGACTTGGCCTATAGCCTCAACTTCGACTGGCTGAGCCAGGCCGCCGAACCCATCGCGCATGGCGCGGTGGCGACGGTGGGACTGATCGCCGTCACGACGGTGCTCGGAACGGTCTGCAGCGTGCTGGGGGCGGCGGCAATACGCAGCCGCTCCCTTTGGCTGCGCCGCGCGGTCGGCAGCTATGTCGAATTGATCCGGAACACGCCGTTCCTGGCCCAGCTGTTCTTCATCTTCTTCGGCCTGCCCAGCCTCGGCCTGCGGCTCGATCCTGCCGCCGCCGCGATCCTGGCGATGACGATCAACCTCTCCGCCTATGGCACCGAGATCGTCGCGGCCGGGCTCGATGCCGTGCCCAAGGGTCAGAGGGAGGCCGGGCATGCGCTCGGCCTGCGGCCCATGCTGGTCTTCGTCAAGATCGTCCTGCCGCAGGCGCTGAAGGTGATCTTCCCGGCGCTGCAGGGCCAGATCATCATCATGATGCTGGAATCAGCGGCGGTCTCCCAGATCTCCGTGCGCGAGCTGACCTATGAAGCGGACATGCTGCAGGCCCGCAGCTTCCGCGCCTTCGAGACCTATTTCATCGTCACCATGGTCTATCTGGCGCTGAGCATCGGGCTGCGCCGGATCCTAGGCTTCTCCGGGCGGAAATACCTGATCGGCGGAGCGCCCTGATGGACTTCACTTTCTGGGACATCTTGCGCAACCTCCTGCTCGCGACGCGCTGGACGATCCTGCTCTCGGTCATCGCCTTTATTGGCGGCGCCACCCTCGGTATGGCGGTGCTGCTGGCACGGGTGTCGGACCGGTACTGGCTGCGGCGCTTCGCGGAATCCTATATCGGGCTGTTCCAGGGCACGCCGCTGCTGATGCAGCTGTTCCTGGTCTTCTTCGGCCTGCCCTTGCTTGGCCTGCGCATCGAGCCCTGGCTCGCGGCGGTCGTTGCCTTGTCGCTCAGCGCCAGCGCTTATCTCGCCGATATCTGGCGCGGCGGGGTCGAGGCCCTGCCGAAAGGCCAATGGGAGGCCGCCAGGAGCCTCGGCCTGCACTACCCCAATCAGATGCGGCTGGTGATCCTGCCACAGGCTTTCGCGATCACCAGGGCCCCGGTTGTCGGCTACCTCGTGCAGCTCGTCAAAAGCACGGCGCTGACCTCGATCATCGGGTTCGACGAGTTGATGCGAACATCCAATGCCATCTCGAACGCGACCTTCGAGCCTCTGACGGTCTATGGCCTGGTGGCCCTGATCTATTTCGTCATCTGCCTGCCGTTGACCCGCTACGCCCGTCACCTCCAGGCTCTCAAGCCCGCCTGAGAGGAAAAGCCGGCTGGCCGCGCTGGCTGGCGGAACCCACCGGATTGCGCTCCGCTCGTGGCGAAGTTGCCGCACCCTTTTTTCGCGTCATAGGCGCCTTTGCGGTTGCAAGAGGCCGGCGGGCACCTCGTCAGCGTTCCTGACGATCAGGCGAATGATCGACTCAACCGTGGCCGATGACTTCGCCCGCGGGCACGCAGACAGCGGCAGCGCCGTATCTGAATGTCTGCTTCCCGGCAGTGGTTTGAAGTCAGCTCTTGGCGCGGTGCGGTCATGAGATTTGCACTGCCTCAAACGACCTCGTAGACGCCGGATCAGATCCTTATCTCCATCCTGCCCTTGAAGGTGTGGTCGCGGGAGCGTTCGCCGATGGGGACAGAGTAGATCAGGCCGCGTGGTGACGGAGGAGAAGCCGGCCTCGACTGACGCGTCCCCTCTCAGGTCCATAAATCTCGAGCAATACACGCGGGACTAGATAAGGCGGGTTTCCCTATCACCCCGCCGATCCCGAGAGGCGGTGATGCTAGGCATTGTGACGCAGCGCGGTGCGACGGGGCAATTCGCGCTCAATTCTTCGCCCTGGACGACCAGCGCCTGATCGACGGAGTGTAGGCGCTTCTCGATTCCGCACTGCTCACTGGCGCCGTGCGCGACCGCATCCTCACTGGCCTGCGTCCTGCGTACCCATCAGCGAATGCAATGGCTACCACTGCGGCCCGTAGCGGCGCGGGCCGTAGTATGGCGGAGGCGGAGGCGGTCGCAGTTCATAGCCATATCCGCGGCCATAGCCGGAGCCGCCACCGTACCCATAGCCTCCACCATAACCCGGCAGGCGACCAACCGGGCCGCTCGACGGGCGGCATCCGCGATAGTCGCAGCTGGAAGCTGTATAGACACCCGTTCGCTGGTCGACGCAGCTTTGAGGTGTGCAATGCATCTGAACGCGGTGGATGTCGTTCGACACCGGGATCGTCGGAACCGGCATGGCCCAGGCGTTCGAGGCTAGCGCGCCGAGGATCAGAGCTGGTGCGAGAGTTGAGAACCGCATGTGGTTTCCTCCTGTCGCGATCATCGATCGCCGCAGCTGAACGCTTGCTGACTACCCAAGTTCCCCGCTCGCCTTCGAGCGGCCTGTTCATCGCGGCACATGCACCGCTCGTCCCGGCTCTCGGCGGCATGCGCAACTATTCACCTAAAGCGATCGAAGATCTCCAGTGCGCCGCGGCGCTTCTCTGACATTAGCGTTCGATCTTGGTAGTCCCACTCTCGCATCCGTCGAGGTTCTTGCCGATTCTTAGCAATCCCGTTGCTTCCGTTAGGGTCTTCCCGCAGAAGGTGTATTCCTTCGGGATGCTCTTTCTATATTTTTCCATGTTTGAATAGCTCACGATAGGCATGACGTCATCGATTTCGCAAATTTGAAGACCATCAAATATTGACAGAATATCTTGCCCTCCGGTTGGCAGCATTATGCCTTGGAATTTACATACAGGTTTGTAATTTGAACGGACTTTTTCATGTCTTCTAAAGTTATCATATTGAATTTTACAATTTCAAATTTGGCAATGGAAAACTTGCTATCGAAGATAGCTACATTATCGAATTCTATATTTTTAAACACTGTTCTATTGAACTGAGTTCTACTCATTCGCGTAATAGAGAGCTTTACGGCCTCAAAGCGGAAACTCTCAAAAAACGAATTATTTAGATTAACTTCAGTCATGTCATTTCCGGAGATAACAGCTTTTCTAATTATCGCATATGAAAGATCCAAATTCTCTATTTCTTTCAAGTTGACATTCATTGACAATAGCAAAATTAATAACTGGCTTCGCTCTGGGCTGAGAAGCTGCTCGTACATTGAATAGTAATCTTTATCGCCAGAATCGAAGCCAATCATCGCGACAAGCGATTGGACGAGTGAGTTGGTTGAAGCCGGCGCAGCTGTTGTTGGGGTTCCATCACGAATTTCTATGACCTTATATGGCCGCAGCGAAGCGGCGACCGATGACACCCGCCCCTGAAGGCCGACTGAAAGGGTAAAAATCTGCCCGTCTTGCAGCTTCGCCTTGTCGCGTTCGGCCTGGATAAGAGGAACGAGGCTAGCGAGTTCGCTCGACAAATAGGTCGCGCGCCGCTGTGCCTCGCTCAGCAGGTTCTGGACATCGATCCGTGCATTCTGCCGCTCCAGCAGAACATTCGCACGATAGGCCATCGCTACACCGAAGGCCGTAATCAGCAATGTTACGAGGCCTCCCGCAGCTATTGCAACCGTCGTCGGCTTCGGGACTAGGAAATGCCAAAGCATCGCCAGCCATGCTGACCGCTTGAGGTCCTTTCGCTCGCCCTTCAGCGCATCGTACCAGTTGAGCACGATCCGGGTGCCGCGGTGCTCCTGCTCGACGAGCCTAACCTCCAACGCCTCGCGTTCGGCTGCGATCGCGTCGGTAACGATCTGCTGAACTTGCTCTGTAGTCACGGCCGCTGTCGGACAATTTGGCTGGTGTTGAACCGTCATCGTCGATCGTCCTTACCCAAGGTTGGCAGCATCTCGATCTCCAAGTTCACTGTCTAGGCACCAGCCTGGGCCCCGATCGTGCTGGCGCTCGGCGCCGGCCTCTATGGCTGCCACGAATACCACCGCGGCGAAGAGGCGGCCTCGCTCTCTCAGGAACGCAAGCAGCAGGAGGCAGCCGATGCGGCGCGCAAGGAAATGGATCGTCTGCGCGGTGGCGCTGACCGCAGCCGGGTGCAGCAGTTCGACCGGCGTGATTGACGGCTGCCGGATCTTCGCGCCGATCGCCGGCACACCGTCGAAGGATACACCTCAGACGATGGCGCAGATCGACCAGCACAACGCCAAGGGCGTCGGCGCCTGCGGCTGGAGGGGCAAGTGAGGATCTGCACATCCCTAGAACCGTGAGGGGCGCATCGTCCGTCTCCGTGAGTGACGGACGCTACTCAAATCTGGAGGAACATCAGGGGCGCAGGTCACTCTGCGGAAAGCGGATGCGTTGTGAACTGCGAGAGTGACCAGCGCCATTCGACCGTTTCGCAGACGTCAAATCGCCTTCGGCGGCTCCGCGCTGCAAATCTTCATCTCTTGCAAAACGTAAGCGGCTTTCAGGCAGATGTCCTCCCGCCAGGGCGGAGCGACCAGCTGGACGCCGATCGGCAGCCCGTCACCGGCGGCCGGCACCGCCGCGACCGGCAGGCCGATGCAGGAAATCGGCTGGGTGAAGAGGCCGAGACTCGGGCGCAGCGGCAGGGTCTCGCCCCTGATCTCGAGCACTTTCTGGCCGATCAGCGGCGCCGGGCAGGGCGTCGCGGGCGCAATGATCAGATCGACCTCCTCGAAGGTCCGCATCATCTGGTCGTGGAACCAGCGCCGTGCCCGCTGCGCCTGGATGTACCAGGCGGCCGGCAGCATGGCCCCGGCGAGGAAGCGATCGCGCGTATCGGGGTCGAAATCGTCCGCTCGCAGCTGCAGACGGCCGAGATGCAGGGCGGCGCTCTCGGCATTGGTGACGAGGAAGGCCGCCGCCCGCGCGATCTGTGCACCATCGAGCGCGATCGTCCGCGTCGCGCCGAGCGCCTGCGCCACGACGCCCACCGCAGCCGCGGCCTCCGGCAGATCGTCGGTGGAGAAGTACCCATCCGCCACGGCGATCCGCAGGCCCGAGACACCTTTCGTCAGCTGCGCCGAGACCGGTTCGACCGGCCGCTGCGCGCAGGCCGGATCATGCGGATCCGGACCCTGCAGCAGGTCGTAGGCCAAGGCGAGATCGGTGACGTCGCGAGCGAACGGACCGAGATGATCGAGCGAATCGCAGAACGGAAAGCTGCGCGTGCGCGGCAGGCGGCCATAGGTCGGCTTCAAGCCGAACACGCCGCACAGCGAGGATGGCACGCGGATCGAGCCGTTGGTGTCCGAGCCCAGCGAGATCGGCGCCATGCCGGCCGCCGTCGCCGCACCGGAGCCCGAGGACGAGCCGCCGGCCATGCGCGAGAGGTCATGGGGATTGCGGCAAGGCCCGTCATGAGCGTTCTCGCCGGTGAAGTCATAGGCGTATTCGCCCATGTTGAGCCCGCCGATCAGCACGGCGCCGGCCGCCGTCAGGCGCTCGATAAGCACGGCGTCGCTCCGGGCGGGAGGCCGCTCGCGGTTGATTTTCGAGCCGGCCCGCGTCGGCAAGCCTTCGATGTCGAACAGGTTCTTGGCGGCAAAGGGCACGCCGGCGAGAAGGCCGAGCGGCTCGCCGGCGGCGCGAGCCCTGTCGATCGCGGCCGCCTGAGCGAGCGAGCGCGTCGCCGTCACATCGGTGAAGGCGTTGATCTTCGGGTCGATCCTGCCGATCCGCTCGAGGAAGGCGCGGACCACGACCTCGGCGCCGACCTCTCCTGATCTGACCTGGGCTGCGATTCGATGCGCCGGTGCGAAGACGTCGACGCTCACGCCTCTTCCTCCACCCCCGCCCGCCCCGGTCGGAAGACCGGCGCGAGTTCGAGCGTGTCCTCGGTGACCGGCGCCGCCTGCACGATTTCCGCCATCGCCTGGGCAGCAGCCAGGAAGCGGATCACGCCCTGGCGCTGCTCCGTCGTGATCGTCAGCCCCAGCGAAGGCGCCATCGCATCGAGATGGGCGGCTGGATCGAATCCTCGCTTCGCCTCGTTCATTCCGCCGGCTCCAGCCGCGCATGCGGCTCGCTCGTCATCGTCTTCGCGGCCCTCTCACCCGCGAGCTGACGCGCGCAGAGCCAGAGGAAGCCCGCGACCATCGCGTAGCCCAGGCTGATCGCGGGCGTGACGCCGAACCCCTTGCCGATCCCGATCGCCTCGCCGTGCATCAGGCCGAAATAGGTGAGCACAGCGCCGGCGGCGGCGAAGGCGGCAGCATTGAGGAACTGTCTCTCGATCACGAAGACGGCAATCGCGCCGAGCACGAGGCCCGACAGGATGGCGCCGCCGCCCATCAGCTCGAGCCCGTGATAGAGCACGCCCATATTGGCCATCTTGTC
>Ga0209025_1001758_pt1 | contig 25933 bp, 22 predicted proteins | sample AraplaMF_Col_mLB_FD_184256 | JGI IMG/M metagenome (GOLD analysis project Ga0209025, IMG submission 184256) | Arabidopsis root microbial communities from the University of North Carolina, USA - plate scrape MF_Col_mLB (SPAdes) (version 2) | ecosystem: Host-associated > Plants > Roots > Endosphere... | reverse complement strand
ATCGGCCTGGTCGCCGAGAATGACCTGCGCCGGGTCGCCCGGCACGATCCGCACCACGACGAAGACGAGCGAGAGCACCGCCCAGAGTGTGACGACGGCGAAGCCGAGCCGTTTGACGAGGAAGGCGCCCATGATGCCGCCGCAAGCGAGAGAGAGGGAGCGACCGTCTTGAGGCCGCTCCCCGAGGGTCACTTGGTGAAGCGCGTGGTCTCGAGCACCGGCGGGCCGAGATTCAGCGAGGCCTTGAGCTCGTAGCCGAGGTCGAGGCTGTCCTTGTAGGCCCAGAGCTGCATCATCTCATTGACTGGGATCGCGCAGACTTCCTTGATGATCTTCTCCTGCGCCGTCTTCCAGAGCGCGAGCTGCTTGGCCTTGTCGGTCTCCGAGCGGGCCGCATCGATCTCGGCATCGGCGACCTTGCAATGCGAGAAGTTCGTCACCGCCGTCGGAGTTTTCACGATCGCGCGCGAGTGGAAGAACTGCGAGAGATAGACATCCGCGACGGGGAAGCGCGCCGCCTGGAAATGCACCACCTGCGACAGGTCCTGCCGGATCTGCTGGTGGAAGGTCGCATGCTCTACCGGCTGGATCTCCAGCGTGATGCCAGCTCGCTTCAGCAGCGCCTGCGTCGCCTCGGTGAAGCTCAGCATCGAGGGCAGCGTCGTATTGATCGTCTTGATCGTGACGCCGTTGGGGAAGCCGGCTTCCGCCAGAAGCGCCTTCGACTTGGCGAGGTCGAAGGGCAGCAGAGCCGCCTTCTCGTCCGTGCCGAGATACCCCGAAGGCACCACCGAGACGGCCGGGCGCGAGATGTTCTTGCCGCGGAACTGCCAGATCGCGTTGCGGTCGATCGCATGGGCGATCGCCTGGCGAACCTTGAGGTTGTCGAGCGGCGGCTGGCTCATATTGAGGTGCAGCACCGACATTTCGGCCGGGCCCATCGCCACCACCTTGACGCCGGGCAAGGCGTTCATGCGGTCGACCCAGGCCTGTTCCTGACGGCCGAGCATCATGTCGAGCTCGCCGGACTGAAAAGCGAGGTCACGCGAGGAATCCGATGGGATGAAGCGGTAGAGGATCTCGGTCAGCTTCGGCTTGGCCCGGAAATAGTCCGGGTTGGCGACGAGCTTGGCGTATTGCTGCGGCACATATTCGGAGAACATGAAGGGGCCGGTGCCGACAGGCTTCTTGGCGAAGCCATCCTTGCCCAGTTCTTCGGCGGCCTTCTTACAGACCATGTTGCCGCCATGGTAGTTCATGACGATGCCGAGCAGGCTCGGAATAGCCTGCTTCAGCGTGATCTTGACGGTGTATTTGTCGGGGGCCTCGACCTTGTCGAAGGCGCCGTAATCCGACGAAAAGGCCGAGCTTTCCTTGGTTGCGGCACGGTTCAGCGAATAGACCGCGTCTGCCGAGGTGAACTCGCCATAGCCGTGATGGCACTGCACGCCCTGGCGCAGCTTGAAGGTCCATTCCTTGCCGTCCGCCGAGGCTGTCCAGCTCTCAGCGAGATCAGGCTCGATGAATTCGGGCGAGAGTTCGCCGGGCTTGATCCGTACCAGCCCGTTGAACATCCAGTTCAGCAACGCCTTGCCGGGCGTGCCGGAATTCAGATGCGGGTCGAGCACGCCGGCATCAGAGCTCTGCATGCCGACGGTCAGCACCGTCTTTTGCGCCAGTGCGGGCGTCGCCAGCAGCGCGCCGGCCAGCATGGCGGCGGCGATTGATCCGGTGCGTTTCATTGCTGTTCCCCTGCGTTCTTGTTGGGTATCGACGGTCCCGGCTTTGCGCCGGTGATAGCTGAACAGGGCGACGACGCGTCTGGAGCGCGAATTCTGCCCTGTCTTTGTCCTTCGGTCTCCGCGCCTAGAGCATGTCCTCCAGCCTGCAATTGACCAGCAATTCCGCGACAGAGGCATTGTTGGGCAGCGCGAGGACCGTGGCAACCAGTTGCGCCAGGTCGGCGGGCTGGGTCATCGCTTCGGGCGTGAGCGCCGTGCTCGCTGCCGTCATGTCGGTCCGCACGAAGGAGGGGCAGAGAGCGGTCGCTCGCACGCCCTTGTCCCAGGAGATCCGGCGCGCCGCATGGGTCAGCGCCACCATGGCATGCTTGGTCATGTTGTAGGCGACATGGTCGTTGCGCACGCGCTTGCCCGACATCGATGCGACATTGACGACGCGACCCGCCCCGCTCGCCTCGAGATGCGGCAGCGCGCAATGGATCAGGTTGAGCGGGCCTTTGCAGTTCACCGCCCAGATCGCATCGAACTCGGCTTCATCCGGAGCGCGCAGCGTGATCGACGAATGCATGCCGGCATTGTTGACGAGCCCGTCGATCCGGCTGAAACGCGCCATCGCGGCATCCGTCCAGACGCGGTGGCTTGTCCAATCCTGCGCGTCGTAGCGCGCGATATGGACACGGTCTGGATCCCAGCCCGCGCTCATGGTCCGGAGCGAGCCGAGGTCGCGCCCGCCCAGGCTCAGAGAGTAGCCGTCTTCATAGAGGGTCTGCGCCACGGCGCGGCCGATGCCGCGATTGGCGCCGGAGATCAGGATCACGCGTCCCTGCGGGGCAAGCATCTGCGATGTCCTCTAGCCGTGCAGCGTCAGCGCGGCGTCGTTCGCCGGTGTCTCGGCAAAGCGGCCCAGTCTGAAAGGGGCAAGATCGAAGCGCGGCTGCTTCGACAGCGCAAGATCGGCGAGGATTTCGCCGGTGACCGGGCCGATGCCGAAGCCATGGCCCGAGAAACCGGCCGCGACGATCAGGCCGTCAAGACCGGTATGGGCGTCGATCGCCGGCAGCGCATCGGGCGTGAGGTCGATCAACCCGCCCCAGAGGCGCGCGATCCCGGCATCGGCGGCAGCCGGTAGCACCTGCGTCACCCGCGCGATCAAAGCGGCGATGTCCGCCGCGCGCGGAGCCAGCGCATCCGATGTCCAGGAGGCCGGCTCAAAAGGCCAGTCGCCGATGCCGGTGGTGACGCGCAGGCGGCCGTCGATCTCCTGCCGGCCGGCGGCATCGGCATTGGCGACGCCGAAGACCTGCTCGAACAGCGGCGGCAGCGGCACGCTCTGCAGGACGCAGACGAGCTTGACCCGCAGCGGCAGATCGAGCCCCAGTGGCGAGAGCAGTTCCGGTGCATGGATGCCGGTCGCGACGATCACCTGGTCGGCTGAGACGATCTCGCCGATGGCCGTTTCGACGCCTGTGACCCTGTCGCCGGTTCGCTGCAGCGCCCTTACGCCGATGCCGTCACGGATGGTCGCGCCATGACGTGCGGCAGCCGCTGCGAAGGCTCGCACCACCGGAACCGGGTCGGCATGGCCGTCGCCCGGGCAGAACGAGGCGGCGAGGATCGACGGGCCGATGGCCGGCGCGATCGCCCTGATCGCCGCATTGTCCGGCAGATAGTCGATGGCGAGGCCGAGCTGTCGCTGCCGGACAACCAGTTCGCGGATCACCTCGATCTCGGCTTCCGTCCGCGCAAGACGCAGATTGCCGCGCCGGCGATAGCCGGTCGCCGCGCCGAGTTCCTCGTCGAGCCCACCCCAGCGTTCGACGGCGGCCTTCGCCAGCGGCAGCTCGGCCGGGTCGCGCCCGGATTGCCTGACGCCGCCCAAGGTCCAGCCGGACGCCATGGCCGCGAGGCTGCGGGCCTCGAACAATGTCACCGAATGACCAGCGCGCGCGATCTCGTAGGCTGCGGCCGTGCCGCTGATCCCGCCTCCGACGATGACGACGTCCGGCATGTCGACAGGCTCAGGACAGATCGACGCTGATGCGCTTTTCGGCTTCGTCCGGCCGGCGGCGGCGATAGGCCGTCACCTCGAACTCGACCTTGAGCTCAGGCTGGCCGAGCGGCGTGCAGGTCGTGGTGTTGGCGGGGTCGATGCCCCGGAACTTGCGTCCGACGACCTCGCCGACCGCCTCCATGTCGGCGATGTCCGGCACGAAGACCTTGATCGCGACGACGTCCTTGAGCGAGGCGTCGACGGCGGCGAGCGCGCCCTCGATATTGCGGAAGGCCTGCTCGGCCTGGCCCCTGGCGTCGCTGGCGATGGCGCGGGTCTTATAGTTCCGCCCGGCCGTGTTGGAGACGAAGATCATGTCGCCGGCGACCACCAGCCGCGAGTAGCTGTTCAGATCCTCGTACTTGCTCCCGGATTTGACTTTGATGATCTCGCTCACGGGGCATCTCCCTCAGGCATGGTCGGCGGAGCATGGCAGCTTTCGCCGCGCGTCGGCGATCGCTTGCCTGCACGGCGCTGGCTTAAGTGGTATATACCACTTAAGCTATTCAACGCTGTCAAGGATGCCGGCGACAAGGCGCGCAGAAATCGCAGAGGATCCGATATAGCGCTCGCGCCCAAAAAGGACGCGCGCTACCCCAAGTGAAGACGCAATTGACGTTTGGTATACACCAATCCATGCTGTTTTCAGGCCGATAACAAGGGGATCTCCGATGACGATGATTTCGCGCCGTGCCCTTCTTGCCGCCGGAGCCAGCTTTCCTTTGGTTACGGCCTCTACCTTCTCCCAGACACCAGCAAGGAAGGTCCTGCGCTTCGGTCTGTCGAGCTTTCCGCCGAGCCTGCAACCATGGGTCCATACGGGCACCGCCGCGCTGACCGTGAAGCTGCTGATCTTCCGCGGCCTGACTGGCTTCGACGAAAAGGGCGAGGTCAGGCCCGAGCTCGCGGAATCCTGGACGCAGGACGGGCCGACCGGATGGATTTTCAAGCTGCGGCATGCGAGCTTCCATGACGGCAAGCCCGTGACGGCCGACGACGTGAAATGGACGCTGGAGCAGATCGCCGCGCCGAATTCCACCGCCTTCCTCAGGGCCGAGTTCAGCGGCATCGAGACGATCGAGACGCCCGATCCCCGCACCGTCCGTATCGTCATGAAGCAGCCGACGGTGACGCTGCCGATCTGGCTCGCCAGCCCGCACGCGCCGATCATCGCCAAGGACTCGATCGAGGGGCGCGGCCTCGGCGTCGGCGCGGGTCCGTTCGTCGTCAAGGACCAGGAGCGCGGCGTCTCGATCGAGGTCGCGGCCTTCGACAAATACTACAAGCCAGGCCTGCCCAAGCTCGCCGGTATCAAACTTACGGCCTATGCCGATGAGAACCTGCGCGTCGCCGCGCTCCAAGCCGGCGATATCGATCTGATCGAATATGTGCCTTGGCAGCACATGGCGGCGATCGAGAAGGATCCGCGCCTCCATCTCGCTGCCGCCAACGGCCCCTTCATGGGGCTGAACTTCAACGGCACCAGCGGGCCGTTCAAGGATCCGCGCCTGCGCCAGGCGGTCGGCTTCGCCATCCGGCGCGAGGATATCGTCCAGGCTGCCTTCTTCGGACGCGGCACGCCGCTCCAGGGCATCCCGATCCCCGATACCAGCCCCTATCATGATGTCGGGCGGGCGAAATTCTGGAGCTATGATCCCGACAGGGCCAGGAAGCTGATGGCGGAGGCCGGCGTCCCGAAGGGCTTCTCCTGCACGCTGCTTTCGACGGCGCAATACGGCATGCACAAATCGACGGCCGAGGTGGTGCAGGCCCATCTCGGCGAGATCGGCATAGACGTAAAACTCAACCTGCCGGACTGGGCCTCGCGCGTCGATCTCGGTGGCAAGGGCCGCTATGAATTCTGCGTCCAGGGCACGACGGCCGACAACAACGATCCGGACGGGCTCGCGCCGCTGCTTGACGGAGAGTTACCGCCGAACATCTCGCGTAGCTTTGGTCTGCCGACGCCGGAGATTCACGCCCTTTTCGCCAAGGGCCGCGCCGAGTTCGACATCGCCAGGCGAAAGGCCATTTATGCCGAGCTCGAGAAGCTTGCGCTGGAGCAGGCGCCGCTCGTCGGCCTCGCTTGGCGCTCCCAGGGCTATGGCATGGTCAAGGGCGTGACCGGCTTCAAGGCTCTGCCGGGCGGCACGAATTTCTTTTCGGCCTATTCGCTGGAGGAGACCTTGCTGGCTTGAGCCATGCTGCGCGTTGCCAGAACCGAACGGCGTTGTCCTGGAACGGCGCGGCTAAAGCCGCTCGCCCGGGACGAGGCTGGGAGGTTTCCGCCTCATCGCAGCACGCGTTGAATTCATTCCCGAACGACCCTCACGTCGCTCGCGTCGTGCGCTCCAGCCGGGCGAAGCGCTCGAGCCGGAAAGGCTTGGTGTCGATCAGCGGCGTGGCCCCCCTGACGAGATCGGCGATGAGCCGCCCGGCGCCCGGCCCGATGCCGAAGCCATGGCCGGAGAAGCCGCTGGCGATGAAGAAGCCGGGCAGGCGCGGCACTTCGCCGATCACGGGTACGGCGTCGGGCGTCGCATCGATGAAACCGCCCCAGGCCTGCGCGATCTTCAGGCCCGCGAAAGCCGGAAAAGCCTTGATCAGATTAGCCTGCCCTTCGTTCAGGATCTTACTGACCGGCGGCGGATCGAGCACACGCATGCGCTCGAAAGGCGTCACCTCGTCGAGAGCCCAGCGCCGCGGAGTCCGCGCCTCTTCCAGGAAGCGCGACCCGAGACGCAACCTGAGCTCATGCCGCTGCTTCACCAGCGACGGCAGGAAATCAGCGAACAGGCGGAACGAGTCCGGCACGATCTCGGCGGTGCTCGCGCCACGATGGGCGATGGTGTAGCCGCCGTCCTGACGCTTGCGGAAGGCGAAGTCCGAGCCGCCCACGGCATGGGTCGGCGGGCCGTTCAGCGGTTCGGTGCGCAGCACGGACCCCAGTACCTTGAGTTGCGGGAAGTCGATGCCGAGATTGCCGAGGAACAGCCGCGACCAGGCTCCACTCGCCAGCACGATCTGAGAGCAGGCGATGGTGCCGCGCTCCGTCACCACGGCGCTGACGCGGCCGGCCGTGGTCTCGATGCCGCGCACGGCACAGCGCGTCAACACGGTGCCGCCATGCCGGCGCAGCGCGCGCGCCATCGCCGGCACGGCCTTTTGCGGTTCGGCCCGCGCATCGCTCGGTGTAAACAGGGCGCCAGCGAAGGCGCGTCTGCAGCCGGGCAGGGCTCTCTCGATCTCGCGCGCGCTCAGCAGCCGGGAGTCGAGCTGGTATTGCCTGGCGTGGTCGAGCCAGGCCTCGTGCTGGGCGAGTGCGGCGGGTGTATCCGCGACATAGACGATGCCGGAGCGGGTGAAGCCGGTATCGCCGCCGACGAGCTTGTCCATCTCGGACCAGAGCCGCATGCTTTCCAGCCCGAGCGGAATCTCGCCGGGATCGCGTCCCATGATCCGGACCCAGCCCCAGTTGCGGCCCGACTGCTCATGGCCGACCTCGCCCTTTTCGCAGACCGTGACCGAAATTCCGTCTTTCGCCAGGAAGAGCGCGGTCATGACGCCGATGATGCCGCCGCCGATGACGACGACGTCGCTGCTCTTCGGCAGGGTCGCGTCAGCGTCGATCGTCTCGATCGTGATGCCCATCACAGGCGCTCCCCGGCCGGAGACGAAAGCCCGGCCCTGGGCCGGGAGCGAAAGGCAGGCAGCGGCATGATCAGTCCTGTGGGGCCGGCGTGGAGTTGCGGAAGACGACGTGGTGAGGGTGGTTGACCGATTTCATGTATTCGATCGGCGTGCCGTCGCCGTCGCGCGCCACCAGCCTCAGGACCAGGGTGGGCGAGCCGGGTTGGAGCAGGAGCAAGCGGGCCTCCAGGTCCGTCGCGATACCGACGCCGATCTCGCGGTCGCGCGCGCTGGCCTCGACGTGGTAGCGGGCTCTCAGCAATTCATAGAGCGACTGCCCGCCAACGAGGTCTTCCGCCACGAGCCCGGCAAAACGCGCTGCCGGCAGGTAGCTCGTCTCGATGCAGAACGGCTCGTCGTTCACCGTGCGCAGCCGACGGAACATGATCAGATCGGTGCCCGCCGCGATGTCGAGCCGACGTGCGATGCTCTCGGTCGCTTTCTCCTCGCCGAAATGCAGCAGCTTGTTGCCTGGTTCGCCGCCGGCATTGCGGATGAGGCGGGTGATGCCGAGGGTCGAGTGCACCTCGATCGGGCGCGTCACCTGGACCAGCGGGACGCGGGTGCCGCTGGTGCCGTTGCGCTCCAGCACATTGCGGTCGACGAGCTTGTCGATCGCCTTGCGCACGGTCATGCGGTTGATGCCGAGCGTGTCAGCGAGCGCGCGTTCGGACGGAACGCGGTCGCCCGGGCCATAATCCGGCCCACTGATGAGATCGAGCAGGTAATCCTGCACCTCGACGTAGATCGGCTTGGCCCGCTTCACGGGTTCGCGCATGGCTGGCGTCTTTCGGATGCTTCCCGCTTCCGCATATAGCGGAGATCGTGTCGGCTCCACCTGTCGGCAGCATAAACGCGCCGATCCGTCGCAATCGAGCTGATCCATGGACCGGTTGGACTATGGTTGACAGGCATTGGTATAGGTGATTGGTGTATACCAATTCCCTGCCGCCTGGAAGTGACACTCTCCATGTCCATCGCCTTCGATCGCGCCCGCGTGCATGAGGGGCTCGCGCAGACCCGCGCCGCTGTGCCACGGGCCTTCGCGCTCGGCCGCCACCTCGCTCCGGAGATCGACCGGATCTATCTCGTCGCCTGCGGCTCGGCGAACCGCGCCATGCTCGGCATCAAATACTGGCTCGAGCATTTTTCTCCGGGCATCGAGGTGCGCCGCTATTTCCCGGCGGAATTCATGGCGATCGATCCGCCGCGGCTAGACGGCCGCACGCTGGTCCTGCTCGCCTCCAAATCCGGCACGACGCCGGAGACGGTCGCCGCCGCGGGATTCCTGAAGGACAAGCCCTGCAAGGTCGTGGCTTTCAGCCAATACGCAGACAAGCCGCTGAGCCAATCCGTTCCCGAACGCTTCATCGTCGGCGACACCAGCGAATCCTTCGTGGCCATGTTCATGCTGATGCAGGCGCTGGTCGGCGGAGTCATGGCGGAAAAGGAAGGCTGGCCGCTCGGCGACAAGCTCGTTGCCTCGCTCGAAGCGCTGCCCGGAGCGATCTGCGACGCTGCGGAACAGAATGAGGAGCGCGCCGCAGCCGACGCGCGTCTCTATGCCGAGGACCGCAATTTCTATCATGTCGCCTCGGGGCCGGGCTTCACCACGGCTTATGTCTTCGGGGTCTGCATCCTGATGGAGATGCTCTGGCTGCACAGCTATCCGATCGAGGCGGCGGAGTTCTTCCACGGTCCCTTCGAGATCATCGACCGCAGCACGCCACTCATCCTGATCACCGGGGAAGACCCGAGCCGCCCGCTGATGGAGCGCGTCTCGGCGTTCTGCGACACCCATGCCGAGCGCGTGATGAAATATGACTCGCGCGATTTCGCGATGAAGGGCATCGCGCCGGAGATTCGCCCGATCGTCGCTCCCTACATCCTCCAATCGGCGCTGAAGCGCATGGCGGCGCATTTGTCGGTGCTCCACGATCAGCCGCTCTCGACCCGCCGCTACATGTGGAAGGTTGCGTACTGATTCTTCGCGCGGAGCGGAGGCGCTCATGACCCTCAGGCTGCTCGGGCTCGGCGACAACACGGTCGACACCTATGTCGATCGCGGCCTGCAATTCCCCGGCGGCAATGCCGTCAATGTCGCGGTCCTGGCCCACAGGCTCGGCGCCGAGACAGGTTATCTCGGCTGTCTCGGCTCGGACGAGGGTGGGATGCTGATCGTCGACGCCCTGCGCCAGGAAGGCGTGGACACCAGCCGCTGCCGCAGGCTTGCCGGCGACAATGCCCGCGCCTTCATCGGCCATGATGGCAATGACCGCCGCTTCCTGCGCTCGCAGCACGGAGTGCGTGGGCAATGGGGCGGGTTCTCACCCGAGGATCTTGCCTATATCGCTGCCTTCGATCTGGTGCACTCGAGCGTCTACGGCGAACTCGAAGCCAGTCTTGCGACGCTCCGTCGTGCCGCGCGCCGTTTCTCCTATGATTTCTCCGAGCGCTGGACGGACGCCAATCTGGCGGCGACGCTGCCCTGGCTCGACATCGCCTTCCTGTCCTTCCCCTCCGGTTCCGACGCTGAATGCCGCCACCTGGCTCGCCGCTGTGCCGATGCCGGGCCGGGCCTCGTGGTGGTGACGCGCGGCGAGCGCGGCTCATTGGCGATAGCGGGTGGGGTATTCCACCATAACGGGATCAACCAGACTCAAATCGTCGATACGCTGGGCGCCGGCGACGGCTTCATCGCCGCGTTTCTTCTGGCCGTGCTGGAGGAGAAGAGCATTCCGGAGGCATTGGCCGCTGGTGCGGCCAATGCGGCGGCGGTCTGCGCCTATCAGGGCGGCTTTGGCCATGGCGTGCCATGGTCGGCCGCCGCAAGGACGGCGCTCGGTTGAACGGGAGGAATTAGGATCATGGCTTGGCGTATCGGGATCGATTCCGGCGGGACTTTCACCGATATTTGCCTCTTCGACGATGCGAGCGGCCAGGTCGCGGTCTGGAAGGTGCCCTCGACGCCGGACGATCCGTCCCGCGCCATTGCGCTCGGCACGCAGGAAGGCACCGGGCGCGTTGGCGCCAAGCCGAGCGAGGTCGTCTATTTCGGCCATGGCACGACGGTCGGCACCAACGCCCTGATCCAGCATCGCGGTGTCAGGACCGGTCTCATCACCACGGACGGCTTCCGAGATCTGATCGAGATCGGCCGCCAGAAGCGCCCTGATCTCTACGACCTACAGGCCGACAAGGCCGCGCCGCTCGTCACCCGCGACCTGCGCTTCGGCGTCGCCGAGCGCGTCCGCCATGACGGCTCGGTCGAAACCCCGCTCGACGAAGACGGTGTGCGCCAGGCGGCGCGCGCGCTGAAGGCGGCCGGCGTCAAGGCGGTCGCGATCGGCTTTCTCTACGGCTTCGTCCGCCCCGAGCATGAGGACATCGCGCGGCGCATCGTCGCGGAGGAGTTTCCCGAGGCCTTCATCTGTACCTCGCATGAGGTCGCGCCGGAATTCCGCGAATATGAGCGCATCTCGACGGCGGTGGTGAACGCCTATCTCGGCCCCGTCATGCACGGCTATATTCAGCGCCTCGCCGGGCGGCTGAAGGAACTCGGCGTCGCCGTGACGCCGCATCTGACGCAATCGAATGGCGGCGTCATCGGCTTCGACATGGCTGCGCGCCTGCCGGTGCGGACCGTGCTTTCGGGGCCTTCGACCGGCGTCGTTGCGGCGCAGGCGATCGGCGCCATGACCGGCATCGCGAACCTGATCACCTTCGACATGGGCGGTACCTCTTCGGATGTCGCGCTGCTGCGTAACGGCGAAGCCAAGCTCGCCAGCGAAGCCAATGTCCACGGCTACCCGATCAAGGCGCCGATGCTCGACATCCACACGGTCGGCGCCGGCGGTGGCTCGCTCGCAGCGATCGATTCGGGCGGCCTGCTCAAGGTCGGGCCGCGCAGTGCCGGCGCCGATCCAGGCCCGGTCTGCTACGGCCGCGGCAGCACTGAACCGGCCGTCACCGATGCCAATGTCGTGCTTCAGACGCTGAACCCGACGCATCTGCTCGGCGGGCGCATGCCGATCGACCAGTCGCTCTCACGGCAGGCGATCGGCCGCATCGCAGACAAGCTCGGCCTCGACCTGATGGCGACGGCGCAGGGCATCATCTCGGTCGTCACCGCCAACATGGCCAAGGCCATTCGCGTCATCAGCGTCCAGCGCGGCCATGATCCGCGGGACTACGCGCTCGTCGCCTTCGGCGGGGCAGGGCCGCTTCATGCCGCCCGTCTCGCGCGTGAGCTGGAGATGAAGCGTATCATCGTGCCGCGCAATCCCGGCATCGGCTGCGCGCTCGGGCTGCTGCTTACCGACCTGCGCGCCAATTTCGCGACGACGCGCCTGGCGACGCTCGGTGACGGGCTCGTCGGCGATATGGCCGAGATATTCGCCGGTCTCGAAGCGCAGGCCGAGCACTGGTTCGCCGAGGAGAAGGTGGCTCCCGCCGACCGCAAGGTCAGGCGCACCGCCGATCTGCGCTATCATGGCCAGAACTACGAACTCGCCATCGACGTGCCGGAAGGGTCGATCACGACCGGGACGATCGCTGCTCTCGCTGAAGGCTTCGCCGAGGCGCACAAGCGGCTCTACGGCTTCATTGCCGAGGGCGAGGCGGTGCAACTCGTCACCTACCGCGTCGAGGCGATCGGTTTCGTGCCGAAGGCCGAATTTCGGCCGCAGCCCGATGTCGGTCCGGATGCCTCCGCCGCCCTCGTAGGCCAGCGCGAGGTCTGGTTCCCCGAGGCGGGGGGCTTCCTCGATTGCCCGATCTATGATCGCGACGCGCTGAAATCGGGCAACCTGATCGAGGGGCCGGCGATCATCGAGCAGATGGACGCGACCACGGTGCTGCTGCCCGGCATGACCGCCCGGGTCGAGCCCTATCTCAACCTGATCCTGGAGACGCCGTGATGAACGCGACCGCATCCGTCGCCGTCGATCCGATCACCGTCGAGGTCATCGGCTCCTCCTTCGCCTCGATCACCGAGGAGATGGGCGAGGCGCTCGTCAGGGCGAGCTATTCCACCAACATCAAGGAGCGCCGCGATTGCTCGACGGCGCTCTTCGATGTCGAGGGCAACACGCTCTGCCAGGCCGAGCATATCCCGATGCATCTCGGCTCATTCATCGGCATCATTCCGCATATCCTGAAACGCCATCCCATCGCCGAGATGAAGCCAGGCGACGTCTTCATCGGCAACGATGCCTATGAGGGCGGCGGCACGCATCTGCCCGACATCGTCCTGGCCGAGCCGATCTTTCACGACGGAGAGATGGTCGCCTGGGCCGTCAACACGGCCCATCATTCCGATTTCGCCGATCGCGGCCACGCCCATATCTATCAGGAGGGCCTGCGCATTCCGCCGATCCGCCTCTATGACGGCGGCGCGCTGATGAAGGACGTGCAGGAACTGATCCTGCTCAACTGCCAGGTTCCACGCGAGCGCCTCTCCGACCTGCGCGCCCAGATGGCGGCGAACCGGCTCGGCGTCGAGCGCGTGCGCGCGCTTTGCGACAAATACGGCCGCGCGACCGTGCTCGCCGCCGGCAAGGCGCTGCAGGACTATGCCGAGCGCAAGATGCGCGCCGGCATCGCCTCGATTCCGGACGGGACCTATCGTTTCGCCGACCGCTTCGACAATCCCGAGCTCGATCAGGAGATGGAATTCTCGGTCGAGATCACGGTTGCGGGCGAGGAGATGGAGCTCGCCTTCGAGAGCCCGCCGCAGGCTCGCGCCGGTTTCAACATGGTCTATACCGCGCTGCTTTCGACCGTCTATTACGCGGTCAAGACGGTGGCTGACCCGACGATCCCGCCCAATGCCGGCCTCGCTCGCCCGCTCACCATTGCGGCAAGGGAGGGCACGGTTCTGAACTGCCGGCATCCGGCGGCGGTGAACGGGCGCATCGCACCCTGCCAGCGCGTCGTCGACCTGATCCACGGCGCGCTGGCTCAGGCCGTGCCGGAGCGCGTCATCGCTGCTTGTTCGGGCGCGGTCGCCGCTGCCACCTTCATGGGTGCCATGCCCGGCAGCGGCGATCTTTGGGTCTATCTCGAGACGATCGGCGGCGGCAGCGGCGCGCGCGCGACCAAGGACGGTCTCGACGGCGTCCATGTCCATATGACCAATACCTCGAATCTGCCGGTCGAGGCGCTCGAGGTCGAGTATCCGCTCACGCTCCTGCGCTATGAGCTGGTCGACGGCTCGGGCGGGCGCGGGCGCCAGCGCGGTGGCATGGGCTTGCGCCGCGTCTACAGAGCCGAAGCGCCTTGCCGGCTCAACGTCGACAATTCGCGGTTGAAGTCGCGGCCCTGGGGCATTGCCGGCGGTGGGCCGGGGCAGGGCGGCGCTTTCGTCTTCAGCGAGGGCGTCGAGCCTTTCGTCAAAGGTGACGGCGCGCTGGAGGCTGGGCAGATCGTCGAGATCATCACGCCCGGTGCCGGCGGCTATGGCCCGGCCTCCGAACGCAGCCCGGAAGCGCGGGTGCGGGACCTTGCCGAGGGGCGGGTTTGACCCGGCTGATGGACGCTTCTCATGGTTGGGCTTGTTGTTCCGACCATGACGAGAGCCTGAAGATCGCAGCGGCTTGATCCAGCCTGAGCAGGAGCACGTCATACGAGTCTTGCTTACCGCACGGCGCTGATCGTCGGGGCCGGCTCCGGTATCAGCGCCTCGCTTGCCCGCAAGCTCTTGGCTGCGGGGGTGAAGGTCGCACTCGCCGCGCGAAACACCGAGAAGCTTGCGACGCTGACCGCGGAAACCGGCGCGCGGGTCTTCGCGGCGGACGCTTCGGATGCTGCCAGCGTCGCGCGGCTGTTCGACGAGGTCGATGCCGCGTTCGGCGCGCCGGATGTGGTGGTCTACAATGCGAGCCGTGCTCTGCGGGGACCTCTGCTCGATCTCGATCCTGCTGCCGTTGCACAGTCGCTTGCGATCAATGCGCTCGGCGCCTTCCTCGTCGTGCAGCAGGCGGTGCGGCGGATGCTGCCGCATGCCCGGGGCGCGATCCTGCTCACCGGCGCCACGGCGGGCGTCAAGGGCTTTGCCCGCTCGGTGCCCTTCGCCATGGGAAAGTTTGCTCTGCGCGGCCTCGCCCAGAGCGCGGCCCGCGAATTCGGGCCGCAGGGCATCCATGTCGCACATTTCGTCGTCGACGGCGGCGTGCGCAGTGCGACCCGGCCGGACGCTTCCGACAACACGCTCGACCCGGACGCCATCGCCCAGACCTATCTCGACGTGCTCAGCCAGCCGCGCAGCGCCTGGACGCAGGAGGTCGATCTCAGGCCCTGGACCGAGAGCTTCTGAGACGCGCCTTCACACCACGAGATCGAGCGACGGCACCGGCTCGCCGCGCGAGACGTGCTCGATATTGGCGAACATCCGCCTCACGGTCGGCGCGAAATTGTCGGCGGCCATGGCGGCGAGATGCGGCGTCACGACGAGGTTGTCGAGCGCGAGCAACTCGCTGTCGGCCGGCAGTGGCTCGACCGAGAAGACATCCATCGCGGCGCCTGCGATCTCTTTGGCGCGCAGGGCCACGACCAGATCGGCCTCGTTGACAACACCGCCGCGGGCGACATTCACCAGCACGGCCGTCTTCTTCATCGCCCGGAAGGCGGCGGCATCGATCAGATTGGTGGTCTCCGGCGTCAGCGGGCAATGCAGCGAGACGACGTCGGACTGCGCCAGAAGCTCCGCCATCGAAGCGTGCCTGACGCCGAGCGCAGCCTCTTCCGCGGCATCGAGCGGCTGGCGCTTCGCATAGAGGATGGTGCAGCCGAAGCCCTTGAGCAGCTTGGCGACATTCTTGCCGATCGCGCCGAAGCCGACGATGCCGACCGTCTTGCCCGAAAGCGTGTAGGTGTCGCCCGGCATGTGCCCGGTGCGCCAATGGCCCTTTTTAAGCTCGGCGTGGCCATAGCCGATGAAGCGCAGCGCAGAGAGCGTCAGGCCGAGTGTGAACTCGGCTACCGGCACGGCGTTGCTGCCTGTGGTCCGGGCAATCTTGATGCCGAGCTCCTTCGCTGCCGCGACGTCGATATTGTCGACGCCGACGCCCCATTTATGCAGCAGCTTCAGCTTCTTGGCGGCACGCAGCACATCTGCCGAAACGCCGACCTGGCCGGAAATGGCGTAGTCGGCTTCGGCAATGATCTCCTTCATATGCGCGTCGCCGCGCGTCGTGCCGTGAGTCAGCACGAAGCCGGGGGGCAGCAGCGCGCGCAGCTTCTCGGCGCGCTCGGAGGCGGTCATGTCGAGGAGGACGATGGTTTCGGGCATGGTCAGGGATCCGGTCGAAAAAAGGGTCAGATGGTGAAACGCACGCCTTCGCGCGCGAGCCCGCCGGATATCCCGACGGGGGTGCCGTCGGCGCGCCAGCAGGCCGCGCCCGTCAGCGTGCCGTCAGGGTTGAAGGCGATGGCATTCATGCCGCCGGCGATGCGCGGCATGCGCAGGATCCGGTGGCCGCGCGCGGTGAGCTCGTCCGCGACGCTGTCCGGGATCGCGGCCTCGAGTTCGAGCGCGCCGCCCTCGGTCCAGACACGCGGCGCCTCGACTGCTTCCTGGAGGCTCATGCCATGGTCGATCAGGTTGACGATCGCCTGCAGGGCCGAGGGGAAGATGCGCAGGGCCCCGGGTAGCCCGAGCGCGAAGGCGAGCTTGCCGTCGCGCAGTACCATCATCGGTGCCATCGAGGTGAAGACGCGCTTGCCGGGCGCGATCGACAAGGCCCGGCCGGGATGCGGGTCGAAATTGAACATGTAGTTGTTGGTCAGCATCCCCGTGCCGGGGATCTGCGTGCAGGCGCCGAAGAGCCCGTTGATCGTCTGGGTCGCGGCGATGACATTGCCCTGGGCATCGGCGACCGTGACATGGGTCGTGTCGGCGGATTCACCACCGGAGAGCCCGGCGCTCCAGTCTTTGGCCCGGTCCATCGCGATCAGAGCGCGCCGCTCGGCCGCATAGGCCTTGTCGACGAACCGCTCGACCGGGACCTTGATGAAGGCGGGGTCGGCGGTAGCGACGGCCCTGTCTGCGAAGGCGATCTTGAGCGCTTCCGCCAGCAGATGCACCGCATCTGCCGAGCCGAAGCCGAGGGAGCCGATATCATAGCCCTCGAGGATGTTGAGCATCTGGACGATGTGCACGCCCGAGGAGGAGGGCGGCGGCGGGCCGACGATCTCGTAGCCGCGATAGCTGCCACGCACGGGCTCGCGCGTCGCGACCTTGTAGGCGGAAAGGTCGGCCTGATCGATCAAGCCTCCATTCGCCGCCATGAAATCCGTCAGCGCCTTGCCGAGCGGGCCGTCATAGAGCGCGGCCGGGCCCCGCCTGGCGATCAGGCGCAGGCTCGCGGCATAGTCGGCCTGAACGAGCCGCGTGCCGGGTTCAATCGCCTTGTCTCCCGCCAGCAGCAGCGCCGAAAGCCCGGGATCGCGGGCGAGATCGGCGACGTTGTCGGTGATGCAGTTGGAGAGATAGGGCGTGGTGACGAAGCCGCGTTCGGCCAAGGCGATCGCCGGTTGCAGCACCTCCTCCAGCGGGAGCGTGCCGAAGCGCGAAAGCGCCTCGCACCAACCGGCGAGCGCGCCGGGGACCGCGACCGCCTTCGGCCCGACGACGTTGAACCGGTCGCGCACGTCTCGCTGCCGGCCGACCTCGTCGGAGAGGCAGTCATACATGTCGGGTGTCGCTTTGAGCGGCGCGGTCGAGAGCCCGTCGAGGACGACATGGCGGCCATCTGCCATGCGGATATGCGCGACGCCGCCGCCGAGGATGCCGACCATCATGGGCTCCACGACGGTCAGCGCAAAGAGCGAGGCGACAGCGGCATCGACTGCATTGCCGCCCGCGAGCAGCATCTGCGAGCCCGCCGCCGAAGCGAGCGGATGGTTGGTTACCACCATCCCGCGCGAGGCAGTGGCCGGCCTCTTCTCGCAGGTGAAGGGGGCCAGTCGCGGCACGGGGGCGATCACGTTCACGGGCTTGTCCCTCAGCCGTTCTGCTTGAGTGCGTCGAGCACCATCTTGGTCGCGCCGGAGATATCGCCAAGCTTCTCGCCGGCCTTCACCCGCTCCTGGTTGCGTTCGCCGCGCTCCTGCCGGGCGATGGCGGCGTCGGCGATCGCCTCCGCCTCGTCGCGCGGCAGCACCAGCACGCCGGATTCGTCTGCCAGGATGACGTCGCCGGCTTTGACGGGAACATTGCCGCAGGAGATCGGCAGGTTGAGGGTCCCGCCGAGATTGTAGAGCCGGGTGGTGATCGGCGACATGCCGCGGCACCACATCGGAAAGTCCGAGTCCTCGATCTCGGCCAGGTCGGTGCAGGGGCCGTCGATGATGCCGCCGATCGCGCCGGCCGCCTTCGCCGCGACGGTGACGCCGCCGCCCCAGCAGGCATGCTTGTCGTCGCCGAGCCGGTCGACGACGAGGATGTCGCCCGGCCGCAGCAGGCCGAGCGTATGGTGCAGCAGCGTGGAATCCTGGCCAGGAATGGCGAGCGTCACGGCCGCGGCCGCGATGCGCTTGCCGCGCAGCAATGGCTGGATGCCACGATCCATGAAGCCCCAGTGCTGGGAATGGCCGATGGTCGCCGTCTCGACCTTCTGCAGCTTCTCGACAAGCGCGGCCGGCAGCTGTTCCGGCATTGGGGCGATGCGGTAATCGGGCATGGGAATCTCCTATTTTCCAACGGCGCGCGCGATGCCGACAAGACGTTCCACGATGACGACGACGATCAGCGTCGCGACGATCAGCACGACCGAAAGCGCCGCGATGAGCGGGTCGGTGCGGCCTTCGACATAGCGCACCATCTCGACCGGCAGGGTCGCGGCGCGCGGGCCCGACAGGAAGAGCGAGATCACCGTCTCGGCGCAGGCGATCAGGCCGGGTGTCACCAGCGGCAACGTCACCCGCCGGACCACACGCCACGGCTTGGCACCCAGCGTCGCCGCAGCAGCCTCGATATCGTCGGGCAATGTCGAGAACGCGGTCGTCATCATCCGGATGACGAAGGGCACGGTGACCGTCATGTGTCCCAGCACGAGGCCGGGCAGCGTCGCGGTCAGCCGCAGCGGTGTGAAGAACAGCAGCAGAGCGAGACCCGTGATCAGCGTCGGCAGGAGGAGCGGCGCGAGAAAGAAGTTCGTCAGCGCGTCACGCCCCGAAAAGCGCCCCTTGGCCAGCGCCAACGCGGCGGGTACGCCAATGACGAGCGAGAGCAGCGTCACCACGCTGGCGATCTGGACGCTGAGCCAGAGCGCCGAGAGCAGCGGCCCATGCGTGCTCAGCGCCCTGAACCAGCGCAGCGAATAGCCCGAGGGCGGGAACAGGATGAAGTTGTCGGCCGAGAAGGCGAGCGCGACGACGATCGCGATCGGCGCCAGGATCAGCGCGTAGACGAGGGCTGCGAGGCTGGAGAGGACGCGTCCGGCTCCGTTCATCGCTTCAGCCCCCGCGCCGCGAGGTTGGAAGTTACGAGCAGCAGGAGCAGCAGGACGAGTGTGTAGATCGCCAGCACCGAGGCCATCGGCCAGTTGGTGTTGGTCGTCGCCTGCTCGAAGATCTCGGTCGCCAGCACGAAGACGCGGCCGCCGCCAAGCAGTTTCGGCGTGATATAGGCCGACATCGACAGCACGAAGCCGAGCCCTGCGGCGAGCGCCAATGCCGGCAGGCTCAGCGGCAGCGTCACCCGCAGGAAAGTCCGCATCGGGGTGGCGCCGAGCGAGCGCGAGGCTTCTTCCAGCGTCCGGTCGAGCTGACCGAAGCCGGCGAGCAGGGCCAGGATCATGTAGGGCATGATGCTCTCGGCCAGTCCGATGGTGACGCCGGTCCAGTTGAAGACGAGCTTCATCGGCGCCGAGATCAGGCCGAACGACTGCGCCAATGAATTGACGAGGCCGCGGTCGCCGAGGATGGCGAGCCAGCCGAAGACGCGCACCACGCCAGAGATCAGCATCGGCATGATCGCGACCACCGCGAGCAGGCCGCGAAAGCGTGAATTGGTACGGAACAGGAAGAGCGCGACCGGATAGGACATCGCGAGTGCAAGGAGCGTCGCGCTCAGCGAGAGCCAGAGCGAATTCAGCGTCAGGTCGAAGGTGAAGTTGTCCTCGAGCACCTCGGCCGTGGTCTTGAGCGACCAGGTCTCGACCATGGCGCCGGTCGGGCCGGTCTCGTTGAAGGCGTTGCGGAACAGGCCGAGCGTCGGCCAGGCATAGATTGCCAGGACGAACAGCGCGGCTGGCAGGAGCAGCCATTTGAGGCGCGCGTCGCTCATGCCGTTTCGCGCGGAAAAGGCAGCGTGTCGCGCGCTTGCCAGACGAGCGCGACCTCGGCGCCCTCCTGCGGCAGGGCCGTGCCCGATTGCAGCTCGACCTGGATCTGGCCGGCGGCGCCCTCCACGAGAACCTCGACATGGTCGCCGACGAAGACACTGCGCAGCACCTTGCCGGTCACGCGCACCATGCCCTCCGCGACCGCTTCCGAGATGGGCAGGATACGGATGCGCTGCGGGCGCACGAACAGGTCGAACTCACCACTGGCGGGCGCGGCGACGGGGAGCCTCTCGCCCCAGAGGACGACGCGCCCTTCCGCATCGTGCGTCGCCGGCAGGGCATTGGCGCGGCCGACGAACTCAGCGACGAAGCGTGTCGCCGGCCGTTCATAGATGTCCTCGGGAGAGCCGATCTGCGCGATTCCACCGCGATGCATCACCGCGATCCGGTCGCACATCGTCAGCGCCTCGACCTGGTCATGGGTGACGAAGAGTGTGGTGATGCCGAGCGAGCGCTGGATCGAGCGGATCTCGTGACGCATCGTGTCGCGCAGCTTGGCGTCGAGATTGGAGAGCGACTCGTCGAGCAGCAGCACCGAGGGCCGGATCACGAGTGAGCGGGCCAGCGCCACGCGCTGCTGCTGGCCGCCCGAAAGCTCGCGTGGACGGCGCCGATCGAGCCCTGAGAGCCTGACCATCGCCAGCGCCTCCGCGACACGCCGGGCGATTTCAGCCTTGGCGACACCGCGCTCCTCCAGACCGAAACCGACATTGCGCGCAACGGAGAGATGCGGAAACAGCGCATAGGACTGGAAGACATAGCCCATGTTGCGCTTATGCGCCGGCAGCTTGGTGACTTCCGCACCGTCCAGGCGGATCGCGCCGCGATCGGGATCGACGAGGCCGGCCAGCATGCGCAGCGTCGTCGTCTTGCCGCAGCCGGAGGGGCCGAGCAGCGCGACGGCCTCACCCTTCTCGACCGATAGCGAAACGTCGTCGACCGCGACGGAGTCACGGTAGCGCTTCTGCAGCCCGGAGAGTTCGAGATAGCTCATGGGTCCGGTTCTGCTCAGCGCGCCGCCACCACCTCGCGGCGCCAGCGGTTGTTCCACTGGTCGCGTGCCTTGATCATCTCGTTCCAGTCGAGATCGATCATCCGCGCGCGGCTTTCCGGCGCGGAGGCGGTGCGTGCGATCGCCTTGGGGTCGATCTGCGCCTTGCCGTTGGTCGGCGCGTAGAACATTTGCTCGGTGAAGGCCTTCTGCGCCGGCTGCGACAGCGCATAGTTGACGAAGGCTGCGGCCGCAGCGCGGTTCTTCGAGCCTGTGGTCAGGTTGATCGTGTTGATCTGGAAGACCGAGCCCTCGGGCGGCAGCAGCGCGGCAATCTTGCCGCCGGTCTGGTCGGCATAGAGCTGCGAGCGTGCATTCCAGCCGGTCGCGACCTTCACCACGCCATTGAGGATCAGCGAATAGCCGTCCGGATTCGGCTCGAAGGTGCTCACGGAGGGGGCGAGCGCCTTGAGCTTTCTGATCGCGGCGTCGATCGATTTGCGGTGGTCGCCGCCTTCCATCTTTTCGATCATGGCGGTGAGCGCCAGCCCCTGGATGTTCGGTGGGGCGGAGATGGCGAGCAGGCCCTTGAGATCAGGCCGCCAGAGATCGGCGAGCTTGGCCAGCGGCGGCCGCAGCGTCGCGTCGTAGACCAGCACGAGATGATCGAAGGTCACGGCCGGGCCATAGTCGCCGCCGGCGGCGCGCGCCTCGGGCAGGAGCTCGTTCAGCACGGGGAACTCGGCGGGGGTGAGTTTCTCGAACAGACCTTCGCTGTTGCCGATGCTCGATGTCGTCACGTCCATGATCGTGATGTCGACCTGCGGATCGGCTTTCTGGGCGCGAGCGCTGCCGACCATCTGGGCCGAGGTGCCGCCTGGCACGTAGTTGACCTTCACGCCCGGATGCGCCTGCTGGAACGGCTCGATCACTGCCTTGGTGTAGTTGTCCTGGAAGATGCCGGCATAGGACATCAACGTGATCGTGCCGCTGAGGCTCGATTGCGCGCGCACCAGCGCAGGCGCAGCCACGGTCGCGAGGCCGGCCTGAAGGACGAGACGACGTGTGGGCATGGGACACCTGCTGCTGGTTGCTGGACCGGCGGCGCGCCGCCGGATTGTGATGGGCAAGCTGGGGCTCAGGCTTCGACCTTGCTGGCGAAATGCGCGATGAAGCGGGCGCAGATCTCGGTCAGCTTCTCGGTCAGCGCCGCCCCGGTCTCGGCCGAGCAGAGCTTCGGATCGCCCTTGGCGACGCCGAGATTGTAGACCTCGTCATATTCGTTGGGCATCGCGACCTCGGCGCCTTCGAAGGAGGCCGTCCCCAGTCCCGTGAAGGGCAGGTCGAGGATCGGATCGCGCTTGAGCGGCTTGCCGTCCGGGATCAGGTCCTTGCGGATCAGTTCCGGGAAGAGATGCAGCCCGATCGAGGTCAGCGGGTCGGCGCCATGGCCGGAGACGGCGGCGGCCTTCTCCGCGCCGACGATCGACGGCAGCAGCCCATAGCCTATGCGCCAGAGGTAGAGGCTCGGCAGCACCATCTGCTCGCGCAGGTAAAGCTCGCGTGCCACCTCGGAAATCGGCCCGACATTGCCGCCATGACCGTTGATGACGATGATCCGGGTCAGACCGTTGCGATGCAGCGAGTCGACCATCTCGGCGATGACGGTGGTCAGCGTCGCCTGCGAGATCGCGATGCCGCCGGTCATCGAGCCGAACCAGTCGGCCCCGCCGAAGGGCAGGACGGGGGCGACGAGCGTGCGCGTGCCGGCCTTTGTGGCGCGGATGGCGGCAAGCTCGGCGATCTTCTCGGCGAGCAGATAGTCGCCCATCGGCGCATGCGGACCCTGGTCCTCATGGCTGCCCATCGGCAGCAGGATGACCGGATTGCCTTTCAGGATCTCGCGGGCTTCGCCCCCGGAGATCGTGCCCATATGGACAAGCGGGTCGGTCTTGGCAGCCATGATCTGGTTCCTGGTCGGGCTGGTGGAAGAGGGAAGCGGGCTCAGCGTCCCGCCGTGCGTGGATCGACTGCGTCGCGCAGCGCGTCGCAGAGCAGGTTCATGGCGAGAATGGTCAGGGTCAGCGCCGCGCAGGGCCAGACCAGCAGCAGCGGCGCCTGCTCCATGGTGGCACGCGCGCCGCGGATCATCAGGCCCCATGAGGGCGCTGGTGGCACGACGCCGAGCCCGAGGAAGGAGAGGCCGCTCTCCAGCACCACGGCGGCGGCGACGGCGAGCGACAGCTGCACCAGCACCGGACCAGCGATATTCGGCAGCACGGTGCGCAACAGGATGTAACGGGTCGGGGCGCCGAGCGCCCGCGTCGCCTCGACATAGTCGCGCCCGCGCACCGAGAGAACCTCGGAATAGGTCACGCGCGCAAAGCCCGGCAGGTAGAGCACCGAGAGCACCAGGATCAGCGTAGCGGCGCCCGGTCCCAGCAGCGTCACGACGAGCAGCGCCAGCAGCACCGGCGGGAAGCACAGGATGATGTCCATGCTGCGCACCGACAGGAATGGGCCGACGCCGCGCGACCAGCCGCCGATCAGCCCGAGCACGACGCCAATGACGCCGGCCGTCAACGCCGAGGCGAAGGCGACGGAGAGGCTGGTGCGCGCGCCCCATATCAGGCGCGAGAGTACGTCGCGACCGAATTCGTCGCGACCAAGCCAGGAGCCCGACATCGGCCCGGCAAGGCGGCGCGCGATGTCCTGCCGCACCGGATCGGGCAGGCCGAGCAGCGGAGCGGCGAGTGCCAGCAGCAGGATCAACGCGACCAAGGCGCCTGGAAGCCAGAGCCGTTTCATCGTGCGCCGATCCTCGGATCGAGAGCCGCGTGGAGCATTTCGACGATCAGGTTGATCAGAAGGAACAGCACGGAAATCGTCAGCACGATGCCGACCACCATCGGATAATCGCGTGCCTCGACCGCGCGCAGCAGCGGCGTCGAGAGGCCGGGCCAGTTGAAGACATATTCGACCAGCACCGTGCCGCCGAGCAGCGTGCCCATGTGCAGGCCGAGCACGGTGATGACGGGGTTGAGTGCGTTACGCAGCACATGGACGACGAGGATGCGGCCGGGCGCGAGGCCCTTGGCGCGGGCCGTGCGGACATAGTCGTTGGCCAGCGCGTCGAGCATGGCGGCGCGGGTCATGCGGAACAGCACGGCGGCGAGACCCTTGCCGATCGCGATCGCCGGCAGGGTCAGCAGCTTTAGATGGAGCAAGGGATCCTGCGCGAAGGGCGCAAAGCCGCCAGCCGGCATGATCCGCAGCGTCTGCGCGAAGAGCAGCACGAGCAGAGTGCCGACAACGAAGACCGGGATCGCCAGCAGGAGCGCGGTCACGCCCGAGGCGCAGCGGTCGAACGTGCCGCCGCGATGCATCGCAGCGTAGACGCCGGCGGGAACGCCGATGCTGATCGCCAGCAGCGTGCCGGCGAAGATGAGTTCGAGCGTGCGCGGCAGGCGCAGCGCGATTTCGTGGAGGACGGGATAGTCGTCGACCAGCGAGGTGCCGAGATCGCCGCGCAGCAACCCGGCCAGGAAGGCGCCGTATTGGACCAGGAGCGGCCGTTCGAGCCCGAGCTTCTGGCGAAGCTCGGCGACGGAGGCCGGGTCCGGCGAGATGCCGCCGGTCGAAAGCAGGAGTTCGGCCGGATCGCCCGGCACCATGTGCAGGGCGAGGAAGACGATCGTTGCGACGACCCAGGCCAGGATCAGCGAGACCGCGATGCGATGCGCGAGCCAGACGCCGGTCATCCGAAGAAGGTCTCCTCGAGCATGCCGCCCGACGAGGTCGTCAGCGCGCCGGGCAGGTTGGTGAAGCCCTTCACGCCCTTGTCCATGCCATAGCCTTGCGAGCGCCAGGCGAGGCCGACGAGCGGCGCCTCGTCGAGGGCGGCGCGCTGCATCTCCTTGTAGATCTCGATGCGTTTGGCCTGGTCGAACTCGGCGCGCCCCTTGGCGAGCGCGGCGATGGTACGCGGCGCCTCGACCTTGAAGGAGCGGCCGTGGCTGGGCGAGAGCGAGGTGTCGAGCACGACGGTGAGCCCGTCCGGGTCGTTGTTGTCGGCCGAGACACCATGGATCGCCATGTCGTACTGGCCGCGCGAGCCGCGGCTGACGCGCGTCGACCAGTCCGGCAGTTGCAGCTCGCACTGGATGCCGATGGCGGAAAGATGCTGCTGGACGACCTCGGCGGTATCCTTGTGCATGCCGAACTGCGCGGTCGAAAGCAGCGTCGTCTGGAAGCCGTTGGCGAAGCCGGCCTCTGCGAGGAGCGCCTTGGCACGGGCGGGGTCATAGGCCCAGCCGCGTGCGAGGTCCTTGTCCCACCAGGGCGTGCCTTCGACGATCGGCAACCCTTCCAGCGGCTTGCCGCGGCCGAAGAAGGCGACCTTGACGATGTCCTCACGCTTGACCGCATGGGCCACGGCCCTGCGCACACGCGGATCGTTGAAGGGCGGCTTGGTGCCGTTGAAGAGGATGTCCATGAACGGTCCCTCGACGGAATCGAGCTTGAGCCGCGGCTCGGCCTCCACCGTGGCCATGGATTGCCAGGGGACGTATTCGATCATGTCGACATCACCGGCCATCAGGGCCGCGTGGCGCAGGTTCTCGTCAGCATAGACGATGAACTTGATGCCCTTCAGTTTGGGAAGGCCGGGCTTGTAGAACTTGTCGAACGCAGCGAGATCGAGCGAGGTGCCGCGCTCCTGCCCGACGAGCCGGAAGGGCCCGGCGCCGATCGGTTCGTTCGGCGTCGATTTCCGCCAGATCACGAAGGTGTTGTAGTTGCCGAACCAGCTCGGCAGCGTCGCTTGCGGCGTCTTGGTGACCAAGCGGATCGTTTGCGGGTTCGGAATCTCGACGCGCTCGATCTCCTGGAACTGCGTACGCATATAGGCGGTCGATTTCTCGCCAGCGATCTGCTCGATCGACCATTTGACATCGTCGGCCGTCACCGGCTCGCCATTGTGGAAGACGGCGCCCTGGCGCAGCCTGAAGACCCAGGCACCCTCAGTGTCGATTGCCCAGGATTCCGCCAGCTCCCCGCGCAACTGCCCCTTGTTGTCATAGGAGACGAGGCTGCGATGCGTCAGCAGTTTCAC
>Ga0209025_1001756_pt1 | contig 25988 bp, 24 predicted proteins | sample AraplaMF_Col_mLB_FD_184256 | JGI IMG/M metagenome (GOLD analysis project Ga0209025, IMG submission 184256) | Arabidopsis root microbial communities from the University of North Carolina, USA - plate scrape MF_Col_mLB (SPAdes) (version 2) | ecosystem: Host-associated > Plants > Roots > Endosphere... | reverse complement strand
CTATAGTCTTTTGTCAAAAAAAGAATGACACATTCCGCTATTGTCACGCATATGATTAAGTGAATATTGATTGAGGAGGGTTCCGAATGTCCGAATTTAGAGAGATTATTACAAAGGCAGTAGTGGGAAAAGGACGTAGGTATACAAAGTCAACGCATACATGTGAATCAAATCATGAACCGACGAGTATTCTCGGATGTTGGGTAATTAATCACACATATGAAGCAAGAAAGAATGGGAAGTCTGTAGAAATTGAAGGATACTACGATGTGAATACGTGGTATTCATTTAATGAAAACACAAAAACAGAAGTTGTAACAGAACGTGTTAGTTATACGGATGAAATCAATGTTGGATATCGTGACAAAAACTTTTCGGGTGAAGATTTAGAAATTATTACCCGTGTTATTCAACATCCTAATTGTTTAGAAGCAATCGTTTCACCAAATGGTAACAAAATTGTTGTAACTGTAGAGCGTGAATTTGTAACTGAAGTGGTCGGTGAAACAAAAATGTGTGTAAATGTAAATCCAGATGGATGTCCAGAGGCTGAGGATAATTTTGAAGTAGATGACGATGAATTTGAAGAGTTAGATCCAAATTTTATTGTAGATGCAGAAGAAGAATAATAGAAAGCTAGGGAGAAACTCTTCCTAGCTTTTTACATGATGTGAATGAACATGTTTCAAGATAAAAATGTGCTATAATGAAGAGAGACTCCCAAAAGAGGAGATGAGAGTGTCCGTGAAGTGCGGCATATAAATATATAGCACATTTTTATGAAGTATGGAGGAAACAAATGGTTCAGTATACCCCGATGATACAACAATATTTAAAGGTCAAGGCAGACTATCAAGATGCCTTTTTATTTTTTAGATTAGGTGATTTTTATGAAATGTTTTTTGAAGACGCGGTTAAAGCAGCGCACGAGCTTGAAATCACATTAACGAGCCGAGATGGTGGGAGTAGTGATCGTATACCGATGTGTGGTGTACCGTATCATGCAGCAAAAAATTATATTGAACAGCTCGTTGAAAAAGGATATAAGGTTGCGGTTTGTGAGCAAGTAGAAGATCCGAAAACAGCAAAAGGTGTTGTACGTCGTGAAGTTGTTCAATTGATTACGCCAGGAACGATGATGGAAGGGCGCACAATTGATGAGAAAGAAAATAACTTCTTAGCAGCGTTAACTCATTTTGAAGATGGTTCTTATGCACTAGCTTGTAATGATTTAACAACAGGACAAAATACGGTAACATTGTTAACAGGTTCTGTAGAAGATGTCTTGTTGGAAGTATACGCAACAGGTTCAAAAGAAATTGTTGTAGATTCCACATTTTCAAAAGATGAGCTAAACAAGTTGACAGAAACATTAAAGATGACAATCTCTTATGAAGATGAAACGAAAGTTCCTGAAGGATTAGAGCATCTTGTGAGAAATGTAACCCAAACGAAATTAGTTACAGCAGTAGGACGATTATTAAATTATGTATTAAGAACACAAAAACGTTCATTAGATCATCTGCAGCCTGTAGATATTTATTATACAAATCAATTTATGAAAATTGATGTACATTCAAAGCGTAACTTAGAGTTAACAGAAACACTTCGAACAAAAGAAAAAATGGGCTCTTTATTATGGCTATTAGATAAAACAAAAACAGCGATGGGCGGTCGTATGTTAAAACAGTGGATGGAACGCCCGCTTATACAAAAAGAAAAGATTGAGGAACGTTTAGAAATGGTTGAAACGTTTGTGAATGACTATTTCTTACGTGAAGATTTAAAAGAAAAACTAAAAGAAGTGTATGATTTAGAGCGTTTAGCAGGGAAAGTTGCATATGGTAATGTAAATGCACGTGATTTACTGCAATTAAGACGTTCACTTCTGCAAGTGCCAGCTATTTTAGAGGCGATTAGTTTATTAGACAATTCTTACGCAGCAAGATTAATTCAAGGCGCTGATCCATGTGAAAGTTTAACAGAATTACTAGGCCGAAGTATTCAAGAAAATCCACCGCTTTCTATAAAAGACGGTGATATTATAAAAGATGGCTATAATGACCAGTTAGATCAATATCGCTATGTTAGTAAGAACGGAAAAACGTGGATTGCAGAACTTGAAAAACGTGAGCGTGATATTACAGGAATTAAATCATTAAAGATTGGTTATAACCGTATTTTCGGCTACTATATTGAAGTGACAAAGGCAAACCTCGCTTCGCTCCCAGAAGGGCGTTATGAACGCAAACAGACGCTTGCAAATGCGGAACGCTTTATTACAGATGAATTAAAAGAAAAAGAAACATTGATTTTAGAGGCAGAGGAAAAAATTGTACAGCTGGAATATGATTTGTTTACTTCACTACGTGAAGAAGTAAAAGTATTTATTCCGAAATTACAGCATCTAGCGAAAGTTATTAGTGAACTAGATGTACTGCAAAGCTTCGCGACAGTGAGTGAAGAAGAACAATTTGTAAAACCAGTTTTAACAGATAAACGTGAAATCTTTATAAAAGATGGTCGCCATCCTGTTGTAGAAAAAGTATTGAACGGCAAATTGTATGTTCCGAATGATTGTGTGATGCCAGAAAATATGGATGTCTTTTTAATTACAGGTCCAAACATGTCTGGTAAGAGTACGTATATGCGTCAATTAGCACTTGTTACTGTTATGTCGCAAATCGGTTGTTTTGTACCAGCAACAGAAGCTGTATTACCAGTCTTCGATCAAATCTTTACGAGAATTGGTGCAGCAGATGATTTAATTTCAGGTCAAAGTACATTTATGGTTGAAATGTTAGAAGCGAAAAATGCAATTGCGAATGCATCAGAAAGAAGTTTAATTTTATTTGATGAAATTGGCCGTGGTACATCTACGTATGACGGTATGGCACTTGCACAAGCAATTATTGAACATATTCATGATCAAATTGGTGCAAAGACGCTATTCTCGACACACTATCATGAATTAACAGTGTTAGAAGAAAGTTTAACACACCTTAAAAATGTACATGTTTCGGCTATTGAAGAAAACGGAAAAGTTGTCTTCTTGCATAAAATTCAAGACGGTGCAGCAGATAAAAGTTATGGTATTCATGTTGCACAACTTGCGGAGCTTCCAGATAGTTTAATTGCTCGTGCAAAAGAAGTATTAGCGCAGTTAGAAGGACAAGAGGAAATCATTATTCCGAAACGTGCAGAAGTCAAAATTCAAGAAGAAAAGGTACAAGAACCAGTTGTAATAAAAGAAGAGGTAGAGACACTATCAGAGAAGAACGAAGAAGCAGAATCACAGCTTTCGTTCTTTGCGGCAGAACAATCTCCTAAAAAACAAGAAAACCCTGTACTGGATCAAAAAGAAACGGCTGTCTTAACACAAATTAAAAAAATTGATTTACTTGATATGACGCCTCTAGAAGCATTAAATGAATTGTATCGTTTACAAAAAAAGTTAAAGAAAGGATGAGTAAGTAGATGGGGAAAATTCGCAAACTCGATGACCAACTCTCTAACTTAATTGCAGCAGGGGAAGTAGTCGAACGCCCTGCTTCAGTTGTAAAAGAACTTGTCGAAAATTCCATCGATGCGAATAGTACATCTATTGAAATCCACTTAGAAGAAGCTGGATTATCGAAAATTCGCATCATTGATAATGGAGATGGCATTGTTGAGGAAGATTGTATTGTTGCCTTTGAACGACATGCAACAAGCAAAATTAAAGATGAAAATGATCTGTTTCGTATCAGAACGCTTGGCTTCCGCGGTGAGGCATTGCCAAGTATCGCATCTGTTAGTGAATTAGAGTTAATCACAAGCACAGGAGATGCACCAGGTACACATCTTATTATTAAAGGTGGAGACATTATAAAGCAGGAAAAAACAGCGAGCCGTAAAGGGACAGATATTACGGTTCAAAACCTGTTTTTTAACACACCAGCGCGCCTTAAATATATGAAGACAATTCATACAGAGCTTGGGAATATTACAGACATTGTATATCGTATTGCGATGTCCCATCCAGAAGTATCTTTGAAATTGTTTCATAATGAGAAGAAGCTGCTACACACTTCTGGGAATGGTGATGTAAGACAAGTACTTGCAGCCATTTACAGTATTCAAGTTGCGAAAAAATTGATTCCAATTGAAGCAGAATCATTAGATTTTACGATTCGTGGTTATGTAACGCTACCTGAAGTAACGAGAGCATCTCGTAACTATATGTCAACGATTGTAAATGGTCGTTACGTTCGGAATTATGTATTAATGAAAGCTATTCAGCAAGGGTATCACACATTGCTTCCAGTTGGCCGCTATCCAATTGGTTTCTTATCAATCGAGATGGACCCAATGTTAGTAGATGTTAACGTTCATCCAGCTAAGTTAGAAGTGCGCTTCAGTAAAGAACAGGAGTTACTGCAACTCATTGAAAAAACATTGCAAGACGCGTTTAAAAAAGTGCAGCTCATTCCAGATGCTGGTGTTACAACGAAGAAAAAAGAAAAAGATGAAAGTGTACAAGAGCAATTTCATTTTGAACATACAAAACCAAAAGAACCACCAATGCCTAATATCGTCTTACCAACTGGGATGGATGAGAAGCAAGAAGTAAGTACAATAAAACAAACGCCAGCGCCGCAACTTTGGCAACAGCCGAAGCAAGAATGGCAGCCACCACAATCACTTGTAAGAGAAGAAAGTTGGCAACCAACTTCTAAATCGCTAATTGAAGAAAAGGCTCAAGAAGAACAAGAATGGGATAGCAGTGAAGAAGACTTTGAATTAGAGGAATTAGAAGAAGAGATTCAAGAGATCGAAGAGATTAAAATGAACGGAAACGATTTACCACCGCTTTATCCAATTGGACAAATGCACGGAACTTATATTTTCGCTCAAAATGATAAAGGGTTATATATGATTGACCAACATGCGGCGCAAGAGCGAATCAATTATGAATATTTCCGTGATAAAGTAGGTCAAGTTGGGCAAGAAGTACAGGAGTTACTTGTACCATATCGTATTGATTTATCCCTTACTGAATTCCTACGTGTCGAAGAACAATTAGAAGAATTGAAAAAGGTAGGATTGTTCCTAGAGCAATTCGGCCACCAATCCTTTATTGTTCGTTCGCATCCAACGTGGTTCCCGAAAGGTCAGGAAACAGAAATCATAGACGAAATGATGCAGCAGGTCGTAAAGCTAAAAAAAGTTGATATAAAAAAACTGCGTGAAGAAGCAGCCATTATGATGAGCTGTAAAGCATCGATTAAAGCAAATCAATATTTAACGAACGATCAAATTTTTGCTTTGCTAGAAGAATTGCGCACAACAACAAATCCTTACACATGTCCACATGGTAGACCGATCCTTGTACATCATTCGACGTATGAACTGGAAAAGATGTTTAAACGGGTGATGTAGGATAGGTGTGTTGAGGGAAATTACCTTTATTGCAATGAAAATAAGTAGTGAATAGGAAAGATGGAATGGACATGCAATAATAGATTTTTTTGTCTGTTATTTCGAGGGAATATTAGGTGAAGAAAAAGAAGTGATAAAATAAATCGCTTCTTTTTTGTTTGTTGCGATATTTATTTTTACAATAAGGGTACTATTGATAGGAAGATGATGTATAGGAAGTATGTGTGAAGCTCATCTATACATTCATAAACGGTTTTAAAGGAAAATAAATAACCTGAGTCCGATATTGTATCAGGCTCAGGTTATTTAGAGATGTGTTTTTCCATTAAAGGCTTCTGTCTACAAACTGTATTTCCCGCTGCAATTTTATAAATGAACGGTACATTCCAATTCTCCAAGAGACGATCATCGCAAAAGCGAGTAAGAAGAACATACCGCTTAATTGTCCTAAATCAATTGATTGACTTAAATATTCTTTCATACCGAGGCGGACAGCTAGTAAACCGACTAAAATAAAGATAAATGCTTTAGAAGGTATTAAATAGATGTCTTGTCCGCGAATTTCAAATTTTGATGTTTTAATAAGAAAAATAGAGAAAAATAAACCAACAATAACTGCTTCGAGAATTTCAGATGATGTTAAGCGAAATTCTGGTAAGAAGTACATGCATGCTCCCGTACTCATAAAAATTGGAGGGAGTACAATTTTTTTAAGTGTTACAGGTTTCTTTGCTGATTTTAAGCGAAGAAACATCATTCCAACAGCCATACACAGAGCAATGATACTTGATAAAACAGCTAAGCTCATGTTTGACCTCCTTTTATCCTTTGAACGATTTTTTTAATAGAATCATAAACCAAACGAGAGCGGCACCAATGATCGTATGAGACATTCCCGCAATATGACTTAACCCTTTAAAATCAGCCCCATTGAGTTGAAGGAGTCCGCGGGCCGCCATTGAACCAACTGTTAAAACTAATCCTAAATTATAGAGGATAAACCAGATGTTAAAACTTTTTTCTTTATAGAATGCAAATGATTTTGATAGGGCAAAGGCGAGTAAGAAGAATAAAAATCCAAGAACTAGCACATGTGTGTGCAACTTGTATAACGATGTAGTACCTTGAATTCCTTGCGCTTTTGAATATTCTCTCGCAAATACACCTGATAATAAACCGATAATTAAATAAGTGAATGCTGCATTATATAACTTTTTCATCATATACCTCCTAGGTAGCATTAGCAATGTTTATTTTTGGATAGTAGGCTGCGATTATTAGTGGTTTGTCATTCCGTATATAAGGCCAGAAATATATGGGATTAGCCAAATGAACCAGACGATAATACTTAGCTTGTGGAATGTTGTCATCATATTTGTATCTTTTTTGATTAACACAATTGTTGCCCAAACAGCATGGAATAACATCAGTAAAATGGCTGCTAGACCTGTGATTCCGTGGAAACTGAATAGGGATCCTGCTTCTGCCATCTTTTCCATTAAAGTCGTTCCGAGTGTATCACATACGAGTCCGAGCCAAAAAATGACGACATGCCAAGGTTTTAATGTCTTTTGGAATTTTTCACTCCATACGCCAATTGTATAAAAAATGAGTGCAGCTGTAATACATGTAATAGCAGATGCCAACACGTTCATCATTCCTTTCTAACTGCCATGTTCCTTATATAAAATATGTTACATGAGAATTATGAATAGAATATGAACGCAATATTACATATGAAGTTTGTTGAATTATTATATTGGGATTCAATTGTGATGTAAACAAAAAATTAAAATGTGCTGTTAATGAAAAAAACTTTCTTATTTCCTATTTGACTAGGGATAAGAAAGTTTTTTAGACTACTGTTATTGTACATGTTTTCTTACACTTCGTTTTCTCGTAGTAATTTTCCATCGCGAAGTGTTAAAATTCGATCACATACATCAAGCATTTTTTCATCGTGTGTAATCATAATCGCTGCTTTTTTATTTTTCTTAACTTCATCTTTCATTCGTTCAACTACTTCTCTAGCACGTTTTGAGTCAAGACTAGCAGTAGGTTCATCAGCTAAAATTAAATCTGGATTATTCATAAATGCACGAGCAATGGCTACCCGCTGTTTTTCCCCACCTGAAAGTTGGTTTGGATAATGATTCATTCGATGTGATAATCCAAAAGTGTTCAGTAATTGTTCTGCCAATTTACCAGCTTCTTTTTTATCTTCTCCCTTTAACTTAGCGATATATAAGAGTTGCTCTTTCACTGTTAAGAAAGGTACGAGGTTTGCAAATTGAAATATAAATCCAATTTTTCTTAAACGAATATCGGTCATTTCTTTTTCTGATAAACTTGTTATGTTTTGACCAGAAACATAGATATTTCCTTTTGAAGGAGATAAAAGTGCCCCTGCAATGGAAAGCAATGTACTTTTTCCTGAACCAGATGGACCAACAATACCGATAAATTCGCCTTCTTTTACATCTAATGTAATTGGGTGCAGAGCAGTTACTTCTGTATCTCCATCGCCATATACTTTACTTACTTGATCCAACTTTAATAATGACGATGAGTTATCCCATTTTAATTCTGTTACCATTACATGCCACCTCCGATTGCTTCTAATGCATCTACTTTCAATACTTGATATAGAGAAATTAGTGTACCCAGTATACTAATTAAGATAAAGACACCTATATATTGCAAGATTGTTGTTGTTGTTAATAAGAACGGCATACTAGCTGGTAGAATAGCTTCTACAGCAAAGATTAGGCCAATGCCGATGATAAGAGCAACGCCAGTTAAGAATATAGATTGTACAACTAAAGTTTTTGCTAAATATGAGTTTTTTGTTCCGATTGCTTTTAATACACCTAATTGATGTGTTTTTTGTAATGTAATGACATAGAAGAAAACACCAATTAACAATGCTGAAATTACAAGTAAAAACCCAATAATCATCGTTAATGTTCCTTGTTCTTCTTTATAACCTGGAATACTTTGTAATACTTCTTTTTTATCAATAACTTTTGCATTATCGATTTTTTTATCAGTATTTAGAGCAATTACACTGTAATCTTTTTGATGTGGAAGTGCAATAGCATCCCATGCATTTTCATTCATATGAACAACAGGTGAATGACTAAACATTTGATTTTGCGAGAATCCGACAACTTTGAAAGTCTTTTTAGAAATAGGTTCTACTAGCTCATCTCCAAGTTTGATCCCTTTTTGCTTGATAGATTCATCAACAACAACTTCATTGTTTTCTAACGTACCGTTTTTTCCTTCAATAACTTTTGGGGCAATGAATGAATCTTGTTTACTTGAGAAAATGGCAACATCAACTTTATTTGAGTTTCCTTCTTTTTCAAATGTCGCCACTTTAATATGCATCGGAACAGCATCTTTTGCATCAACCTGTGCTAATACTTTATCTACATCTTCTTTCTTGATTTGGGAGCGTAATAATTTACCATCTACATCATCTGATACTATAAACTTGTCTGCTTTCATTTCGATAAAAGAAGAAGCATTAGCATGTGATAAACCATTTGCTAGACCTGATATAATAAGTACAAGAAATGATAATAACATCATGATTGTACCAATTAATCCGTATCGTAATTTCGATTGTTTTAATTCTTTAAGTGCTAAAAACATTAGGTTCGTTCCTCCTTGTTTTGTTCTATGTTCTTATCATAAAGAGGAAATATGAACGGAATATGAACAACAGGTTACAAAAGAAGAGTCTACAATTTATATATAAATACAAACTGAAGTAACGACATACCCCCCTGTTTTTAGGTGAGCAAGAGCATCTGGCCACGCATAGAAGCGGTCAGAGAGAAAGCTTTTTATTCTACATAGCAACGACTTATATGTTGAAATAATTAAAATGGATTTATATAGTTCCTTCTTGTTGTTTCGGAAGGTAAATAGAGAAGGTCGTTCCTTTTCCAAGCTCACTATCAACGGTTATTGCTCCTTCATGAAGGTCAATCACTTTTTTTACAATAGAAAGACCTAATCCGCTGCCATTTACTTTTCTATTTCGGGCAGTATCAACTTTATGAAATCGATCAAATATTTTTTTTACTTCATTCTCGGGTATACCAATACCCATATCAGTAATCGAAATATGCCATTCTGTGTCTAGCTCTTCCGCTTCAAATGAAATTGTTCCAGCACTTTCTGTAAATTTAATACTATTGGTAAACAAGTTGGTCCATACTTGATAGAGCAAGTTTTCATCTCCGTAAATTTGCATGTTAGGAACAGCCATTTCAACTGCAAGATCTTTTGTTCTCCATTCCCACTCAAGCATAAAAATAATATCTCTTATTTGCTTTCCTAGATTAAAAGGCTGTTTAAGTAAAGTAAGATCTTGTTTATCAAGTGAAGCTAGCATTAATAATTGTTTACATAAACTGGACAATCGGCGACTTTCTGATTCAATGATTTCTAAGTAATGTTTCTGTTCCGCTACCGTTAAATCATTTGTTTGTAATGTCTTGGAAAATCCCTGAATAGATGAGAGGGGAGACTGAAATTCATGTGAAACATTCGAAACAAATTCTTGTCGCATCCGATCTACATTCTGCAATTTTTGGGCCATCTTGCGAAAGCTAGTTGCAAGTGTACCAAGTTCGTCTTTGCGATTTTCTGGTAGTGCTAAATCATAGTTACCACATGCAACCTCTTTTGTCGCATGTGTAAATCTTTGAATAGGGCGAACGACAAAGCGTGTAGCTACCGCAATACAAATTAGACTAATTATAATAATCAGCCCTAATAAAACAGCATAGAAAATACGTAATTCTCCAAATTGATGTTGAATATCCGGACGAATAAATAGCGCATAACCCTTACCATTGTTTTCAATAGGAATCCCAATACTATTTAAAAGTGTATTATCAAAAAAGCCAGTAGCAAATAAACGATTCGGGTACGTTGCAATTCCATTGTATATATTTCCTTTTAATACATGTTCAAGTGTCTCTTCGCTAATATTCATTTTCTTGAAATTATCACTGTACCGCTTGCCTTGTTTTTTATCGTCTACTAAGTAGACTTCAAAGCCAAGGTTAGAAATAGACTGTAAATAATCATCTTTATTTTGTTCTGTATTTTTCTCATATAAATATTTTACTTCTTGTGCATATTTTAAAATTTTCTCGCTGTTATATGGCTTTAAATAAACATGATAATATACATTTGTAAGTAGAAATGCCAATATACTACTAACCAGCATAATAAAAACTGATATGATAACAAATCTAGAATATAACGAGCGCATATTTTTTCACCTCTAATTTATCGTTCTATTTTTTGAAAGTAAGTCCTCCGTATCAAGATTTTGAGAAAACACAGAAGATAGGAGGGAGTTGACTGCTGGCATGTGACTGAACAGTAGGGGATAAGGGGAAAAATCCAATTGATGGAAGTTTCACTTTATACAAATGATGGCTACAAATGATATAAGAGATTGAAAAATCCAACAAAGTCAAAAATGTAATAAGTATGAGTGTTCCTCCTTTCACTTTTGTAGAATAAGAAATGTTTATGAACAGAAGATGAACATGTTATTACAATTAAGTTTTTTAGTTCATTTGTAATGTGAATGATATGATTTTTTTTGGGTTGTAGTTTTGTTTTAAATTACCAATATAGTTATTATTTTCTAATAATTTGTATATAATAATTTTTCAAAAAATAATTGTATTTCTCAGAAAGATAAATTATTATAAAATAAGTAATTTTGTAATTTTATGATGAAAGGAAGATGGATTTATTTTTCTGATTATTGCGAATGATCGAAGGGGAGTAAAAGGATTTTAGGGGCAGCTTTTCAGAGAGAGAAAAAAAGTGACGCTTGCTTATTATTTTTTACTTAATAGGAATTGTAGTATTGTATCTCGCTTATGAATAGTGGATGAGGAGGAAATGGAGTGGCAAATAAAGAACTAAAAAGGGGATTAGAAGCGCGTCACATTCAAATGATTGCCTTGGGTGGCACAATTGGTGTTGGTTTATTTATGGGGTCGGCCAGCACGATTCAATGGACAGGCCCATCAGTAATGCTTGCTTATGCGATTGCTGGAATTTTTATATTTTTTATTATGCGTGCGATGGGAGAAATGTTGTATGTAGAGCCGGGAACAGGTTCATTTGCGACATTTGGCCATAAGTATATACATCCATTAGCAGGGTATATGACGGCGTGGAGTAACTGGTTTCAGTGGGTAATTGTTGGAATGTCAGAAATTATAGCGGTTGGGGCATATATGCAGTACTGGTTCCCAGATCTACCTGCTTGGGTGCCAGGTATCATCACAATGGTGATTCTTGGTGCGGCGAATTTAATTTCTGTTAAATCATTTGGTGAGTTTGAATTTTGGTTTGCAATGATTAAAATCGTTACCATTATGTTAATGATTATTGCAGGGTTTGGACTTATTTTCTTCGGATTGGGTAACGGAGGGAATGCAATTGGGTTATCTAATCTTTGGGAAAATGGCGGCTTCTTTACAGGTGGCTGGTCAGGATTCTTCTTTGCTTTATCACTAGTGGTTGGGGCTTATCAAGGTGTCGAATTAATTGGGATTACAGCTGGCGAAGCAAAAGATCCGAAAAAAACGTTAACAAAAGCAATTCAAAGTACGATTTGGCGTATTTTAATCTTCTATATTGGTGCAATTTTTGTTATTGTAACTGTTTATCCTTGGGATCAACTAAATTCAATTGGTAGCCCGTTTGTGGCAACTTTTGCGAAAGTTGGGATTACAGCAGCAGCTGGACTAATTAACTTTGTCGTAATCACAGCTGCAATGTCTGGCTGTAACAGTGGTATTTACAGTGCAGGACGTATGCTTTATACATTAGGGGTGAATGGACAAGCGCCAAAATACTTTGCGAAAATTTCCCGTAACGGTGTACCTTTATTTGGTACGGTTGGTGTGTTAATTGGTTTAGCAGTTGGCGTTGTTTTAAGTTATATTGCACCAAAAAACTTATTCGTGTATGTATACAGCGCAAGTGTACTTCCTGGTATGGTTCCGTGGTTTGTCATCCTGATTAGTCAAATTCGATTCAGAAAAGCAAAAGGAGCTGAAATGGAAAATCATCCGTTCAAAATGCCTTTTGCGCCTGTTACAAATTATTTAACGATTGCCTTTTTAATTATGGTATTAATCGGTATGTGGTTCAATGAAGATACACGAATTTCACTTATTGTAGGTATCGTTTTCCTAGCAATCGTTGTCATTAGTTTTTATGCTTTTGGAATAGGAAAACGTGTTCCAGTTGATGTTCAGACAGAGAATGAAGTTATTAACCGTTAATTCGCGTCGTTTGGTAAGCATTGCTCTTATTAATGACATTAAAAATTTTTGATATAGGAATAAAAGGTTAAATGTATTTGAGAGCTCATATCAAGCAAACAACCGATGAGAAAGACTCATTAGGTTGTTTGCTTTTTTGTATTGTTTTTTTAATTTTTTTAGTGATAGTAATTACTGAGAAATACCAGTTTTCACTTGTAAAGTGGATGAGCAAAAAATTGTAGAAGTGGATGGTCCTTCTTGAATAAACATCCCTTATTATAATAGAGAAAGGTAGTATGCTTTAAGGTTCTTAGTTATGTTCTCATCCAAAAATATAAAATTTTTTAAGTTGAACGGTTCGATTTTCTGTTCAAATAGACTGGTTTTAGAGGAGAGAAAGCCAATGGAATTTGCAATTTCATTAGTTATTATTATTGTAATTGTATCACTTTTAGGAACGATGTTAGTTGCAAGAAACGCGGAAGATCATTACGGTCAGTCCACGAAGCAGAATGTGACGAACTTGTCTGCTATTTATATCGTCCTAGTTTTAAGTCTTCTCATAGGAGTTAAGTGGTATGCGGTTACTGTTTTGTAGTCTTTCAATTTTCGATAAGTGGTAGCCTAAATGAAATGGAATGTGTATTTTTACAAAGATTGAGAGCCATCATTCTTTAACCTAAAGAAGCTCGATTCCTATAATAGTGGGCATTCAATTTGTATATATGTATAGTTACCACTATTCACATTGTAGAATGAGTAAATATATTCATAGTTGGGAATGAACGGGGAAAACTATGCTAAATTCAAACAGGGAAATACTTAGTGTATAACTCAAAAAGGTTAACATCTTAATTCTAATTCAATCGATAATAAGACTGCTGATAAGGGAGGGAATTAGAACGAACAGTAATCTCGCAGGTTAATTAATAATATGTAATTTTCTATATTGTAATATCGTCATTTCGTTTTTAACCATCGATAAAAATTCCATATGAAGAACAGGAAAAGCATATAACCAAACAAGGAATACGAATGATGCCAGTTCTTACTATGGGTGAATAATCCTACATTTTCAGCAATCTGCTCTGATATATTTGCGCAAACACCTATTGAAACAATAAATAGAATTCTTGAAAATGGAGATAATTTCTTTGCTATGAGCAAGAATAAAGCAGTAAAGGCTGGCAATATCAATAATGTAAAAGCTACATTAATTGTAAATGTATTTGGAAATGGCCTGACTGGGAATGTGTACATTTGTTTGCTAACAAATAGAAAGTCTAAATATGTTCCGATGAAACAAGAAAGAATTATCGTAATTACAAACGGTAGATAATTACTTTTCAGTTTCTTCATCTCGGAGAAGGATGTTTTTTTTCGTAAGAATTGCAAGTTCAATTTTTTCAAGTGTTTTGCAATAGTTATCCTCGATCTTTCCATTTATATTTTCTCCCTTTTCAATGAAATAGTCTACGATATGCCAATCTTCAAACCAGTCTCCTTTCTCGGCATCTTCATGATCTAAATCTTTCCATGCATATATTAATTGAGGACTGTATAAACGCTTTGCACCTTTTCTGAGCTGACATTTTTTTGTTCTTCGTTTATAAAATTCCCGAGAAAATGATTCATTTACATCAGAAAATAAATGGGGCCAGTAGTCTTTTCGTGAAGCAGTATGTGGATGATCATGAGCCCAATTTATTACTTTTGATAAGGTTTTCTCATTACGAAACAATAATGAGTACAAACGTTTGCCTAGTAAAATCCGTTCATGTAAGGAGGTGAAGTGCTTCATTGTATCACCAAATAGCGATGTTTTTTGTTTGGTCTCATCCTCATAGTATGGAAAAAGGATATGATTAAAATGGAAGAAATCAAAGAGTTGAAAGCCAACGCTATTTAGTACGGTCTTTTTAAAGTGGTCATTTTGAATGACTCTTTTTTCTAAATAGCTTTGTTCGTTAATAATCATTGCTATAGTTAATGTATAGCGATTGTCCGTTTTCCAAAAATGGTTCCACATCGTTTCCATAAACGTTGAGACATTGAGATAGGGAAGAAGGTAAAAGAGAGTTTTAGATCTATTGAGACTTTGTTCATATAGTAAAAATTGTGGATACACATCTTGGAAGATTAACCAGTTTCCCCGCTCTAAAAAAGAGAAATAGGTAAGTTGATCTTTTTCCGATAATAGTTTTGTGTATAAATCTCCTTTTAAATCTGTCATATTCCAACCACCATTACGCGATACCATATGTCCAAGGAGAGCCCAGTGTATCTCAGGATGGTGAAGGTAAAACTGATAATAAGCGCGTGTTCTCGTCACATTATTTTTGTTTAGTTGTGTTGTTCGCTCTTTAATTTCACGAATTAGTATTTTCTCTTCTTTTGTTAATTTACATGTTTTAATAGGAATTTGTTTGAGTTTACTTTTTTTCTTCAGCTCATTTTTTACTTCTAAAAGAGAAAGTGGGATTGCTTTGGCTTTGGAAGGACCGTTCCATTTTCTTTCTCGATCGTTTTTATACATACCAGTTCCTCCCATTAACATGGATTTAAAAAGTAGTTTGATAGAATGGTTATTACTATTTTATTACGCAAAGTATAAATTAATGTGTAGTACTCTGTATTTCAAGTAATTTGCATTTTATATATTCGCTTATCTTCGTACTAATGGGGGATGTAATGAACATTGAATTCACTTATATTAAAAATAAGAATGTAAAGAGATTTTATAGGGAGAGAAAAGTATGAAGAACTGGGTCAAGTTTAGAATTGCGCGGCCGACAGATAAATTTGAAGAAGTTATTGCATTTTATGAAGAAGGTTTAGGTTTAAAACGTATCGGTGAGTTTCATAATCATGAAGGATATGATGGGGTTATGTTTGGATTACCTGATTTAGAATATCATTTAGAATTTACGAGGCATATAAATGGCAGCCCATGTCTAGCTCCAACAAAAGACAATTTACTTGTATTCTATATACCGGATAAAGGTGAAATTGAAAAAGTAAATAATAGGTTACGTGCAATGGGGCACTATGAAGTTGAACCAGAAAATCCATACTGGAAAGAAAAGGGGATTACGATAGAAGATCCTGATGGATGGAGAATTGTACTTATGCATATAGAGAAATAAAAGTAGTTGTTTGTTCCAAGTTTCCGTTAATAATAATCTAAATATAATAGGAGTCTACTTTGATGGTATTGTTTTCAAAATAGACTCTTACATTTTTATGCTTTAACTAAGGAAGAGCATGTGTTTTTCAATGGAGACAACATACGAAATGTGACAGAAATAATAATTTAGTTACAGTCAAAAACTTTAAAATATTTTGTCTTGAGGATTATAATAAAGAGAGATTTATGAAAAAGGAGTGAAATAAGTTGAGACAAGAGCTTATAGAAAGATTTACTAGATATGTGAAGATAGATACACAATCGAATGAAGAAAGTCATACAGTACCATCAACACCGGGGCAAATTGAGTTTGGGAAATTACTAGTTGAAGAATTAAAACAAATTGGTTTGACGGAAGTAACGATGGATGAAAACGGTTATGTTATGGCAACACTTCCAGCTAATACAGATAAAAATGTTCCTGTAATTGGTTTTTTAGCTCATTTAGATACAGCAACTGATTTTACAGGGAAGAATGTGAAACCACAAATTCATGAGAATTTTGATGGTAAGGCAATCACATTGAATAAGGAATTGAATGTTATTTTAAATCCAGAACAATTTCCAGAATTACCATCATATAAAGGTCACACTTTAATTACGACCGATGGAACAACGCTTCTTGGTGCTGATGATAAAGCTGGCCTTACAGAAATTATGACTGCTATGAATTATTTATTACATAACCCACAAGTTAAACATGGAAAGATTAGAGTGGCATTTACGCCTGATGAAGAAATCGGTCGTGGACCATCTCACTTTGATGTGAAGGCTTTTGGAGCATCTTTCGCTTATACAATGGACGGAGGTCCACTTGGAGGATTGGAGTATGAGAGCTTCAATGCTGCAGGTGCAAAACTTATTTTTAAAGGAAATAATACGCACCCTGGAACGGCAAAAAATAAAATGCTCAATGCAAGTAAGTTAGCGATGGAGTTTCATGCGCAGTTACCAGTAGAAGAAGCACCAGAATATACAGAGGGATATGAAGGTTTCTATCATCTCATTTCTGTAAATGGTGATGTGGAGCAAAGTAAATCTCATTACATCATTCGAGATTTTGAACGTGAAAACTTTGAGGCTCGTAAAGAAAAAATTACGAATATTACGAAGCAGATGCAAGAGAAGTATGGTGAGGAAAATATTATTCTTGAGATGAATGATCAGTACTATAATATGCTTGAGAAAATTGAACCGGTCAGAGAAATTGTTGATATTGCGTATGAGGCGATGAAAAAACTTGATATTGAACCAAATATTCAACCAATTCGTGGGGGAACGGATGGATCACAATTATCATATATGGGCTTGCCAACCCCAAACATTTTTACTGGTGGTGAAAACTATCACGGTAAATTTGAATACGTTTCTGTAGATAATATGGAAAAGGCTGTTCAGGTTATTATAGAAATAGCACGATTATTTGAAGAGCAGGCATAAAAAGAAATCCGGGTAATAGGAGCTACCCGGATTTCTTCCGTTTGTCACTTCTCAATTGTGAGTTTTTGGTATATTGATGATGTACTTGTCTATATGTGGAATACATAAGGTATTTTAAGGAAAGGGAGTTTCGTTATAAATAAGAATAAATTTCATCTATAATATGAACCTATCTATTGTTGTGCTGAAAAATTTAATACAGGACTCGCCATAAATAAAAGGTTGCATAGGATTCCCAATTTTTCCATGCTGAAGCATACTCTTTTATTTCGTCTTTTGTTGGTTTTTGATCTGATTCTGTTAAAAGTTTAATCACATTTTGTAGGCCAACATCATCAATTGGAAAAGCAGACGGGAATCTTAGACAACGCATTAAAACATAATTTGCTGTCCATGGTCCAATACCACGTATGTTGAGTAATGTTCTCTCAGCATTTTTTAGGTCGCTTTTTATGAACAATTCTTTACTTAGGGAACCTTGTGTCATGAGTTTTGCGACACCAATAAGATATTCACATTTTCTGAGGGTTATTTTTAATTCTGTTAGATCTTCTACTGCTAGGTTGGCGATAACCTCTTGTGTTGGAAATATCCAATATTTACGTCCATCCCATTCGATATATTCGCCGAAGGATTCAACAAAGCGTCTTTTTAATGTATAGGCAAACCCAAGATTGATTTGTTGACCAAGAATCCCCCAACAGAGTGCCTCAAATAAATCAGGAATTCCCATATTACGAAGCCCATAATATTCGTTGATTGGTTTAGACAGAAGTACATCATTTTCTGCTAAATCATAAAATGGGATTAAATCTGTATCTAAATCAAACCATTCTCTTACATACCTCGCCACTGCAGCACGAACCCATTTTTCAGGTGGTATCCCATCGCCTAAAAAGCGAACATGGATGTTTCCCTCATCATTTACACTTATTTCGATTAACGGGTTTTCTCCCTCAATCGGAACAACTCTATAAATTTTGTTATTTTCAATGTGAAACATACATTCATTTTTGGAGCGTGAAAGATAGTGCAAATTTTGTTCAAAGCTAAATTCTTTTGGAACAATTACTGTTATGCTTTCCTCATCGTCTTGCCATGCTCTATATGGAAGCCCAGGACAACAATTTCTACAAGGCAGATAACCAGTTTGTTCAGCTTCTTTTCTAAATTTAAATTTGCGATTGTTTCTTGGGGACGGTTTTTGTTCGCACCAAGGGAAACAGTAGTTTTTTATTGTTTCGTTGCCTATAAAATAAGGGGCATCCCATTCAAGAGGAATTGTAACATTCTTCATTTTCAACCACCTACAATAATATTTTTTCTAAGGTTAACAATTCTTTTTTCATTGCTAATCCACCTCTAAAGCCAGATAGTTTCCCATTCTTTCCAATCACACGATGGCAAGGGATTGTAATAAGTAAAGGATTGACTCCAATTGCGGTGCCTACAGCGCGTACTGATTTTGGTTTTTGAATAAGCTCTGCAATATCTGAGTAGGAATAGGTTTTTCCATAAGGAATTTCACGTAATGTATTCCAAACAGCTAATTGGAAAGGTGTTCCGTGAATATCAATGGGACATGTAAATACTTCACGTTTTTTGTCTAGGTACTCTGTTAGTTCTTGTATATATGGTTGTAGCTTTAAGGTGTCTTGAATGAGAGTATGTTTCGGAAACCGTTTTTTCGTCCAAGTTGTTAACTCTTCCAAAGTTTGATGCTGAGACCCTACAAAGCATAGTCCAGTTGATGTTGCGGCAATATACATATGCCAGTTTTCATGAATAAATAACGTCCAATATATAGTTTGTTTGGTTTTAGATGCCATGTTATTTTACCTCGTTTATATGATTAATGTTTCGAAATTCAGTAGGGGTATACCCCGTTTTCTTTTTAAATAATGTTGCAAAATGTGCAGTATTGGGTATGCCCACAGCAAAACTTATTTCTATAATGGTTTGATTTGTATTTGTAAGATACTGCATAGCTTCGGAAATCCTTATTTGTTGTATATATTCTAATGGGCTAATACCTTTGATTCGCTTAAAAGTACGCTGTAAATGATAGGGACTGCCATGACACATATCTGCTAGTATTTCGAGGGTTAATGGTTCATGATAATTTTTATTAATGTAATCTATAATTTGTGTCACCCAATCTTCATCCGGTAACTTCATTCCATTTGGCCTACAGCGTTTACATGGACGGAATTTTTCGGATAATGCTTGCTGTGCATTGAGAAAAATTCGTACATTGTTTTTATTTGGTATTCTAGATTTGCATGATGGTCGGCAAAAAACCCCTGTCGTTTTGACAGCATAAAGAAACTTGTTATCATAAGAAGAATCGTTGTGTACAATTGCTTGCCAACGTTCATCCGTCAAATTGTTTACGCTTGTTTCTAATTGTAATCTTTCATTTTGCATAGGAATCACCTCCGAAATTAGTATATCCTGAAAGAAGTACACATGTACGCATTTAAGAATGTAAGAGCAAGATTACAAAGATGAAAAAATGATAGTCTCTTTCGTTTGTGTTAGCATGTAAGCAGAAAATAAAAACATAGAACAAGTATGATAGCATGCAAAAGCAGCAAGAGGAGGAACAAAAAGTGAAATTTCTTTCGTGGAATGTAAATGGTTTACGAGCAGTTATTGCAAAAGGTGGTTTTATAGAATACTTAGAAGAAGTAGATGCAGATATTTTTTGTCTACAAGAGATTAAATTGCAGAGTGGACAAGTTGATTTAAATCCTGAAGGATATCACGTGTATTGGAACTATGCTATGAAAAAGGGATATTCAGGAACTGCTATTTTTACAAAAAAAGAACCGCTTTCTGTTACATATGGCTTAGGGATTGAAGAGCATGACCAAGAAGGAAGATTAATTACATTAGAATTTGAAGATTTTTATATGCTAACGCTCTATACGCCAAATGCCAAACGGGGATTGGAACGTCTAGATTATCGAATGAAATGGGAGGATGCTTTCTTATCATATATTAAGCGCTTAGATCAAAAGAAACCAGTTATTTTTTGTGGCGATTTGAACGTAGCACATAAAGAAATTGATTTGAAAAATCCAAAAACAAATCGGAAAAATCCGGGATTTTCAGATCAAGAAAGAGAAAAGTTTACCCGGATTCTTGATGAGGGGTTTATCGATACATATCGTTACTTATACCCTAATCAAGAAGGGGCATATTCATGGTGGTCTTATCGTATGAATGCAAGAACAAAAAACATTGGTTGGCGTTTAGATTATTTCGTTGTCTCTGAAAGATTAAAAAGTCAAATTGTTGAAGCGAAAATTAATACTGAAGTAATAGGATCAGATCATTGTCCTGTGGAATTGAATATGGAATTTTAGAAAAAGAGAGGTCGTGTCTATCTTGGATGAAGGATAGACACGACTTTTTATTTATTTTGTTAAAATTTTTCAAATCATTCTTGAAATAATTTGTTTATAACTATATAATCGATAATGATAATCGTTATCGATTAGTTAAGTGGTAAATAATATGTTATTAGGGGAAGTGAAATAAATGAGCTTTAATATTGAATAGATGGTTTTATGGGAAATACAGAGATTAATATAATAATTATTAAAATATTATATTTAAATAAAATAAATTAAGAGAGGGGATTTATTAGTATGAACAAGAAATTATTTACGCTAGGAATGGTTACAGTATTAAGCGTAGGTCTTGCAGCCTGTAACAGTGCAGATAAGAGTTCAGGAGAACAAAAGCAAGCATCAAAAGCGGCTGAAACGAAGAAAGATGAGAAACAAAAGATTACATACTTAGGTAAAGAATATACAGTACCTGCAAAAGTAAAGAATATTGTAACTGCTAGCTTAGAATCAATGGAAGATGCAGCGGTACTTGGTATTAAGCCAGTAGGGGCAATTACAGTAGGTGGAAAGTTACCTGAGTATTTAGCAAAAGATTTAGAGGGTGCAAAATCTGTTGGTGAGAAAATGCAACCCAATTTTGAAACATTACTTCAATTAAAACCAGATGTAATTACATCTAGTTCAAAATTTCCACCAGAGGCAGCTGAGAAATTCGCGAAGGTAGCCCCAACATTCCCAGTATCACATATTTCTACAAATTGGGAAGAAAACTTAAAGCTAATGGGAGAGTTATCAGGCAAAAAAGATAAAGCAGAAAAAATTATTAAGGATTATAAAGTAGATGCTACAAAAGCTAAAGAAAAAATAGGGGATAAATTAAAAGATAAAAAAGTTCTTGTAGTAAGGCTGAGAGCTGGTAGCCTATATCTTTATCCGGAAGGCGTATACTTCAATCCCGTTATTTATAAAGATTTGGGATTAACTGTTCCAGAACAAATTAAATCTGTAAAAGCACAAGAAGCGATTTCTTTAGAAAAATTCGCTGAAATCAATCCAGATTATATCTTCTTACAATTTGAAGGAAGCGAAAATAAAGATAATCCAAAAGCGTTAGAGGATTTACAAAGTAACCCGATTTGGAAAAGTATTACAGCCGTAAAAGATAAAAAAGTATTTGTAAATTCTGTTGATCCAATGGCACAAGGTGGTACTGCTTGGAGTAAAACAGCTTTCTTAAAAGCTGCGGAGAAAAATTTAGCTAATTAACTAGTAAGGTGCGTTGAATAATATGCGAAAAATAAATTCAGTACCAATGATTATTTTATTTTTAGCTCCCATATTGATTGTATTAACAATCTTATTATCTATTTTATATGGAGCGAAGAGTATTGATTTTACAACAGCTTGGAATGCATTGTTCCATTTTGATTCAGGAAATGTAAATCATAATATTATTGTTACTTCCCGTTTACCAAGGGTTGTGGGAGCCTTATTAGTAGGAGCATTTTTAGCCATATCAGGAGCACTTATGCAGGGGATGACAAGAAACTATCTTGCATCCCCTTCTATAATGGGAGTGACAGATGGATCGGCTTTTGTTATTACACTTTGCATGGTATTTCTTCCCGGAATGTCTTCGATAAATATGATTTTATGTTCTATGTTTGGATCAGCATTGGGAGCTGGAATGGTTTATGGTTTTGGCTCATTGCTTCGAAATGGATTATCTCCAGTTCGATTAGCGATTATAGGAACTGTAATTGGAACCTTTTTAAGTAGTATTTCAGTAGCAATTGCGTCTTATTTTCAGGTGTCTCAAAATATTAGCTCTTGGTATAATGCAAAATTGCATCAAATTGATCCTAATATACTAAAATTAGCTATTCCTTTTGGGATTGCTGGGATTATTATGGCGCTTTTTATTTCAAAGTCCATTACAATTCTTTCATTAGGTGAAGAGGTTTCTATCAATTTAGGACAACGGACAAAACTTATAAAAGCAGTAGCAATTCTTTCAGTTGTGTTTTTAACAGGCACTGCGGTTGCTTTAGTTGGGAGAATTGGTTTTGTTGGATTAATTATTCCTCATATTACCCGCTTTTTAATTGGAATGGACTATAGATGGGTAATTCCATGTGCTGGTGTAATAGGCGGGATCTTTTTAGCTGTATGTGATGTAATTAGTAGGTTTGTCAATTATCCATTCGAAACACCAATTGGAGTCGTTACCTCCCTAATCGGAATTCCTTTCTTCCTTTATTTAATTGGAAAGAGGGGAGGAGAGAAACATGCTTAGAGGTTCAACTCAGCGTTATATCATAACAATGAGCATTATTATTTTTTTTATTTTGAGCGTAATTTATATTAGTTTAACGAATGGAACATTTGATATTGCGATTACAGATGTAATTCGTACATTATTACGAATTAATCCAGCTCCGGAACACGATTTAGTTATATTTGATTTTAGACTTCCTAGAATTATAATTGCGGGATTAGTAGGATTAGGTCTCGGAATTGCTGGTGCTGTTTTGCAAGGTATTACACGAAATGGCCTGGCAGATCCAGGTATTTTAGGGATTAATGCAGGGGCAGGAACGGCGATAGTTATCTTTATGTTTTTCTTTCAAGGACAAGTAAAAGGTACAGATTGGATCTCGATTATGATGATGCCTTTGTTTGGTTTAGTTGGTGGTTTAGGAGCCGCTATATTCATCTATATGTTTTCTTGGAGAAATGGAAAGTTAGATTCCCAGCGTCTGTTGTTAACAGGAATTGCAATAGGTTCGGGTTTCGGAGCATTTTCTATGTATTTATCATTGAAAATGAAAGCAACTGACTTTGAAATGGCTACTGTGTGGGTTTCGGGAAGTATATATAATGCAAACTGGAAGTATATTATTGCTGTGTTGCCATGGCTCATTATCTTAATTCCAATTATCAAAAGAAAAGCGTATTTGCTTGACTTATTTCAATTGGAAGAGACGATTATAACAAGTTTAGGAGTTTCAGTAGAAAGAGAAAAATCGATTTTATTATTAAGCAGTATTGGATTAGTGAGTGCTTGTGTTTCTGTGTCAGGGAGCATTGGATTTATTGGTCTAATGGCACCACATATTGCGAAGCGTCTGGTCGGCATTCATCATAATCATGTAATTCCTGTATGTGGTGCAATTGGAATGCTACTCGTGATTGCTTCAGACTTTATTGCGAAAACGGTTTTCACACCAGCTGAGTTACCGGTTGGGATTGTAATTTCAATTATTGGTGTACCATATTTCCTATATCTGTTATACAAATCAAAGGCGTAAGAGGAGTGATAGAAAGTGAATGTTCTAAGCGCTGAAAACCTAGAAATAAGCTATGGGAAATTCACAGTTTTTCGTGATTTGAATGTAGAAATACAAAAAAGAAAATTCACTACAATTATTGGTCCGAATGGTTTTGGGAAGTCGACATTATTACAAACGAAGTGTTAAAAAATGTATTTCAAATTGATGTACGCGTTATGATAGAACCATATAATGGAGCTCCTGTATGTTTCGGTTATGATAGCGTGTTCCAAGAAGAAAATGCCGAAATATATAACGAGTTAAAATGATCAAAGCGGGGGAATCACATGAATACTAGTATTGAAAAAAAAGATGTTACTATTTCAAATACAGAGCAATGGAAGATGGATTCGAAAACAGGGACTCGTGAATATCAAATTTATATTTCAAAGCCGAAGCAACCAGCTCCTGCCTCCGGATACCCTGTTATTTACGTATTAGATGGTAATGCATTTTTCCAAACGTTCCAAGAGGCTATTAAGATTCAATCAGTAAGAGCGGAAAAAACTGGAGTTGCACCATCGATTATTGTTGGCATTGGTTATCCGATAGAAGGAAGTTTTGCAGCCTCTGAAAGATGCTACGATTTTACTCCTTCTTCACCTTCAGTAGATGCACCACCGAAACCTGATGGGAAACCATGGCCTAAATCAGGAGGAGGGAATGAATTTTTAGAATTCATTCAAGATGAATTGAAGCCGCAAATTGAAAAGTATTTTGAGATTGATAGAGAAAGACAAACAATATTTGGACATTCACTCGGTGGACTATTTGCTTTACATGTATTGTTTACAAATACAAATGCCTTTCAAAATTATTTCATAAGTAGTCCATCTATTTGGTGGAATAACCAATCTGTTCTTGAGAGGGAAGCGGAATTTATAAACAAATTAAAAAGAGCAAGCACGGAAGTAGGAGTCTTTCTTACAGTAGGAGCATTAGAAAGAGATCATATGGTTCGAGATGCTAATGCATTATCAGAGCGTTTACTGAATTTGCAACATAATAAATTTCGATTCGTATTTTATGAAGCCGAGGGAGAGAATCATGCATCGGTAGTGCCAACCGCTTTAAGTAAAGCGCTGAGATTTGTGAGTAATATACTCTGATCATTGTTTTTAATGAATCGCTTGAAAATTTGATTTGGTTAGTCTGTATGTATATTTTACGCTATAAGTGTTATACTCCGATTAGATGTTATTACATATAGATTGAAATCGAATGGGATTGTTATAGAAATCTATTTGTTAATACGATAGAAACTTTAAGAAGGTGATCAAATGAATCATAATGAAAATGAGGCAGCTACTACTCATAGATCGGATAAAGAAAAAGAACAAATTATGAATCGGTTAAAGAGAATTGAAGGGCAAGTACGTGGTATCCAAAATATGATTGAGAATGATCGTTATTGTGTTGATATTTTAGTACAGATTTCAGCTATTAATGCAGCAATGAAGAAGGTTGGCATGGGTATTCTAAAAAATCATACAAATCATTGTGTTTCTAATGCTATTAAAGATGGTAATGGGGATGAAGCAATTGAAGAGTTAATGAAAGTTTTTGAACGATTTTCAAAAGCATGATAGAACAAGCTGGTATTGGATCTAGCTTGTTTTTTATTTTTTGATCGATATGAATTTGAGAATTTGAAGAATCAATATACCAAACAAGCTTTTTGTAGCCGGGTTAATTTTATCAAATAGAGAGTATAAACGAAGAATATAACAATTTAAACATAAAAAAGCCTTCTCATAAATGAACTGCACCCCAATTGTTAGACATAGTCTAACAATTGGAGGTGCAGTTTTTTTATGACAAAATTTACGAAGGATTCAAGGTTAAAGCTCGTTCAAGGATTTAATCCAAAAACAATTTCTCAAGCAGAATATGCAAAACAGATGCATATTACAAAGGCGCAATTTCA
>Ga0209025_1001752_pt1 | contig 26047 bp, 26 predicted proteins | sample AraplaMF_Col_mLB_FD_184256 | JGI IMG/M metagenome (GOLD analysis project Ga0209025, IMG submission 184256) | Arabidopsis root microbial communities from the University of North Carolina, USA - plate scrape MF_Col_mLB (SPAdes) (version 2) | ecosystem: Host-associated > Plants > Roots > Endosphere... | reverse complement strand
ACTTCCATATCCGACGCGAGCGGTCGCAGCCCGGCAGGCGCGAAACGGATCGGTACGCCGCAGCGCAGGCAGCCATCCGCCAGATGCGGGGTGGTGAGCATGTTCAACTGCTCGATCAGATCGGACTTCATGCGCTGTCCTCCAGGGTCTGGTCCGGCCGCAAGGCCGCTGGACAGGACGCTAGCAATGCGGGATCATTCCGAATAACGAAATGATCATAAGTCTCATTTCAGGATTTCGGGTCGATGTCGGCGAATTTCGATATGGACGCGTTACGGGCGATGGTCGTGGGGGTCGAGCTCGGCAGCTTCGCCCGCGCCGCGACGCAACTCGGCCGGTCGCAATCGGCGGTCAGCATGCAGCTCAAGAAGCTGGAGGAGCAGGCGCGGCGCCCGCTGTTTCGCCGCGACGGCCGCGGGCTGGTGCCGACCGAGGCCGGCGAGGCGCTGCTGAGCTATGCCCGCCAGATCATCGCGCTGAACGACGAGGCCGCGGCGGCCGTTGGCAACAGCGCCGGGGCGGCGACGGTGCGCCTCGGCCTGCCGCAGGACTTCTTCGAGGATGTGATGCCGGAGGTGCTGGGGCTGTTCTCGCGGCAGCGCCCGAATTCCCATGTCGAGGTCCGCGCCGGCCGCAATTACGCGCTGGAGGAAGAGGTGCAGGCCGGCCGGCTCGACGTCGCGCTCGCCTTCTTCAAGGCGGGCTCATCGACGACTGGGGCGCATGTCGCGACGCTGCCGCTGGTCTGGCTGGCCGCCGAGACCATGTCCCCACCCGGCTCAGCCGAACTCCCGCTGGTACTGTTCGACCATCCCTGCCTGTTCCGGCAGACCGCGCTCCAGACCCTCGACCGGCAGCGCCTGCGCTGGCGGATGGCGCTGACCACGCCGAGCCTGCCGGGTCTATGGGCCGCTCTCGCGGCGGGGCATGGCGTCTCGGTCCGGACCCGTCACCGCCTGCCGGGCCCGGTTCGCGATGTCGCCGCCGAGCATGGCCTGCCGGAGCTGCCGCCGATCGAGGTGCGCCTGCTGACGTCGGGCACGCGAACGCCGGCGGCCGCAGATCTGCTCGACATCGCCAGCGATGTCGCCCGCAGGCTGGTGGCGGAACCGGCAGCTGCGGCCGGCTAGATCAGCCGCAGCAGGGGCAGCCCGGCCCGAAGACGGCGCGGCTGCCGAGCGCCGCCAGCTTTCCGCGCCAGCCGGGTACCTTCTCCCTGATCCCTGCCATCGTCCGCTCGCGGTCGAGGCGGGTCGAGCGACCGTCCTCCACGACGATCATGCCGTCGACGATGCTGGTCACCACGTCGCTCGCCCTCGCGTAATAGACCAGCGCGGCGTAGTCGCCGTAATAGGGCTGGAGGTGTGGGCGGTCGATGTCGACCATGATCAGGTCGGCCTTCTTGCCCGGCTCCAGCGAGCCGATCTCGTCCTCTAGGCCCATGACGCGGGCGGCGCCGATCGTGTGCAATTCCAGAGCCTGCGCGCAGGAGAGGGCAGTCGGGCTGCCGAGGCGCAGCCGCATGGCGTTGAGGGCGTTGCGCATGCCCTCGAACGGGTCGTTCAGCATCCAGTCGGTGGCGAAGCCGGTCGGAATACCGCGCGCCATGATGTCTTCGAGCGGCGGATAGCGGCCGCGGCGCGGATAGATCGTCGGGCAATGCGCATAAGCCGCGCCGCTCTCCTCGACCGCATCGAGATCGCCGGCGCCGGCGAAGACGAGATGGGCGAGCACGACATCCGGGCCGAGCATGCCGACATCTCTGAGAAACTCGACCGGGCCGCAGCCATGGTCCGCCTTGATCTGATCGACCTCGGCGACGCTCTGTGCGGCATGGATATGCATGCCGATGCCGAGTCGGTTGGCCTCGGCGCGGGCTGTCCGCAGCAGTTCGGCCGAGCAGGTGTCGGTGGCGTGCGTGCCGATGCGCGCGGTGATGCGGCCATCGGCGGCGCCGTGCCAGCGCTCGGCGAAGGCGACGCCGTCGTGGAGACGTTCCTCGCCGATAGCGGCATGGTGCGTGTAGTCGCCGCGCCAGAGTTCGTGCAGGCGGACGTCGAAGACCTTGTGGGCGATCTGGGCTCGCAAGCCGCAGGCCTCGACCGTCTCGGCGAGCCGATGCGGCGCGTACCAGATGTCGTTGATGGTGGTGATGCCGGATTGGAGCATGTCGGCGCAGCCGGCCTCGGCCAGCAGCGCCCACTCATCCTCCGTGATGTCCTTCTCCATCCGGAAGGCGACTTCGAGCAGTGCCGCCTTGGCAGCGTGGTCGTCGGTCTGGCTGCGAAAGACCAGCGAGGCGGCGTGCGAATGGCAGTTGACGAAGCCGGGCAGGACGGCGCGGCCGACGCCATGAAGCGTGCGGGCCGGTGCCCAGTGTCCCTCCGGTTGGAGCGGGCCGGCATGGAGGATGCGCCCGCCGGCGATCGCGACCTCGCCATCGGGGATCACAGGCATGCCGGGGCTGACCGGATAGAGGAATTCGGCGCGCACCAGCAGGTCGATCGCGATCATGGCGCGGGCTTCTCCATCGGTGTGAGAGGGCGAGCTTAGGGCGCGTGCTGTGGAAGGCCAGCGATGCGCCTGCACGGCAGCCTTGCGTCCACGATTTGCTCTCGCTATGAAATGTTACAACATAACAAAACATGAGATCCGAGATGGACTCCCGCCTTCCCGTCACCGTGCTTTCCGGCTTTCTCGGCGCCGGCAAGACGACGCTGCTCAACCACGTCCTCAACAACCGCGAGGGCCGCAAGGTCGCGGTCATCGTCAACGACATGAGCGAGGTGAATATCGACGCCGATCTGGTGCGCGCAGGCGGCGGCGATCTCTCGCGCACCGACGAGAAGCTGGTCGAGATGAGCAATGGCTGCATCTGCTGCACCTTGCGCGACGATCTCCTCGCCGAGGTCGGTCGGCTCGCCCGCGACGGGCGCTTCGACTACCTGCTGATCGAGGGCACCGGCATCGCCGAGCCGCTGCCGATCGCCGCGACCTTCGAGTTCCGCGACGAGGACGGCTTCTCGCTCTCCGATCTCGCCCGGCTCGACACCATGGTGACGGTGGTCGACGCGGTGAACCTGCTCAAGGATTACGGCTCGCGCGACTTCCTGCGCGAGCGCGGCGAGACGGCCGGCGAGGGCGATGAGCGCACGCTGGTCGATCTCCTGGTCGAGCAGATCGAGTTCGCCGATGTCGTCGTGCTCAACAAGGTCGCCGATGCCGGGCCGGAGGCGGTGGCGCAGGCCAAGCTGGTGATCCGGGCACTCAATCCGGATGCCCGGCTGATCGCGGCCGATTTCGGCCGCGTCCCGCTCGATCAGATTCTCGATACCGGCCTGTTCGACCATGAGAAGGCGCAGGAGCATCCGCTCTGGCACAAGGAGCTCTACGGTTTCAAAGACCATGTCCCGGAGACCGAGGAATACGGCATTTCCTCCTTCGTCTACCGGGCGCGCCGGCCGTTCCATCCGGAAAAGTTCAACACCTTCCTCGCACAGAGCTGGCCGGGTTTGATCCGGGCCAAGGGCCATTTCTGGCTGGCGACGCGGCCCGAATGGGTCGGTGAGATGTCGCTTGCCGGCGCGATCTGCCGCACCGAGGCGATGGGCTTCTGGTGGGCCGCGGTGCCGCGCCCGCGCTGGCCCGACCATCCGGAATGGAAGGCGATCCTGAACCGGCACTGGCACTCGGTCTGGGGCGACCGCCGGCAGGAACTGGTCTTCATCGGCTCCGGCATGGACGAGAGCGCCATTCGCGCCGGACTCGACGCCTGCCTGCTCGGTGAGACGCCGACCGTCACCTTCAAGCCCGAGCGCTATCGCGATTTGTCCGACCCGTTCCCGGTCTGGCGCCGGGCCGATGCCGCCTGAACCTCATTCCCTACCGCCTGCCCTGGAGATTGCCCATGCGTCCGCTTTCCCTGTTGTCCACGCTCGCCATCTCGGCCGTGCTTTCGAGCCTGCCGGCCCTTGCCCATGACCATGCCGTGCTGCGCGGCCGGCTGGTCTTCGCCGACCATGAGAAGCCGGTCGTGCGCGTGCTCGATCTCGATACCGGCGAGGTCACTCACAGCTTCGACGTGCCCAAGGCGAATCCCGGCTTCGCCACCGCGCAAGGTGGCCGCTTCGTGGTGATCAAGACCGGCGACGATGCCGGCACGATCCGCTTCCTCGACACCGGCCTGACGATCGAGTCGCATGGCGACCACAACGACATCGAGAAGGGGCCGGTGAAGCTTACCGACCTCGTGCTGACCGGCCAGAAGCCGGCCCATGTCATCTCGGGCCATGGCCAGCTCGCTTTGTTCTATGACGGCATCCGCCCCTGGGATGGCCAGAGCACGGCGAAGGCGGTGCTGGTCGCGATCAATGATCTCGCCAAGGACAAGCCGGCGTTGACGGAATGGCCGAGCCCGGGGCCGCAGCACGGCATCGTCGTGCCGATGGGCGAGGGGCGCTGGCTGATGTCGGTGCCGAACCCGGTCTATGTGAAAGGCGAGGATCGCAGCGCATCGTCGCGGCCGGATGGCTTCGAGATCCTCGACCGGACCAAGGGCGGTTGGGCCAGGCTCGCCAGCTTCAACGACCCGGCCAAGGCCGATGCTTCTTGCAAGCTCTATCACGGCCATGCCGCGGCCGATGGCCGTCATGTCTTCGGCTGCGCCGAAGGCGAGGGCGGTGGCATGCTGGTGCTGTCGCAAGCCGGCGGCAAGTTCGGCGCGCACAAACTCGCCTACCCGGACGAGCGCCGGATCAGTGCGATCAAGGCCAGGGTCGGCGCCAAGTTCATGGTCGCCAATTACGGTAAGACCTCGCCCTATGACGGCCTGATCAGGGTCGATCCGACCGCCAACTCGCTGACCTCCGCCGATGTGCTGCCGGTGCCGGACGGCCAGTCGGCCTGCCAGTTCGAGCTCTCCGCCAATGGCAGGCGGCTCGCCAATCTGACGCCGGATGGCAAGCTGCGAGTCTATGACGTCGCCGCCTGGAAGGAGCTCGCAAGCTTCGACGCCGTGCCGGCCTTCGACTGCCAGTACGGAGCGAAGACGCCGACCCCGTCGCTCGCAGTGGTCGGCGGCAGCGCCTATGTCAGCGACCCCACGAACGGCCGCATCCGCGAATACAATCTCGAGACGCTGAAGCAGGCGCTCGATCTGCCGGTCGAAGGCATGCCGGCCAATCTCGCCGGCAGCGATGCGGGCTGAGGACCTGCATCATAGAGCGCGAGTCGTCCCGGGCGACCAAAGGGAGACCCGGGACCCATGCCTGAACCTTATTCGGAAAGGCTCAGGAATGGATCCCGGATCGGCGCGGCTTCGCCGCTTGTCCGGGATGACACGAGGAGGAAATTGCGAGGCGTATAGGCTTCCGTTCAGCATCCGGGCTATAGGCATCCCGGATGCTGAACCGTCTTCCCCGCCATACGCGCCAAGTCATCGCCTATGCCTTTGCGGGCGTGATGGCGGCGGTCGCGCATTATGGATTGCTGATCGGCCTGGTCGAGCTCGGCGGGGCCGATCCGGTTGCCGCCTCGCTCGCCGGCTTCGTGCTCGGCGGCGTCGTCTCCTACGCGCTGAACCGTTGGCTCACCTTCGAGGCGACGCGCACCCATGGCGAAGCGACCTGGCGCTTTAGCCTGATCGCGTTCGGCGGCTTCCTGCTGACCGGCGTGCTGATGCACCTCTTCGTCAAGGTCGCCGGCTTGCCCTATCTGCCGATACAAGTCGTCACCACGCTGATCGTGATGATCTTCACCTTCGCCGGGCACAAGTTCTTCTCCTTCGCCGACCGCGAAGGCGCCTGATCAGGCCTGGCCGGCGGCGTAGAGCGCCCAGCCGATGAGGCCGAGGGTCGCGACGCTCGACACCGTGCGGACGTGGTTCCACAGCGTCCACGGGCCGGAATAGTTCTGCCAGAGCGTTCGCGCCGCTTCAGGATCAGTAGGGATCGTGGCGATCGCAAGCGCCTCGTTCATCGGCACATTGGCAACGATGGTGAGGATGAAGGTGCCGACCAGGTACACTGCTGCGGCGAGCACAAGGAGCAGGGCGACAAGCCCGGCATCCAGCTTCCACCACAGCCCGGCGGCGACCAGTGCCACCACCGGCGTACCGAAGAAGGCCGGGAAGAAGATGGCGTTGCGCACGACGATGTTGATGCTCTGCATCGAGGCGATCGCCGCCTTCGGATCGACCGCGTCGAGCGCCCACATCACCGACATCGAATAGGCGTAGAAGAACCCGGCCATGGCGCCGGCCAGGACCAGAGCGATGAAGGTAAGAGCGAGCGCGAGCGAGGTCATGGCGTCGAAACCTCCAATGCGAGCGGCTTCCTGGCCGAAAAGGCCATGCGGTGCGGGTTATGGCCGAAATTGGTACGGCGTGTGACGCCCTTGAAGCCGGCTGCCTCGACCAGCGCGGTGATGCCGACGGCGCTGTAGGTCGAGAGCCCGTATTGGGCCCGGAGCTTGCGGTAGTCCGAGAACACGGTGCGGACGAGGCCGCCGAGCGCCGCGACGAGGAAGCCGCCGCGCCAGGCGAAGCCGAGCAGTTCGGTCGCATCGGTCAAAGGCGAGAGATCGGGCGGGATCACGTCGGCGAGGATGAGCTCACCCCCGGGCTTCAGCTTGGCGAGCCAGGTCGCCAGCGCCCGCTTCAACTCGTCCTCGCCGAGATATTGGATCAGCGAGTTTGCGACGACGAGGTCGAGCGAATCATCCGGCAGCGTCTCGACCTCCTCCGGCGAGACGACCGAGAGATTGGCCAGCGCGCCGAAGCGGTCCTTCAGCTTCTCGCGGACGGTGGGCGCTGCTTCGCACAGGATCAGCCGGCCGCTGGCGGCGGCGACGAGATCGGCCGAGAGGGCCTCACCGCAACCGACATCGAGCACGCTTGCGTCCTTCGACGGTACGGCGGCGGCGATATCCTGTGCGATGCGGCGGTAATGCAGGGCCTTGTGGCGATCCGAGACATAGATCGCGTGCTCGCCGTTCCAGAAATCACGCCAGGACATCGGGGTTCCGTATCGAGAATGGCGCGGGACAAGCGCCTTCGTCCTATGCCCTAGCATGGCTGCGACGACTATGGAGTCAGGTTGATTGCATGCGGGGTTTACGGCACGGCAGGCGAGCCAATAGCCTGCGCACGACCGACCGGAGCCTGCCCGACCATGTTGCTGCTGCCGAAACTGCTGAAGCGTTCGATCCGCAAGGGCCGGCTGACCGTGATCGCGCCGGATGGACAGCGGCACGTCTTCGGGCCGGGGCGGACCGAATTCGTTTTCGCCGGCAAGCCCGTCGTCGCCAGCGAGGTGACGGTGCGCTTCAAGGACAGCAAGATCGAGCGCGAGCTCTTCCTCAATCCCGAGCTGGCGCTGGCCGAAGGCTATATGGACCAGCGGATCGAGTTCGAGGACGGCTCGACCATCCATGACCTTTTGACGCTGTTCTGGATCCAGCGCGGAGAGCTCCGCAAGCATCCGCTGCAGGCGGCGATCCGGAAAATCCGCTTCAAGATCCGGCGCTGGCGGATGCACAATCCGCTCGGCGTCGCCGGCAAGAAGGTCAAGCACCACTACGACATCCCGACCGATTTCTATCGGCTCTGGCTCGACGAGACGATGACTTATTCCTGTGCCTATTGGCACAGCCCCGAGGTCGGGCTGGAGAACGCGCAGAAGGCCAAGCTCCGGCACCTCGCCGCCAAGCTGAAGATCGAGCCCGGCATGAAGGTGCTCGATATCGGCTCGGGCTGGGGCGAGCTCTCGATCTATCTCGCCAAGGCCTGCGGGGCCAAGGTGACCGGGCTCAACGTCTCGCCCGACCAGATGGCGGCGGCGCAAAAGCGGGCCGAGGCCGCCGGCGTCGGCGATGCCGTCAGCTTCATCAACAAGGATTATCGCGAGCTGACCGGCAGCTTCGACCGCGTCGTCTCGGTCGGCATGATGGAGCATGTCGGCGTTGCGCATTACCTCGAATATTTCGAGAAGATCCGCGACCTTCTGACCCCCGACGGGATCGCGCTCGTCCACTGCATCGGCCGTGTCGGTCCGCCCGGCTTCACCGGCCCGTTCTTCGACAAGTACATCTTCCCCGGCGGCTATGCCCCGGCGCTGTCGGAGGTCTTCGCCGCGGTCGAGCAGACCGGGCTCTGGCATTCCGACTGCGAGTTCTGGCGCCGGCACTATCACTGGACGCTGGAAGCCTGGCGCGAGCGCTTCATGGCGCACCGGCCGGAGGTGGTGACGATGCTGGGCGAGCGCTTCGCCAGGATGTGGGAGTTCTACCTCTCCGCCTGCTCGATCTCCTTCGACATCGGCGGCGACATGGTCTTCCAGCTGCTGCTGGGGCCGCACAAGAGCGCCGTGCCGGTGATCCGGGATTATATCACCGAGGCGGAAGCCGAGCTGGAGGCGAGGGGGTTCTAGGATTGGCTGCTGTGCGACCGGCGGCGCCATCTCTCCTGTTCGAGTGATCCAGTGGTTCCAGTGGGAACACAGTACGGTTGGGCGCCTTGCGTGAAATCCAGCAAAGCCAGCCGATGAGGCACAGCATCGCAAGAAGGATGAAGCCGCCTCCCCAAGCGAGCGGCACCCACAAGGCGTCGTTGCAAGACGGGCCGCCCAACTCGACGGCTCTGCTGCAGATACTCGCGCCCCGAGCTGTGGCGGGCGAGCTGAACGCGATCGGCGCAAACAAGGCCAAGCTTCGGATCACTGGCCGCCTCCCCGGGACGGTCAAGAGTTGGTCCACTGATACGCCTTCCGCAATAGGGAGTAAGGGCCTATCCGGGGCGTGGTTGCGCACCTGGCATGGCAGGGCTTTTGAAGATGGCTGGAGATATGCTGATCGAGCGGGTCTCGACCCTGCTGCGCGAGGTCGCGGCCGAGGCCGTGATGCCGCGGTTCCGGAAGTTGGGCGAGACGGAGGTCCGGGTGAAATCCCCGGGCGAAGAGGTCACCATCGCCGACGAAGAGGCGGAGCGGCTGCTCAGTCTCCGCCTGCCTGAACTGTTGCCCGGCTCGCGGGTGATCGGGGAGGAGGCGGTCTCGGCCCAGCCTGAGCTGCTGCAGGGGCTGGGCGAGGGCACTGTCTTCGTGGTCGATCCCGTCGACGGCACCGCCAATTTCGTCAAGGGCAGCCCGTGCTTCTCGATCATGGTGGCGCTGCTGCGCCAGGGCGAGCCGGTCGCCTCCTGGATGCTGAGCCCGGCGAGCGGGACGTTGCATGTCGCCGAGCGGGGTTCGGGCGCCTGGGTCGATGGCGAGCGCGTCAGGGTCGGGCAACCGCCGCAGTGGAATGAGCTTCGCGGCGGCGTGCTGACCCGCTTCCTGCCGGCCGAGACCACGGCGCGGGTGCAGGCCAATGGCCGCGATCTCGCCGCGATCACGCCGGGGATGCACTGCGCCGGCGAGGAATATCCGGCGATCGTGCGCGGCGAGCAGCATTTCGTGATGTTCTGGCGCGGGTTGCCCTGGGATCATGCGCCGGGCACGCTCTTCCTCGAAGAGGCCGGCGGCCGCGCGGCGCGGTTCGACGGGCGCCCCTACAAGCCGGCCGAGCCGGGCTTTGGCATCCTGGCGGCGCAAACGCCGGAGTTGTGGGACGAATTGCAGCGGCGGCTGTTCGCGGAGGCGTGAGACCGGTTCGGCCCGTGGTGCGTTCGCGGCCTAATATCTGGCCCGCCCACCGGACATGTCGAAGACTGCGCCGGTGTTGAACGCGCTCGCGTCGGAGCACAGCCACATCACCATGGCCGCGACTTCCTTCGGATCGCCCAGGCGGCCGAGCGGGCTGGCCGAGATCATGGCGTCGACCGTCTCATTGCCCAGATCCCGGATCATGCGCGTATCGATGGGGCCCGGCGCCACGCAGTTCACGCGAATCCCGGTGTCGTTGACCTCGCGGGACAAGGCCTTGGTAAAGGCGATGACGCCCGCGCTCGCGGCCGAGTAGGCCGCAATGTTCGGCAACCCCTCCTTGCCGGCGAGCGAACCCATATTGACGATCCGTCCCCTGCCGGCTGCCCGCATCAACGGGAGAACCTTGTGGGTGACCGCAAGCATCCCGAGCAGATTCACCTGAAGGATCTGCTGCCACTCCAGCGCTTCGGAGTTCTCGAACGGATGGTAATGTCCGAGATATCCGGCGTCGTTCACGAGGATGTCGATGGTCCTGCCGTCGAGCAGGGCAAGGCCACCGGCGATATCATCATGGCTGGTCACGTCGACCTGAACAGAGCGTGCCCCGGAGAGCTCGACGGGCTCGATATCCCAGATCCAGACATCGGCTCCGCTTGCGACGAGCTCGGTTGCAATCGCCCGGCCGATGCCGCGGGCGCCGCCGGTCACGATGGCGGTCTGCCCCGAGAAATCATATCTGACCTGCATGGCGGCACTCCCGTTTCTCGGGGCGCGGAAAGATGTCTCGAGGCGGTGGGCCCGCAAGCGACATGCCGTCGCGCAAGTCAAACGCAAGTATGCAAACGGCAAGCATGCGAATGCTGGTCCGTGGCTATGAAGACCATATGGACAGGCCTCCCGCAATGGGGCGAGAGCATTTTATGACGTAACGTCAATGAGCCCGCCGGCTTCCGCCGCGAGGGTTCGAGAGAAACGCCATCCGAGGGAGGGCGCGGGGTTAAGGCGGCGTCGCAGTCGACGGCTGCGTGCCGAATGTCGATGTCGATGATGTCGAAGCAGCGCCACTGGCCGCTGCCCGAACCCCGCGCGCGGTTCTCTTTTGAGCTCTCGTCATCTGTTTATGTCCGGCGGGACCGGGACCGCATGTCCCGAACGACGATCACCCTCCGTGGTGGAAGGAGCAAACTCTGGCCGCAAAAGTGGTTCCCACTTTTGCGGAGCATGCTCTTCGAGCTTGCGACGCTCTTTCGCCACGGACACCGCTCTCCCGCCCGGCCTCTCGACGCCTCGCGAAGCCCCCTCGGTTCGGGCGGGACGGGGAGGAGCATAAGCCAGGTTTCAGGGGCGGGGATTGATTGGGGAATTATCCCCGTCGAAGGCCACTGTCGCTGGCGGGTCCGGCGCGGGGAACCCTCTCCTGGAAGGAGAGGGCAGGGTGAGGTGTAGGCCCTGCGACCAGTTCCGCGAGCGCTGACCGCGCGGTTGGGTTCAGGCCAACGTTTCCGCTCCGAACACCTCACCCCTGCCCCTCTCTTTCCAGGAGAGGGGTTCTGCGTCGCGGTTCTCCAGCTTGATATGGCGGCGTGCACTATAGCCGTACATCAAAACTAAGGAATTGACCTAAGTATTGAGTCCAGCTATCGATGCCGCCGGCGAAGGGGCCGAGGGGGACACCGTGACACCGCACATCGGATCCAACGCACCACAGGCGGCCAATGCCGTCATCGTGGACCAGATCTTCCGTGCCCTGTCCGATCCGACGCGGCGCAATGTGCTGGAGCGCCTGACCGCGCGGCCGGCTTCGGTCAGCGAGCTCGCCGCGCCCTACAAGATGGCGCTGCCGTCCTTCGTCGAGCACCTCAAGGTGCTCGAGATCAGCGGCCTGGTGCGCTCGCACAAGGCCGGACGCGTCAGGACCTACGAACTGGCCGCCGACCAGCTGAAGCTCGCCGAGGACTGGCTCGGGCGCCAGCGCAATGTGTGGGCGCGCCGGCTCGACCGCTTCGACGCCTATGTGATGAGCCTGAAGGAAGAGGAGAGCAAATGACCCTGCCTGCGATCACGATCAATCCCGAGTTCGACCTTGTGCTCGAACGCAAGCTCGACGTCCCGGTCGAGCTGGTCTGGCGTGCCTGGACGACGCCGGAACATCTGCGCAACTGGTTCGCACCCAAGCCGTGGGCGATCACCGCCTGCGAGCTCGATCTGCGTCCCGGCGGTGCGATCAACTTCACCATGCGCTCGCCCGAGGGCCAGGAGTTCGCCAACACCCAGTGCTATCTTGAGGTGAAGCCGCTGGAGCGGCTGATCATGACCGACACGCTGCTCGGCGGTTACCGGCCTTCGCCGAACCCGTTCTTCACCGCCATCCTCGACCTCGCCAGGGACGGCAGCGGCACGCATTACCGGGCCGTCGCCATCCATGGCAGCGATGCCAGCCGCAAGCAGCATGAGGAGATGGGCTTCCACGAGGGCTGGGGCACGGTCGTTAGTCAGATGGTCGAGTACATCAAGGCTGGGCACCTCCAGGCCTGACGGCGACGCGAGCGGGTCGATCCAGAGGGCGGCGCTCTGCGCTGCCCTCTTTCTTATCTGGGTAGGGCTCGGGCCCCGCTCAGCCCGTCGGCATCGCCGCCATGTCGGCGAAGACGGCTTCGAAGGTGTGGCCGTCGGCGTCCTCGAAGGCGCGGTTGTAGAGCCAGCCCAGATCGGTCGCCGGGCGCGGATCGGCCTTGCCGCCGGCGGCGGCCGCCGCCGCGACCATGGCGTCGACCTCGGAGCGGTTCTCCAAGGTCAGGGCCAGCAGCACCTGCGCTCCGGCATGGGCGTCGGCGACGGGCTTGCTGATGAAGGTCGCGAAATAGTCGCGGCTGAGCAGATGGAAGGTGATCGTATCCGACCAGACCATGCTCGAAGCCTGATGGTCGCTGAAATCGGCGTTCTGCTTGCAGCCGATCGCCTCGTAGACGCGGGTCGCGGCGGCGAGGTCGGCGACGGGCAGGTTGACGAAGAGCATCTTGGGCATGGTGGTCTCCTTTGGCGGGCGAGTGAGCGTCAGAGGTTCTGCTGCAGGATCCGCCCGTTCGGGTGGACGCAGATCAGTTCGAGCCGGCCTTCGCCGACATTCTCGAAACGGTGCGGGATGTCGGGCGCTGCGACGACGACGTCGCCGGCATAGCCGCGTGTCGTCTCGCCCCCGACGGTGAACTCGGCCTCGCCCTTCCGGACGATCCAGGTCTCGGAATAGGGGTGGACGTGCAGCATCGAGCCCTGGCCCGGCTCGGCGTCGACGATGAAGAATGAGACCGGCCCGCCGAGCGCCTCGCCTTCAAAACGCACCGTGCGGTTGGCGCCGCGCTGCTGATCTTCGGACCGAAGGACGTTGAACATAGCTGCCTCCCTGGCTGATCGCGGAGCGATTTATCTTGACGAGAAGATATCTAGCCAAGAGATATCTTCTCGTCAAGATAAATATCTTCACGCCAAGATATCTTGGCGAGCGACGATGCACCGTGTATGTCTGCTTGCCGGGCAACCAACGGCCAAGGCGCTGAAATGACGGATGAATCGCAGCATCGAGCGCGCACGATGGAGGATCATGTGGATCGGTTGCGTCGGCAATGGGCGCGCGAGCTGCCCGATCTGAACACCGAGCCGATGGCGATCCTCGGCCGCGCCTTCCGGCTCGGCAACATGGTGAGGCCGAGCATCGAGGCGACCTTCGCGAGCTTCGGGCTCGATCGCGGCGAGTTCGACGTGATCGGGACGCTGAAGCGCTCCGGGCCGCCCTACCGGCTGACGCCGACCGAGATGTACGCGCTCCTGATGATTTCCTCGGGCGGGCTGACCCATCGCCTCGACCGGCTGGAGAAGGCCGGGCTGATCCGGCGCGAGAAGTCGGTCAAGGATGGTCGTAGCGTGCAGGTGGCGCTGACCGAGGCGGGCGCGGCGCTGGCCGAGCAGGCCTTTCGCACCGACATGGCGAGCGAGCTCACCTTCCTCGAGCCGCTCGATGAGAGGGAGCGGGAGATGCTGGCCGGGCTGCTGCGGAAGCTGATTTTAGGGATCGAGAAGCAGGTCAGCGAAGAGGGGTCGGCAACGCAGTGAGCCTCACCGTCATGCTCGCCCTTGTGGCGAGCATCCACGTCTTGAACTGCACACGCGATCAGTGAGGCGAAGACGTGGATGGCCGGGACAAGCCCGGCCATGACGGAAAGTGGCAAGTACTCAGCGCTTCAGGTTGACGACCACCACGCCGGCCAGGGCCATGGCGCCGCCGATCAGGCCGAGTGCGGTCGGGACCTCGCCGAGCCAGAGGAAGCTGATCAGCATCGCCGCCGGCGGCACGCAGTACTGGAAGTTGGCGGCGCGCGCGGCCGGCAGGCGCGACAGGGTGATCGCCCAGGTGCCGTAGGCGACGACGCTCGAGACCAAAGCGAGCCAGATCACCGACCAGATCGCCTGCGTCGGGGCGGCCGGCAACTGCTCCAGCGCGCCGGGCAGGAAGGGCGTGAGGGCAAGGTCGCCCAGCGTCATGTTCCAGGCCGCGACGGTGAGCGGCTTGTGGCGGGAAAAGAGCGGCTTCTGCACCACGGTCGAGACCGAGTTGCACAGGGCGGCGCCGAGGATCAGCAGCACGCTGACGCCGATGTTGAGGTCGAGCCCGTTGCCGACGGCGATCACGCCGATGCCGGCGAAGGCGAGCGCGGTGCCGGCCCAGGCGAGGGCGCTGAAGCGCTCGTTCAGGACCAGCATGGCGAGCGCCGCTGTCATGATCGGGTTGGTGTTGATGATGAAGCTCGCCGCGCCGGCCGGGACGACGCGCTGGCCGAGATTGAGGAAGATCGCATAGAGCGCGATGAAGACGATGCCACCAGTGAGGAAGCGCCAGATATCGGCGCGCTCGGGCAGCTTCGGGCGGGTCACGGCGAGGAAGAGCGCGGCGAAGACGCCGGCGATGGCAAAGCGCAAGGCGGCCAATTCGAGCGCGCCGAAGCCGGCGAGGCCGGCCCGGATCGCCGGGAAGGAGGAGGCCCAGGCGATCACGGTGAAGGGGATGGTGAAGAGCAGCATAGCGTCGAGCGTGGAGCCGGGCCGGGAGGACGCGGCGGAGGGGACGGTTGTCATGGCAGGCCTCAAAGGCTGGTGACGGTTCGCCTTCCGATAAGCGCCTCGGCGAGCTGATTGACAAACGAGTAATTCAATGACGAGCTGTGAGTATGGATCACAGCTCGCCGCTTCCGCCCTTGGACACATTGCGCGCCTTCGAGGCCGCTGCCCGCTCCGGCAGCTTCTCGGCCGCGGCCGAGGCGCTGAACCTGACGCATGGCGCGGTTTCGCGGCAGGTCGCAAAGCTCGAGCATTGGCTCGGCCTTCGCGTTTTCGAGCGCCAGGCGCGCGGCGTCGCGCTGACGCCGGAGGGCCAGCGCCTGTTCCAGCGCACACAGGAGGCCTTCTCGGTCTTCGCCGACTCATCCGACCGCTGGAGCGAGCCGCGCGGGACGGCGGTGGTGCGCTTCAGCGCGACGCCGTCGGTCTGCTCGCTCTGGCTGATGCCGCGCTGGCAGCGCCTGGAAAGCGGCGATCCCGCCGTGCGGATCATGCTGCAGGTCGACCACCGCAAGGTCGACCTCGAGGAGGAGGGGATCGACCTCGCCATTCGCTGCGGCCGCGGCGGGACGCCGGGCCGGGTCTCGGTGCAGCTGTTCGAGGAATGGTGCTACCCCGTCGCCTCGCCGGAGCTGGCCAGGGCGATCGGCGAGGGCAAGCCGGAGCGCTTCCTCGACCAGCCGCTGATTCATGATTCGGATGCTGCCGGCTGGCGGGCCTGGTTCAATGCGCAGGGACTCGACTTCCGGCCGCGCCAGCAGGACCGGCGCTTCGAGGACTACAATCTCGTGCTCGACGCCGCCGCCAGCGGGCTCGGCGTGGCGCTATCGCGTCCGCCGCTGGCGCAGGCGCAGGTCGATGCCGGGCGGATCGTCAGGGTCGATCCGCGCACGGCCCTCAACCCGGTCTCCTACTGGCTCGACCGGCCGATGGGCCAGCCGCGCCCGGCGGCGGTGGTGCTGGCGACACGGATCGCACATGAGGCCGGTTTGCCGGCGGGCAAGCTCGGGAGCTTCCTGCGACAGGAGGCGAAGGCGGCCTGAGCGTATCTCAGCGCGCGACGAGCGCCTCGACGAGCGTCTCCGAAAGCCAGCTGCGATAGCGCTCGATCGGCCAGCCGCCCTCGAGGACGAGCATGCGGTACGTATCGCGGCTGGTGTACATCCAGAGGATTCGCCGGGCTTCGTCGAGCGACAGGCCGGGCCTCGCCTTGCCTGCCGCGAACAGCGCCTGCACGCGCTGCTCCTGCATCTGGTAGCGCAGCCCCTCGAACTCCTGCTCGATATCGCGCAGCAGCGGCGAGAAGCCGGAGATGTTGCGGAGCAGGCCGAGATCCTGGTCCTCGCTCTCATAGATCGCGCAGGCGACCTCGGCGGTGAGGCCGATCAATGCGACCGGGTCGGTCACGCCCGCGAGGATCGCCTGTGCCGAGCGGAAGCGGTCGCCGAACAGGGCCCGTTCCATCAAGGCGCGCAGGATGCCGGCCTTCGACTTGAACACGGCATAGACGGTGGATGCGGCGACCTGCGCCCGTTCGCCGATCTGCGCGATCGTGACCTTGTCGACACCGCTTTCGCCGAACAGCGCCAGCGCGGCGTCGAGGATGCGGGCGCGCGTGTCCTCGGCCGATTGGGCGCGCGACTGCGAGGAATAGCTGCGTTTGCCGGGCGTTGACATAAATCGATATAGTTCTCTATATCCAATTTAACGAGGCGTTTCACCGCGGCTGAGGCGGTGAACCGGAGGAACCTGCTTTGGCAAATGTTGTGAGCCAAGTCGATTTCGGCGATTGGTCGATTCGCTGCGCCTATCTCGCGCTAGCCGCCACAGGGGTGTCCTGTCTGGCGCTGATTCTCCTCCATGTCGTCAGCCCGGAATTCGAGCCGTCCTGGCGCATGGTGAGCGAATACGCCAATGGCCGCCATGGCTGGCTGCTGATGATCGTGTTCTTCGCCTGGGCGTTCGGCTCCTTCGCGCTGGTTGGGGCGCTGCGGCCGCTCTCGGCGAGCACGCTCGGGCTTGTCGGGCTCGGGCTGCTCTGCCTTGCCGGCATCGGCCAGGCCATGGGCGGGCTGTTCGATATTAATCACAAGCTGCATGGGCCCGCTGCGATGATCGGCATCCCGGCGCTGTGCGCCGCGGCAGTGGTGCTGACCATCGCCATGGCGCGCCAGAGCGGGATCGCGGTGCCGCCGCTCTGGTCGGCGCATCTGCCCTGGCTCTCCTTCGTCGCGATGCTGGGCGCGCTCTTCCTGTTCTTCTCGGCTTTGAAGGGAGCAGGCATCGACATGTCGGCGCAGACCGGGCCGTTGCAGGCGCTGCCGGCCGGTGTCAGCGGCTATGTCGGCTATGCCAACCGGCTGCTGTTCCTGACGAGCTATCTCTGGGTCGTGCTGGCCGCGCTCGCGGTGCTGCGGCGCTGAGGCGCGGCGTCAGGGCGCTGCTGCCTCGTAGCGCTCGGGCTCCGGCTCAAGGGCGGGGCGGCGATCCCGATCGAGATGCGCCCGCATCTCTTCTGCCAGCGCGAAAAAGCGGTCGCGTACCGGCCTGGCATGCGGGTTGGCCCGCTCGATGGCGAGGAAGACGGCCGGGCTGTCATGGCGGACCATCTCGGTCGCGCGCATCAAAAGATCGAAGCTCGCCGTGGTCATCCGGCGCGGCAAGGGCTCCATCCGGACCAGGATCTTGGCGATGAGATGGGTCAGGCCCTGGACCATGGCCGCCTCGCGGTCGTGGGCCTCAGGCGTCGTCATGATGACCTTGAGACCAAGCACGCGGCGCAGGAAGGCGGCGATGCGCCAGGCGCTGGCGCCGCGGATCGGGCAGATCGCGATCTTCAGGCCGGCAATGCCGTCGCGGCCGCTCTGCGGGCCGAAGAGCGGATGGGTGCCGACGATCTCGACGTCCTCGGGCAGCTCGGCGAGCATGGTCCTGGCCGGGCCGATCTTGACCGAGCCGACATCGACGACGATCGCCCCGGCACGCAGATGCGGCCGCAAGGTCGCGATCGCCTCGGAGAGGGCGGAGACCGGCACGGCCAGGATGACGATGTCGCAGGCGGCGATCTCGGCCGGATCGGCGGCGATGATGCCACCTGTGGCCGCATCGGCCGGCAATGCCGGGTCGAACGCCAGCAAGCGGCAATGCGGCTTGAGATGACGGGCGATCAGGCGGCCGAAGGCGCCGAAACCCATCAGGCCGACGGAGGGAGTGGTGGTGTTCGGGATAAGCATCGCGTTTTCCTTGGGGGGCCGCGATGCCGGGTGACTGCCTGAATTCAACCGCCAGCGCGGCGGTTGAGACATGTAAATGCCACCGCCTCTATGAGGACGGGGCGTAATAGTTGCGGGCGAGCAGGCAGGCGAAGGTCATGGCCCGCTTAGAGCGCGGGCGCGCCGTCCTGTCAATCACAGCGGTGGAGAGTAGTCGGTCGGCAGCAGCACGCGGTCCTCGATCGCGCCGACGAGGTCGCCATGCTCGATGACGCTGACGCGCTTGATCTCGATCCATTCGGGATCGGCCATGAAGCTCGCCCAGCGCGCCGCCTTGGTCTCGAGATCGGGCCAGGCGAGGAGATAGGCGAACTCGGTGCGGTCGGCGCTGCGCGTCTCCCACATCGACAGGATGCGGAAGCCGTGGCGGGCCATGATCCGGCTGGCATGATCGCGGAAGCGGGCGTGGAATGCCGCCTTGTTGCGCTCGAAGATCTCGTTGATGCGCAACTGGTGGATCATGGCTCCCTCCGTGATCAGGCGGCTTTCTTCGCCTTCTCCGCTTCCATCAATTCGACGAAGCGGGTGAAGAGGTAATGGCTGTCCTGCGGGCCGGGCGACGCTTCCGGATGGTGCTGGACGCTGAAGGCCGGGCGGTCGTTCAGGGCGATGCCGCAGTTCGAGCCATCGAAGAGCGAGACATGGGTCTCGGTCGCGTTGGCCGGCAGCGTCGCCGGGTCGACGGCGAAGCCATGGTTCATCGAGACGATCTCGACCTTGCCGGTGGTCTTGTCCTGGACCGGATGATTGGCGCCGTGATGGCCCTGCTTCATCTTCATGGTCTGGCCGCCGATGGCGAGGGCCAGCATCTGGTGGCCGAGGCAGATGCCGAAGGTCGGGATCTTGCGGTCGAGCAGCTCCTTGATCACTGGCACGGCATATTCGCCGGTCGCGGCCGGGTCGCCCGGGCCGTTCGACAGGAAGACGCCGTCGGGATTGAGAGCGAGGATGTCCTTGGCGCTGGCGGTCGAGGGCACGACCTCGACCTCGCAGCCGGCCTTGGCGAGCAGGCGCAGGATGTTGCGCTTGACGCCATAGTCGATGGCGACGACGCGGTGTGCCGCACTCTCGCGCTTGCCGTAGCCGCGCGGCCACTGCCAGGGCGTCTCGTCCCAGTCATAGCGCTGGGTCGCGGCGACGAGCGGCACGAGGTCGAGCCCGGCCATGTCGGGCAGGGCGGCGGCTTCTTTCTTCAGGGCCTCGATATCGAAATTGCCGGCCGGATCATGGGCGATGACGGCGTTGGGCATGCCGTTCTCGCGGATCAGCGTGGTCAGCGCGCGGGTATCGACGCCGCAGATGCCGACGATGTTGCGGGCCTTGAGCCAGGCGTCGAGATGCTTGGCGGCACGCCAGTTCGAGGGCTGGGTGACCTCGGCATGGAGCACGACGCCGCGCACGCCGGAGGAGGCAGCGGCGTTGACCGTCTCGGTGTCGTCCTCGTTGACGCCGACATTGCCGATATGCGGGAAGGTGAAGGTGATGATCTGCCCGGCATAGGACGGGTCGGTCAGGATCTCCTGATAGCCGGTCATCGCCGTGTTGAAGCAGACCTCGCCGGGCGCCTGTGCGATCGCGCCGAGGCCGAAGCCCTCCAGCACGGTGCCGTCGGCCAGAACCAGCACCGCAGTCGCGCGTGGCTCGACCCAGCCCTCTTGCCAGCCCTGCGTGGCGGGGTTTCCTTCGTGAGCGGTCATGTCTATGTCTCGTCCAGGCCGCTGGAAGCTGCGGCAAGCGTGAAGGCTGCGCGCGTAGTGGCGCGGCCGGTCTGGAGCGCGAGCCTTAATCGGCTGACCGTGCCCCGTCAATGAATGAAGAAGGTTCGTAACATCATGTCCACCCTGCGTGAGCAGTTCACCGCCGACCTCAAGACCGCGATGAAGGCCGGCGAGAAGGGCAAGGTCGCCGCCATCCGCCTGATCCAGTCGGCGCTGAAGGACAAGGACATCGAGGCCCGCGGCGCCGGCAAGGGCGAGGCGACGCCCGACGAGATTCTTGCTTTGCTGCAGAAGATGATCAAGCAGCGCCAGGAATCGATCGCGATCTACGACGCCAATGGCCGGCCCGAGCTCGCCGACGGCGAGCGCGCCGAGGTCGCGGTGATCTCCTCCTATCTGCCCAAGCAGATGAGTGACGAGGAGATCAAGGCGGCGATCGAGGAGGTCATCGCCGAGACCGGTGCCTCCGCCGTCAAGGACATGGGCAAGGTCATCGGCGCGCTGCGCGCCGCCTATGCCGGCCAGATGGACTTTGCCAAGGTCTCCCCTATGGTAAAGCAGTTGCTGGGCGGCTGATCCGCGGGCGGCATTTTCGCCATATCGACGGGCAGCGTTTCGGCAAAGGAGGCTTCCGATGCCGAAACAGTGGATCGCTGTGGTCGCGCTTGGACTGGCCTTGCAAGGTCCGGCTGCGCTGGCTCAATCCGAAGGCTGGGGCACCGGCTACCAGATGGGCACCTTTTATGCCGGGGTGAGCGGCGGCGACGGGACGCGGCTCACCTTCTATTGCGGCGATGCGGCGGCGGCCCGCGCCAATCCGGCGATTGCGAGCGGTCCCTATGTGATGGCCGTCCTGCCCAAGACGCAGCTCAAGGACGCCCTGCCGTCCGAGATCGAGATCGTGGCCGACGGCAGGGCGACGCGCGTGCCCGTCACGGCCCAGGCTGGGATCGACGAGGTCGAGCTGACCTGGAAACCCGATGCGGGTTTCGGTGTCGCACAGATGATGCCGGTGGTGGCTGGTCTGCGCGAGGCGACACGGATCGAATTGCGCGCCGCCGAGGCCGCCATCCTCCTGCCGACGGAGGGGGTGGCGAAGGCCCTGGCTGGCGATCCGCTGCACTGCCCGTGAACTGCTGGGTATCGCCGCCTCATTCCGCTGGCAAAGCGAGCTCCTGCCTCGTGCCGCCAGCGAGCTGCGCTATCAGGACGCTGTGGAAAGCACAGATAAGAGTGGGAGCGCTGCGATCGGCGATTGGCAGAGCCCTCCCGCATCGCCAGATAGGAAGCCATGAAGTTCCCGCCCTCCGTCCTTGAGGAGATCAAGGCGCGACTGCCTGTCTCGGCGGTCGTGGGCAAGCGCGTGCGCCTCGCCAAGGCGGGCCGCGAATGGAAGGGGCTCTCGCCCTTCAACGCCGAGAAGACGCCGTCCTTCTTCGTCAACGACCAGAAGGGCTCGTTCTTCGATTTCTCCTCCGGCAAGAACGGCGACATCTTCAAATTCGTGATGGAGACCGAGGGGCTCTCCTTCCCGGAGGCGGTCGAGAAGCTCGCCTCCGAGGCCGGCGTCACCCTGCCGAAGGTCTCTGCCGAGGCGCAGGTGCAGGAGGAGAGGCGCAAGGGGCTGCACGAGGTCGTCGAGCTGGCGGCGCGCTTCTTCGAGGCCGAATTGCAGTCGGAGCGCGGCGGGCTGGCGCGGCGCTATCTCTCCGGGCGCGGGCTGGAAGGCGAGGCGCGCCAGCTCTTCCGCATGGGGTATGCGCCGCCTGACCGATTCGCACTGCGCGACCATCTCGCCGGCAAAGGCGTCGGTGCCGATGCGATGATGGAGACCGGGCTTCTGGTGCATGGCGAGGAGATCGCCGTGCCCTATGACCGCTTCCGCGACCGGATCATGTTCCCGATCCATGATGCGCGCGGGCGGGTGATCGCCTTCGGCGGCCGGGCGATGAGCGCCGATGTGCCGGCCAAGTACCTGAACTCGCCGGAGACGCCGCTCTTCCACAAGGGCGCGCTGCTGTTCAACCACCACAATGCCCGCAAAGCCGCGCACGACACCGGCCAGGTGATCGTGGTCGAGGGCTATGTCGACGTGATCGCGATGACGCTCGCCGGCTTCCCGCAGGTGGTGGCGCCGCTCGGCACGGCGCTGACCGAGGACCAGCTTTCCCTGCTCTGGCGCATGTCGGGTGAGCCGGTGATCTGCCTCGACGGTGACAAGGCCGGCCGCAAGGCGGCGGGCCGGGCGATCGATCTCGCGCTGCCGATGCTGGAGCCGGGCAAGTCGCTCTCCTTCGCGCTGCTGCCGGAAGGCCAGGATCCGGACGACCTCGCCCGCTCCGGTGGCAAGCTCGCGGTCGCCGAGGTGATCGGTTCGGCCAAGCCCCTGGTCGACATGCTCTGGGCCCGCGAATTCGAGGCGAGCCAGCTCGACACGCCCGAGCGGCGCGCCGCCTTCGAGCGCCGGCTGAAGGAGCCGCTCGGCCTGATTCGCGACGAGGCGACACGCCGGCATTATCGCCGCGAGATCGACGAGCGCATCGGGCAGCTCTTCGCCCCGCCGCAGCAGGAGCGGTTCGAGGGGCGGCGCCAGAACGGGGGCGGCGGCGGTAATGCGCGCGGCGGGCGCGGCTTTTCGCGCGGCCAGGACAGGCCGCCGCTGGCGCTGGTGCGGCCGAGCCCGCAGCTCGTCAGCTCGCCGCTGATGCAGCGCCGTCACGGTGAGAATACGAGAGAAGCCTTCATTCTGCTGGCTCTGGCGAGCCATCCCGATCTCGTGATGCGCTGTGCCGACGAGATCGCCGAGCTCGCGCTCGACGGGCCCGCGGCCGAGCGTTTCCGCCAGGCGCTGCTCGACGCGGCGATCGACGGGACCTTCGACCGGGAAGCGTTCGAGCGCCGGCTGGAGCAGACCCGCATCGCCGAAGCGCAGGCGGCGCTGCTCGCCGTCACCCAGCCGGCCGAGCGGCTGAAGCTGGCGCAAACAGCTGATCCTGAATCGGTTTTTGATTCGATTCGTCAGGCTCTCGTCTTGCATCATCGCGCACGCACGCTACATAGCGAGCTGAAGGCAGCCGAACGCGCATTGGCTGACGAACCAACGGAAGCCAATTTCGCCTGGATGAAAGACGTCAAGGCCCGCCTCGAGACGATCGAGGGGACCGAGGCGAATTCCGACAAGTGATTTAGGCGGGCACGTTGCCGTTCGTCGGCAGATTCGAGGACGGCTTTTCGAGATGGTGCACGATTCATCAACGATGGTCGGTGCTATCTGCGATGGATGATTTGGGTGGGTGCGCGGCAGCGACGGCTGCCGCGGCGCCCTTTTATGCGTCGGAGCCATAGCACCGGCGCGCAAGAAGGCGGAGCGCTGATTGATGGCGACCAAAGTGAGCGAGCGGGACAAGTCCGAACCGGGTTCCCCGGAAGCGCCCCCGAGCACGGACAGCCCGCTCCTCGATCTCACGGATCAGGCCGTCAAGCGGATGATCAAGCTCGCCAAGAAGCGCGGCTATGTCACCTATGACGAATTGAACGAGGTCCTGCCCTCGGAGGAGTTCTCCTCCGAGCAGATCGAGGACGTGCTCGGCCAGCTCAGCGAGCAGGGCATCAACGTCGTCGACAACGAGGATCCGGAAGCGGCCGGCGAAGAGCGCGCCGCCCGCGGCAAGGACGGCGAAGAGGACGAGGCCGAGGGCGGCGATCTCGTCGAGACCCAGCGCTCGGCGCTGCCGGTCGAGACCAAGCGCAATCTCGAGCCGACCGAGCGCACCGACGATCCGGTCCGCATGTATCTGCGCGAGATGGGCTCGGTCGAGCTGCTCTCGCGCGAGGGCGAGATCGCGATCGCCAAGCGCATCGAGGCCGGTCGCGAGGCGATGATCGCCGGGCTCTGCGAGAGCCCGCTGACCTTCCAGGCGATCATCATCTGGCGCGACGAGCTCAACGAGGGCAAGGTCCTCCTGCGCGACATCATCGACCTCGAAGCGACCTATGCCGGCCCCGATGGCAAGAATCCGGAGCAGATGGCGGCCGAGGGCGAGGAGGGAGCGGAAGCCGAGGAAGCGGCCGAGCCCGGTGCCGAGGGCGCGCCGCCCGAAGGCATGGACGATGACGACATGGAGAACAACGTGTCGCTCTCGGCCATGGAAGCCGAGCTGAAGCCGCGCGTGCTCGAGACCTTCGACTCGATCGCCAGCAACTACACCAAGCTGCGCCGCCTGCAGGACCAGGACATTGCCGGCCGGCTGGAGAACGCCAAGCTCTCGCCGTCGCAGGACCGCAAGTACAAGAAGCTGAAGGACGACATCATCGTTTCGGTGAAGTCGCTCTCGCTCAACAACAACCGCATCGAGGCGTTGGTCGAGCAGCTCTACGACATCAACAAGCGCCTGATCTCGCACGAGACCCGGTTGCTGCGCCTGGCCGAGAGCTATGGCGTCGCCCGCGACGACTTCCTGAAGCAGCATATCGGCGGCGAGCTCGACCCGAAGTGGCTGCTGCGCGTCTCCAAGCTCGGCTCTCGCGGCTGGAAGGAGTTCGTCGCGCAGGAGAAGGACCGGATCAAGGACCTGCGCGAGGACATCCATACGATGGCCTCGGAGACCGGTCTGGAGATCCAGGAGTTCCGCAAGATCGTGCTGATGGTCCAGAAGGGCGAGCGCGAGGCCCGGCAGGCGAAGAAGGAGATGATCGAGGCGAACCTGCGTCTCGTGATCTCAATCGCCAAGAAGTACACGAACCGCGGCCTGCAGTTCCTCGACCTGATCCAGGAAGGGAACATCGGCCTGATGAAGGCGGTCGACAAGTTCGAGTACCGACGGGGCTACAAGTTCTCGACCTACGCCACCTGGTGGATCCGGCAGGCGATCACCCGCTCGATCGCCGACCAGGCCCGCACCATCCGCATCCCGGTGCACATGATCGAGACGATCAACAAGATCGTCCGGACCTCGCGCCAGATGCTGCACGAGATCGGCCGCGAGCCGACCCCGGAGGAGCTGGCCGAGAAGCTGGCGATGCCGCTGGAGAAGGTGCGCAAGGTCCTGAAGATCGCCAAGGAGCCGATCTCGCTGGAAACGCCGATCGGCGACGAGGAAGACAGCCATCTCGGCGACTTCATCGAGGACAAGAACGCGATCCTGCCGATCGACGCGGCGATCCAGTCGAACCTGCGCGAGACGACGACGCGCGTGCTGGCCTCGCTCACCCCGCGCGAGGAGCGCGTGCTGCGCATGCGCTTCGGCATCGGCATGAACACCGACCATACCCTCGAAGAGGTCGGCCAGCAGTTCAGCGTCACCCGCGAGCGCATCCGCCAGATCGAGGCGAAGGCGCTGCGCAAGCTCAAGCATCCGAGCCGCAGCCGGAAGCTCAGGAGCTTCCTGGACAATTGAGGCGGAGTTCGAACGGGGCGCTTCAGCGCCCCGTTTCATTTTGGCGGGACCCTTCCGCGGGGCCGGCCTCAGCGATTTCGCGCCTGAGCCAGTCCACGAACATGGTCGCAGCCGGCTTGCCTATGCCGCCGCTCGGCAGCACGGCCCAGTATCCAAGCCCGGGTGCGGTGACAAAGCCAGGCAAAGGCGTGACCAGCGTACCCCGCGAGATCTGCTCGGCGATCAGAAGGCTCCGGCCCATCGCGACGCCCTGGCCGTTGAGGGCTGCCTGCAGGACGATATTGTAGTCGGTCAGCTGCAGCCGGCGGGCTGCGGTCAGATCGACGGCAGCGTATCGGGACCAGGCCTCCCACTCGGTGGGGCGATGGCTGATCAGCAGGGTGTGCGAGAGGATATCGTCGGGTTTCGCCAGCGGCTGCCGGGCCGCCAGCTCCGGGCTCAAGACCGGAAGCAGGCGTTCGGTGGCGAGCAGCTCGCAGCGCAGGCCCGGCCACTCGCCGACGCCGTAGCGAATGGCGACATCCGCCTCTCCGGCTGCGAGATTGGCCTGGTTCAGCGTCGGGTCGAGGACGAGCTCGATCTGCGGATAGGCGGCGCGGAAATCGTAGAGACGAGACACCAGCCAGTTGGCGACGAAGGATGGCAGCAGGCTCACTGTCAACAGCTGGCGAGTGGCGTGCGAGCGGATCTCGCGGGTTCCGTCGGCGACCAAAGCGAAGGCCTGCGATATGGAGCCGAGATAGCGTGCGCCCGCCGCGGTCAAGGCGATGCTGCGCCCCTTGCGCTCGAACAGCATGGTTCCCAGCGCCTCTTCCAGCGTCCGGACGTGATGGCTGACGGCACTTTGCGTGATCAGCAATTCCTCGCCGGCACGACGGAAGCTCAGGAGGCGGCCCACGGCTTCAAAGGCG
>Ga0209025_1001750_pt1 | contig 26069 bp, 28 predicted proteins | sample AraplaMF_Col_mLB_FD_184256 | JGI IMG/M metagenome (GOLD analysis project Ga0209025, IMG submission 184256) | Arabidopsis root microbial communities from the University of North Carolina, USA - plate scrape MF_Col_mLB (SPAdes) (version 2) | ecosystem: Host-associated > Plants > Roots > Endosphere... | reverse complement strand
TTCGCTACGTTTGATATTTGATTTTGCTTAAAAATGGACAGACCTATCCCGTTGTTCGCAAAATCGAAAGTAATCACACGTGCAAAATACATAGCTGTATCCACTTTTACACATGTTTTCGTAGCGTTTTTATTCATTCCTTTTCACCTCCGTTCATAATAGTTAACTTTATAATACCATAATTCTAATAAATTGGAAAAGAAAAAAATTTCAAAGATGTTAATGCGATCGTTTCAAATGTGCTCTTTATAAAAACAAATAAAGAATCATCATTTAATTAGGATAAAATTATTATCATTTTTATAACAATGAAAACAAAAAACGATAGTAACCTTTTTACATAAAAATAGATAAATGATATATAATGAAAAATACTTTGAATTAAAATATAGATAATTTAATTTGAAAAGAGGTGTGTATTTATAAATTATTTTATTCCCTCAGCAGTATTTGCATCTTTTTTCATTGTAATGGCATGTGTCAAAGTTAGAAAAAAGGGTTGGCCATTTCTCCTCATCGGTATCGGTTTAGCAATTAATGCTTTTGTTGCTCCCTTTTCATTCGGTTTGAGTTTTATGGTAACAGAAGGAGGAGGATTCCTTGATCAAATTCAACTCTTTTTACTTTACCAATCCACCCCATTACTAATACTTTTTATATGTGTTTTATTACATTTTTTAACAAAAGATGACAATCAGATAATTTCTAAATGAGTTTGGATTAATAACGATTTTTACAGCTTAAAATTCAAGAATTAGTGAGTAACTGCCGTTGCACTTCGTTACATAAAAGAGAAGCAATAAGTTAAAAAAGTGCGAGTTATGTACAAAGACTTATGTACTAAACCCGCACTTTTAAAAATATAACTCGATTTTTTTATTATTTTCCTCACGCTAAATTTAAGGATATTCCCCTATCTCTTTACGTTTTCTTTTTCACAAACATTTTCACAAACGGTACGAGGAAAACAGATACGACCAGCACTCGGAATAGCTGAAATGCTGTGACGATCGTGACATTCGCATGCACGGAAGCGGCGATAATCCCCATTTGATCAAGCCCGCCTGGTACGATACTTAAAAAGCCTGTTTGAAAATCAAGGCTGTATAATCTCTTCATAATAAATGTCAAGCCATACGCGGCGCCAATATAGATACCCGCCGATACAAATGCGTAAAACACATGCTTCTTCGATAAATGTAAATCCTCTTTTTTCAATAAAAGTCCGATGTAAATTCCAAGCATTAGCTGCGCAATATGAAGTAATGATAATGGTAATTTCGGTACTTCAATCCCTGCTATATTTATGCCCATCAATAAAAACACTGGACCAAGCATATACCCTGTCGGAATTTTTGCCTTTTGCGCCAACCACCCTGCTACTCCACACACAGCAAGTAAAACTATTAGGTTCCATGTATATGCTCCGTTGATAACTGCACCAGTTCCCCCAGAGCCTGACACCATTAATGGGACAAAGCCCACAATTAAAAGAACCCGTAATATTTGGAAGAACGTAATTACGACCATATCCATGTCCCCTTGCTCCTCGGCAAAGGCTACGACCTGTGACATGCCACCGGGAACACAGCATGTTAAGGCGGTCGCAAAATCTAAATCCGCTCGTTTTGCTACTAAATAACTAACGCCAAAAAACAATACAATAAATAGTACGTTTAAAACAATCATACTTCCAAAAAATTGTTTAATATCCTGCACCGCTTCCGGTGTAAACGCAAAACCAATGGAATACCCCGCAACAATTAAACCAAAATTACGGAAATATTTATGCCATTTCAATTGTACTTTCGTCGATAACTGAACAATTAGCACAGCTGTTATAGCTCCAAGTAACCATGGCATTGGAATATGTAATACATTAAATAAAATCGCACCTGTTAAACCAATACATAATGTAAAAAACATGTGCTTGTCAAAAATAAACATAGAAGCAACCCCTCGTGACTGTATCATTCTATTATGCCGTGAACTTGCCTATTTTTCTACTTCATCACTTTTTACAAGGTCTTATATCGTTAAAATTGAACCTGTTATCTACAAAGTTTAACCTCTTATCCAAGATTTTCTTCAATCTAAAATTTTCTATGCTACATTATTATTACCTGATTCAGTGTTTCTCCATAGTGGAGATATGTAAAGGAGGCCTCCAATGAAAATTCACTTAACGATCAATAGTGAGCTAGAAGAAACCGAGATTCATATACATGCAAAGGAATACTCCGAGCAAATTGAACGACTGATGAAGCAGCTCCAAGCTTCGCAAACAACGATGCTAGATGGCTACTTTCAGCAAGAAATTCATATGCTAAAAATTTCCGATATTTACTCTATATACGCAGAGGGCGCTAAAGTATTTTTGCAGACCGAAGAACAGGAATTTGAAACGAAGCGTAAATTATATGAGCTAGAAGCACAGTTAGCAAAAGACTTTGCCCGAGTAAGTAAATCGACACTCGTTAACATTAATAAAATTGCCTCTATTCAAATGGGGAAAATCGGTACAACAGAACTGATTTTAGAAAACGATGTGTCTGTCCATGTTAGCCGCAAATATTTAAAAGAACTAAAACAACACTTAGGTATTGGGAGGGATTCATAATATGAAATTTATTCGCATGATGATTATTGGAATACTCATATCACTTAGCTCTTCCTACATCTTAGTAACATTAAGTGTCGTATCTAAAAACGCTGTGATGTCAGGGCCGGAATTACTTGAACAAATTATCATCGCCGCCATACTTGGAGCTGTAATTGGTTTGCTGTCCATCATTTTTGATATCGAGCGTTTACCTTTTATTGCTCAGTTTATTCTACATGTAATTGCAGTTACCCTGTGTGTGTTGATTGCAGGTCATTTCGGGCGCTGGTTTGAACATTCAAGCATTACGTCTATTTTAACAAGTGAAGCTATTATTTTCTTTTTCGCTTGGTGCATTATTTATGTACTTCAAAAAAATGATATTGCGAAAATCAATCAAGTAATTCAAAAAAGAAAGGAATAAACAATATGACCTTCGCTATACAAGTTGAAAATCTATGTAAGCAATATGGCAATCAACAAGCCGTAAAAGGTATCTCATTTAAGGTTGAACAAGGCTCCCTCTTCGCCTTTTTAGGTGCGAATGGTGCAGGAAAGTCAACGACCATTGAAATACTCTGTACATTATTAAAAAAATCAAGCGGTACTGTAAACATTAATGGTCATACACTTGATGCATGCAACGACAATGCGGAAATTCGAAAATCTATTGGTGTCGTATTCCAGCAAAGTTTACTAGATGAACGATTAACGGTGCAGGAAAATATACTTCACCGTGGTAAAACATATGGCTTATCGAAAAAACAATTGACCGATAATTATCAATTCGTTTCAACACACTTGCATTTAGCTGATATAGAAAAGCGCAAATATGGAACGTTATCAGGTGGTCAAAAAAGGCGTGCTGATATTGCTCGAGCCCTTATCCATCGACCAAATATATTGTTTTTAGATGAACCGACGACTGGCCTTGATCCACAAACGCGGCAATTCGTTTGGCAAGCCATTAAACAACTTCAGCTAGAAACAAACATGACTGTTTTTTTAACAACTCATTATATGGAAGAAGCGGCAGTCGCTCATCAAGTTATCGTCTTAAAGGAAGGAGAAATTGTTGCTGAAGGGACACCTGATGAACTTAAAACAAAATACGCTTATGATTCAATGGCACTTGTTTTTCATAATAGTTCTGAAGGGATACAGTGGCTCAAAGATAATGCCATCTCCTATACTGAAAAGCTAGGTATTTTTTCGATCCAAGTCGAATCGACACTTAATGCTTTAACGCTATTAAAAGATGCAGAACCACTTATTGCTTCGTTTGAAGTAATCAAAGGTACGATGGATGATGTCTTTCTTCATATTATGGCCGAGGGAGGCGCAGCTTAATGGAGGCATTATTTAGCTTAGTAAAACGCAATAACAAGGTTTTTAGACGTGATAAAACACAAGTCTTCTACTCGCTACTTTCTGTCATTATTGTCATTGTCCTTTACGCAGTATTTCTTCAAAAAATGCAAGTAAATGCCATTGAAGAAGTGACAAAGGCTACTCCAGCGTTGGTAACGATGGTCAATGAATGGATTGTCGCAGGTTTACTTTCTATGACCGCTGTTTCTACTACACTCGCTGCGTATGGCATTGCTGTAAGGGATCTTGAATCAAAAGCGCAGGCTGATTTTCTAACAGCTCCTATCTCGCGAGCAACCATTCAATTTAGCTATGTATTAAATGCCTTTTTCATTGGCTGTATATTTTCCTTTATCGCCCTCATTGGCTGTGAAATTTTTATCGTATCAACAGGCGGTGAGCTTCTAAGCTTTGGGGATTTCTTAAAAGTAGTAGGATTACTATTTTTATCAGTGTTACTTGGAAGTGTTTTCAATCTCTTCCTTGTGTTACTTGCTAACAGCCAACATTCATTTTCAACGCTCAGTACAATCGTCGGTACAGCACTCGGTTTCTTATGTGGCGTTTATGTACCTGTTGGTGCACTTCCAAGCTTTGCTCAAAACCTTATCATGTATTTCCCTATCAGTCATACAACTTTACTATTACGCAATGCTTTTATGGAGAGCTCAATTTCCAAGGTTTTTGAAGGTGCGCCCGCTTTGCAGGTAGAAGAATACAAAAAAATGTATGGTATAGTCTATGACCTTCATGGAAATATACTAAGTACCTCAACAAGCATTATCATTATTGTTGTCACAATTATAATGCTTGCAATCTTATCTTTTTTTTTTTTTAAAAAGAAAAATAAATAAAGATTTTCGCACATCGTTTATAAAACGGTGTGTTTTTCATTGATTTTAATTAAACAATTTGTTATTTTAATAATAAATAAACAAACAAAACTATTAATCGTTTGTTTTTTCAGGAGGACACTTAATGGATGTAAATGAATTATTTTGGCAGGCTTCGATTCATGACATAAAAAAAGGCTACAATGATGAAACAACACATTTCACTTGTTTGCTTTGCGGGGAAAAGATTGAAAAGGGTATTATTTATCCAAATGAAGGCGTTCTCTACGAGGCAGAAAAATTTATGCAACATCATATTACTGCTGCACATCGATCTGTATTTCATTATTTAAATGGCCTTAATAAAAAAATGACTGGACTAACTGATCACCAAAGTCATATTTTACGCTTATTTTATGAAGGAAAAACCGATCAAGACATAAAAGAAGAATTGGAGATTGGTAGTGCAACAACGATACGTCATCATCGCTTTACCCTTAAAGAAAAGGAACGTCAAGCGAAAACTTTTCTTGCGATGATGGAGCTGCTAAAAGAACAGGACCAAAAGGAAGATAGCTTTGTACCCATTCACAAAACAGCTACAATGGTCGACGATCGCTATAATATTACGATTTCTGAAGAGCAGCAATTACTTGAAAAGTACTTTCCAAACGGCATTGGCAAAGAACTTGTCCGCTTCCCAAAACGTGAGAAACATAAAATTGTGGTACTCCGTGCAATCACAAAGCTTTTCGATGAAACAAAACAGTATTCCGAAAAAGAATTAAACGAAATAATTCAACCGATATATAAGGACTATGTGCAAATACGTCGCTATTTAATCGAATACGGCTTCATGGATCGACAAGAGGATGGCAGTGCTTACTGGATAAAAAAATAAGAAAGCAGGTTTTCTAATGGACCATAAAAAAGAATTAAAAGAAATGTATAAAGAAATAAAAATCGAAGCTGGTGTTTTTACAATGACCAATAAACAAAATGGTAAAACGTTTGTTGGCAGCTTCAATAATTTAAAACGCTTAAACGGCTTTCAATTTATGTTAAAAACAAATACACATACTAATAAAGAGCTACAAGCCGATTACAACACACTCGGCAAGGATGCCTTCGATATTGAAGTTGTGGAATATTTGAAGAAAAAAGAAGAAGGCTATTTCGATGCCAAAAAAGAGCTAGAAAAGCTGGAACAAAAATGGCTCGACAAGCTTCAGCCATTTGGTGAACGTGGATATAACTAGGTAACAAAAAAAGAATCTGTTTTCTCCGAGATTAAGTTAGAGAAACTTGCAGATTCTTTTTTATTTCAAATTGATTTGCGTGGGGATTCACTGCTTCCGGATATTCTTTTTCGTAGAGAAAATACACCAGTTGGGCCCGAGCTATTTTCCCTTGTTCCTGATCAGTTCTTTGGCTTACCCGAGCTGTTTTCCCTTACACCCGATCAGTTCTTTGGCTTACCCGAGCACTTTTCCCTTGTACCTGATCAGTTCTTTGACTCACCCGAGCACTTTCCCCTTACACCTGATCAGTTCTTTGGCTTACCCGAGCACTTTTCTCTTACACCCGATCAGTTCTTTGGCTTACCCGAGCACTTTTCCCTTGTACCTGATCAGTTCTTTGACTGACCCGAGTACTTTCCCCTTGCACCTTATCATTTCTTTGGCCGACCTGAGCATTTCTTCCCCGAATTTACCCCCACTTCTTTGCGCGAGGCTTTACATTGCGCACTAGTATTCATCTACTGGTACTCTCACTTCATTTCTTCCATTAAATGAATTTCCTGCTGAGCTTTTTTTGTTAGCTTTTCAAAAACTAACTCATAGGAATGTTTGATTAAATTTTCCACTAAATCAAATGGCACGTCATCTGCATCCATATAGATTGAATTCCAATGCGTTTTATTCATATAGTACCCTGGAATAATACCTTCATATGCTTCTCTCAACTCTTCGGCCCGATTAGGCTCACATTTTAATGTAAGTACCGGTCTTCCAGTAGCGTCTCCGCCCATCATCCCATACATTTTACCACCTATATGATAGCGATCCGCTTGCCATTCTTCTTTGAAATCATACGTTGTTCCACGAAGCTTTAGGCAATTTGCATGAATTGTTTCTTTGTTCATTATTTAACCCCTTTTCATATCAAAATAAAAAAACACACGTTCGATTATTTTAATTGTAATCAATAACGTGTGCAGAGGAAATATTTAATTTTTTAAAATCTTCTACTGAGCTTCTTAGCAACCTTGAGAAAGCAGAGCGTCAGCATAACTCGTTATTACAAGACATCCATTACTTTATCCCTCTATCAAACGCGCCGATGACTTCGGTAGTTTGTAATATATTTACAAATGCTTTAGCATCCGCTCCCTTGATCATAGCTTTAACATCGGCAAGCTGGTAGCGTGTAATGACGGTAATTAAAACTTTTCGCCCTTCGCCTGAATAAGCACCCTTTGCATCCATAATAGTTACACCTCTATGAAGCTTTTCCAGTAACTGCTGTTTTACTTCCTCGCCGTTGCTCGTAATAATCATCATAGTCAATTTAATATGACTCGTATGAATAGTGTCGACAACCTTCCCTGTAGCATAAATTGATACGAGCGTCAGTAATGCCGCATCCCAGCTAAAAACGAATCCGGAGATAGCTACAACGATACCATTCATCGCAGAAATTAAAGTACCAAGTGGAAAATCTCGTTTGCGACTTAGCAGCATCGCTATAATATCAAAACCACCAGAAGAACCTGCCGCTCGAAAAATCATGCCCAACCCTAAGCCTACAATAACACCACCAAATAATGAGGCAAGAATTGGATCTTGTGTAGCTTTATAAACCGGAATAATATACAAGCTTACCGACAAGACGACTACAGAAAGAATGGTATAGCCAATAAATCGCTTCCCTAGCTTCAAAACCCCCAATATAAGCAAAGGCAAATTCAATAGTAAATTTAAAACCCCTGTATTCAAGGGTGTAATAATACCAAGCATGATTGCAATCCCGCTTAATCCGCCACTTAAAATCTCATGTGGAATTAACAAAAGATTGTAGGCACAAGCGACTAATATTGATGAAAGTGTAATAACGACAATATTTCGCATAACCATTCCCCTATCATTAACGAAAGAGTTTTGTACTTCTTTCACTTAGAATACCCAACTTATTCGTTCCAAAAACCCGAATATGGCACTATTGCTATGAAAACTACGACATTTATTTCTTCTGATATTCTTTTTTCTGCTCCTCTTTTATCGGTACTTCTTTTAATGGCTCCTCATTATTCTCTTCAGCTTTCTCCGCTACCTTATAAATACGTTCAAGCATTGGCGGATGTGTATAGCGGAACCACTTTACGAGTAACTGTGGATTTACCTCACTCAAACCAGATATCGTTAGCTTCTGGAATGCAGTAATTGCGGACTCTCGATCTCCCGTTAGTGAAATCGCATATTGATCAGCTCTATTTTCCTGATACCTCGAAACATAATTCGACAGAGGGCTCGATGCAAATAATAAAACAGATGTTAGAAGTAAGAACAATGGATAAGAGCCTATATCACCGATTTTTTTAATTTTTAATTCCTTTCCGTAACGTCCAATGAACCATCTCAAACATTTCGCCGTCAGCCATAATCCTAGCAGTGACAACAGAAGATACCCAGCAATGCCAAAATAAATATGCTTCTCAACATAGTGTCCCATTTCATGTGCCATGATGAATAATATTTCGTTATCTGTTAAACGATTTAAGGTTGTATCCCATAGCACAATTCTCGAATTACTGCCAATACCCGTTACATAGGCATTTAGGGCATTTGTTTTTTCTGCCATATTGACTTCATATACGTGCTCTGCTGGTATATTCGCCTGTGAAGCAATTGACAAAATTTTCGCCTCTAGCTCCTTATTTTTTAGCGGATAAAAATCATTATATAAAGGATCAATGACTACAGGTTGAATAAACATAACAAATATTGTAAATGGAATCGTTAGAAACCATGCATATAGCCACCATCTTTTGGCACTTTTTTTGATGAGCCAATAAAGGACAGTCACGATAATAAAACTCATGCCAAAGTTGACCCAAAAATCAATAATGCCATCTCGCATCCATGACGAAAACCCTTGCGTACTAATTCCGTAAGTTTTGCTTAAATTGTAACGATAATAATTGAGTGGAAATAGTACAACATATAGTAAAAGTGATAATAAGAATAAGTAACTTGCATTTTGTAACAGCTTCCATTTTGTTTGTGATGTAGCTACTTTTTCGAAATAACGTGATACGCCCATAATTAATATCATGAAATAGATTAACCATTCCAAAGGTGTAGCAACAAAGAATAGGAAGTTCCGTATTTTAGAATATTCACCGCTTAAGTATAGTTCTTTTTCAGACATAAACATCACTGGATCTGCAGCTGTCCCCTGCATCGCTCGTGGTATTGTACCACCACCACTGTGGAATATATACCAATACATACACAGCACATAAACACCGAATATAAGTAGCGCGACAATTCCCATTTTTTTCGCTATGTCATTTCCTCCCTTGTTCAACACTAAGTTCGTCCTATAGTAAGTGTAAGCTAAAATGTAAAAGTTAGAACAAATTTTTCTTTGTTTTATTTACCTTCTATTCTACTTCACACCAAAAAGAAAAATTCGCTCTACTTCTTTAAACGAGTGACATGCGCTATAGCTTGCTCACCATTTCCAGAAGTGTCGCGAATTAATTTAAATTACTTATCCATTACAAATGCCGTTTTGCCACGTTGATCATCACTTAAATAACCTGCAGTTGCTAATCGATCATGCCATTCTTTTTCTATAACAGCGGCCTTTAATGCATCTTCCTCTTTTGTTGATAGCTCTACCATAATCTCTCCTTGATATTGCCAAATCTCAATATCTGCCTCATAGCCCACAAAGCTTCCTTTATATGTCGTTGCCTTTGCAGGACCATAAACTACCGCTTGAGATAATGTATTTTTATACCATGCTTCAGAATCCCAATTTATTATTTTCTTCGGAACATTTTCTAAAATTAATTTTTGGGCCGCAATCGTATCCACATCATCATAGGAAACTTTAGATGTAGTCTTTAATGATTCTTTACGACTTATGGTAAATGTACGATTGTCACCCTTTATATCCATTTCAAATTTATAGTTAGACTCTGCTCCAGTAAAGCCATGACTTTCTGTAATAGCGATTGCTTCATCTAGAGGTGTATTTAAAAATCTCTTTTTATAGGTAATATCCATTTTATTGCTCCCTTTATAGACACGCAAACGATGGATATAATCCTCTTTTAAGAAATCTTTATTTGGAGTATCAAAGAAATATACCTTTACCTCATCTTTTTTTGTAGCTTGGAAAACTTTTAAAATATCCGATTCACTGAAAAGCTCAGATTTAATATTGAATTTAATTTCATTTCCTGGCTCGATTGCTGCTTTCGCTTGTGTGGAACTAAAGCCAATAATACTAACAAGTACAATGCCAATTAAACAAAAATTTACTAAACATTTCTTCATATGATTTCCTCCTTTAGTAATTGCAAGAAAGTTGTTTCGCTATTCGTTAATGAACTGTGAAAATAGATTGTTTTATGTGCATGTATCTTCTGAGATAGTGCGATAATATCATGATAATCTGGATGTGTTTTGTAAAAAAAATCCTTAAATTGATTTTTGGAGAATCGCATTTTATATTCGCCTTTATTCCAATATCCTGTAAAGATGACTTTAGCTGTAGATTTATTATTAAGTAGCTCCACTAATTTCGCTTCATCACGCTCAGGCATAAAATAGATGGCGTTTTCACTTTCTGTTTTCTTTGCCAAACATTCTAGTTTAAACTGTTGCAACAATGTTTTGGTAGCCAATAAATTTTCAGGTGCTCTATCATAATTATCAAATAAAGACAACAAATCATGATCTACATGTACCGCTCTTGTCGTATGCTGAAAGAGATAGGTAGCAATATCTGCTGTTTTTCCTGAAAAAGAAGATGGGAAAATAATTGGGCTGCCCGGATTTGCATGAATATATTCTGTTATTTGCTGTAATACTTCTAAATTTTTGATGCGCTTCTCAACATGACCACTATCAATAATGGCTACATCATATACAGTCCCGTCCTCTATCGGCAGCTCCGCTTTCAACAAAAAGGAATCCACCACATAATCGCCAGAGTAAAATATCACCTCCTCAAAAAACCGAATTTTATACCAAACGCTCCCTATTAGATGTCCACTGTAGCCCCATTGAAAGGCTAGACAGTTATTAACAACTAACCACTTTCCAATAGATTCTGGTTTAAAGGTTCTTGTATGTTTGCATGGCTGTTTTAATTGCTGCGCAGTCATTGCACTCATAATTATCGGCCCTGTGTATCCCAATGTCTCAAGTAAAGGAAGAGCACCTACATGATCTGTATGTGAATGGGAAATAAACACTACATCAACCTTCGCTACATGAGCTCGTGTTAAATTCGGTGGAGTCTTCTGTCGATTGTGCATCACTCCGCAATCGAGTAAAATAGCATGTCCATTATTTTCAATGAAAAAGCAGTTACGGCCATACTCACCGACCCCGCCTAAAACCTCTACATTAAGCATCCGCATGCCCTCCCCTTTTTTGTAACCAGGCAAACAGCAACATGAATATAACGGTCATGATAACTGTTATTACTGCTAAAGCCATTCCTTCCCCGACATTCCCTTGCTCAAATTGACTGAAAATAAATGTTGCTCCAGTCTCTACTGAAGGGGGCAAAATAAGCAATCCAGCGACAAGCTCACGCATCGAGATAATAAACGTCATCGTCATCCCAGCAAGGATTCCCTGCATTAATAATGGAATGATGATCTGTCGATAAACAGCCCAACTACTTCTCCCAAAAATAGCTGCTGATTGGAAAATCGAAGAATCTAATTGTGATAAAGAGGACTTTATATATTGCACAGAATACGGTAAAAAAAGTACACAATACGTGACCACAACCATTGCTTTCGTATTATAAATGGTCGCTGGTAGCCACGGTGCATTCCAAAACATAATTAACCCAACAACAAAAACAATTCCAGGAATAATATTAGGCATTAAACTAAAGAAATCTAATACTTGCTGCTTTTTCGTTTCTCCTTTTTTAATGTATAAGGCAATGAACAAACCAATAATCGCTGTAACAACAGCTGTGATTATGGAGAAAACAACACTATTCAAAAATGCTGACAATCCAGCACTTCCACTTGTAAACACTGCCTGGTAGGAAGCAAAGCTAAAATTGCCTGCTTGTAAACCATCTCCCCTTACTTTTTGCAAAGATGTTATGATAATCGAGAAGTAAGGAATACCGATTGATAGCAAAATGATGATCCCCACAAAAAGCCATGAGCTGAGCTTGATATACCACTTATCTTTAATCCCACGAATAGCTGATGTTTTCCCAGAAAGTACGCTATATGTATATTTGCGTCCAATAAGATTTTGAAAATACCAGATTACGAGACAAGCCGACAATAAAAATAATGACAGCGATGTCGCCATACTAATATCTACAGGCCATCTCGATAGGTAAGAGTGAATTTCAGTCGTAAATACTTGAAAACCAATTCGACTACCAAATGTTGCAGGTGTTCCAAATTCCGCTAACGTTTTGATGAAAATTAACAAGCTCCCTAGAACATAGCTAGAAACTACTAAAGGCAAAACTATTTTCGTCCAATTTCTCCAAGAGCTTCGTCCAAAAATTAATGCAGCATCTAGAAAGGACCCATTGATTCTTAAAAGCGTATTTTTCAGCATTAAATATAAGAAAGGAAAAAGATGCAGGCTCATAATCATGACCATTCCAAATAAGGAGAAAAAAGCTTCGGTCATCCAAGCAGCACTTGGAAATAGCTGTTGGAGAAAGCCATTATTTTGCATGAACAATATCCAGCCCATTGAGCCAATATACGGAGGTGTCATAAACGGAATCGTTAAAATAATATCTAGCCAATCATATTTACATAAACTTGTTTTCGTTCTTATTAACGCCATTGGGAATGCTACCGTCGTAGTCCCTATAATAACTAAAACTCCTAATAATACAGAGTTTCCAAGCGTCTGCCACATTCTTTCATTGGCAAACATTCTGTTAATCTGTGAAACATCTAATTGCCCATCTTTCATAAACGTATAAAATGCAATGGCAATTAACGGTGCGATAGCAAACGTGACGACAAGTGTCAGTAAAAATCCAAAAGTTCGTCTGCTTTCCATAATCATTGATGATCCAACCCTTCCCTAGAAAAACTTAAAGGAGGCTAAAAAAACCTCCCATAACTACTTAACAACTACTTAACGAAAAATACCATTGAATTTAGTTAATACTTCAAGCTGCTTCGCTTCTGCACCTTTCCAGTCCACGTTTAACTGTGGAATTTCATCTAAGGCTGCACGGTCCTTAACAGGTATATCTTTGTTTCCTGGTAGTAAGTAGGCATTTGCCACAAGCTTTTGCCCCTCATCTGACAGCAAAAAGTCAACGTAAGCTTTTGCACTATCTACGTTTTTTGCATCCTTCAAAATACCAACAGCTCGTGGACTGACAACTGTTCCGCTTTTTGGATAAACAATTTCTACTGGCTCACCATCAGCTTTTGCTTTATAGGCCATATAATCTACCCCTGAAATTGTGGCATTTTTGTCACCTGTTATAACAGCATCTAAAGCTTCCTTATTAGCGCCATTTACCTGCAGACCATTTTCCTTCCACTTCTCCATCGTAGCCCATGCCATTTTTTCAGCTTCTGTATATCCGTATAGGAAATCTACAGCAGAACCTGACAAGCTAGGGTCTGGTATATTAATTTTATTTTGCCATTCAGCTTTTGCTAAATCTGTCCATTCTGCCGGAGCTTGTTGCGTATTTTTTGTATTATAAGCAATTCCTAAAGCTGAGGCACTGTAACCATAGTAATAACCTTTTGCATCAGACCAATCGCTATTTATTTTCTTTGCATTTGCAGCTTCTTTATAGCTTTGAAGCTGATCTGTTTCCTTTAAGCCATCCATTGAAGCGACAGAAGCTAGTACGACAACGTCTGCTACAGGGTTGTTTTTCTCAGCTTCTAAACGCGATAATATTTTGCCTGTTGTCCCTTGGAACATCTCTACTTTTATTCCTGTTTTCTCTTCAAAAGCTTGTTGAATATTCGCCGCTAAACCATCTGGACCAGCAGAATATACCGTTAAAGTTTGTTCTTCTTTCGGCTTTGCACTTGATTCTTTATCACTCTCTACTGTTTTATTTCCACAGCCCGCTAATGCTAATGTTAAAAGAATTCCCGCTGTAGCAAATAGTCCTAAACTTCGTTTTTTCAATGTAAACCCTCCAATTGATATATTCGTTTTTCATCAATAAAAACTTCAAGCTGCTTTCCGTGCTCTATAGGTTCTGCCTCGTAAAAGCTCCAGTGCTTACCTTCTACCTGTGCTTGCACTAAATACCGATCACCAACAAAGGTACTTTTTACAATCATTGCTTGTTTTGCAATTGTACCTGGGCGCGGTAATCTGGAAACTCCTTCTGGTCGCACAATATAATTACCTTTATCAAACCAGTTCACCTTGCCTATAAAATCTGCTACATACGGTGTTGCTGGGGCGTGATATATTTCTTCTGGGGTTCCTACTTGTGCAATTCTTCCTGCCTCCATCACGATAATTTGATCTGACATTGCCATAGCCTCTGTTTGATCATGTGTAACAAAAATTGCCTGACAATCTAGCTCATGAATAATATGCATAATTTCATCTTGCATTTTTTCTCTTAGTACTGCATCGAGAGCCGATAAAGGTTCATCAAACAAAATAAGCTTTGGATTTGTCGCAAGTGCCCTCGCAAGCGCTACTCTTTGCTGCTGTCCTCCAGATAACTCACCAGGCTTTCGTTTTTCAAATCCCTCCATTTTCACCAATCGCATAACGTGCTCTACTCGTGTCGGAATATCTGACTTTGAAACAATTCCCTTCAATCCAAAAGCAATGTTTTGGAAAATAGTCATATGTGGCCATAATGCAAAATCCTGAAAAACCATTGCCAAATTTCGCTTATTTGGTTTTACATTTTTACGAAGTTTGGACGAATAAATAATTGTTTCATCAAAACGGATTTCTCCATTTGTCGGTTGTTCAAGACCTGCTAATATTTTTAATAATGTTGTCTTACCACAGCCCGATTGCCCTAAGATTGTAATGAATTTGCTATCCAACTCAATATTGATAGGCAATAGCGCTTGAGCCTGTCCATATTTTTTCTCTATATTCGTTAATGAGATTTTCATAATATCCTCCTTGTTAATTACAACTATAAATTCCAGATATTTAGAAAATATTAATTTACTATTAATAACTCGTTAAAAAAAATCTAATAAACTAAAGCAAATACAAGATTTTTTCTAATTTACTTTAGGAGGATAAAATGAACAATGTGAAGTTACAGGCATTTTGCCTACTTGTAGAATTAAAAAAATTAGCTCCTGTTGCCAAAGAGCTTGGTCTTACAGCACCAACAGTATCCTTTCATATTCGCTCAATTGAAGAGGAATATGGCATCCGTTTATTTCGGACAAATGCAGGTGGATATCGTTTAACAGAAGCGGGAGAAGGACTCTATCATTACGCTCGCCAAATTGTACAACTACAAAAAGATATGAACCGCTTTGTAGAAAATCTTTTAGCGGGCAATATCGGCTCCATTAGGCTTGGAGCAAGCGGGCTACCTGCACATATTTTTATGCCGGATATTATTCATCTCGTTTCAACAGCTTACCCTGACATTCGAATATCTCTTGAAGTAAAAACAGCACCCGAAATTGAACAAAAGGTAGCTCTTCAAGAATTAGATTTCGGGCTAATTATGGAAACAAAACAAGAAAATTCGTCTCTTAATTACGAAACAATCGGCGAAGATTCACTTGTTTTAGCATTAAGTCCTACCCATGAACTTGCAACAAAAAAGGACATCACAAAAGCAGATGTCCTAAAAAACAAAGTATTATTGCATACATCTTCAAGTTCAACAAATCATTTTATAGAAAAATGGATGGATCCATTTCACCCCTCCATTTATACGATTGAGCTAGATTCTGTTAGTACTATTAAGAAGATGCTTACTTTCGGAAAAACAATTGCCTTTTTGTCAGTTTCCCTAATTGAAGATGAGTTAAAATCAGGAATTTTAATCAAAAAGGACTTACACGATGTGACACTTAATAGAAAGATTCAACTTGTTTATCCTAAATCTCGTCTAGATAGCACAACGGATACTTTTGTAAAAAATTCAATTTACGATTTAGCAAAACAATTAAAAATATATCCTCATATGACATAATTTCATAGCAAGCAATAATAACATGAAATGAGGTATGTTTATCCCTATGAAAGGAGGGTTGTACTTGCTAACTGAGTTACTGACAAAAGATACTATACAACTCGCAAATTTTGTAAATACTTGGCAGGAGGCTATTCATTTAGCTGCAAGTCCACTATTAAAGAACAATAAAATCGAAGAACGCTATATTGAAGCAATGATTCATTCTATTGAAAAACATGGACCTTATGTAGTCATAACACCAAAAGTAGCGATTCCACATGCACGGCACACAGAAGGTGTTAACGAGTTATCCATGAGCCTATTAAGCTTACAAAAACCTGTTTTGTTTGGACCAGAAAAGCCTGTTTTCTTAATTATTGTTTTAGCTGCGACTGACAATGTGTTGCATCTGCAGGCCTTGGTTGACTTAACAAAGATTTTGCAAGAACCAAATCAAATAGACAGCATCATCGCCTGCCAGCATAAAGACGATATTATTAAAGAAATTCAACAAATTGTGGCAAAGGAGCAATCTTGATGAAGATTTTAGTAGTGTGCGGGAATGGCTTAGGCAGTAGCTTTATCATGGAATTGAATGTAAAAAAAGCGTTAACTGAACTTGGAAAAGTTGCTGAAGTAACTCATACAGATTTAGCATCTGCCAAGGCCGAGAAAGCGGATATTTATATTGGTGCTGAAGATATCGTTAATCAATTAGGTGAAGGAAGAGGTCATATCGTTAGTATTGTTAATATGATGAGTATTTCAGAAATTAAATCAAAGCTTAAACCACTGCTATAAGGATAGATTTTATTAAAAATTGGATAGGATGAGGTGTTAATATGTTAGATGTTATTATGAATGACATTTTAGGAACACCAGCTATATTAGTCGGCCTATTCGCTTTTGTCGGTTTATTAATCCAAAAAAAATCAGCTTCAACAGTTCTTTCTGGTACGTTAAAAACGGTTATGGGCTTTGTTATTCTTGGTGCAGGTGCAACTGTTTTAATTGGTTCTTTAAATCACTTTAGTAATATGTTTGATCATGCATTTAATGTCCAAGGGGTTATCCCAAATAATGAAGCGATTGTAGCAGCCGCTCAAACTAGTTTCGGAACATCTACAGCCATGATTATGGTTTTCGGTATGATCATGAACATTTTATTTGCACGATTTACGCCCTTAAAATATATATTTTTAACTGGTCATCATACATTATTTATGGCGTGTTTAATCGCAGCATCACTTTCAGTCGGCGGTATGAGTGGCACACCTCTTATTATCGTTGGCTCTATTATACTAGGCATTTGTATGGTCGTATTCCCTGCCATTTTACAACCAACTGTTCGTCAAATAACAGGTAGTGATGATTTTGCTATCGGTCATTTTGGCAGTGTTGGTTATTATGTATCTGCTAAAATCGGAAAGCTCTTTGGAAATAAAGCCAAATCAACGGAAGACATAAAAGTTCCAAAATCTCTTGGCTTTTTAAGAGATACATCTGTCGCTGTATCCTTAACTATGAGTCTATTTTTTATTATCGTTGCCCTATTCGCAGGTCCATCCTATATTGAGACACAGCTATCTGGCGGTTCGAATTTTATCGTCTTTGCCATTATTCAAGCTATTACCTTTGCCGCTGGTGTCTATATCATTTTAGCTGGAGTGCGAATGCTGATTGCCGAAATTATTCCTGCCTTCAAAGGTATTGCAGATAAGCTTGTACCAAACACAAAGCCTGCATTAGACTGCCCTACAATTTTTCCATTCGCACCAAATGCAGTTATTATCGGCTTCCTGTTTAGCTTTGTAGCAGGTTTAGTGTCCATGTTTATACTTCCCCTCATAGGGCTAAAAGTGATTGTACCTGGGCTTGTACCACATTTCTTCACGGGTGCGGCTGCAGGAGTATTTGGTAATGCAACTGGAGGTAGAATCGGCGCTATGGTAGGAGCATTTGCCAACGGATTAATTATTAGCTTTATCCCCGCGATTCTACTTATCTTCATGGGTGATATCGGCTATGAAGGAACCACATTTGGCGATTCAGACTTCGGCATTGTAGGGATCATTATTATAAATTTATTGAAATTATTTGGTGCAGTTTAATTCATTACAATCGAACAGTGGGTCTCGTAAACTATTTGAATGTTTGCGAGGCTTTTTTAATTGCCTGAAGAAAAAGGATTATTTTTCAAAATATATAAATACTTCACAATATCTCCCTACCTTTTTCACTATCTAAATAGAGAAAATCCATTACAAAAACAAACTAAATACTCAGTGATCAGAAAATATCGAGAATGATTTAAACCCATTTTCCTGTAGTAAATTGTAAAAAATCTGATAGTATTTAATGGTAAAACAAAATCATCGTCTGACCTCTGACGTAGAATAACTTTTTGCCGATATAAATAATACATACAATTGGAGGTACACATATTGAAAAAATTAATGATTGGCTTTTGCTTAATAGCTTTGTTATTAGCAGGCTGTTCAAATTCACAGCAAGAAAAAGCGCAAGGTGACTATAGAATTGGTATCTTACTCTCAGATGCAGGGCTTGGTGATGAATCATTTAATGACTCAGCTTTTAAAGGGCTTGAGAAAGCACGAGATGAGCTAGGTATTTTGTTTGATTATAAAGAGGCGCCTGATGGTAATTACGAAGAAAGGCTAGAGGAACTTGTCGCAGAAAAGTATAACATCATTATTGGTCTAGGCTTCTCTGTACAAGAGGCATTGGAAAAGACTGCGAAGAAATATCCTGATCAACAATTCGTCCTTATTGACGGGCAATCAGATGTTGCAAACATCACTTCCATAACCTTTAAAGAGCAGGAAGGTAGCTTTTTACTTGGAATGGTTGCTGCAATGACGAGTAAAACTGGAATAATAGGATTTATTGGTGGTGCAGATGTTCCGGTTATCCATCACTTTGAAAACGGCTTTATTGAGGGAGCTAAATATTATAATCCAAATATCGAAATTATTAGTGAATATGCTGGCTCATTTGATGATACCGATGCGGGTGCCGCAATCGCAGAACGTTACATAAAGAACAAAGTAGATTTTATTTATCATGCAGCGGGCTTCACAGGCTTTGGCGCCATAAAGAAAGCAGAAGAAATGGGCATATATGCGGCCGGAGTTGATATTGATCAATTTTACATTGCAGAAAAAACTGTCGTCACATCGATGCTAAAAAATGTCGACCAAGCTGTTTTTAAAATGGCTAAAACATTAGATGAGGAAGGGAAAATTTCCGAAAAATCGTTTTCATTCGGTTTAGCTGATAATGGAGTGGGCCTTGCGGATATCCGTGTTATTAAACTCACACCTGAACAACAGGCTGCTCTTGAAAAAGCAAAAGAAGATATTGTCTCGGGTAAAATAAAAGTTACTGCAGAAAAGGGGAACAGCCAGTGACACTACGAAAAAAGTTATTTTTGAACATACTTATCCCAATTGGACTCGCAATGGCAATGATTGGTTTTATTATCGTTCAAACATTCGATATACAAACAACTGCACAAGATGATACTGAACTATTACTAGCAGTGAAAGAACTTGAACAAAGTTTAGTTGTAGCGAGCCAATCACTAAACAACTACACTTTTTTAGATAGTGAGGCCAATAAAAATGAAGCTCTTTCTATTTTAAAAGAAACGAAAGTAAATTTAGAAAAACTCTCAACTATTGCAAAAATATCTGAGCATAAGGCAATCATCAAAAAAATCGAGGGTAAATATGATGCATTAGCAAAAGCTTCAGAAGCAGGATTTCTTGCTCACAATCGTCCTGAAATAAAGAAACAAGCAATCAGAATATCCGGTATTTTGAACGATATGTTTCTACTGAAAAAGGAAACAAATGAATGGTATAAAGAAACGAATGATTTGGCAGCACAAAAAATTTCATTTATTACCACATCAACAATAATAGGAAGTATCCTTCTACTTATTGCTACTATCATTTTTTCGTATGTCGCAACGAAAAGAATTACTAAACCGATTAACCAAATCGTGGATTGTGCACAATTGGTGGCTACAGGGAATTTGACAATTGACATCTCTTCCCTCCCCTATAAGGAAGGCAGTCGAAATGAAGTTGATCAACTGACGGAGAACTTTTCAAAAATGATTGTTAGCTTAAAAAGCACCGTACAATCAATTGATCATGTAGGCAAAAATGTTAGTCTATTTACAAAAGATGTCACAAGCTATATTGATACCGTTAACGAGGGCAATAAACAAATTGCTATATCAACAGATGAATTGGCAAAGGGAAGCCTAACTATTTCAGAAGATATCCAGTCAGCTGCTATCCTTATGAATACGATGGCAGATCAATTCACTACTGTTCAGGAGACAAGTGAACAATCAGCAGTGAACGGTAGCAAAGCACTTACTGCAGTTCAAAATGGTCGTAGCTCACTAGAGAAACAATCCTCTATCGCGAAGGATATTTCATCCACTTCGGTTAACATCAAAGAGGCTGTTACTCAATTCTCTCAATTCACAACAGAAATTGAAGGTGCAGCTAATGCAGTCCACGCTATTGCTGATCAAACAAATCTATTAGCATTAAATGCTGCAATCGAAGCGGCACGTGCTGGAGAAGCCGGAAAAGGATTCGCAATTGTAGCAGAGGAAGTCAAAAAGCTATCTAACGAAACAGAAAAAGCAACTTCTTTAATCTCTTCGATGGTGACACATATACAAGATGGCATTACGCTCATTCTCTCTACGGCAGAGCATGGACATCAGCTTTCAAATGAACAATTACAATCGATGACCGATACTGAAAAGTCATTTGAGGCGATTGCAACTCATGTATTAGATATTAATGATCAGTTACAGCTCCTTACGAAGGATATGGAGCAAACAAGCGAAATGAGCACGCAAATGAACAGCGCCATTGAAAACATTTCAGCTATTACGGAAGAAACTGCAGCAGGAACAGAAGAAATATCCGCTTCTACTCAAGCACAGTTAGGATCATTCGAAAAAATTAGTGAAAAGGTTTCAGAACTTCAAGAAATGACAAATACGTTGACTGTAGAGCTAAAAAAATTCACATTATCATGATAAATACAGCTTTTGGATAAATTAATAGCAAAAAGTTAGAAAAACAAAATCCCGAATAACGGACATTATTCGGGATTTTTCTTATTGTTGATTCCGTACACTTTTGGCTCGACAAAGCCGCTTCTAGCTTAAGCCCCACGCATCCAAAGATATAACTACTTCAAGATAGATATTTCATTGTTAAATGGAGAACTGCAACTTCATTTCCGGTGTTTTCATAGCTATGCTTTCTATTTGCTTCAAATTGAATAGAATCAAATTCGTTTAATGTATAAATTTCTTGTCCAACTTGAATCGAAATTGTCCCTTTCATTACTGTGACATATTCGATAGCTCCTTCATGATGAGGTTCTGCCTCATATATGCTATTTGGTTGCAAACAAGCACGATGCATTTCCAATCCTGTTTCTTTTTTGTACCGAAATATAGTTTCTAATCGCCACATTTGGTTTTCTTCTATAATAAATCCTTCTCCGCAGCGTGCAACATTTACTATATCTTCTATAACCATAAGCCGTGACAACGGAATAGATAATCCTTTTGTAATCTTCCAAATGACGCCTAATGTAGGATTTGTTTCTCCTCTTTCGATTTTCCCTAACGTTAATTTACTAACACCCGTTTTTTTTGCTAACTCTTCTAAACTTAATTTTTGTTCATTGCGTATTTGTCGTAACAATTGACCAACTTGCAAAATTACTTCTTTTGTTTGCATATCCTCTTGTTCTTTCATAGGAACCTCCGTTTTCGGTATATTATAGTTTACTTTTTATATAAATAATTATATTATAATATATATTCAGAAAGGAGCGAACAAAATGCGTGCTATTTTATTAGGTATTTTATCATCTGCGTTTTTTTCAGCTACATTTATTATAAATCGAGTTATGAACGTATCAGGAACAAGCTGGGCTTGGACTGCTTCCTTCCGATTTTTATTCGCTTTACCCATTTTATTCTTTATTGTCCTATTTCGCAAAAACCTTCGTCCACTATGGGTAGAAATGCGTAAACATCCTTTAGCATGGCTTGGTTATGGCACAATAGCCGGGGTTGGATTTTATTCCTTATTAAGCTATGCTGCTGTATTTAGTCCTGCATGGCTCGTAGCAGGTACATGGCAAATAACCATTTTAGCTGGTTTGCTATTATCTCCGTTATTTTTTATTACATTGGAGACGAAGTCAGGAGTTAAACGAGTTCGCGGTAAAATTCCAATGCGAAGCTTACTCGTTTCCTTATTCATTTTAACAGGTGTCATTTGTATGCAATTAACTGAAGCTGGAGATATTACTGTTTCTCAGTTTTTAACCGGTTTCCTCCCTGTAGTCATCGCTGCATTCTTGTATCCTTTCGGTAATAGAAAAATGATGGAAGTCGTTGATGGTCGCTTAGATACATTTCAACGCGTGTTAGGCATGGCAATTGGAAGCCTTCCAGTCAGTATTATATTAGCGATTTATGGTTGGACTACAACCGGCATACCAACATCTGGGCAAATCTCTCAAGGTTTCTTATTAGCATTATGTTCGGGTGTTATCGCCACAATGACATTTTTCTTCGCAACTGACTTAGCGAAAAATAACCTTGCTTTGTTAGGGGCAGTAGAGGCAACACAAGCTGGAACAATGGTATTTACTGTTCTTGGTGAAATCGTTTTTTTAAACGGTTCTTTGCCTATTGGATTATCTTTAATTGGTATGTTCATTATCATGATTGGAATGATTGCCAATAGTATTTTAAATCGAACTGTTCCTGTATCTAAACCAAAAACTGATTAAAATTATTAATCTATTAATTACTTAGAAAGCTTTAGGATTAAAAACATAAGATAAGAAAAAAAATCCCGAATAACGTTTATCATTCGGGATTTTTCTTATTGTAATATTATAAAGTTAAACCACCATCTACTAGAACTAATGATCCTTCCCATCGGTTCTCCAAACCTATTGCGGGGAGCAATAGGCATAGTTTTTTAAGGAAACGGCGTTACTATCCACCCTAAGCCGAAAAAAATGACTGTAAATATTATGATAAATAATACAGTACTTAACCCCCATAGCCCTAATGAACGACTTTTTTTAGAAAATAACGCAAGGACGCTTAAAGGTGCTGTCAGATAAATTAACGAAAAGAGGTTTTTAGTCGGTATATAAATATTCGTTAATAGCGTAATATTAAGTAATAACAGTAGGCATAAGCCACTAATGACGCCAAACCATCCAGCTATGACGAATCCTTTTTCAAATCGTTTTAACGTGACCAGTTCCATAATTTCACCTCACCTACTTTTAGATACCGTACAATATTATTCATTTTTTCTAATGATGCAAGGACATCTTTTTTCGGTCCTGTTACAACAACCCCATAAGTCTTTACACCATGTTTATTAATGTAAGCAATACGCTCCGGCAATGCTAAATTTTTCGCGCTAGAAATTGCTGTCGCAAGCTCTTCGTGATTTTCCATAGTCTTTAAAATATCTTTAAATACTTCTTCATTTGACGCTGAATCTCTAAATGGTGACCAAGTAGAATTATCACGTTGCACAGGATAGCCAATTGGCGATACAACTTTGCCATCTTTGCTTAAATTTGTTTTTTCTACACCTGTATCGACAGCAGCCCACACAACATCGACATTAGGCATTGCATCTTCAACTTCTTTAACTGTCATTAAATCGTAAAATGAAATATAGGCTTCCACAACTGTTTCATCTGGTAAACCGTCAAGCACTCGCCATTCTCGACCAATATCCATGTTCAAATTCCTATTTTCAGGATGTATTAGCCAAGGATTAGTTTCTGTTGGGTTTTTTGGAGCAACTCTTTCTAAAGTTGTTGTCACTTCTTTTTTAGATAAGCCACCAAGGAAAAAACGTAAATCATACTTGTTCGCTTTATAGTCTTCCTCTCCTATTCGCTTATACTGCTCAAAAGCAAGCTTCATTGAAAATGGCGTAAAGGACATATCAAACTCTATTTCTTCTAATGATGTATTAGGCTCTGTAACATACAACGTTTTGCTTGCTACTTCCATTAATGTTGTAGACTTTGTACCGAAGGCGTAATACATTAATGTCAACATAAAACTAATTGGCACAATCAATAAAATCATTGTTAAAGTTGCAAAAATCAACTTCGATTTTGATGTAAAAATCGTTCTTTTAATAGCTTTTTGAAATTTACTTTGATCTTTAATATTTGCGATTTCTTCTTTGGAGCTGGCTATTAATTTTTCATAATCATCCATCTTGTTGTCTCTCCTTTTCTATTAGAATTCTCATCTTTTTTCGACCACGTAATAAATGACTTTTGAGCGTATTTAGTTTTAAATCTAAAATATTTGAAGCTTGCTCATAAGTACAATCGTGCAGATCACACAACATAATTGCCTGCTTTTCATAAGGTGATAGTTGATCGAGTAAAGAAATTAACGAATGGAAGGATTCCTCATTTACTGCAATGGTTTCAGGTGTCATATGTGTTGATCGTTCAAGATTATTCGTAAGGTCCACACGGTGCTCTTTTCGTATGTAATCGATATGGGTATAATAAGCTACTTTAAATAACCATGGTTTAATGTCTTGGACCGTATTAGAAAGTAATGTAATGTGCGCTTTATAAAAAGTATCCTGCATTAAATCCTCTGCTAATGTTGGGTTTTTGCATAAGGAATATAAATACCGATAGATATCGTTTATATATCGCAAATAAAGCTGTTCAATGTCCATCTCTTCCCACCTTTCAATCTATCCTCGTTTCACAAATAGAAAAAGTTGCACTAATTTAGTTTTTTTGTATTTTTTAGTAAGGTGTGTATTACAAAAATAACGAAACGACATGATAATGTGAAGTGGAAATGCAAAAATTATATAAAAAAGGGATGCTCTTAAAGTCATTTATAGACTTTAAGAACATCCCACGTAAACATTAGTTAAGCACTATTTTTTATTCATTTAGACATTCTAATGAACACTATATTTTGCTAGCATTTCTCCCCAAGGTGCCATTCCTGACTCTTTAAAACCAACACTGGCATATAGTTTTCTAGCTTGCTCGTTGTCCGGCTGATACCCGAGCCAGATGACGTCAGTGCGATCATCACTACTCCGGATGTCTTCAATAATCAATTTCATTGCGCTCTTGCCATGTCCACGCCCTTGAAATTGCTCATCAATCATAAATCTATACACCCAATAGTTCCCATCATCCGAATCAATCCCGTACATTGCAAAACCGATAAGTATTTCTTCAAAATAGATTGCCTTGATCTTCATGTGTGGTAAAAATTTACTTTCTGCAATTGAATACAGATTCGAGGCAATAAACCCTCCCTGTTCTTGCTTAGGCTTTAGTTGAATACAAGCTTCCCAATTACTTTGATCAATTGATCTTAAACTAATCAAACTTCAGATTCCTCCTCTAGTAGTAGAGAAATCCATGATCACGAACTCTCTACTAAATAAGTATTCCCCTACTGATATAACAACCTGTTTTTTTAATATACATACTACATCACTCCTCACAAGATGGTAGTCATCATCAAACTGTACAATAATATAGAAATATTACTCTCTATTTGTACTCTTTTTTATTTCGGTATAAAGAGAAATATTCCTTCAATATTTCTACTTATTACCATAAAGTGTCGTTAATTTCCGTTCCGACTAGGCGATGTCAGATGTGAACATTAAATATAAAGAGAGCATGTCTTTTCATTCGTAAAAAACATGCTCCCTTTAATGTATTATTATAGTGTTATCAAATAT
>Ga0209025_1001748_pt1 | contig 26084 bp, 23 predicted proteins | sample AraplaMF_Col_mLB_FD_184256 | JGI IMG/M metagenome (GOLD analysis project Ga0209025, IMG submission 184256) | Arabidopsis root microbial communities from the University of North Carolina, USA - plate scrape MF_Col_mLB (SPAdes) (version 2) | ecosystem: Host-associated > Plants > Roots > Endosphere... | reverse complement strand
GGAACGATTTAGTAATAATGTTGTAACAAGACCACTTATGCAAGAATATATATTTCCGACATTAGCGTTTATTGGAGGGCCTGGTGAAATTGCTTACTGGAGTGAATTGCAGCAAGTATTTCATGTGCTTGGTTTTCAGATGCCTCCTGTTGTTCCAAGACTCACAATTAGTTATATGGAACGCGATATTATAACAGATTTACATGATTTACAATTACAAGAGAGTGATCCATTTGTAAATGACATAGATATGCTACGTGAAGAGTGGCTTTCTAACCAAATAGAAGAACCAATTGACAATCAGTTTATAGAAGCGACAGAGAAAATGATGGATGTTCATACTTCTTTACAACAGTTTGTAAAAAAAATAGACCCAGGATTGCAGCAATTCGCTGAGAAAAATGAGCGGAAAATTAAAGAGCAAATTGAGTTGCTAGAAAGAATGTTAAAGCGAAATGTTGAGAAAAAACATGAAGTAGAGCTGAATAAATTTCGCCGTTTACAATACGCGCTCCGTCCGCTAGGTGCTCCGCAAGAACGGGTATGGAATATATGTTATTATTTAAATCAGTTTGGATTAGATTTTGTTGAACGAGTAATGAAGCAATCGTACTCTTGGAACGGGAACCATCATATTATAAAACTATAAAATCTTGCTCTTAGGAGCAGGATTTTATTTTTTGCACGTGGAATTAACTGTAAAGTGATTTTTTCTGAATTATCTAACAGGACGTTCGAGAGTATGATATTTATAATAAAGCACATGTACATGACAAAATAGAACAAAATGTAAACGTATTATTGTGTTTTTCGACATGTTTTTATTTAATTTCCCGCAAAAAATGATAAAATTTAGTATATAATAAAGTGAAACTGCGATTTGTGGATATTAGATTTCCACTGACGCCAAGTTGGATGTGACATATTTTCGTAGCATTAATTTCCCGACATATTGGGTGGTTTATTAGGAAGAAAAAGAGACATTCAACGTAATTATTTTGCAAAAAGTAGGTGCAACAATGTTTAAACACGTAACAGTTCTTTTAAAAGAAACAGTAGATGGTTTGGATATAAAACCAGGTGGTACATATGTCGATTGTACGCTAGGTGGTGGAGGACATAGTTCCTATTTATTATCCCAGCTAATGGAAGGGGGAAAATTAATTGCATTTGATCAAGATGAAATTGCGATTCAAAATGCAAAAGAAAGATTTTCTTCTTATGGTGATCAATTTATAACAGTGAAGAGTAATTTTCGCTATTTGTCAGAAAAGCTACATGAATTAGGAATAACAGAAGTAGACGGAATTTTATTTGATTTAGGTGTTTCATCCCCACAATTAGATACACCAGAACGTGGTTTTAGCTATCATCATGATGCGCCCTTAGATATGCGGATGGATCAAGATGCCCCATTAACGGCATATGATGTTGTAAACAACTGGTCATATGAACAACTCGTAAGAATCTTTTTCCAATATGGTGAAGAGAAGTTTTCAAAGCAAATTGCAAGGAAAATCGAAGCGTACCGCGAGAATAAGGCGATTGAAACGACAGGAGAGTTAGTAGAGCTAATTAAAGAAGGAATTCCTGCTCCAGCTCGTAGAACGGGTGGACATCCTGCAAAACGAGTGTTCCAAGCGATTCGAATTGCTGTAAATGATGAGTTGAAAGTATTCGAGGAGGCACTGGAATCTGCGATTGAAATGGTTAAGCCAGGTGGAAGAATTAGTGTTATTACGTTCCATTCATTAGAAGATCGTATTTGTAAAACAACATTTAAACGAAATAGTACAACACCACAGCTTCCTCCAGGGTTACCAATTATCCCTGATGAGTTTAAGCCGAAACTAAAGCTCATTACAAGAAAACCGATTTTACCTTCTGATGAAGAGTTAGAAGAAAATAATCGAGCGCGTTCTGCGAAGTTACGAATCGCTGAAAAACGATAAAAAGGAGAGAGAGGTATGACAAATTTAGCTGTAAAGTATAAACAACAACAAGTGCAAGAACAAGTGCAAGTACAATCTCAAGCTCCGCAGCAAAATGTACAACCAAAAGCGAAAACAAAAATTACAAGAATTGAAAAATTGTTGTATGTGGCTTTTATTGGCTTTTTATTATATGCTTGTGTGGCTTTTATTGGAAATAAAGCAGGCTTGTACCAAGTTGATGCGGAAGCAGCAAAAATAGAGAATGAAATTGTGGAAAAACAAAAAACAAACCAAGAATTACAAGCTGAAGTGGAAAAGTTAAGTCGCTATGAGCGTATCGCAGAAATCGCAAAAAAACACGGGCTAGAAATTAATGCGAATAATGTGAAAGGTTTACATTAATATAGTAGGTGTGAAGAAAATATGAAGACGAATATGAACAAAATTCATACCAATAAAGGAGCAGGTTACTTTATGATATTTTTCCTCCTGCTCTTTTTGCTGTTGTTAGCCCGATTCTTTTATATTCAAGCGACAGGAACAGTACATGGTCAAGACTTAAAGAAACTTGCACAAGACAAGCATAATAAAAATGGCGTACTTGAAGCGAATCGTGGAACGATTTATGATCAAAATGGACATGTGTTAGCGCAAGATGCGAACTCATACAGGATTGTTGCGAAACTAAAAGGTGAAAAACCTGTAAAAGATAAAGAGGATGCTGCAAAGAAAATTGCAGGTGTACTTGGGACAGGTGAAGATGAAATTTTAGCCACTTTAAACAAAGATAAGAGTCAGGTAGAGTTCGGAGCGCTGGGAAAGAACTTGACGAAAGAGAAGAAAGAGCAACTAGCAAGTCTTAACATACAAGGTATTTCATTTGTTACAGAAAAAGCTAGAGTGTATCCAAATGGGGATTTCGCATCTTACGTGTTAGGTTATGCAAAACCTGATGATAAAGGAATTGCGGAGGGGAAATTTGGATTAGAAGAGAGTTTAGATAAGTATTTACGTGCATCTAATGGAAGTGTAGCATATACAGGAGATCGTAATGGTGTTTCTCTCGATGGTGGAAAGCAAAATGTAAAGCCACCGAAAAATGGAGAAAATGTATATTTAACAATTGATCAACGGATTCAAGGTTTTTTAGAAGATGCGATGAAAGCAGCTGATCAGCACTATGAACCTTCTATGCTAATTGGATTGGTTGCAGATCCGAAAACAGGAAAAATACTAGGAATGTCTAGTCGACCTAGCTATGACCCAAATAAGGGTGATATTCAATACTATCTTAATGATCCAATCGCAAATGCGTATGAGCCGGGGTCTACGATGAAAATTTTCACATTAGCTGCGGCGATTAATGAAGGTGTATATAATGGTCAAGAATATTACCAGTCAGGTACGTATCCAGTTGGAAATCGTAAAATAAAAGATCATAACGGTGGTGCAGGCTGGGGATCTATTACATTTGATGAAGGGGTTGAGCGTTCTTCTAACGTTGCATTTGCAATTTTAGGAGATCAAAAACTTGGTCCAGATCGTTTCCGACAATATATTCATAAATTTGGATTGGATGAAAAGACTGGCATTGATTTACCTGGGGAAGGAAAAAATACAATTGTATTTGACCAGCAGATTCAACAGGTAACAACAGCATTCGGACAAGGCTCTACTGTAACACCGATGCAACTTGTACAAGCTGCAACCGCAATCGCAAATGGTGGGAAAATGATGAAACCTTATACCATCGATCGAATTGTAGATCCACTAACGAATAAAGTGGAATTAGAGCATAAACCAGAAGAAGTGGGGCAACCAGTTACAAAAGAAACAGCAGAACAAGTAAGACAATTATTAGAACGCGTTGTTACCTCACCAAAAGGAACAGGGAATGCGTATAAAATCGATGGATACTCTGTTGGTGGTAAAACAGGAACAGCACAAATTCCGGATGGAAAAGGTGGATATATGACTGGAAAAGAAAACTATATTTTCTCATTCCTTGGTATGGCACCAATGGACGATCCGCAATTAATTGTTTACTTTGCAATTAAGCAGCCGAAATTAAAAGATAATGAATACGGGGCACAACCTCTCGCGGAAATGTTTAAATCTGTAACGAAAAATAGTTTAGAGTATTTGAAAATTAAACCGAATCAAGTGAAAGATTCGAAGAAATATGTGAAAGAGCAACAGGCGGTTGTTCCAGAGGTAACCGGAAAAACAATGGAAGAGGCAAAAGCAACATTAGAAAAAGCCAAATTCCGTCCGATTATAGTAGGTGAAGGAAAAGTAAAACAACAGGTACCAAAAGCGACTGAAAAAACATTGAAGGGCGATCGAGTCTTCTTAGTAGGAGATAAACCGTTGATGCCAAATATACAAGGATGGGCACTTCGGGATGTAATGAATTTAGCGAAAACGTTAAATCTTAATTTGAAGCCATCTGGTACAGGATATGTGACAGAACAAAGTGTGGCGGAAGGAACGCCGTTACAAGCAGGTACGGAATTAGCTGTAACACTTGTACCACCGCTTGAGCCACAGCAAGAGGCAGAAAAGCCATAGAATGTTCTAGGTGCATAATGTAAGAAGTCCAAGAGGTTCTATTCGAATAGGTACAAGCATATATTGGAACAAGCTAGGCGTAAAGGAGGCTTGTTCCAATATGCGTGTATCGAATGTAACAGTTAGAAAGCGACTTATTTTTATACTTATATCAGGTATACTCATTTTTACAATTATTGATATTCGTCTTGGATACGTACAGTTTTTTCTTGGGAATATGTTAACAGATCGTGCAAAGGATTCGTGGAGTCGTAATATTACTTTCGAACCTGAACGAGGAAAAATTTTAGATCGAAATGGTGTGGAGCTTGCAACGAATAAAAGTGCACCAACTGTCTTTGTTGTACCAAGGCAAATTGAAAAACCAGCAGAGACTGCAGAGAAGTTAGCTGCAGTTTTAGGTGTGGAAAAAGAGGAAATTTATAAACGGGTTACAAAAAAAGAGTCCATTGTAAGATTGGATAAGGGCGGAAGGAAAATTTCTCATGATAAAGCAAAGGAAGTACGTGCTTTAAGTTTAAAAGGTGTTTATATTGCTGAAGATTCCATTCGGTATTATCCGTTCGGAAAATATTTATCCCATGTACTAGGGTTTGCTGGTAGTGACAATCAGGGGCTTATGGGACTTGAGTCGTATTATGATAAAGAGCTAAATGGTGATAAAGGGCATGTGCGCTTTTTTGCAGATGCGAAAGGGCAAAGGATGCCGAATGTTGGAGATGATTTCAAAAAACCAGAGGCAGGCTTAGATTTAAAATTAACAATCGATTCTCGAATCAATACGATTATAGAGAGAGAAATGAATATCGCAGATTCTACGTATAATCCAGATGGTATGATCGCAATCGCGATGAACCCGAAAAATGGTGAAATTTTAGGAATGTCAAGTCGCCCAAGTTTCGATCCCGCGGATTTTCAGAGTGTTTCACCAGAAGTGTTTAATCGAAACTTGCCTGTATGGAGTACATATGAGCCGGGATCGACTTTTAAAATCATTACACTTGCGGCTGCTTTAAATGAAAAATTAGTAGACTTGGAGAAAGATACGTTTTATGATGATGGAGCAGCTGAAGTTGGAGGCGCTAGGCTACGTTGTTGGAAAGCTGGTGGCCACGGTAGTCAAACGTTTTTAGAAGTTGTTCAAAATTCTTGTAACCCAGGTTTTATTGAGCTTGGGGACCGCCTTGGAAAAGAAAAGTTATTCCAATACATTCGTGATTTTGGTTTTGGACAGAAGACAGGGATTGACTTGCAAGGAGAAGGAAAAGGGATTTTATTCAACTTAGATAAGGTTGGTCCGGTTGAACAGGCGACGACTTCTTTTGGGCAAGGGGTTTCTGTTACACCGATCCAACAAGTTGCTGCGGTAGCGGCAGCTGTAAATGGTGGGACATTATACCAGCCGTATATTGCGAAAGAATTTGTTGATCCATCGAATAATCAAGTTGTAAGAAAGAAAACACCGGTCGAGAAAAGAAAAGTTATTTCCAAGGAAACATCGGAAAAAGTTCGTTATGCGTTAGAAAATGTTGTAGCGAAAGGTTCTGGTAAAGGTGCATATATTGATGGTTATCGTGTTGGTGGAAAAACAGGAACTGCCCAAAAAGTAAAAGACGGAAAATATTTAGATAATAATTATATTGTATCTTTTATTGGGTTTGCTCCAGCAGATGACCCACAAATCGTTGTGTATGTTGCGGTGGATAATCCAAAAGGAGTTACTCAATTTGGTGGTGTTGTTGCTGCGCCAATTGTAGGAAATATTCTTCGTGATGTGCTTCCTGTGATGGGAGTAGAGCCACGCAAGGAGCAGGTTGAAAGGGAATATAAATGGGGCGATACACCTACAATAGAAGTTCCGGATTTAATCGGGATGAAGAAAAAAGATTTGCAAACGCAGCTTGTAGATTTGCAGCTCGATGTAAGTGGTGAGGGAGACAAAGTAATTAAACAATCACCAGAAGCTGGTGCCAAAGTAAAGGAAGGATCAAAAATTAGGATTTACTTTGGTAATTAAAAGTCAGAGATTGTGTTTTGTGATACAATTGGTGGAAGTTGAGTTAATATATAATCTCTGTTTTCATAGAAATTTATTTTCTATGAAAACAGATTATATTGCTCTTGAACATAAAAAATAAAGAATTTATCAGCTGAGGTATTATATGATGCACTGATAAACGAGTCTGATTTTTCGGGCTCTCAGCAAATGCTTCCTTCTTCAAATTTTAGCGAATGAAGGATAGGAAGAATTACTTATTAAGTAAGAGATAAATAAACAATGTAGAGAGGGTTTAGTGAAATGAAGTTGCACACACTTGTATCATGTTTGCATGATTTTCCAGTTGTTCCAAAAGAAAATCCAGAAATTACATCCATTGAAGCAGATTCACGTAAAGTGACAAATGGAAGCTTATTTGTATGTATGAAAGGGTATACGGTTGATAGCCATGATTTTGCTAAGCAAGCAGCCGCGCAAGGTGCGGCTGCTATTGTTGCGGAAAGACCGATTGATGTTGACGTTCCAGTTGTACTTGTGAAAAATACCTATCGTTCTTTAGCGGTTTTAGCTGATTATTTTTACGGACAGCCAACGCATAAATTACACTTGATTGGGATTACAGGTACAAATGGAAAGACAACAACATCGCATATTATGGATGAAATTATGCGGGCACACGGTCATAAAACAGGGCTAATTGGAACAATTAATATGAAAATCGGTGATGAAACATTCGAGGTGAAAAATACAACGCCAGATGCACTGACACTTCAGCAAACGTTTCGCCGTATGGTTGAGCAAAATGTAAATAGCGCAGTAATGGAAGTTTCTTCACATGCATTAAGTCTTGGCCGTGTACACGGTTGTGATTATGATGTAGCTGTATTTACAAATTTAACACAAGATCATTTAGATTATCATAAAACGATGGAAGAATATAAGCATGCAAAAGGCTTGCTTTTTGCTCAGCTTGGTAATAGCTATCATCATAACCGTGAAAAGTACGCTGTGTTAAACAGTGATGATCCAGTAACAGAAGAGTATATGAGAAGTACTGCGGCTACGGTTATTACGTATGGAATTGATACACATAGTGATATTATGGCAAAAGATATTGTGATGACGAGTGGTGGAACAACATTTACCCTTGTTACGCCAAGTGAAAGTGTAAATATTACGATGAAGTTAATTGGAAAGTTTAACGTATACAATGTTTTAGCAGCAATAGCCGCTACTCTTGTGTCTGGTGTAACTTTGCAAACGATTATTCATGTTGTGACGAATTTAACTGGAGTTCCAGGCCGCTTTGAAGTTGTGGACGGGGGACAGGATTATACAGTTATTGTCGATTATGCACATACTCCAGATAGTTTAGAAAATGTGTTAACAACAGCGAAACAATTTGCAAAAGGGAATGTGTATTGTATTGTTGGTTGCGGCGGTGATCGTGATCGGACGAAAAGGCCAATTATGGCTGGTGTCGCTACAGAATATGCAACACACGCAATCTTGACTTCAGATAACCCAAGAAGTGAAGATCCACAAGCGATTTTGGATGATATGTTAGCAGGTGCAAAAGGAAATAATTATGAAGTCATTGTTGATCGAAAAGAAGCGATTTTCCATGGGGTTTCAGAAGCGAAGGCAGAAGATATTATTATCATTGCTGGAAAAGGGCATGAAACGTATCAAATTATTGGCAAAGAAGTACATCATTTTGACGATCGTGAAATTGCGAAAGAGGCAATCACTGAGCGTTTAAACAACAAAGAGTAACAACATGAGAGGGGGACTACATGTGCTTGAACAAGGTTTATTAGTAACGGCTGGGGTAGCTTTCTTAATTTCTGTTGCCCTTTCGCCATTGTTTATTCCAATTTTACGTAGGTTAAAGTTTGGGCAAAGTATTCGTGATGAAGGGCCAAAATCACATCAAAAGAAATCGGGAACACCAACGATGGGTGGTATTGTCATTTATGTGTCTATGATGGTGACAACACTTATCATGGCAATTAAATTTAAACATTTAAATGCGGAAGTATCATTATTATTATTAGTTACATTTGGTTATGGATTGATTGGTTTTTTAGATGACTATATAAAAGTTGTTAAAAAAAGAAATCTTGGTTTAACATCAAAACAAAAATTAATCGGTCAGCTAGTTATTGCAATTGCATTCTTTGTAATTGCAAAAGGGCAGGGATTTGATACACATTTAATGATTCCAGGAACCGAAATTAAATTTGATTTACACTGGGCATATTTTATCCTTGTGCTATTTATGCTTATTGGTGGATCAAATGCAGTCAATTTAACAGATGGTTTAGATGGATTGTTATCAGGAACAGCCGCAATTGCATTTGGAGCATTTGGCATTATTGCAGTTGCTCAAGATCAATATGCCGTAGCTATTTTCTGTATGGCAGTTGTAGGAGCGGTACTTGGATTCTTAGTGTTTAATGCAAATCCAGCTAAAGTGTTTATGGGAGATACAGGTTCCCTTGCTTTAGGTGGTGCAATAGCTGCCGTAGCTATTTTATTAAAGCAAGAATTATTACTTGTTGTAATTGGCGGCGTATTTGTAATGGAAACTTTGTCTGTTATTATTCAAGTTATTTCATTTAAAACGACAGGAAAACGTGTTTTTAAAATGAGTCCACTGCATCATCATTACGAATTATGTGGCTGGTCAGAATGGCGTGTTGTTGTAACATTCTGGTCTGTAGGATTTTTATTGGCAGTATTAGGAATTTATATCGGGGTGTGGATGTAATTGAAAACTGTAACTGACTATCAAAATAAAAATATTCTTGTATTAGGTATTGCAAAAAGTGGCTATGCAGCAGCAACTTTATTAAAAAGCTTAGGTGCAAATGTTATTGTAAATGACGGAAAACCGTTAGCAAATAATGTATTAGCTGCAGAATTGCAAGCAAAAGGAATGGACGTTGTATGCGGTGGTCATCCACTAGAGTTGTTAGAAAGAAATATTTCACTTGTTGTAAAAAATCCAGGGATTCCATATTCCAATCCACTACTGGTTGCAGCGAAAGAAAAACAGATTCCAATTGTGACAGAAGTGGAGCTTGCATATCGTATTTCAGAAGCACCGTTTGTTGGAATTACGGGGTCAAATGGAAAAACAACAACGACAACACTAACGTTTGAAATGTTGAAAGAAGGACAAAAACATCCTGTTATTGCTGGAAACATAGGTACCGTAGCATGTGAAGTCGCGCAAGCAGCGAAAGAAAATGAAGTAGTTGTTACAGAACTTTCATCATTCCAGCTAATGGGAGTGGAAACATTCCAGCCTAAAATTGCAGCATTTTTAAATCTGTTCGAGGCTCACTTAGATTATCATGGTACAAAAAAAGAGTATGGTTTAGCAAAAGCGAATATTTTTAAAAGCCAAACTGAAGCTGATTATAGTGTAATTAATGCTGATGATGTAGATGTAATGGCGTTATCAGCAAATAGTAAAGGACAAAAAGTATTATTTTCGGCTACTAAGGTAATTGAAGATGGTGCATGTATTAAAGACGGTGCTCTTTATTTTAAAGGTGAGAAAATCGTTGAAGTTCAAGATATCGTTTTACCGGGTAAACATAATTTAGAAAATATTCTAGCTGCTATGAGTATTGCTAAATTGCTAGGGGTAGAAAATGAGGCAATTATTGCCGTATTAAAACGCTTTACAGGTGTAAAACATCGTTTAGAATATGTAACAACAATTAATAATCGTAAGTTTTATAATGATTCAAAAGCAACAAACATGTTAGCAACAGAAAAGGCGCTATCAGCATTTACGCAGCCTGTTATTTTGTTAGCAGGTGGGCTTGATCGAGGAAATGAATTCGATGATTTAATTCCATATTTTGAACATGTAAAAGCGATATTAACATATGGACAAACAGCACCTAAGTTAGTAAGGGCAGCTGAAAAAGCAGGGATAGATATTATTGAAAGTGTCGATAATTTAGAAGAGGCTGTAGAAAGAGCGTATTCTCATTCTACAGATGGAGATGTAATTCTTCTTTCGCCAGCTTGTGCAAGCTGGGATCAATTTAAAACATTTGAAGAAAGAGGAGACATTTTTATACAAGCTGTGCATAAACTTATATAAAGTAAACAAAACATCAGTAGGCTAACACCTACTGATGTTTTGTTACATAGAAGAAAAAAGCTTCTTCAAAAAAGGTGGTGCTCATTGCCAATGAAGAAAACGCCTGATTTTATTTTAATTATCGTAACACTTTTGTTGTTAACAATTGGAATGATTATGGTCTACAGTGCAAGTGCTGTCTGGGCTTCCTATAAGATGGGGGATTCATTCTTTTTTGCAAAACGACAGCTATTATTTGCGGTACTTGGTGTAGCTGCCATGTTTTTTATTATGAAAATTGACTACTGGACATGGCGTACTTATTCGAAAGTGATTTTGCTCATTTGTTTTATCCTTCTCATTCTTGTCTTAATCCCTGGAGTTGGACTTGTTCGAGGGGGAGCGCGAAGCTGGATTGGGATTGGAGCATTTTCGATTCAACCGTCAGAATTTATGAAATTTGCGATGATTATTTTTTTAGCTAAATTTTTAGCGGAAAGACAAAAATTGATTACATCTTTTAAAAAGGGGCTACTTCCAGCACTTGGTTTTGTATTTGTTGCATTTGGAATGATTATGTTACAACCAGATCTTGGAACAGGAACAGTAATGGTTGGGACATGTATCATAATGATTTTTGTTTCAGGAGCACGCATTTTTCATTTTGCAATGCTAGGGCTAATAGGAGTAGCGGGATTTGTTGGATTAATTGCATCGGCACCATATCGAATGAAACGTATTACGTCTTATTTGGATCCGTGGTCAGACCCACTTGGGAGTGGATTTCAGATTATTCAATCGTTACTTGCGATTGGCCCCGGTGGTTTGTTTGGGCTAGGACTTGGACAAAGTAGACAAAAATTTCTTTATTTACCCGAGCCGCAAACAGATTTTATTTTTGCGATTTTATCCGAAGAATTAGGTTTTATTGGTGGGTCGTTTGTGTTATTATTATTTAGTCTGTTATTATGGCGTGGGATTCGTATAGCATTAGGAGCGCCTGATTTATATGGTACGTTTTTGGCAGTAGGTATTGTGGCGATGATTGCGATTCAAGTGATGATTAATGTTGGTGTTGTAACAGGACTAATGCCTGTTACAGGAATTACTTTGCCATTTTTAAGTTATGGTGGGTCGAGTTTGACCTTAATGCTAATGGCAGTTGGCGTATTATTGAATATAAGTCGTCATTCTCGCTACTAAACCCTGTTTATAAGACAGGGTTTTTCGTGTGTAGAAAACGGAAAATATATTATAAATATATGAATATATAAAATTGAATTTAGAACAGAGAAGCGGAGGAATTTGTAGTGCGAGTATTAGTTAGTGGTGGTGGCACGGGAGGTCATATATATCCAGCTCTTGCGTTAATTAGAGAAATAAAAAAACTACATCCTGAAGCAAGATTTCTATACATTGGTACGGAAAATGGATTAGAAAGTACAATTGTTCCAAAAGCAGGGATACCATTTCAATCGATTGTCATTAGTGGATTTAAACGGAAAATATCCCTTGATAATGTAAAAACAGTGATGCGTTTTCTAAAAGGTGTACAAGATAGTAAACGATATATTCGTCGCTTCAATCCAGATGTTGTAATTGGTACAGGAGGCTATGTATGTGGTCCAGTCGTTTATGCGGCGGCGAAATTAGGGATTCCTACAATTGTACATGAACAAAATAGTGTACCTGGTGTAACCAATAAATTTTTAAGTCGCTATGTGGATAAGGTAGCTGTTTGTTTTGAAGCGGCATCTGAACATTTTCCAAAGTCGAAAGTTGTCATGACAGGAAATCCGCGTGCATCAGAAGTAATGAACCAAAATGGCATGAAAGGGAAGCGTTCTGTTGGATTATCTCTTTCTAAAAAATCTGTGCTTATTTTTGGTGGAAGTCGCGGGGCAAGACCGATTAATGATGCGTTTGTGGCAGCAATTGAACAATTTGGTAACAAAAATTATGAAGTATTGTATATCACAGGTGAAGTGCATTATGATAAAGTCATGGAGGCTATAAAACAAAAAGGGAATCCGGATAATGTAATCATTAAACCGTTTATTCATAATATGCCAGAGGTACTTACTGGTGTGGATCTTGTCGTTTCACGTGCTGGTGCTACAACATTAGCAGAGTTAACAGCGTTAGGAAAACCAAGTATTTTAATTCCGAGTCCTTATGTGACAAATAATCATCAAGAGAAAAACGCGAGATCTGTTGTCGATAAGGGAGCAGCAAAAATGCTTCTTGAAAAAGATTTAACTGCTGAAGCTCTTCTTCATGATATTGATGAAATTCTATTAAATACACAAACATTACAAAACATGAAACTAGCTGCTACGCAGTTAGGAATTCCGGATGCAGCAAATAAGTTATTTGAAGTGATGAAAAAACTTGTACAAAATAACGTTAGGTGAATGCCCTGCATACTACTGTAATACGGAGATTTAATATGGGGGAGATCATCATGAAACAATTAGCAAAGGAACTTATCGAAGCAGAAGTTGGTAAAGTGTTAGAAAATGAAGCGTTAGCTCGTTATACAACTATGAAAATAGGTGGGCCAGCTGATATTCTAATCGTGCCAAGTAGTGTTGCTGGTGTGGAGAATACTTTAGATCTAGTAAAGAAATATAACACAAAGTGGACAGCAATTGGACGTGGTTCTAATCTTCTAGTATCTGATAAAGGTATTGAAGGTGTTGTAATTCGTTTAGGAGAAGGATTAGATCACTTAGAAGTAGAAGGAACTACTGTACGAGTTGGAGGAGGATATCCTCTTATTAAGTTGTCAACACTACTTAGTCGCCAAGGTCTAGCTGGATTAGAGTTTGCTAGTGGTATCCCAGGAAGTGTCGGTGGAGCAGTATATATGAATGCCGGTGCACATAAATCAGATATGTCAGAAATTTTGATGAGCGCGCGTATTATGTTTGAAGATGGTACAATGAAGTGGTTAACAAAAGAAGAGATGGGATTTTCTTATCGTACTTCTGTTTTACAAACAAAGCGTCCTGGCATTGTAGTAGAAGCAAAATTGCAGTTGAAAGAAGGAAATCGTGAAGAAATAGTTGGTGTAATGCAAAAGAATAAAGACTATCGTCGTGAAACTCAGCCATGGAATCATCCTTGTGCCGGTAGTATATTTAGAAATCCACTACCAAATTTCGCTGGAGATTTAGTCGAAAAGGCAGGTCTACGTGGTCATCAAATTGGCGGTGCGAAAATTTCCGAAATGCATGGAAACTTTATTGTCAATGCAGGATCTGCATCAGCACAAGATGTGCTGGATTTAATTGCATTTGTCAAAAAAACAATTAAAGAAAAATTTGGTGTAGATATGCATACGGAAGTGGAAATTATTGGAAGATAGCTGTTGTTTGTTCCGCTCATTATCATTTATGGTATAATAAGAAGATAAGAACGGCATGCGTAACATGCCGTTCTTTATGTTACATAGGGGGATCGTACATGAAAAATAGTAAAGTGATTAAACTACAAGATCGTGTACCAAAACTAAAGAATCAAAAAAAGAAGAATAAAAAACCTGTCAATCAGAGATTAATTTTATATGTATCGATTTTATTTTTATTAGTACTTTTTTTAATTTATTTTCGGTCTCCACTTAGTAATATAAAAAAGATAAGTGTTCTAGGAAATCATTATATGACAGATGAACAAGTCATGAAGGAATCTGGAGTTACATATGACACGAGTTATTTTCGAGTGACAGCACATAAGGCTGAAGAGAATTTAACAAAACGAAATGAAATTAAGAAAGTAAATGTCAAAAAACGTTTTCCAAATAAAATTGACATTCACATTGAAGAGTATGTAACGATAGGTTATATAAACAAAGGTGGAAAGTTACAGCCACTTCTAGAAAATGGTAAAACACTTGACGTGCTTCCGAACGGGAAATTACCTGTCGCAGCTCCGATTTTTGAACCATTTAAAGAAGAGAAAATGAAAGAGTTAATTGAAGAGCTAGAAAAATTAACTCCGACTATTCTCAGATCTATTTCTGAAATTCATTATGCTCCAACGAATTCAAATGAAGACCATCTTACTTTGTATATGAATGAAGGTTATGAAGTGAGTACAACTATACAAGATTTTGCGAAGCGTATGGAAGCATATCCACTTATTATAAAAAATATAGAGTCGGGTAGAAAAGCCCTAATTGATTTAGAAGTTGGCGCATACTTTAAATATTTAGATAATGAAGAAAAAAAGCAGTAGAGTAGTAGTTTTATTTCTTTTCAAATACAATAACGACAAGTGTGTTTTTCTATGTGTAAATTTCATTACAATTATGATTAATTTGGTGAAAAATAACTAGATTTTCTTCGATTCATGCTAGGATTGGTACAAGTTTAGCTTTTCTATGAGTACATCTTAGTGTAGACTTATATTTGGCGATAATCTTTGCATTTGAAATCGAGTTATTTCAAAGATAAAGCAGTCATTCACAGATTACTGTGATTGCAATAAGTGAATGTTAAATAAAAATAAGAAAAATATAGGGTTAAAAAAGGGAAACGCATAAAGACGTTGAATATTTTTCTTATAAATAGTAAAGCTGCGATTGTTGTTCCATATATTGACCTGTATGGTATAAATAAAGAAGGAGGTGCCAAAGAATGAACAGCAATGAAATATATGTTAGTCTTGACATCGGTACATCCAATGTTAAAGTCATCATTGGTGAAATGGTTAATGATGGTTTAAACATTATTGGTGTTGGAAACGTAAAATCAAATGGTTTGAAAAAGGGCTCCATAGTTGACATAGACGAAACTGTTCGATCAATCAAAAAAGCAATTGAACAAGCTGAGCGTATGGTAGGAATTCACATTGAACAAGTTGTTGTAGGTGTGAATGCAAATCAGGTGCAGCTTCTTCCTTGTCACGGAGTTGTCGCTGTTTCAAATGAAGATCGTGAAATTGGAAATGAAGATGTCTTACGCGTTCTGGATGCAGCACAAGTTGTATCAATTGCTCCTGAACGTGAATTTATTGATGTGGTGCCTCGACAATTCATAGTAGACGGTCTTGATGAGATTAACGATCCACGCGGGATGATTGGTGTAAGATTAGAAATGGAAGGCACGTTAATTACAGGCTCAAGAACGTTATTACATAATTTACTACGTTGTGTGGAAAAAGCGGGCCTTGAAATTGTTGATATTTGTCTGCAACCTTTAGCAGCTGCAACGGTTGCTTTATCTTCTGATGAGAAAAATAGAGGTGTAGCCCTTGTTGATATTGGCGGAGGATCTACAACCTTATCGATTTTTCAAGATGGAGAGTTACAAGCAACAAGTGTATTGCCTTTAGGTGGAGATCATATAACGAAGGATATCGCTATAGGACTTAAAACTTCAACTGAAAGTGCGGATCAAATTAAGCTGAAATATGGACATGCTTTTTATGATACTGCATCTGAAGAAGAAGTGTTTACGGTTCCTATTATGGGAAGCGATCAAACAGAACAATATTCACAACTAGAGTTATCTGATATTATTGAGGCACGTGTAGAGGAAATCTTGATGTTTGTTCAAGAAGAGGTCCGGAAGCTAGGAGTAAAACAAGTAGCGTCTGGTTATGTACTTACTGGTGGGATTGCTTCTATGCCGGGTGTTCTTGATCTTGCATATGATATTTTACATGAAAATGTTCGTATAGCCACTCCAGATTATATTGGCGTTCGTGAACCACAGTATACAATTGGAGTCGGATTAATTAAACATTCTTATCAAAAAGCGAAATTGCGCGGAAAAAATGTTCAGGAAAAGGAAGAGCATTTTGAACCTGTACCAGCACCAATGCCGGTACAGCAGCAACCTGTAAAACAAACAACGCGTAAGCAAAGCAAAAATAATGAAGACAATGAGCGTATGATGTCAAAAGTAAAACGTGTATTCCGCTATTTATGGGATTAAAATTGCACACGAAAAATGAGGTTCTAGGGGGATTTCGACATGTTAGAGTTTGATACTACTCAAGATCAATTAGCGAGCATAAAAGTTATCGGTGTCGGCGGTGGCGGAAATAACGCTGTAAACCGTATGATTGAGCACGGTGTACAAGGTGTGGATTTCATTGCTGTGAACACTGATGCGCAAGCATTAAATTTATCAAAAGCTGAAACGAAAATGCAAATTGGCGGAAAATTAACGCGTGGACTTGGTGCCGGCGCAAATCCTGAGGTAGGGAAAAAAGCCGCTGAAGAAAGTAAAGAACAAATCCAAGAAGCACTTCGTGGTGCAGATATGGTCTTTGTAACAGCTGGTATGGGCGGTGGAACTGGTACGGGTGCAGCTCCAGTTATTGCACAAATCGCAAAAGAACTAGGCGCGTTAACAGTTGGTGTTGTAACACGTCCATTTACATTCGAAGGTCGCAAACGTGCGACGCAAGCTATATCTGGGATTACAGCATTTAAAGATAATGTAGATACAATCATTGTTATACCGAATGATCGTATTTTAGAAATTGTAGATAAAAATACACCAATGCTTGAAGCGTTCCGCGAAGCGGATAACGTATTACGACAAGGTGTACAAGGTATTTCCGATTTAATTGCTACACCTGGTCTCATTAACTTAGACTTTGCAGACGTAAAAACAATTATGTCTAATAAAGGTTCTGCATTAATGGGTATTGGTGTTGGAACTGGTGAAAACCGTGCAGCAGAAGCAGCAAAACGTGCAATTTCTAGTCCGTTATTAGAAACATCTATCGATGGTGCACAAGGTGTTCTTATGAATATTACTGGGGGCACAAACTTAAGTTTATATGAAGTGCAAGAAGCGGCAGATATCGTTGCTTCAGCTTCAGATCCAGAAGTGAATATGATTTTCGGTTCTGTAATTAATGAGAGTTTAAAAGATGAAATTGTTGTTACTGTAATTGCAACTGGTTTTGATGATAGTGTTACAGTTCAGCCGCCAAAAACATTTGTACGTTCAACGGCGACTACAAATCACGCGCAACAGCAACAACCAACAGCACAGCCACAAAAACAACGTGAAGTAAAACGCGAAGTGAAACGTGAAGAGTCTATTGTACATGATCGTAATACAGATTCAGATGATATCGATATTCCAGCATTTTTACGTAACCGTCGTAGACGATAAAAAGAAAGGAGCCTCAGGGCTCCTTTCTTTTTTATTACACAACCTTAAATATTTTAAAATAAAAAAACTTATCTCGCTATTCATAAATATATAAATTCATTTTGATTTTTCAACGTACAAGTCGCTGTTACGAAGAACAAAAGGTGACCAGCACTCGTTTCTCTCTTTGTTTTAACTTGCATATGGCAGGAAAAGGATTAATCTGACCGCTTCTATGCATGGCCGGATGCATTCTTTCACTTAAAAAGAAAGGTTTTATGTCGTTTTTTCAATTTGTATTTATATAGTAAGACCATCATCTAAATTATAGAAAGTAAGAAAAATAGATGAAGGGAACCGAAGAATTTATTATTAGAAAGCTCACAATATATACCTCACGACAGATTATGTCTAGAAACCACAAAATAACAAAAAAACCCCTCCGCAAATTGACACACTTTCCTATTGGATATGCTTTATACTAGTCTCAACTTAAAAAAAGAGGTGAATTGTTTGGTTGTTTACGCCGACGTTGTTTGGTTGTTAAACGCCTGCATTGATTTTCTTTTGCTTTTATTAACAGCAACTGTGTTGAAAAAGAAGATCAAAAGATGGAGGCTTGTGCTAGGGACATTTATTGGTTCTACAATTGTTATTTTTGCCTTTACTCCTTTTGCTTCTATGATGACACACCCAATTATGAAATTATTGTATTCGTTACTTATTGTGTATACAGCATTTGGATTTTCTACTTTTAGAGATTATACACAGATTGTTTTTACCTTTTATTTTGTAACATTTATGGTAGGAGGAGGATTAATTGGAACTCATTTTTTCCTACAAACGAATGACATGGTAGATGGATTAGTTCAGGCGAAAGCAATGTCTTATGGTGATCCAGTAAGTTGGATGTTTGTGATTTTGGGATTTCCGATTATTTATTACTTTTCAAAAAAACGTATTGAAAATGTGGAAGTGACTAAGATTCATTATGACCAAATTGTACAAGTGAATATTAGATTAGTTGAAAATGAAATTAAACTAGATGGCTTGATTGATAGTGGAAATCAGCTTCATGACCCTATAACAAAAACACCGGTAATGATTATGCATATTTCATCATTAGAGCATTGTTTACCAACATGGTTAATAGAACAAATTTATTCCAAAACAGAGATTCCACAAATACCAGAAAATGATTCAGGTTGGGCAACGAGACTACGTTTAATTCCTTTTCGAGCAGTAGGAGTTGATCATCAATTTTTATGGGCAATTAAGCCAGATGTTGTTCAAATTTATCATGAAGGAAGCAATATGGTCGTAAATAAAGTATTAATCGGCTTAAATACACAGCAATTATCTACAAATGGAGAGTATCAATGTATTATACATCCGAAAATGTTGATATCACCAAAAGTGACAATTGCTTAATTATGAGAGGCGGGAGAATATGACGAAAATAAAATTTTATTTCACATATCTTTGGTATAAAGTATTGCTGAAACTTGGAATTAAGACTGATGAAATTTACTATATCGGTGGAAGTGAGGCATTGCCACCGCCTTTAACAAAAGAGGAAGAAGAAGTACTCCTCAATAAATTGCCAAAAGGTGATCAAGCAGCACGGTCATTACTTATTGAGCGTAACTTACGGCTTGTTGTGTATATAGCACGTAAATTTGAAAATACAGGAATTAATATTGAGGATTTGATTAGTATTGGAACAATTGGTCTTATTAAAGCTGTGAATACATTTAACCCTGAAAAGAAAATAAAATTAGCGACTTATGCATCACGTTGTATAGAAAATGAAATTTTAATGCATCTACGTAGAAATAATAAAAATCGTTCAGAAGTGTCATTTGATGAGCCATTAAATATTGATTGGGATGGGAATGAATTGTTACTATCAGATGTTCTTGGTACGGATGATGATATTATTACAAAAGATTTAGAGGCTAATGTAGACAGACATCTTCTTAAGAAAGCACTACACCAACTGAATGATCGTGAAAAACAAATTATGGAACTCCGTTTTGGACTTGCAGGGGGAGAAGAAAAAACACAAAAAGATGTGGCAGATATGCTAGGGATTTCACAGTCTTATATTTCTCGACTTGAAAAGAGAATTATAAAAAGGCTTCGAAAAGAATTTAATAAAATGGTATAAAGTGACGTTGTTAAAAGGTTAGATCATCAAGGAGATTGTACAAAACCAATCGGTATTCCGATTGGTTTTGTTGTATTTCCGAGTAAAGCACGAATGATATTTTTATTAAAAGTGACAGAAAAACGGTATGCATAAAATTCCCTCCAAAGGAGATACTTTACACTGTACAGCAACTCCCGATAGGAGGGAACACTTTGACGAGAAACAAAGTAGAAATTTGCGGTGTTGATACAGCTAAACTTCCAGTACTAAAAAATGAAGAGATGCGTAAATTATTTCGAGAAATGCAAAGTGGAGAGATAAGCGCAAGAGAGAAATTAGTAAATGGAAACTTACGTCTTGTACTGAGCGTCATTCAGCGATTTAACAACAGAGGAGAATTTGTTGATGATTTATTTCAAGTCGGCTGCATTGGACTTATGAAATCCATTGATAACTTTGACTTAAGCCAAAATGTTAAATTTTCAACATATGCTGTGCCAATGATTATTGGAGAAATTCGTAGATATTTGCGTGATAACAATCCAATTCGCGTCTCTCGTTCGTTGCGAGATATTGCGTATAAAGCATTACAGGTAAGAGAAAAGCTAATTGCTGAAAATTCAAAAGAACCAACGGCGATGGATATTGCAAAAGTACTTGAAGTGACACATGAAGAAATCGTTTTTGCACTTGATGCCATTCAAGATCCAGTATCACTATTTGAACCAATCTATAATGATGGGGGCGATCCTATTTTTGTGATGGATCAACTGAGTGATGATAAACAAAGGGACGAGCAATGGGTGGAAGAATTGGCGTTGAAAGAAGGAATGAAACGATTGAATGATCGCGAAAAAATGATTATCCGAAAACGTTTTTTTCAAGGGAAAACACAAATGGAAGTTGCCGAAGAAATTGGGATTTCTCAAGCGCAAGTATCACGCCTTGAAAAATCAGCAATTAAACAAATGAATAAAACAATTCAAGGATAAGGTCTCATCATTTACGATGAGATCTTTTTATGTTGCGTGCCCCGAGATTCTGTTCATAGGAAAGATTGCGTGTTCATATAATGACAGTAAAGTGAAACCGCTGGCAGAAGGAGACTTATCGATTACACAACATAAAAGGGGAGAATGACAATGATACGAATTTCAGAGTTTCAAATTAAGGATGTTGTAAATGTCTCTGACGGAAAAAAACTTGGAAACATTAGCGATATCGATATTGATATGAATACAGGGAAGATTCAAGCTGTCATTATTTCAAAGCAAACACGTATGTTAGGAATATTTGGGAAAGAAGCAGAGTTTGTTATTCCGTGGAAGCAAATTGTAAAAATTGGAGAGGATGTAATATTAGTAAGAGCTGATCATGTCAATTCTGTAACAGAATCAATACAAACACCGACAATTTCTTAAAGAATATTACAAATTCCTCTTTTTTTTATGTTGTCATTATGGAAAAATAAAAGTATGGTAAAATAGACAGGAAGTACCATGCTTTTTATGTTATTTTATTAAAAGGAGCCGCTTTATGAGAGAACCATTTATATATGAGGACGGTATATTGTATTTACAAGCGTGGAAAGAACTTGGAAACATTACTGCAGGATTTACGACAAAAGATGGTGGAGTAAGTACAGGCTCCTTTCATGCGATGAATTTAGGATTACATGTAAATGATATGATGGAAAATGTTCATGAAAATAGACGTATTTTAGCGAACAAGTTACAAAAAACATTAGAAAATTGGATTTGTTCAGAACAAGTTCATGATCATCATGTTGAAAAAGTAGGACAGCAAGAAAAAGGGCGAGGAATCTATTCATATGAAGATGGTATTCCAAACACAGATGGTATTTATACGACTGATAGAGATGTATGTTTAACATCTTGTTATGCTGATTGTGTTCCACTCTATTTCTATGCACCATCACAAGGTATGATAGGACTGGCACATGCTGGATGGAAAGGCACTGTAAAAGAAATTGCAAAAGAAATGATTCAAAAGTGGCGTGCGGAAGGGGTGCCAGCTCATGAGATTTATGTTGCAATTGGACCAGCCATAGGGTCCTGCTGTTATGTAGTTGATGATCGCGTATTATCAGCAGCAAAACAAGCGGTAAACGGACATGTTCCATATAAATTGATTTCAGACGGACAATATGCAATTGATTTAAAAGAAATCAATCGCATATTATGCATACAAGCTGGCATAAAAGAAGAGCATATTATGATGTCGTCTCTTTGTACAAGCTGTGAAGAACAATTGTTTTTCTCACATCGTCGTGATCGGGGAAAAACAGGAAGAATGTTGAGTTTCATAGGCTTTAAGGAGGATTGAAAACAGTGGTAGTGCAAGAGAATTTAGCATTTGTAAATGAGAAAATTAAAATAGCATGTGAACGAGCAGAGCGATCGGCACAAGAGGTTAAGCTCGTTGCAGTAACAAAAACAGTAGGAATTGAAAAAACAAATGAAGTAATAGAAGCTGGACTTACTGATTTAGGTGAGAATCGTAATGAAGGTTTTTTACAGAAGTATGAGCATTTTGGTTCAAAAGTAAATTGGCATTTCATTGGTTCGTTACAAACGAGAAAAGTAAAAGAAATTATTAATGAGATTGATTATTTGCATTCATTAGATCGCATTTCACTTGCGAAAGAAATTCAAAAGCGTACTACAAAGCAGGTTCGATGTTTTGTACAAGTGAAAACATCGTCTGAAGAATCAAAGCAAGGGATAGCGGCTGAGGAAACGATTGCGTTTATTCGTGCTTTGCAAGAATTTGATAAAATTGAAGTTGTTGGATTGATGACAATGGCACCATTTACTGAGGAAGAAGCCGAAATTCGTCATTGTTTTAAGAAATTGCGTGGTTTGCAAAAACAAGTACAAGAACTAGGATTATCATACGCTCCGTGTAAAGAGTTATCAATGGGAATGTCAAATGATTATACGATTGCAATTGAAGAAGGTGCTACATATATTCGTTTGGGAACGATTTTAGTAGGAAAAGCATAAAAGGAAGGAGAATGTTATTATGAGTTGGTCAAAAGTAAAATACTTCTTTTTTGACACTCCAGAAGAGCGAGAAGCTTACGAAAAGGAAAAGGAGCAAGCTGAAATGAAAAAACAACAAGATCCACCAGAGCAGCAGGATATTCCACTTACGAAAGCACAGCCGAAACAAAATATTGTAAGTATTGAAACAGCAAAGCAATCTTCCAAAGTTGTTTTGTTAGAACCGCGCACATATTCGGAAGCACAAGGGATTGCGGATCATTTAAAGGGAAGAAGAGCGGTTGTCATTAATTTGCAAAGGATGTCAACAGATCAAGCTGTGCGTATCGTTGACTTTTTAAGTGGTACTGTATACGCTATAGGCGGGGATATTCAAAAATTAGGACCGAAAACATTTATTTGTACACCTGAGACTGTGGATATTGTTGGGGCCATTTCTGAGTTGTTCGGTGAAGAGGAAGAGACAAATATAAAGAGGTGGTAATACGCCATGACGATTATTTTACAAGCATTGCTTTGGATCATCCAGATTTATTCCTGGGCGCTTATTATCTATATCCTTCTATCTTGGTTTCCAGGGGCTAGAGAATCAACATTTGGTGATTTTCTATCACGTATTTGTGAACCATATTTAGAACCGTTTCGGAGATTTATCCCACCTTTTGGCATGATTGATATTTCTCCAATTGTTGCAATTATTGCGTTGAGATTGGCTAGTAGTGGTTTAGTAAGTCTGTTTCGTTATTTCTTGTAATAAGAGGTTGAATGAATGAGCATCTATGAGCATTTTAGACCCGAAGAAGTGGTCTTTGTCGATAAAGTGTTAGAGTGGAAACAGGTGGCTGAAGAATATCATCAAGTGAAATTAACGGATTTTCTGGATCCGCGTCAGCAGCAAATTGTTGCTACGATAATTGGAAATCAAGGGGATGCTACTTTGCGTCTTTATGGTGCTGAGCCAAAAGCGGAAAGGAAAAGAGCTCTTATTTATCCGAGTTATCTTGATTTAAATGAAGAAGATTTCCAAGTTGAAGTATTAGAAATTGACTATCCTTCCAAGTTTTATACGCTTGAACATAGGCAAATATTAGGTGCATTTATGTCTCTTGGTCTTACAAGAGAAAAGTGTGGTGATATTTTGCTTCAAGAAAATCGTGCCCAAATTATAGTTGCAAAAGAAATTGTTTCTTACATTGAAATGAATTTACAATCAATAGGGAAAATGACGGTCTCACTTTCCTCTGTACAAGCAGACAAAGTATTACGATTGCAAGAAGAATGGAAAGAGCAGTCTGGAACTGTTTCATCCCTTCGATTAGATGTCCTGCTAGCTGAAATGCTTCATCTATCACGGCAAAAAGTACAACCGCTTATAAAAAACGGTCTTGTGAAAGTGAACTGGAAAACTGTTGAACAAACTGCATATGAGTGTTTTCCGGGTGATGTTTTTTCAATTAGGGGATATGGCCGGAGTAAATTATTTTCTGTAGAAGGAAAAACGAAACGCGACAAATGGCGAGTTTTGTATGGTATACTAAAATGATTGGTTTTTTAGAAGGAAAATCCCTTATTTTGTCGAAGAAAAGATATAATTAAAAGAGGAAAATTCAGATAACTACTTGGAGGTGGCGTTTGTGCCGTTAACACCATTAGATATTCATAACAAAGAATTTGGTCGCGGATTCCGTGGCTATGATGAGGATCAAGTAAATGAGTTTCTTGATCAGATCATCAAAGATTATGAATTGGTCATTCGCGAGAAAAAAGCATTAGAAGAAAAAGTTGCTCAACTAGAAGGTAAATTAGATCATTTTTCTAACATTGAAGACACGCTAAATAAGTCTATCGTTGTTGCACAAGAAGCGGCGGAAGAAGTAAAGCGTAATGCACAAAAAGAAGCGAAATTAATTGTACGTGAAGCAGAAAAGAATGCAGATCGTATCATTAATGAAGCTTTAGTAAAATCAAGAAAAGTTGCATTTGATATTGAAGAGCTAAAGAAACAAGCGAAAGTATTCCGTACGCGTTTCCGTATGTTATTAGAAGCACAGCTTGAAATGTTAAACAACGATGATTGGGACAAATTAATTGAGCTAGAAGAAGAAGTGGACGAGCTATTAAAGAAAGAAGAAACAGTGTAAGCTTGACGTTTTTCTCATTATTACATATAATTTTAAACAACATATTTATTAAGAAAAACGAAGATAGGGATAAGTACCTTTTTCATACCTTATATAGCGAACTGAGGACGGTGTAAGCTCAGGATAAGGAGATAAATGGGAATATCACCCTGGAGTTCCGCGCTGAACAAAAAAGTAAGCGTAGGCGTATATTCGCGTTAAGAATATAAAGAGGACTTTGTGCATACGTGTACGGTCTACTAGGGTGGTACCGCGGGAGACTTTCTCGTCCCTTTTTTGGGGATGAGAAAGTCTCTTTTTTATTCCATTTTTTAGGGTCTTTCTTTTATACATTCGAGGAGGAATTAAGCGTGGAGTATAAAAATACATTACTAATGCCGAAAACAGAATTCCCAATGCGTGGGAATTTACCAAAGCGTGAGCCTGCAATGCAAGAAAAATGGGCTGAGATGAACATTTATGAAAAGGTACAAGAACATACAAAAGGTCGTCCTTTATTTGTACTGCATGATGGTCCTCCATATGCGAATGGTGACATTCATATGGGACATGCGTTAAATAAAGTATTAAAAGATTTTATTGTTCGTTACAAATCAATGACTGGATACTGTGCACCATATGTACCAGGATGGGATACACACGGTTTACCAATTGAACAAGCTTTAACAAATAAAGGTGTAAAACGTAAAGAAATGACGGTTGCAGAATTCCGTAAATTATGTGCAGAGTATGCATACGAACAAGTGAATCGCCAACGTGAACAGTTTAAACGTCTTGGTGTGCGTGCTGATTGGGATCGCCCATATATTACCTTAGAGCCAGCTTATGAAGCGCAGCAAATTAAAGTATTTGGTGAAATGGCGAAAAAAGGTTATATCTATAAAGGACAAAAACCAGTTTATTGGTCTCCAACAAGTGAATCCGCTTTAGCTGAAGCTGAAATTGAATACAATGATAAAAAGTCAGCATCTATTTATGTGGCATTCCCTGTAAAAGACGGAAAAGACGTATTAGAGGGCGACGAGAAATTTATCATTT